>ERZ791905.1526-NODE-1526-length-15066-cov-8.685164_pt1 | contig 15066 bp, 11 predicted proteins | sample MGYA00510147_ERZ791905 | MGnify/ENA primary metagenome ERZ791905 (study PRJEB30046, sample SAMN00792084) | human gut metagenome | study: EMG produced TPA metagenomics assembly of the A metagenome-wide association study of gut microbiota in type 2...
TGGAATGGACAGCAAATCATGCTGCTGCGGTTTGGACGAAAACCATAGGCTTCTGCAGCCTGTCGAGTAGTGATATTCAGCTTTACGATTTCAAATAAATTGTTGTTCTTGAAGATTTTCCTCCTTTACAGTTCCATGCCATGACTACGCTTTTTCGGTTTGGTACGTGTCTGCTCACGCTGTGCGATTTCTTCCTGCCGCCGCTGCAGCTTTTGCAAAACGGACGGGCGGGAATCTTCTTCGATTTGCTCCATGGCTGCTTTTTTCACCTCTGGGATATAGAAGAACTGCGTTCCTCTTGAAAGAAGGCTCTTGATTGCCCCAATGATATTTTTCCGCAGGCAGAGTATTTGTTCTTCTGCATATTTTCTGGTGCGGAAGCCTGCAATTCGTTCTGGTTCCATTAACCATTCCAAATGTTGATCAATTTCATTTACAGCTTCCTGTAATGCTTTGTTTAATCCAACATCGGAAACCGCAAGGACCGCTTGGTCATAAGAACCATTTACCGCATCATTAAACAAATCGTTTACATCTACCCATTGCGAAAACAGCTCTTCTAATTCGTTCTCCTGGCTTTTAATTTTTTCATTGTTTTTCGAAATCTCTTCAGATTGCCTTATCGCCTGATTGAATAGTTCAGCATATTCATCTCGCTGGTTACGGCAATCTTCCAGCAATCCGACATATTGAATACTTTGTTCTTGCAGCTCTTTCTTCTGTTCTGCGATCCGTTCATTTTGCTTTTTCAGAATGTAATCCTGCTTTTCCAGATAAGCCCGTCCGCCGTATTCTGGCACTTCGTCCAGTTCCAGACCATGGCGTTTGGCAATCTCAAACAGCATCGTGCGGCAGGCTGCATCAAATGTGATCTTGCGGTTGTTGTAGCGTCCAAGGGGCTTGTCTGGTTTTGGCAGTTCAAACCCCAGTGCTTCCAATGCCTTTTCCTGCTGCGGAGCAATCTCGCCATACTTGTTTTCACAGTCAAACACATGGCGTTCGTGGATGTGCGGAGTCCCCTCATCCAGATGCAAGGCCCAATCCAGAATGTGAACGTGTTTGCCGAAACGCTCATGGAACTCGTCCATAAATTCTGTGGCGATTTGAAAAAGTTCTTTGGGCGAAGCGTGGCTCTCCAGCGTTCCAAGCTGATAAATGCTTTCTTCGGGGCAGGTTTTCTTGCTGGTAAGCAAATCTTCGGGAGAACGGTTTCGTTCCGTGTGCCGAATTTTGGCGTTGCGCTCATTCTGCTTTTCGGTGAAGTTGGTGTAATGGAGTTTGTAGTAGAGCTTTTCGACTTCTTCAAAAGTGTCGGCCAGACTTTCCTCACTCTTGGGCTGCAGAGCAGAGCGGATGCCGTTATAACAATCCCAATAAATGTTTTGCTGGACACGTTCCGGGTCGATATGCTCGCTGTTGGCAATTTTAAAACTGCGGTCATTGTGCTTTGGGTTATAAGTGCCGTGCTTTCCGGCGCGGCCATTGTGTCGGGTAAGTTTCAGCGACCATCTCTCCTTTCTGGGGTCACACAGAGAGCGCCGTGCGCGGGGTAGGGGTAACGCGGTGCAGCGAAGCTGCAAATCTGCCGCCTGCTATGCGCCAGATAATACCCAGTAGGATATGACGCAAGGCATCACATCCACTGGGCAAGACTGCCGTCCTTGACCTGCGCAAAGAGCTGGTCTCGCCTGTCGGCTCGGTCGGTGCTTCAAAAGGCCAGTGGCCTTTTGAGGTCGCCGCAGGCGACCCGCACCTCTCTGCACTCTTGCGCCGAACAACCTGACAGACAAAACTTTGCGAAGTCCTCTCTGCCAGCTTGCCCGGTTCTTCTTCGGTGTCGGTCTGCCCGCAAGCTGTTCCTGCCCGATTCCCTCCGGCGTATGGCTTCTTCTTGGTGCGCTCTTATCGTGGCGGCACTTCTCCGAAAAAGCATATTAACTTGCAGCCGATCATGTTGTTGTCAAGGTACAGTGTGGTTTTGTAAGAAGTTGTGGACTTTCCAAAATGCAAAGGGGTTCGTTTCTGAAAGTAGTCCCTACACCCTATACAAACTTAAAGGGGTATTTTTAAACGGGGTCTTATGAAAATTTGGAAAATTTTCACTTTTTCAAACAACCTCCTATACCTATAACATTCTAAGAAGGGTGTTTGGCAACCTGATTTTCAAATTTTGTTTGGAAAACTTCTTACACCAATATGAATCTTAAGAGCCCTTTTTGAATACAGTTTTGAAAATTTCACAATTGGGGACAAAAAGAAAAACGGCAAAGCAGATAAAATCCACTTTGCCATTTTAAAGAAAGCACTTCTGCTAAACACTCTACATTGAAAATACAATCATACACTGCTATAATAAAATTGTGGTATTATCACCAAAAATCCAAGATACAAAGTGTTTGCGATTGGCAAACATTCAGGAGGAACGCATGGTAACAGGAGCCATTAAAAATAAGGTAGACAAGATCTGGACGGACATCTGGGCAGGCGGCATCACCAATCCGCTGACCGTCATTGAACAGCTGACCTATCTCATGTTCATCCGGTCGTTGGACGAAAAAGAGCTTGCCACCGAAGATTTTGAGAACATGGCGGGCGAAAAGATGGAGCACATCTTCCCGGCCAGCGAAGCAGGGCAGTCCATGCGGTGGAGCCGCTTCAAGGACAAGGACTCCCGCGAGATTTTCCTGACCATGCAGCAGCGGGTGTTCCCTGCCATCAAAAAGATGAAGTATGGCCGTCTGCCGGACTTTAACGAAAAAGGCGAACTGGTAGAGATACTCAGTAAGCTGGAACAGGCACAGCAGGAGGCCGAAAAGCTGGGCAAGAGCTTGTCGGAAAAAGAAAAAGATGTTTTGCGGGCAGAGGATGAAAAGGAACAGAACACCGCCTTTGCGCGGTACATGGACGATGCCATGTTCCTGATCCCCACGCCGCAGGTGCTGCAAAAGATCATCACCGGGCTGGAGGATCTTTACACCCACGACATCGCCGACCTTGATATGCAGGGCGACCTGTACGAGTATATGCTGGGCAAGCTGGCAACAGCAGGGCAGAACGGCCAGTTCCGCACGCCCAAGCACATCCGCGACATGATGGTGGAGCTGGTGCAGCCTACGCCGAACGACTTTATCTGCGACCCCGCCTGCGGCACGGCGGGCTTTCTGGTGTCCAGTGCGCAGTACCTCCGCGCCCACTACGAGAACAGCATGACCCCGGAGCAGTGGCAGCATTTTGCCGGCCCGATGTTCACCGGCTTCGACATGGACCGTACCATGCTGCGCATTTCGGCCATGAACCTGATGCTCCACTCCATCACGAACCCGGAGATCGACTACAAGGACAGCGTGTCGAAGCAAAACTCCATTTGCAGCAAGTACACCGTCTGCCTTGCGAACCCGCCGTTCAAGGGCACTGTGGATGCCGAGAGCATCAACGACGATCTGAAAGCCGTCACCAACACCAAAAAGACGGAGCTTTTGTTCCTTGCGCTCTTCCTGCGGATGCTCAAAACCGGCGGACGCTGTGCCTGCATCGTGCCGGACGGCGTGCTGTTCGGTTCCAGCAAGGCGCACCAGAGCATCCGAAAAGAACTGATTGAAAACCATCAGCTGCGGGCGGTCATTTCCATGCCCTCCGGCGTATTCAAGCCCTACGCAGGCGTGTCCACAGCGGTGCTGGTGTTTACCAAGACCGGCGCGGGCGGCACCGACAAGGTGTGGTTCTACGATATGAAAGCCGACGGCTTCTCGCTGGACGATAAGCGCATTGAAGTAAAGGAAAACGACATCCCGGACATCATCGCCCGGTTCCATAACCTCGACGCCGAAACTGACCGCAAGCGCACCGAGCAGAGTTTCTTTGTGCCCAAAGAAGAAATTGCCGCCAACGGCTATGATCTGTCCATCAACAAGTACAAGGAGACCGAGTATGTGCCGGTGGAGTATCCCTCGACCACGGAGATCCTTGCCGACCTGCATGAGCTGGAAATGGAGATCACCAAGGGTCTGGCAGAGTTGGAGGAGATGGTGTGATGGCGAAGTTGGGAGAGGTTTGTCTCTTAAAGGCAGGAAAATTCGTATCAGCGAATGATATTTCACCTGAATATAACAAGGGATTGTATCCTTGTTTCGGAGGAAACGGCATTCGTGGATATGTTGCAGATTATACGCATGATGGAGAGTTTCCGTTGATTGGCAGACAGGGGGCGTTGTGCGGAAATGTTAATTTAGCCTCTGGAAAGTTTCATGCAACAGAGCACGCAGTCGTTGTACAACCAAAAATCGAAATGAATGTGCATTGGCTTTATTATGCACTAAACGCCATGAATTTGGGTCAGTATGCAACAGGTGCGGCACAGCCCGGTCTTGCTGTGAGCAAGCTAGAAACATTATCAATAGAAATTCCGAATATTTCAGAGCAAAACAAAATTGCTCAAACTCTGTACAAAGTTGAACAGCTCGTGAATTTTCGCAAACAGCAGCTTGCCAAACTGGACGAGCTGGTAAAGGCGCGATTTGTGGAGATGTTTGGAGATTTTGAGTTTAATTCCAAAGAATTTCCGGTGTATCACTTATGTGAACTTTGCGATGTTGGGTCGAGTAAACGAATTTATCAAGAAGAACAAAGTATAAGTGGTATTCCTTTCTTAAAAGTGGCGGACTTGAACGAGCTGATTGATACGGGAAAATATTCATGTTCGACATTTATTCCTCTTGAACGATACGAACAGCTTTTGCATAAAGAGCTAACACCCACAGAAAATGATATTCTTATAACTTCAAGAGGAACTCTTGGAAAGTGTTATATCGTTCAATCGGATGATGAATTCTATTTTCAAGATGGCATGATTAGCTGGCTCTCCAATTTTAGTCCGAAAGTTTCAAGTATTTATATTTCATATTTGTTTGCGCAACCATATATCCAAAAACAAATTGAAAGTCTGCAAGCTGGCTCGACAGTGGCATACTTATCGATTGCGATGTTGAAGAAAATAAATGTTATTTTGCCGCCTAAAAAACTTCAAGATGATTTTGCCACTTTTGTAGAGCACGTAGACCAGCAGAAGCAGACCGTACAGCAGAGCCTTGAAAAGCTGGAATTGATGAAAAAAGCGCTGATGCAGGAATATTTTGGGTAACTCCCCCAGTCGCCTGACGGCGACAGCCCCCTCAGAGAGGGAGCCTTAACGTGGCCGCAAGGCAAAAGCCTCCCTCCTTGAGGGAGGTGGCACGGCGTAAGCCGTGACGGAAGGAGTGAGTTCTAAATGTCGTTGCCTTATCAGGAAAAACTGATTCCCCGCGCTAAAGAGCTGCGCAAAAATGCCACCAAACAGGAAAAACACCTCTGGTATGATTTCTTATGCCGCTATCCCGTCCGCTTCCAAAGGCAAAAGACCATCGACTATTTTATTGCGGATTTCTACTGCAATGCAGCAAAACTGGTAATCGAAATAGATGGCTCACAGCACTACAACGAACAGGGGCTGGCTCGTGATAAAGAGCGCACCGCAATTTTGTCGGAATATGGCGTAGAGGTATTGCGCTTTTCAAACTCAGATATTGACCGCAACTTTGAAGGTGTCTGCAAGGTCATTGATTTGACTGTGCGGAAAAGGATGCAATTGCTTGCGGAGGAACTCCCCCAGTCGCCTACGACGACAGCCCCCTCAGAGAGGGAGCCTTAACGTGGCCGCAAGGCAAAAGCCTTCCTCTTTGAGGAAGGTGGCACGGCGCAGCCGTGACGGAAGGAGTGGGGTTAGAAAGCAGTCCTCATTAAGCACAAGTGCTCAAAAGGAAGCAAATTTAGAGAATGTTTCGTGCAAATGGCAAACTTTTCGGCTTTTTATGGTATAATAAGGAAAATTCGGAAGATTAACCACACGAATTCAAACCAGAGAGGAGCACAGCTATGAACCAGTTTTATAATCAGATGTTTAATCCGACCTATGTGAATCAGAGCTTTTATCAATCGATTCCATCGCAGACGATGTGGCAGTATCAGCAAGACCAAAATGCTGAGGTTCAAAAGGCTGTGAAAGCAACGCGTGACTTGTGCGAGGCAGTGAATAAGATGGATGTGCAGCACCAACAGCAGGCATTTTATGCGTGTTTGGCGGTATTGGCCGCTGAGTTGGGATGGAATCAATAATAATAAACGCGAGAAAAGTTTGGAGGTAAAACAATGACTGAGGGAATTTTGACAGCTATTATCAACGCGATTGGTGGAATTATTTCGGCAGTTGTTGGAATTTTCAAGAAAAAAGATAGTTCTGAATCAAAAAGCGAATCACAAGTCAATCAGACATTTAATGTTAACGGAAGTCATAACACGATTGTTGGAATCAAAAATGATAGAATGGAGAAATAAAAATGTGCGATAATGTAAACACTACTCAAAATGCACAATGGGGTTCGCATGACAACAGCTTCATCGCACAGCAAATTAATAATTATGGTGTTCCAGTTGAACAAATGCCTGGAATGATAATAGATGCGACATTTAGATTGTTTCATCAATATTTTCCGCAGTTGCAAAAAGAGGCATTAGAAGAAGTTCATCGGATGCTTGAAGAAAAGTTGAGAAGGATTCCGTCAGAAAATATTGTGCCTCCTGCAGCAAGGATCGCAATTCCAACATTGCAGAATGCAAGCATTACCGAAGAGCGTGGCATTAGAGAACTTTACGCAACACTTTTGGCGAATTCAATGAATAAAGAAGAGAAGAATGGTATTCATCCTTCTTTTTCGAATATTATTGCACAGCTTACACCCGATGAAGCAAAGTTTCTGAGCTATATGCAAGATAACACGAGCATCCCGACAATTTCATTAAGAGCCCAAAATAAAGAAATGTCGGGAATTACAGTGGTTAGTAATTTTACAAATCTGGGAGAAAAGATTGGTTGTGAAATGCCAAATCGGGTAGACGAATATTTAGATAATTTGGAACGACTTGGACTAATAAAAAATATGGGCGACTTGGGCTCTCTCACGGATAAAAAATTATATGAGCCATTAAGAAAACATCCGTATATCATAAGCCAAATGCAGGAAATAGAGAAATGGCCAGAGCTTAATCTCCCTCAAATTTCCGAAAGTTATGCCCAACTCACAAATTTTGGAAAAGCATTTTGCAAGGCGTGCTGTGAAGTTAATGACACCGTAACTGTTACATTGATATAAGTCAGAAAGGAGCACTCCCACCATGTCCAACTTCTCCTATCTCTCCACCCATCCCGAATATTCCCTCTTCGCCAATTCTGCCATTGAGGCCGAGAAAGTGTTCTCCACCTCCCCGGCGATGTGTGCGGTAGGGTGCCGGAAGGCGTTGGAGTTGGCGGTGAAGTGGGTGTATGCGGCAGACAAGACCATCACGATGCCCTACAAGGACAACCTGCAATCTCTGCTGCACGAGCCGAGTTTCCGGTTCGCAGTGAACCGCGATGTGTGGAGCGTGCTGCCCAGCATCGTGAAGGCGGGCAATCTGGCGGTACATACAGGGCATAGTGTGTCGGCGGCGGATGCAGTGTTCAGCCTGCGGGGGCTGTTCGACTTCATCCAATGGGCGGATTACTGCTACGGCACGGACTATGTGGAGCGCTCCTTTGATGAAACAGCCATCCCCGGCGAAAAGATAGCACTGGACGAAAAGAAGATCCGGGAACAGGAAAGTTTACTGTCCCAGAAAGATGCCGAACTGGAAGCCTTGCGCAAGCAGGTGGAGAGCCTTTCGGCGGCGTACACGGCCAGCAAACAGCAGAACCAGCAGAGCCGCAGTTTCACCGCCGCCGACCTGACCGAGGCCGAGACGCGGCGGAAGATCATCGACATCGACCTCAAGGCCATGGGCTGGAAATTCACCGGGCCGGACGCCGATGTGCGCACCGAGTACGAAGTGGACAACATGAACGGCGTGCTGGGGCAGAAGGGCTATGCGGACTATGTGCTGATGGGCAAGGACGGCTTGCCGCTGGCGGTCATTGAAGCCAAGCGCAGCACCAAAGACCCCAACATCGGGCGCAAGCAGGCTCAGCTTTATGCAAACTGTCTGGAGCAGAAGTTTGGCCGCCGTCCGATGCTGTTTACCACCAACGGCTACACCACCTATTTCTGGGATGAGCAGAGCGGCCCGCAGCGTGCTGTGAGCGGGGTGTTCTGCAAGGACGACTTGCAGAAGCTGATGAACCGCCGCACCGAGAAAAAGCCGCTGGACACCATCGAAATTGACGATAAAATCACCGACCGTTACTACCAGAAAAACGCCATCCGGGCTGTCTGCGCCCACATCGCGCAGGGCTTCCGGCGCAATCTGCTGGTCATGGCTACTGGCACAGGCAAGACCCGCACCGCATCCAGCCTGACCGATGTGCTGAGCCGGGGCGGTCATGTGACCAACGTGCTTTTTCTGGCCGACCGCACCGCGCTGGTCAAGCAGGCAAAGGACGACTTCAAAAAGTATCTGCCCGACCAGTCGCTGTGCAATCTGTGCTCCTCCAAGGACGACAAGGCGGCGCGCATCGTGTTCTCCACCTACCCCACCATGCTCAACGCCATCGACAACGCCAAGACCAAGGACGGCGTGCCGCTGTTTTCGCCCGCCCACTTTGACCTCATCATCGTGGACGAGAGCCACCGCAGCATTTTCAAGAAATACCGCGCCATTTTTGATTATTTCGATGCGGTTCTGGTGGGCCTGACCGCCACCCCGAAAACCGACGTGGACCGCAACACCTACGACTTTTTCGAGATGGAGCACGGCATCCCTACCTACGCCTACGATTACGACACTGCCGTTTATACAGACCATGTTCTGGTGCCCTATTATAACTACGAGGTCAGGACCAAGTTTCTGGAAGAGGGCATCCACTACGACCAGCTTTCACCGGAGGATAAGGCTCGCTACGAGGACGATTTTGCCGAGGACGACACCCTGCCCAACTTCATCCCATCCGAAAAGCTGAATAAGTTCATCTTCAACGCCAACACCGTGGACACGGTGCTGCAAGACCTGATGGAACGGGGCATCCAGACGGCGGGCGGCGACCGCATCGGCAAGACCATCATCTTTGCCCAGAACAAGCGCCATGCGGAGTTTATCCGGGAACGCTTTGGCAAGCTCTACCCGCAGCTGGAGACCCAGTACCCGGGATTCATCCAGCGGGTGGTCTGCGACGACGCCTATGCACAGTCCATCATTGACGACTTCAAGCAGCCGGACAAACCGCCGTTTATTGCGGTCTCGGTGGATATGATGGATACGGGCATTGATGTGCCGGAGTGTGTGAATCTGGTGTTCTTCAAAAAAGTGCGCAGCAAAACGAAGTTCTGGCAGATGATCGGCCGTGGTACGCGGCTCTGCCCGTCCCTTGCCTGCGTGGATGCCATCGACGGCGAATATACGGGCAAACGGCGGTTTCTGATTTTCGACTACTGCGGCAACTTTGAATTTTTCCGTCAGAAACCCAACGGCTACGAGAGCGCGGACACCAAGAGCCTGTCCGAGAGCATTTTCTGCAAGCAGGTGCGGATCGCCGCCGCGCTGCAGGATGGAGCCTATGGGGACGAAAAATACCAGAACTGGCGTAAAATTTTAACAGAAACCTGCCGTGCCGAAGTAGGAGCGTTGAACCCGGAGCTGGTATCCGTGCGGCTGCGCCGACAGGCCGTGGAACACTATCAAAAGCCGGAAGCCTTTGTCAGCCTGACCGAAACGGACAAAGGCACCTTGCTGAAAGAGGTGGCACCGCTCATCTCGCTGGACGATAAGGACGAGGCCGCCAAGCGGTTCGATAACTTTGTGTATGGCTTGCTGCTCTGTGAGCTGGAAGGTCTGCCGGGGCTGGGCCGCGCCCAGAAACAGCTGCGCAATACAGCGGCAATGCTGGAAGGGAAGGCTACCATCCCGCAGGTGCAGGCAAAGCTGCCCCTCATCCGGGAGGTGCAGACGGACGAGTTTTTGACCTCGCATGATCTGCTCCGCTTTGAGGAAATGCGGCAGGAGCTGCGGGAGCTGGTCAAGTTTCTGATGGATGGTGGAGAGGATAAAAAGCCTGTCTACACCGCCCTTGCCGACCCGGTACTGGAACAGACCGAGGGCAAAACGCTGGATTCCGGCTATGATTTCGGCGAGTACCGGGAACGTGTGAACCGCTACATCATGGAGCACCGCAGCGATACACTGGCCATCCACAAGCTGACCCAGAACATTCCGCTTTCCCGGGGCGACTATACCGAGCTGGAACATATCTTCACCTGTGAGCTGGGCAGCAAAGAGGACTATGCACGGGAGTTTCGGGATACACCCTTTGGTCTGCTGGTGCGTAAAGTGGCAAAGCTGGACCACAATGCTGCCATGCAGGCATTTTCCAAGTTCATCAACGACGAATCGCTGAATGCAAAGCAGATCGCATTCGTGCAGAAGGTCATTCATTATATCGAGCAGAACGGTTATGTGGAAAGCAAAGCGGTTCTGATGAAACCACCCTTTGACCAGCCCATTCTGTTTACCCGCCTGTTTGATGGCAAAACAGGCAGTGAGCTGATGGATACGATCAATTCGGTGAAAGAGAATGCCACCCATGTGACTGCATAAAGTGGTAGAATGTACTGATAAAAAAACGGTATAATGGACAAGGAGCGGATAGACGGTTTCCGCAGCGCCTTTGCACCGGGGGAGACTTTGTTCTGGCAGGCACCTGCTGCGGCAAGGGAGAGAATGGCGTTTTACCGCGAGAACCTTCCCCGTCTTGAAGCCCTGCGGGACGGCACCCCCTGCGATGCCGGCATTGTTCTGTCCGCATGGCTGCGCTGCAAGGAACACGCCGCTGTCCCCTTTTGGGCAAGTTTTGGCGCGGTAGCGGCGAACACCGGGCTGAACGATCTGCTCATCTTCGGAAAGCTGGGTGCCCCCGCTATGGGCGTTACCGGTGCTGCCATCGCCACGCTGGTTTCCCAGCTTTTGAACCTGCTTTTGATCTTGATAGGCTTTGCGGTCTGCCTTCAAAAGGAAGCGGAACGCCCGCTCACCGTGGAGATTTGGACACGGTGGGCGGGCGTTTTATGTTTATTTTCCGAGTACAACGGAGAGCCTGATCTCCTTTTCCGTCTCGCTCAGGTCAAGAGCGCCGCCATCGGCGACGGTCACGTGCAGCTCATAGAGCGTACCGGCGGTAAGTTCCGTTACAGCCTTGCCGTCCTCGTCTGTGATCGACCACAGTGCAGGATCGACCTTTGCCAGCTTGCCGTCCACGCCATAGGCGTAGAGGGTCAGACCGGAGGTGCTGCCGGACAGGTTATTCATGCGGAAAGCTACCGTGGTGTTGGGATGTACGTTGCGGACGGTCACAGTGTTGCGCCAGCTTGCAACGGTGCCTTCGCCGCCGTCCTGCGCAAACTGTTCCTGCGAGAGGACATTTCTTGCTGCCTGATCAAGATCGACCTTGCGGTAGGGCATTTCGGGCAGATAAACGAAACGGTCCTGCAAACGAAGCAGTTCCAGATAGCCTGTCGGGCAGTAGAGCGCATTGCCGCTGTTGCCGGCATACATTCCAATGGCCATGTTGTTATAGCCGTACTTGTTGGAAACATCCATCGTGAAAACAGTCTCGCCAGTTTCAAAATCCAGAATGATGTACTGCCACATCCCGGTGGTCACATCCTGCACATAGCCGTAGATATAGCCCGTTGCGGTGGAAAGCTTCAGGATGGAGGTGTCGCTCAGGTCGTTCCGGCTCCAGATGCTCTTCATCTCGTAGCCGTTTGCGGTCTTTACGGTGTCCATGCGCTCGATGCCGGGGGCGATCATAACGTTGCCCTTCATAAGCCAGTTCTGGTCGTAGATATTGGCGTAGCTCTGGATGGAAGAGTCGTTGTTGGGGTCTGCCAGACCTGCATTGCCCGCGCCAAACCAGTTGCAGACGATGGTGCTGACGGTGCCATTGCCGTCGTCATAGACGATGGCAGAGTTCTCAACGGCTACCTGATAGCCCTCGGGCAGGTCATCCAGCACCGGGGCGCTTGCCACGACCTCGCCGGTCTTCATATCGAGCGCAAGAAGGTTTACGATATCCTGATTGTCGGTAAACAGCACAAGGTTCGGTGTCAGCGTGGGCGAGCAGCCGCCGCCCCATGCAAGACCGCCGCCGGTGGTCTTATCGCCTTCGCCGCTCACCTTTGCACCCGCGCTCTCGTAGGGCGTGCACCACACAACGTCTACGCCTTCTTCTGCGCGCAGAAGATAACAGTTCTGGTTGGTGAGGACCACCGCACCCTCCTTGGAGGCGGCGATGCCGTTTTCAGCGCCCTCGCCGGGGGTCAGTTCGTGGACAAAAACAGCCTTTGAAAGGTCTGTCTGCTCGCCGTTCAGGATCGCATCAATGGCCGAGCGGGCAATATAGCCGATGACGCCCTGCTGCTGGCGCTGCGGATAAATGCGGAAGCCGCCTGTTGCAAACCAGAGGTTTCCGTCATAATCAAAGACCACGGACAGAAGATTCTGGGTCAGCTCCTTGCCAAGTGCAGCCTCGGCGGCAGCCTTGATGTCGATGTCCAGCACCTTTTCAAATTCGGGCAGCACGTTGCCGCTTTCATCTGTTGCACGGAGCATCAGCACATGATTGTTGCTCGTGGGGCAGACGATGCGGTTGGACGCGTCCAAGAAGGTGTAGGAGCTTTGGATAACGTAACCGCCGCCGTCATGCTTCTTTGGCGAGAAATAGCCGAGCGTTTTTGTTTCTTCGGCGTTCAGGTCGCGGATGGCGATGCCGCCCAGCAGCGGCACAACGGCATGGCCGTAGCTGTCAAAATAGATAGCGGGAGAAGCATTTGCATTCGTTGTCTCATAGGAAACGTTGATCTCGGGATAGATCGCAAGCGGCAGGATCTCATCCGTTGAATCTGTGTTGTAGCCGTCGTGATGAATGTTTGCATCGCTCTTGGCCATGTAGGGGTTTTCCTCCACCTGCTTGGGGTTCAAGGCCTTCACAGGCAGTGCCGCAGAGGTCGTCTCCGCAGCAGAGGGCTGCACCACGGCGGACGGGGCAGCGGGCTGCGAAGCGGCAGCACTGTCTGCCGGCGTCTGTGTTCCGCCGCAGGCAGCCATGGAAAGGCACAATGCTGCGGTCAGCGACAAGCTCAACGCAGAGTGGATGATCTTTCTCTTTTTCATAAGTCGTTCTCCTTGTTGTGTTCGTTGCGGTCAGGTCGGCGCTGCTCTGCCGGATTTTTTTGATCCAGCCAGATACAAAAACCCTGCCGCAAAGCGGCTTCGGTCACTGGCTCCAGCAGAAAGTAGTCTGCACGCAGCCGGAAGGCATGGAGCGAAAAATTTAGATCGCTGCACCAGATAACGCGTGTTTGGGGACAAAGCGCGCGCAGATGCTCTACTGCATTCAATCCATCCACCCCCGGCAGGGCGATCACGGCATTTGTCAGCGGCTCGCAGCGCGCGGCTTCAAAAAAGCTTTCCTGATCGTGGTAACAGTCCATTTGGGGAAATAAACAATGCTCGGCGCAGAACTGCAAGATCTGCTCTGCCCAAAAAGCTTCCTGCGCCCTGCTGTTTGTCAGCACGGCGATTCGATACACAGCGACCCTCCTTCCTTCTGCCGTTGTTGAGGTTCTCTGTCTCTAGTATACGGGCGGATACGGCTGTTTCAAGCTGTTTGGCACGAAAGCCCGGTTTCCGTCACGAAATCCCGGTTTCTGCTGCGACAGAACCGGGCAACTGTGCTATAATCAGGATGAAAGAGTTTATAAAGGAGGTTGGAAGCTATAACAATAGCTTCTTGGTACAGCATGAGATTTGCGATCGTCGATGACCTTGGTACGGAGCGCACGCTGCTGAAGGAGCGCTTGGCACGGCAGCTGCGCCAGCGCGGTACAGAAGCAGAGCTTTTAGAATTTGACAGCGGAGAAGCTTTTCTGGCGGCAGAAGAAGCGCAGCGCTTTACCGCCGCATTTTTGGATATTTATATGGATGGTTTAAGCGGCATGGACGCGGCAAAGGAACTTCGGAAAACAGACGCAGACTGTCTTCTGGTTTTTACCACCACCTCGACAGACCATGCACTCGAGGGGTTTCAGGTACGGGCATTTCATTATTTGGTCAAGCCCTTTTCAGAGGCCGAGTTGTCCGGTCTGTTGGATGAAATGCTCGCAAAACTCCCCCGCCCAGAGCCGGTTTTGACGGTGAAGGTGGATGGCAGCGACATCCATTTGCGCTATCGTGATATCATATCCGCCGAGCATTTCGCCCACATCATCAATATCCGCACCACTGCCGGCAAAACGCTTGCCATGCGCCAGAGTTTCAAGGCGTTCACAGAGCCGCTCAAAAAGGACCCGCGCTTTTTTGTTTGTGGCCGCGGTACGATCATCAATATGGAGAATGCTGCCGATTTTCAGGATGCCGCCTTCTGTATGACGGACGGCAGCCGCGTCTATGTCAGTCAGGAGCTTTTGAAAGCTGCCCGGCAGGCCTTTATGGAATTTCTGCTGCAAAGGGGGCGTGCGGATTGAAGGACGTTCTGCGCCCGGTTCTGGAACTTACGGTCGTGTTTCCCGGTTTGCTGCTTGCGTATTTTCCGGTAGGTTCCTATCTGAAGCTGCCGCCCGCAAAGCTTGCAGCAGGGGCGGTGCCGCTGCTGCTCGGGCTTTGCCTTGGCGGCGGGCTGCTTTGCTATCATTTTGGCATTTCAACGGCGTTCTCCGTGCTGCTTATTACGCTTACAGCAATTTTTTTGTATCGCAGAACGCTGCGGATCTCTCTCTGGAAATCCGGAACCATCGCGCTTGCGGTCTGCGCGGTATTTGCGTGCCTGAACAGCCTGTCCCGGGCCGTCGGCACGGCAATCGTGATCCGGATGCAGCTGCCGCCGGACAAGCCGTGGTTCTGCTTTGGCGCCTGCATCTTTTATAATGCGGTCTGCTGGCTGATCACTGCCGCAGCCTATTATCCCGCCACCCACGCAGTACGCGCGATGGTGGAGGATGACAATTTTGCGCAGACGTGGTATGTGTTCTGGGTGCTGCCGCTGGTGTTCATCCTGCTGAACCTTTTTATAACCCC
>ERZ791905.1532-NODE-1532-length-15021-cov-6.737873_pt1 | contig 15021 bp, 17 predicted proteins | sample MGYA00510147_ERZ791905 | MGnify/ENA primary metagenome ERZ791905 (study PRJEB30046, sample SAMN00792084) | human gut metagenome | study: EMG produced TPA metagenomics assembly of the A metagenome-wide association study of gut microbiota in type 2...
GCAAGGATTAGAAGCACAATTATTGTGATTACTAATGCTATTAATGTAATACCTTCTGTTGTATTCATTAATTGTTTGTTGTTTCTTTTGTTTTTCATAAAAAACTTTCTCCCTTCTTTTGTTTCCATTTTTTCTTTTTTATTTTTCTGTTTAAATTATTTCCACTTTAGTAAATAGTATACAAACCATTTACTTTTTTGAGCAAAGATATTTTATTTTCAAGGTCCTTTTTCTATTTACAAAATAAATTTAATTTACAGTATTATTTTACAAATATTGTTGAATTAAGTCAATATATTATCGCGATTTATCAGGATAAAGATATGAAAAAAATAAAAAATATTCTAAAACAATATAAAAATCAACAAAAAACAGTTTCCAATATAAAAAAATCACGATATAATATCTTTGAAATGGAGCAAAAGAAAAAATGAAAATTAAAGAAATTGAAGTATTAAAATTAAAATAGTTAAAGGAAAAATCAAAGATGTTAAAATATAAAAGACAAAAAGGAGAAGTTATAAAAAGATTAAATTTAGAAAATGTTATATGTACACGGGATGCATTAAACACACAAAAAGGAAATATAAAGGCAGTAATAGAAAAAGGTGGAGATTATTGTGTAGCCTTAAAAGGAAATCAAGGGAATTTTTATAAAGACGTTCAAAATTATTTTGATGAAGATAGATTATTAATAATAGAATCAGGATATGAAGGAGGATATCAACTAACAAGGGAGAAAAATCATGAAGCAGTAATAACATATGAATATTATCAAACAGAAAAAGTTAATTGGTATGAAGAAATAGAAGAATGGGAAGGATTAAAGAGTATAGGGCTAGTAAAGAAGACAATTGAAAAGTCAGACGGAAGAAAAGTTGAAGAAAAGCGCTATTTTTTTTCATGTCTTTATCCTGATTTTTTCTTGACTTTATGAAACCTTGCTCGGTTTCAAACTTCCACGCCCACTAACAAAAAGCATAGATTTATAAAATCTATACTTTTTGTTAGTTTTATATGGTAAAACTATATTGTGAACTGATTATTTGCATATAAACTATTCCAATCAAAGCCCTCATATGAGGAAGAGGGGGATAGAACTTTTAAAGAGGAGGTATTAAACTTTTCTAGTATAGGCTTTATTGTTCTTGTTTCTATTTGTTTACTATTTTCTTTATATTTCATAGTTACATCTATATATCCTTTTGCTTTTAATGAGTTTATTAGTTTTGATACTTGTTTACTGGATATATTAAGCAATTCGCTTATTGTTCCGATTAGTACAAAAGCAATTATTATTTTCTTTACTTAAAAATAATATTATTGCCAATATCATTTTTTCTTTATCACTTAAATTTTTATCTGTTAATACTTCTATTGGAATCCATATTCCTTTTAAATTTAGATTTGACATTGCCATTACCCCCTCTCTTTCAGATTTGTTCACTTTATTTTGGCTTTATTTTCATTTTTATGATACAAGTAATATAGTCCTATACCTTAAAAATGTAGATAAAAAATTTTCATAAAAAAATCGCCTTGAACTTATTTCTAAATTCAAAGCGTAATTTTTTCAAATTGTCCAGACGTCTGGACAATTCAAGATAAATAGTGGCTGTTTCTTGTATTTCTTCTATATTCCTGTTTTTTTATCGATTGCTTACTAATTAACACTATATTAAAACTACTTTTCTATTGTTATAGTTTTAGTTTTCACAGAGTTCAGCTCTACAAATATAAAAGTGGGCGAAACGAACTGTAGCTGATAGCAACGGAAGTATCGTTGCCGTAGCGAAAACTCGTGAAACCGAAGCTGCTGCCGTAATCACCTCCTCGATAAACGCAAGAATTGAAGGAATTGCTAGAAGTTTCTGTTGTCCATTCAAAACAATTTCCTGCCATATCAAATATATTACATTGCTTATCTATCTTATTTGTTGCTTTTAATATATTTGTTCCTGTAGCTTGTGGCTCACCTGTACTTGTTGATGATTCTCCAACAGTTTTTGAATATGTTGAACTATTATTTTCTGTTCCACATTCTTGTATAAATACTATTGCTGTATCCCATGCATAACTATTTATTAAATCACTTGTTACTTTTGCTTCACTTCCATACATATCTCTTGACAATTCTGATGCTTCGTATTGCGTTACCCAATTCCATACTCCTTTTCCTGATTTACAGACCATAAATCCATTAACTCCTGCTTCATATCTTCCTATATAATATCCATGATTACTATTTGCACTTGTTTTAAATTTCTCTATATCTTTTGCAATAGCATTTTTATAATCACTATTATGATTTGCTGTTGTATCCTCTGTATAACTTCCAGAATATTCACTTGTTGTTATAGTTCCATCACTATTTTGGGTAAAGCTATATCTTCCAAGAGCTATATCTACTGTTTCTTTATTCGCTTTCTTTATAGCATTTTCTCCAGTTCCTACTGGTATCCATACAAATTGGCTTCCTATTGTATTTGTATATGTTGCATCTTCTATTACTATTCCTCCTGTTACATCTGTTGCTGAATCATTTGCTATTTTAAATCCCTTTGGTATTGTTACTTGGTTTCCATATGTGTCTTCTAATGTTGTTGTATCCTTAAATACTGTTCCTTTTGTTTTCAAACTTTGTATACTTTCTATTATATTTCCATTTGCATCTATTTTTTTCTTTTCTCCATTTACTATTACTTCTAATGGAAATCCAGTATTATTTTTATCATAATCAATTCCTTGATTTTCTAAATTGTCCTTTAAATCTTTTAAATTCAGTTTTCCATCAGTCCCATAACTTCCTGCTATTGCTATTTTTAAATTTTCATCTTCTTTTGCTTGTTCTGTTTGTGTCTTTGCATCTCCTGCCTTTGTTAATATTCCATTGTCTCCAGTTAATGTCGCAATCGTTACTCCCGCAAGGATTAGAAGTACAATTATTGTGATTACTAGTGCTATTAACGTAATACCTTTGCTTTCTTTTAACTTCTGTTTTTTTGCTGTTTTAATTGTTATCATAAAACTTTCTCCCTTCTTTTGTTTTCTGTTTTCTTTTTTTGTTTTTCTCTTTAAATTATTTCCATTTTTGTAAATAGTATTCAAACCATTTACTTTTTTGAGCAAAGATATTTTATTTTCAAGGTTCTTTTTTTCTATTTACAAAAATAAATTTAATTTACACTATCATTTTACAAATATTGTTGAATTAAGTCAATATGTTGTCGTAATTTATTTCTGTTTTTTTAAAATCTTTGTTGTTTTTTGTAAATCTTGAAACGTTACAATTAACATAACGTAAAAAAATCACCTTGAACTTATTTCTAAATTCAAGGTGTAATTTACTTAATTCATATTCTAATTTTATCCAAACAATCCACGTTTTTTTACTGGTGGTTGTTCATTCATAGTTTTTGCTAATTGTACTAATAACTCACGTTGTTCCTTAGTTAATCTTTTTGGTGTTTGAACTGTTACAGTAAATACAAAATCGCCAACTAAACTTGAATTAATAGATTTAAATCCTCTATTTCTAATAGTAAATTTAGTACCTGTTTGTGTTCCATCTGGTATTTTATATTTTTCCTTTGTTCCATCTACCATCGGTATTTCAAGTTCTGCACCTAATGTTGCTTGTGTAATAGTTATTGGTATTTCGCATAATACATTATTTCCTTTTCTTGTATATATACTATGTTTTTTTATTTTTACTGTAATATATAAGTCTCCTTTAGCTCCACCTTTTTCTCCTGGTTCTCCTTCTCCTCTTAATACTACAGTTTGATTATCATCTATTCCTGCTGGTATTTTTACTTTTATTTTTGGTTGTTTACGAACTTTTCCTTTTCCTCTACAGTTTTCACATGGTTCATTTATTATTTCTCCTGTTCCATGACAGCTACTACAAGTTCTACTTGTTTGCATTTGACCTAAAATTGTATTTTGAACTTGAGTTACTTGACCTGTTCCATGACAAGTAGGACATTTTACAGGCGATGTTCCTGGTTTTGCTCCGCTTCCATGACAAATATGGCACTCTTCGTCTCTCGTTATTACTATTTCTTTTTCTACTCCTGAAAATGCTTGTTCAAATGTAATCTCCATTCGTACATTTAAATCTGCACCTTTACGTGGTCCTCTTTGCTTAGCAGAAGCTCCTCTGCCTCCAAATCCTCCACCAAAAATGGAAGAGAAAATATCTCCTAAGTCTCCGAAATCTCCAAATCCATCAAAACCAGAACCATTATAAGAATAATATCCACCTTGACCACCAAATGGTCCTCCTGCTCCTCCTCCAAAGCCTTGTGGTCCATCTGGTCCAAATTGGTCATACATTTTTCTTTTTTGAGGATCTGATAATGTCTCATATGCTTCATTTACTTCCTTAAATTTTTTCTCTGCTTCTTCTTTATTGTCTAGATTTGCATCAGGATGATATTTTTTAGCAAGTTTACGATAAGCTTTTTTTAATTCGTCCTCTGTTGCATTTTTATTAACTCCTAATACTTCATAATAATCTCTTTTATTAGCCATTTTTTCCTCCACTTTTTTAAATCAAAAGAAACAAAATGAGTAATGTTCACAGGAACAAAATTAACTTTGTTAGCCTGAACGAAAGAGGCTCATTTTGTTTCTTATTTTAGTTTTTTATAAATTGTTAACAAAAATAATTCTAGGTGGAAATTATTCTTTGTTATCATCTTCTACTTTATAATCTGCGTCATATACATTTCCATTTTCGTCTGTCTTTGGTCCTTCTCCTGCTCCTGCATTAGCATCTGTTCCAGCTCCTTGAGCTCCGTTTGGATTTGCATTCTTGTATAATTGTTCTGACATATCATAAAATACTTTTGTTAGTTTTTCTGTTGCTTCTTTTATTTTGTCTGTATCGTTTGTTTCTAATGCTTTTTTAGTGTTGTCTATTTCTGTTTCTACTTTTGCTTTTTCTTCTCCACTAATTTTATCTCCTAAGTCTTTTAATGTTTTTTCACTATTATATATTAAACTTTCTGCATTATTTTTTACTTCAATTTCTTCTTTTTTCTTTTTGTCTTCTTCAGCATGTGCCTCTGCATCTTTTACTGCTTTATCAATATCTTCATCTGTTAAGTTTGTTGATGCTGTAATAGATACGTCTTGGCTGTTTCCTGTTGCCATATCTTTTGCAGATACATGAACAATACCATTTGCATCAATATCAAAAGTTACTTCGATTTGTGGAACTCCTCTTGGTGCTGCTGGAATTCCTGTTAATTGGAATCTTCCAAGTGTTTTGTTGTATGCTGCCATTTCTCTTTCACCTTGTAAAACGTGAACTTCTACTGATGTTTGACCATCTGCTGCTGTAGAGAATATTTGTGATTTTTTAGTTGGTATTGTAGTATTTCTTTCAATTAATTTTGTAAATACTCCTCCATATGTTTCAATACCTAATGATAATGGTGTAACATCTAATAATACTAAGTCTTTTACATCTCCTGATAATACACCACCTTGAATTGCTGCACCGATAGCAACACATTCATCTGGGTTTATTCCTTTGTCTGCTTCTTTTCCAGTAATTCTTTTTACTGCTTCTTGTACAGCTGGAACTCTTGTAGAACCACCTACTAATAATACTTTGTGAATATCATTTGCTGATAATCCTGCATCTTTAAGAGCTTGATTAACTGGTCCTGCTGTTGCTTCTACTAAGTCATGAATTAATTCTTCAAATTTAGATCTTGTTAATGTAACATCTAAGTGTTTTGGTCCTGTTGAATCAGCTGTAATGAATGGTAAATTTATTTGTGTTTGTTGTACTCCTGATAATTCTATTTTTGCTTTTTCTGCTGCTTCTTTTAGTCTTTGCATTGCCATTTTATCTGCTTTTAAATCAATTCCATTTGATTTTTTGAATTCATCTACTAAGTAATTGATAATTGCGTTATCAAAATCGTCTCCTCCTAAATGTGTATTACCACTTGTTGATAAAACTTCAAATACTCCGTCACCAATATCTAGTATAGAAACATCAAATGTTCCTCCTCCTAAGTCATAAATCATAATTTTTTGGTCTTGTTCTTTATCCATTCCATATGCTAAAGCTGCTGCTGTTGGTTCATTTATAATTCTTAATACTTCTAGTCCTGCAATTTTTCCTGCATCTTTTGTTGCTTGTCTTTGACTATCATTAAAGTATGCTGGAACAGTTATAACTGCTTGTGTTACTTTTTGTCCTAAATAGTTTTCAGCATCTGCTTTTAATTTTTGTAATATCATTGCTGAGATTTCTTGAGGTGTAAATTTATCTCCTTCTATATCTACTTTTTCTGCTGTTCCCATTTTTCTTTTTATTGATATAACTGTATTATCTGGATTTGTAACTGCTTGACGTTTTGCAATTTGTCCTACTAGTCTTTCTCCATTTTTTGAAAATGCAACTACTGATGGAGTTGTTCTATTACCTTCTGCATTTGGTATAACAACTGGTTCTCCTCCTTCCATAACTGCTACACATGAATTTGTTGTTCCTAAGTCAATTCCTATAATTTTTCCCATTTTAAATTCCTCCTAAATTTATTTTTTATTTTATGTACAATTTTAAATTGTACAGTTTGTCTTTAGATTTATAACTAATTAAAAATTAATAACATTTTAATATGTTTCAACTTGTTAATTTTGTATAAACAATTTAGTTTGCTACTACTACCATAGAATGTCTAATTACTCTGTTTCCTATTTTATAGCCTTTTCTATATTCTTGTGCTATTTCTTTTTCACCTAAGTTTTCATCTTGAATACTACTTACAGCCTCATGTAATTCAGGATCAAAAGTTTTTCCTACTGTTTCTATTTCTTCTACTCCTTTTGACTTTAAAACATCTTTAAATTGTTTTAATACAAGTTCTACTCCTTGTTTGTAATTTTCGTCTGCTGTTTCTACTTTTGCTGCATTTTCTAAATTGTCTACAACTGGAAGCATTACTTCAATTACATCTGAAAGTATAGAATTGTATAACCCTTCTCTTTCTTTGTTGCTTCTCTTTTTAAAGTTTTCAAATTCTGCTAGAATTCTTTTAAATCTATCGTCTAATTCATCATAATCTTGTTTTGGTACCATGTCCTTATGTTTCTTTTCCTTTTTTTCTTGTTTTTCCTCTTTTAATTCTTCTTTTTGTTCTTTTTCGTTCTCTGCCATTTTATCCCTTCTTTCTTTTTATTTTTAATATTAATTACTTTTTCCATTTAATTTTTGATTAATATATTTCATAACAGAAATAACTTTTGAATAATCCATTCTTTTTGGTCCTATAATTCCTATTGTTCCTAAATCTTTTCCGTTTACTTTATGTTTAAATGTTACTACGCTAAAATCTTTTAATTGTTCTTTTTCGTTTTCTTCACCTATATATACCTTAATATCTTCTGCAAATCCTGAATCCAACATATCTGCTACCATTTCTTTTTTATCTAATATGTTTATAAAATTTTTAGCTACTTCTAAGCTATTAAACTCTGGTAAATCAAAAGATTTATTAGCTCCTTCAAGATATATTTTATTATCTTCTTCTAATACTTTTTTTATTTGCTCAATAACTGGTTTTATAACATTAACACTATAAGTCATTTCATCATATAAGTATTCTTCTAACGGTCTATCTATAGTTTCAATTGGTTGACCTTTTAGTTTATTATTAAACATATAGTTCATAGTTTCGACTTGTTTTTCATTTATATCTTCATCAAATTTTATAATCGTTTCTTTTACTAAACCTGTGTCTGTCAGAATAACTGCCATCATCATTCTTGAACCTAATAGAACGAATTTTATTTCTTCAATTAGTTGATTTACTGGCTTTGGCCCTATTGAAACAGTTGTATAATGTGTTACTTCTGAAATTGTGTTAGCTGTTATTTTGGTTAAATCTTCAATTTCATTTACTTTTGTTTCAAGTTTTGAACTTATATATTTGATTTCTTCTAAACTGATATCTTTATCATTTAATAATTCATCTACGTAATATCTATACCCTTTAGCTGATGGCACTCTTCCACTTGATGTGTGGGTTTTATCTAAATAACCTTTTTTCTCTAAATCAGCCATTTCATTTCTAATTGTAGCACTACTACAGTCTAATCCATGATTATCTGTTAATGCATTTGAACTTACAGGCTCTGCTGTATTAATATATTCTTCTACAATAGCTTGTAAAACTTTCTTTTTTCTATCGTCTAACAATTTTTTCACCTCTTTTATTAAAATTGTTAGTTTGATTTTAGCACTCTTTGTTGTTGTTTGCTAACTTCATATATATTATACCCCTTTTTAGCACTTGTCAATACATTTTGCTAATTTTTTTGTGAATTTTTTGTGAACAATGGACAGATGGGACAAGGGGGACAGCTTTTGGGACAAAGGGGACAGGTCTTAAGTGTCTCATATATTTGGCAACCAAATATATGAGACACTTAAGACCTGTCCCCTTTGTCCCAAGACCTGCCCCCCTTGTCCTAAGACCTGTCTCCCTTGTCTCGTTGTCTGCACATCCATAATTTCTTCATATATCCTTCTATATACTCATCCATTAAGCTTGATGTAGCATACATATTTTGCTTATCTGCTTCTTCTTTTATATTAGTTACTTTATTTAATAATGTCCCTAGATCATTTATAATATTTTCAAAAATAGCTTTTTCTTCTATTTTTTCATTTTTTGCTTCTACTATACAAGTATTATTTAAATAGTCTTGCATTGTTCCTAATGGTTGTTCTCCTAACATTAAGATATGTTCTGCTATTTCATCAATTTGTTTGTTTACTTCATCATAATATTCTTCTAATTTGCTGTGTAATACAAAGAAGTCTTTTCCACATACATTCCAATGATAATTTTGTAATTTTCGATAAAATATATTTAAGTCAGACAAAAAATCATTTAAGTCTTTCACTATATTTTCCATAAACGCACCATTCCTTTCTTTTGAATAAATTTTACCCAATTGAATTATTATTTATACAGTATTTTTATAAATAATTTTTAAATGGTACTAAAAATATATGAGTTTATTAAATTGTTCTAATGCAAAAATATCTTTTCTTTTTATTATCCTTTATATTTTATTTTTTTACTAAAAGCTATTATACTTTCAAAAATTGGTTGTAAAAATAGCAATCCAAATCCAAATAATACACCTTTTCCAAATTTCTTTGATAATTTAAATTTTTGAATTATCTCAATTATCGCTATTATAAATGCTCCTATTATTGGAATCAATATTAATAAGATAAGCCATGGTGATAAACCACTAACTTTATACATTGTTATTTGTCTATAAATCGGTACAATGGCTGCCCATCCATGTCTTCCAGCTTTTTTGTAAATAATCCATCTTACTATAATTTCATATACAAAAAGAATAGCACATACAATTAATGAAATTCTCACTATTTTATTTGCTAATAGCACTTTAATTCCTAGCTCTATTTTTTTATCTGTGCTTGTTTCTTTTACGGTTTCTTTTACAGCTTGATTTATTGTAGCTCCACTGTCTATTTTTTCTTGTATTTTATCAAAATCAATGTCGTTTTTTATTATCTCTTTTACACTCTCTTTATCTGTTGTTTTTAATATTTCTTTTCCTGCATTTATTGCTTCTTCGCTAATTCCCTGTTGTTTTATTTCTTCTTTATATTCATCTATAAAGTTTGATAATTCTTCATTTGTATATTCTTGACTAATTTCTTCATATGCATTTAAAATATCTTCTTTATTTATATTATTTAAATCTATATCTTTAGCATATTTTTCCGCTTCGCTTTTTATATTATTTTCCTTTGATGTTGCACACAAAGATATATTGCACCACCCAATAATTGTCATACAAATTAATACTAAAATTCCCATCTTCATAATGTTTTTTATTTTTCTATCCATCTTCCATCTTCCTCCATTACTTTTTTATAATATTAAAAAATCTTTCTTTCTTTTTTTCTGAATTTTTTGAATCATAAAATTCTATATATCCATTATTATTTTCCAATAAATCATTTTCTTCTAAAACTTCATATAAATGCTTTGCAAGCCTTGGCGCTCCATTAAAAAATTGTATATTTTCTCCTAATATGTCTCTAATTTCTTGTACTATCAATGGATAATGTGTACAACCGAAGTACTACATTTTTTATTTTTCCTCTATATTGTCCCAACATCTTTTTTAATACTTCTTTTTGTTTTTCCTTATTTCCATCTTCTATTACATCAGCCAATCCTATACAAGGCAATAATTTAGTTTTATGATTATTATATTTTTTATATAATAAATTAAATTTTTCACTTTCAATTGTTCCTTTTGTTGCCATAACTAAAGTTGCTTCATCATAAGCATAATCATAAACCATCTTATAAGCCGGCTCTATCGCAATAAATGGAATTGTTTTATACTTTTTTCTTAAATATGTAACCGCTTCAGCGCTTGCTGTATTGCAAGCAATTACAACAGCTTTGCAATTTTTTTGTATAAAAAATTGAACAATATTATCACATATTTCTATAATCTCTTTCTGAGTTTTATCTCCATATGGATTATTTTTAGAATCACTATAATAAATATAATCTTCATTTGGAAGTACTTTTACTAATTCTGTTAAAACTGTTGCTCCTCCAATTCCAGAATCAAATACACCTATTTTCTTCGTTCTCTCTGTTATTATTCTATTCTTTTCTTTTTCTTCTCTCATCTATTTTCTGTTCTACCTTCTTTATCTTTACCTTAATATCTTTTAAGCCTGGATATGCATTTATTAATCTTCTATGTAACCATGATTTTTGTCTTAAAACTTGTTTTATCTTTTCTGTTATTTCTTCTGTATTATCTTTTATTAACTTATTTCCCTCTACATTAATACTTGATATGATATTAGATGAAATAATATTATCTACTATAAATCCAATAAACAATATAGCTGTTAAAATATTTATTACTAATTGTGGTATTTGATTATATAATTTAAACAATATTGGATTAGTTCCATACATAATGGCTACTCCTAAAATTCCAAATGGTATTAATGTCTCTAAACATATTCTTCCATTTATATTAAACTTTTTGTTACTATAATCCCACCATCTTGCGTGATATTTTTTCTCCATAAAGTAACTAGTTAAATATTCTATAATTGAACAAATAAGAGTTGACATTACAAATAATACTAATGGATCTTCCATATACCTTTTTAACAATATTGTAATTGCCAGCGCTCCCCATCCATAAATAGGACAATATGGTCCAATTAAAAAGCCTCTATTAATAAATTTTTTATATTGAATAAACTTACAAGTAACTTCCATACACCAACCTAAAAATGCATAAGAAATAAATAATAAAAAATAAATTTCAATTGTGTGTAACATTCTTTTCTCCTTTATTTTTTTATTATTATACCGTTCTTTTTCATATATGGCAAGAAAAATCTGAGAACAATTTTAATTCTCAGATTTTCTATATTTTATCTTATAAAATTAGTAGAAATAATAGATTCATTTTCTGGCAATTTTATTCCTGCTTTTTTTCCAGCTTCTATTGATTTTAAAAGCCAAGCCATATTATTACCTAGTGTTCTCATTGTTTGCATTCCTTCTTCATCTTTTAATACTTCTTCAGGATTATTTCCATGTACTATATTCCAATATTGAGAAGAAACAATTGGCATATTACTAATTCCAAAATATTTATTTATCTCATCTAATGCTGCTGTTGCACCACCTCTTCTACAACTTACAACTGCAGAACCTAATTTATTACTAAACAATTTTCTTCTTCCATAAAAAACCCTATCCATAAAAGAAGATAACATTCCTGACGTAGCTGCAAAATGTACCGGAGAACCAAAAATAAATCCATCTGTTTTTGGCACTTTTTCTAAAAATTCATTCACTTTATCTTGCATAAAACATTCTCCTGTTTTTAAACAGCTCCCACATCCTATACATCCTGATATAGGTTTATTTCCTAACCAAAATATTTCTGTTTCAATATTATTTTTTTGTAATTGTTTTTCTATTTCTCTTAAAGCTGTATATGTACAGCCTTTTTCTTTTGGGCTTCCATTTATTAATATTACTTTCATTTTTCTTCCCCCTTATCTTTTAGCATTATATTATTCTTTAGACTAATTGTATACTTATTTTTTATTTTAAAATTAATAATTTAAAATTTACATTTGATATTTTGGCGGAGCAGGTGGGATTCGAACCCACGGGCCCTTTCGGACTACCTGATTTCGAGTCAGGCTCGTTATGACCACTTCGATACTGCTCCATTTTCTTTTGGCTTTAAAACTATTTTTAAATTTATCACTTTTTAAATAAAAAACATTCTTCATCATGTGAATAAATAATTCCTATTGCTTGTAAATACGAATATATTATTGTTGAACCAACAAATTTCATTCCCTTTTTCTTTAAATCATTCGAAATTTTATCTGATAACTCTGATGTTGTTTTTCCTGTTTCATATACAATTCTATCATTTGTAAAACTTTTTAAATACTCGTGAAAAGTTCCATATTCATTCTGTATTTTTTTAAATATTCTAGAATTATTTATACTAGCATTTATTTTTAATCTATTTCTTATTATTTTTTCATTTAACAATAATTCCTGTATTTTCATTTTATCATAATTACAAATTTTTTCAATATCAAAATTATCATATGCTTTTCTAAAATCTTCTCTTTTATTTAATATACATTCCCAAGAAAGTCCTGCCTGAAAAGACTCTAATATTAACATCTCAAATAAATATTTATCATCAAAATTTGGTTTGCACCACTCATTGTCATGATATTCTATATATTTAGGATTATTTAAATTACACCATTTACATCTTATCATAATGCAGTACCTCTCTTAGGAACAAAATATTTACTTATATCATTTTTTTCATGCATTAATAATGCTATTTTATTTTTTATTCCACCACCATACCCAGTTAAACTTCCATTTGTTCCAACTACTCTATGACAAGGAATTATAATGCAAATTGGATTCCAACCAACTGCTCCGCCAACTGCTTGTGCTGACATTCTTTCTATTCCTTTTAAATTAGCTATTTCTTTTGCTATATCATTATAAGTAATTGTTTTCCCATATGGGATTTTATTCATAATATCTATAACTTGTTTTCTAAATGGTGTTAACTTTTCTATTTTATATTTTAGTACAAAATCAGGATTTTTTCCACTAAAATAAATATCTAGCCATCTTTCTGTTTCTTTAAATATTTCTAATTCTTTTTCTTCACAGTCTATCGTATGTTTAGATGAATCTCTTGATCCTTCAAACCATAATCCTGTTAAATATTCTCCGTTACTATTCATTATAATATTTGAAAAATCTTTTGGTGTCTTATATCTCTTTTTATAAATCATAAAATTTCACTTACTTTCTATTATTTATCTTTCCATTTCTTCTTTTGTTTTATCTTTAATTAATTTCCTTTTTCCAAGTTTTTCTATAATCTTTTCTACATCTTTTTGAAGTAAGCCTGCTCCAAAATTAATTCCATTTCCATCAGATATTTTAATTAAATTATTTTTTAATTCTTCATCATATGTATCAAAAATTTCATCATCTAATATAACATAATTTTCTACATCTTGGTGCATCTGTAGCCATTGCTTTATTTCCAATCCTCTTTTATTACTTCCTAACAATGGTGTTGAATCTACATAAATATTATATTTTAATAATAATTCTTTTAAATCTTCTGCATTTTTTGTATATCTCCACGATGAGCTTAATACAACTTTTGCTCCTGTTTCATCTATTGCTTGTTTTAATAATTCTATTTTCTTCACATCTACTTCTTTTTCAATTCCATTCACATTTAAATTATTAATCTTTTCAAAATATTCATCTGAATTTAAAACTCCATCAATATCTAAAAAAATAACTTTCATTTTTACTCCTATAATATTTACTTAAATTTTTTTAAAACTCTACATTGGTTACCAACAGCTACAACATTAGATGGTATATCTTTAGTAATTCTCCCTTTCTATATGCTTTTATTCATAAATATTAATTTTTAAGTCCATTATCCTTCTTTGTGTATTCATTCCACATCTTTCATAAAATCTAAGCGCCTTTTCATTAAATTCCCAACAGTTTAATTCTACAGCATCACACTTATTATTTTTTGCGTATTTTTTAGTCTCATTAAACAATTTTGTTCCAATTCCTTTTCCTCTTAACTTTTCATCTACAACTAATTCATTTATCCATATCACTTTTCTATCTATTAAATTAATATGTTCTCTTACAATCTTAATTTTAAAAATTACAACTCCAACTATATTATTATTTTCTTCTGCTACTAAGATATTTTCATTATTTTCTAGTGCACCTTTTAATTCCAATTTGATTTTTTCAACGCCTTTTTCTTTAAAAATATCTTTTCTTTCACTATAATGCATTTCGGAAACCTGTAACATTAATGGTATAATTTGATTTATGTCATTTATTTTTGCATTTCTTATAATCATTACTTTTCTCCTTGAATCCTTTTTTTATATTTCCTTATTTATACCATAAAATTAGTCTAAATTCAATTATTTAAAATAAATTACTTTCTTTATAATACACAAAAAAAGTTAGCCAAATGACTAACCTTTTCTTATGGCTCCTCGTGTTGGGCTCGAACCAACGACCTATCGGTTAACAGCCGAGCGCTCTACCAACTGAGCTAACGAGGAATATATATAAATCTGGCAACAACCTATCTTTCCAGCAGGGTAACCCACAAGTATTTTCGGCACATTTAGGCTTGACTTCTGTGTTCGGAATGGGAACAGGTATTACCCTAAATGTCATCATCACCAGAAAATTGATAACTAATTTTTTGTACTTTTGCATTATACAATAATTAATAATAATTTTCAAGTACTTTTTTATATTTTGTGTAATTTTTTTATTTTATTCAAGCACACTCAAAAATACATAGATGAATTTTTAGGTCGTTTTAGTCTTTCGATTG
>ERZ791905.1555-NODE-1555-length-14864-cov-3.789858_pt1 | contig 14864 bp, 11 predicted proteins | sample MGYA00510147_ERZ791905 | MGnify/ENA primary metagenome ERZ791905 (study PRJEB30046, sample SAMN00792084) | human gut metagenome | study: EMG produced TPA metagenomics assembly of the A metagenome-wide association study of gut microbiota in type 2...
GGCCGGTCTGGGGCAGCTTCTTGCCGCCGGGGAAGGTGGGGTTCGTTGCAGGGCTGGTGGGCTTGGTGGGCACCTCCCGTTCCAGGTCGGTTTTCGGCTGACTGGCCACGTCATATTGGTATTCCCCCTCATAGAGGTAGGGAAGGCTCACAAGGAAAGGCTCTGTTTTGCCGTACCCGGCAGGGGCGGTTTTCTGCACCGCCAGATACAAGCCAAAGGGCAGGGAAGAAAAGGTCACTTTGCCGTCTTCCCCCACCTTCTGGGGGAGGGCAGTCACCGGGGTCAGCTTGCTTTCCAGCTTGAGAAGCTTCCCTGCCAGTTCCGGGGACTGGATGTCTCCAAACTGGGCAAAGTCTTCCCGGATGGCCTCTACGGGGACAAAGGAATAGTTGCCGTCTTCCTCTGCCACATCCCCCACTTTGTAAAGGGCCAGAGTGCCCCCTGGGAGGGCTTTTCCCTGATAGGTCATGGTCACAGTGATGCTGCAATGGCCGTCTTTTTGTTCATCGGGCACCGGGTGGGCGGCGGCAGACAGGGGCAGACAGGCCAGGAGCAGCAGCGCAAGCAGACTTTTCAGATGTTTTTTCATCACAAACCTCCTATTTCTTTCTGCGCCGGGGCAGCAGCAGCAGCAAAAGCAGCACAAGCAATATGGGAATGGCGACGATGGGAGCCACCAGCATGGGCTCTATCTGGACGGCGTCGGCGGTGACCCGCACGGTTTTGACTTCCTCGATATTGTCGATGCGGTGTCCGCGAACCAGCAGCCGGTGGGTATTGATGCCGTAGGGGGTGCAGGTCACCAGGGTGCAGTAGTCCTGGCCTTCTACAATTTCCAGTGCGGCGGTATCCTGGGGCTCTACGATGAGGATCTGATCCACCTCATAGGTCAGGATCTCATCCAGCACCCGCAGGAGAAAGATGTTCCCCTCCCGGAGCTTGTCCAGGTTGGTGAACAGCTTGGCGCTGGGCAGACCCCGGTGGCCGGAGAGAACGCAGTGGGTGCTCTCCCCGCCCACCGGCAGGCTGGTCCATTCCAGATGGCCCACGGCCACCTGCAAAACGGTGTCCTCCGTGCCGTGGTAAATGGGCAGGCTCACGTCAATTTCGGGAATCTCGATATAGCCCATGATCCCCTGACCGGAGATGTCCAGCAGGCTTTCGTATTCGGCCTTCTGCTCCTGGGAGAGGAGGAAGCTGTTGCTGCGGTTGAGCAGGTTCCGGTTATAGGCCCTGGCGGCGTCCCAGATGGCATCATAGCTGGCGTTGTCGAGAGCGGCCACGTTTTCGGCGTAGGTGGTAATGGCCTTGGTCTGGTGGATTGCGTTCCAGTAGTCACTGACGGTGGGGTACAGCAACAAGGACAGCCCTATCAGCAATATGAAAAGCAAAACAATGGTTGACAGATGTTTTCGCATACAGGGTTCTCCTTGTGGCTGCGTGCCGGGGAGGAACGCTCCCCGGCACGGGTTTTGAGGGTATCGCAGAAACGGATCAGCGGCAGTGCCCCGGTTAGATCTCGCTCTGGCTCATGCGCTTCTTGGTGACCAGCAGCACCCCGGCCCCCACGACCAGGACAGCGCCCAGTACATAGAAGATGGTGGTGCCCATGCCGCCGGTGGAGGGAAGGAGGGTACCGGCGCTGTTGGCGACCTCAGCGGTAACAGAAAGCTTCGTGGAATCCGTGATGCTGCCCGTTACCACAACATCCTTGGCCTCAGTCAGCTGATTGTAACCAGCGGGAGCCTTGGTTTCTACCAGATAGTAGGTGCCGTTGGCAAGGCCGTCAAAGGAGGCTGCGCCATTTGCATCGGTTGTTACTTTAGTGGCATCAGCAATGGCGTCAACCCAGGAGACAGCCTTGGTGGTTTCGTCCTGCTTGTAATACTGGATAGCATTCTGGTCAGCATCATTGGGGGCTTTCTTGTACAAGACAAACTCTGCGCCTTCCAGCTTGACGGTATCTTTCTTGTCGGTCTCAAACTTGTCGATGACGATCTTGGAGGTGTAGACTTTTTGTTCCTCGGTTTGGGAGTCTTTGGTTTCACCCGTGGTCGGATCATTGCTGTAGGTCAGCTTTGCCTGGTTAGTGGAAATCACTGCAATTGCATTCTTGTTGACGGTAGCGGTATAGGTAACTACGATTTCTGCACCGAAATTGTACTTCTTCTCCAAAACCGGAATAGAAACAGTAAACGTTTGGGGAGCAGTTTCAGCATCATAAGCGATGGTGCAGTCATTAGTCACAGTCGCTTCTCCAACCTTTACTGTAAGGCTATCCCCATTAAAAGTCAACCCATCGGTCATGGTATCGGTGATCAGGTAGGTATACGTGTTAAATCCCGTGTAGTCTGGCACCTTGCCGGTAATTTTGAAGGTGACGGTCTGACCCACATCGACGTTGGTTTTGTCGACTTCCTTCTTAAAGGGCATGTCGTTCTTATCATGGATGTTGGCGTTAGGATTAGTAGTGGTCAGGTTGCACAGAGCGCCGGTGGTGCTGGTGACGAAGTAGTAGCCCAACTCGTTGACGGTGGCAGAGGCTTTCTCAGGACTTCCGCTCTTAGTCAGTGGTGTTCCAGTGAAAGCAGTTGGATTAGCATCCAAAGCTTTCTTCAAAGCATCGGCAAAGGGGGGGGCGCTGAAATCACCGGTGGTGGTAACGACATAAGTAGTCGTGTCGCCAACCTTGGTCAGGGTCAGGCCGCTATTCGTTTGTTTGGAATAGGTGTCTACAGTGTTGAACCATGCGCTGGTGCTGTCAATGGTGTAGGAATAGGCTGTCTGGCCATCGTTGTAGACTACGTCAAAGATTTTGTAGGCAGTGTAGTTCTGACCTGCGATGGGGTTATCAACGGTAATGCTGCCAGCGCCAGCGGCAAAAGCAGTGACGGCCAGGGCGAAGACCATGGCCAGGGCCAGCAGGAGGCTGGTCAGTTTTCTTGCGTGCTTCATTTTTCGTGCTCCTTCTTTCATCATCATTTTGAATTTGAATGGTGGTTTTTCGCGTATCAGGAAGATGCTTCATCCTCCTTTCGATGCTTGCAATGGATATACATCAGGGTCGCCGCGCCGAAGATCAGCGCCAGGCCGCCTGCGGTATAAGAGGTTGTCCCGGCCCCGCCGGTGTCGGGAAGTTTGTAGCCCCAGGAGATGTCGCGGACGGTCACCGAAAGCACCTTCGGGTCGGTGCCGGTGACGGTCAGGAGCGTTCCGGTTTCCCCGGTTTGTGTCAGCGTTCCGTCTGGGTTCTCCGTGGCCGGGTAAAGCGTCGCGTCCTCGTCCCTGACCACCAGAATCCAGGGGCCTGCCGTCATGTAACCGGAGGGGGGCGTTGTCTCACGGAGTTCGTAAGTCGCTCCCCGCCGGATGCCGGTAAAGGTCGCAATGCCGTCTTTACCGGTGGTGGCCTTCACGGGGGGTTCTGTCCCCGGTTCTTTCAGGGTGAACTCTGCACCTTCCAGCAGCTTCGAAGCGTCCACGCTGTCCGTCTTCGTGATTTGCAGATTCAGCTGGGTGGTCATGATGTTGGTAAAGGCGTCTCCCTCCATCACCAGGGAATAAGACCCATCCGAATTGGCCCCCCGGCTAACGCCCCCAGTCTCCGTGGAGGAGGTGTCGGCGGCGGTGTTCGACAGGAGACCGTCAAAGTTGAACACAGCTTCTTTTCCCGGTGCGTAGGAGACATTTGTAATATCCTTTGTTTTCTGCGCATCAGAACCAATGTTGAAAACATAATTGTATATACCCGTTCCGGTAACAGAAAGGTCGTAATAGTAAGAGCCATCCGAATCCTTTGTCATAGCTTTTCCCGGCCAAGGACCGGTTTTTTTGTTATCAGCGCCCTCCCATACATACACGTACACGTCGTTCCATTTTTTCGTGTTCTGATAGCGAACCCTGAACGTCCCCGACTGGGAACCCGTTCCGGAACCGGAGGAACCGCCGACTTCTTTGCCATCGACAGAAACGGAGGATACATAGTAGCTTTTGAACTCCACGCCCAAAAGGGAAATGGTATTCTCCGCAATTGTCGCCTGAATCGTATGTACCGTCGTATCATAGGTGACATCCGCACGGTCACCCTTGATCTCGCTGAGCGTGTAGGTATAGACTCCGACCTGAGAAAACTCTATGTCTTGAAACGTAAATTTACCGGTGGTATCATCGGCTGTTGCCGTTCCGACAACCTTGCCAGTGCTGTCTTTCAGCTGGAACCGGAACTGGAAGCCCTTCAGCCCCTCCTGCCGTTCGCCGTCCTTGCGCAGAGCCTTGGTGCCGGTAATGTCCAGTTCCGGTGTGGCCGTTACAACCTTTCCCTTCGGGTCGCCCAGAATCAGGCCGCCGTTGGTCATAATGCCGCCGCCATGAACGCCGGAACTGTTGCCGGTGATCATGACCTTTGCGGTAGTGACTGCTTGGCCCTTGGCGGTGTCATCTGGGTTTGCAGTTAATCCGAACAGATACTTTGCAGCCGCATAGCCGGTCCTGCCGATGGAAACAGGCTTCTCGTCACAGCTTCCCTTCCAGTTCGCCGCCCCGCTGCCAGCCATCAGACCGGTGACAAGAGAAATATAGTCGCCTGCACCTTCTCTTTTACGGACACAGAAGTAATCCTGGTAGCCCTTGTTCATCATAAAGGCTGGACTGTTTTGCGCCAAAGAGCGATCATAATCTTTGCCGTTACCACCGATAGACATTTGTGTGCCGGAAGCCTCATTCCCGTAAATGGCCGCACCGTCTTCATTGACGATCAGGGTCTTGCCCGTAGGGCAGGCACCCACACCGCCGCCAAAGCCGCCCGCTTTATTGTTCGTGATCAGCGCATCCATGACTGACAGATGGCCACCTTCCTGCACGAAAATACCGCCGCCGCCCCAGTCGTCCGTGGTAAGCGTTTTGTTATTGGTAATATATACTTTTCCCTCTGTTCGAATCACGCCGTAGGTACCGCCGTTGTCACCGCCGCCGATACGAAGGCCGCCGCCCTCGCCATATTGGGCGCAGTTAGCGGCAATGGTGCCGCCGCTCATGGTAAACTTGACTCCACCATCCCCTGCATAGTAGCCCGCATAAATGCCGCCCCCTGCCAGAGTGGAAAAGTTGCCGGTCACATAGCCGCCGGACATCTCCATGGTAGAACCGTTCGCCAGAGCAATACCGCCGCCGCCGTGGGTGTTGTTCGTATCGATCGGGCAACCTGTACAATCACAACTCTTAGAGTTGTTGGTCACATAACCGTTGCCGGACAGTTTCAGCGTGCCGCTGTTGACATAGATACCGGCACCATCGTCGTCGTGTCCATTGAAGACCCCATTGCCCGTCACCGCACCGCCGGAGATGGTCAGCTCTCCGCCTACGACGTAGATACCGCCGCCGAAATTGCCACAGTTGGCCGCAACAACACCGCCCTGGATATTCACCGTACCTTTCACCGCACCGCTGCCGACGTAGATACCGCCGCCGGGCATGTCGTCACTGCCGCCGCCCACAATATAGCCGCCACTTACGTTCAGCGTACCGTCCTCCACATAGACAATATGTCTGACGCCGGTGCCTTGGAGTACACCGCTCTTTAGTTCCAATGTACCGCCGTTCTCAACCTTGATTACCTGATCAGAACCCTCCTTACACAGGATCTTTCCTGCGTTGGCGAGGGGGACTTTATGCTTTATCAGGGTTTCCGTGGTACCGGTGCCATTGGCCGTGGATTCTGTGATGTAATAGGTCAGGGTAGAACCGTCTTCACTCAGGCTTGCCGTATTGCCGTAAGGGTTGCTGCCGCCCAGGTCCACGGTCTCCTCCGAAGGGGCTTGCGAGTCCATAATGGTGAGCTTTGCACCGTATTGCACGACAAAGCACTGATGGTCCTTGCTGATGGTCAGGGTATGCCCATTCAAGTCAATGGTGGTGTCCTTTGTAATGGTCACCTGGCCAATATTCTCGGCCGTCTGAACATCACCGGCCAGTGTATACTCACCACCGGCTTGGAAAGTATCTGCCAGGATCGTACCCGATAGGTCTCTGGCGGCCACAAGCGAAATCGCATATGTAGAGAAATGCTCCGTAACCATAGCCACGTCGCCGGTTTCGGTTTTCTCCGCCTCCATGTCGGTGACTTCCTGGGCCTCCGTATCAATATGGTAAACCTTGGGATAAAGCCCCTGGGTATCCAGGCCGCTGAAGGTCACGGTGACGGGGCCTACCGGCTCGATCTCCTCCTCGCCGTGCCGCAGGGAAATGTCCAGCAGGAAGCGCTGCTCCGGCTCGGTGTCTTCCTCCGCCGGAAGCTGCTCCCGGATGGCCTTGCCCTGTTCCTCCGCCACCTCTGCCGCAGTCAGCGTGATCTCACTGACCGGGAAGGGCAGGGAGGCGCTGTCGCCGGTAACGGTCACGGTGATGCCGGATTCGGTCTGGGCCGTCAGGGTGAATGCCTTCGCTTGCTCCGGCAGGCTGCCATAATAGCCGAGGATCGTGGGATCCTCTAGAGCGTAGGAGCGCTGCTGAACGGCGTTATCGGCATCTCCCGCAATGACGGTGATGCCGGAGGGCGCGCCCTCCTCTCCTGCCGTGACCTCTGCCACAATGGCCACCCAGTCCGCAGTGCCGTCTCCGTCCCGGTCAAAGAACACCAGTTCTCCGGGAACCGCCTCATGGGACTGGGCCGGTAAAAACGCATCTGCCAGCGCCGCGGCCCAACTGCCGCAGTCTTTGTCCGTGGGGATATTCTCTGCGCCCCCGTAGTGCAGGCAGAAGGCCGCAAACAGGGCGTTCCAGTTGCCGTAGGGATCGCCCTGCCAGGCGCCGTAGCGGGTATAGCCCATGGGGGTCTGCCCGTCTTCTGCCACGGCATAGTTTCTTGTACTCTCGGCATAGCCCAGCTGGCTTCTGGCAATGGCCAGGGCATCCAGCCGCCAGTCACCGGTGAGGGTCACATTCCCAAAGGTCTGCTCCCAGATTTCCGCCGTCTCCACATCCGCTGTAGGGTCTGCGTAACAGGCCAGGCTGTGGGTATGCTCCTCCAGGGTGCAGGTCAGTTCTCCCTGTTCGTTCCGGCAGCTTTCCCCGTGGGTATGGGATTCTTTCCCGCAGAATACCGACTCCTCCGGCTCGGTGGCGGTGCAAGCCTCGCTGTGGGTATGCTCCTCCATCCCGCAGGTCAGAACCTGATTCCAGGAATAACACGCGTCCGTGTGCTGATGGGCCGGTTCTTCTGTCTGACCGCAGATCAGCTGCCGGGATACTCCGCAGCACGCCTCCCCATGGACATGCCCCTCAGACTCCTCCTGACCGCAGATCAGATTGCCCTCCTGGTCATAGCATTCTGCTCCGTGTGTATGGCCGGTGCTTTCCGGCATACCGCACACCAAGTCCTGGGTTTCCTGATAGCATTCTTCGGTATGGGTATGCTGGGGCTCTGTGGACTGGGTGCAGATCAGGTCTCCCTGCACCGAGGTATAGCAGGCCTCTGTATGTGTGTGCTCCGGAAGAGCGCACTGCTTTTCCAGCGTAATGGCTGGCAGGATCAGAGCATAGGTCGTGCAGAACACAACCGCTGCCGCCAGGCAGGTCATAACCTGATACCAACGCCGCTTGCGCCTATGGGCACTGGCATATGGCTCAGCATCCTGCAGGAGCAATTTATCCATCCGACAACTCCCTCCATCCTATTTCAGTTTTCCGAATTCGCGCAAGGGGAAAACCCGGAATACAATTTTTCCGACGATCTGTTCCTCCGACACACAGCCGATCTCCGTATGCCGGGAATCCACAGAGGTGGATCGATGGTCTCCCATACAGAAGTACCGATTATCCGGCACCTGATAGGGAAGCTCAATATTGCTGCCGCCAAGGGATTTCTCCGTCAGATACGGCTCCTCCAGCAGTTTGCCGTCCACATAGACGTTTCCGCTTTCATCGATATCCACCCACTGACCGGGACCGGCAATGCAGCGCTTTACCAGGATTTTGTTTCCCAGATAAAAGGCCACCAGATCCCCCGGTTCAAAATCCGAGCCTTTCACCGAAACAACAATATCTCCTTCGTTCAGCGTCGGCGTCATGGACCCTCCGTATATTTGCAGAACCGGCATCCAGATCGTAGCGACAAGAACGGCAACCGCCGCCACGACAATCAGCATGTAAAGCGTGCTGCGCAGAACAGCGCGGTACCGCGAACGGTACTTTACCCGCTTCAACTCTGCTGCAAGCTGCTCCACGCTGGGATAATCCACCGGCTCTTTCCGAATAGGTTTCATTTTGTGCTTCCGCTCTCCTCTGCCATGCGGCGAATATTTCCCAGATACTCCCTGGCTGCTCTGTCTGCCGCCTCAAATACGCCGTTCAGCTGCAGGGCCGCCTCTGCCATGGAACCGGCACGGTCCTGAATGAGCTTCCGATCTGACAATTCCTTCCGGGCCTGCTGCAATTCCTCTGTCAGCCTTTCGTTCTCTATTGTCCGTGTGATCAGCATTTCAAGCAATTCCCTGCGGCTGAGTCTGCGCAGTTCCTTTTCTGTCATAAGCTTCTCCTCTTTCTCATGGTCACTGGATCTTTCAGAACACTTTGCTTTGTGCGCACTCCTGAAAACAAGCCAATCTTGTATGAATCTTTTACGCGGCCGCACAAATACACAACAAAACCTTTCGGGCAGTATTATATCACTGCCGTTTTTTAAAGTCCACTTTTCCCAGGCATTTTTTAATAAATAACTATTGTTTTATTAAATGCGCTGTATTTCATGCTCAAAATTTGTGCAGTTTGCCGCGTAAAATTTCGCCTGTTTTGCATTTTCTGCAAATCTCGTCAGGTATATCATTGTGTGGCAAAACCCGGATGTTAAACTGAAAGACGGGACAAAGTCCATAGGTAAAAAGGTTCCCTTTCCCGTTTCTTTCGCAACATTATCCGGGGGGATGGATTATGCCGAAAGCTTAAAAATAATTGTATCATAAATGTTGTATTATCTCACAATAAATGATATAATACTGATGTAAAATATTTAGCAGCGAGGTGAGCGAAAATGGAGCAGTTGATCAGCTACCTGCGGACGATGTTTGGCCCGCAGATGTTTTTGGAAAACTACAATAGATACGACAACTTACCGCTGTATCTTACCGAAAACTATCAGTTGTTTTCCCTGCAAATTGGTGAAGAGCGGTATCTATTGGTTAAGCCCAAGACCGCGATGGATTTAAGAATGGAAACGCTAAAGAAGCAGCTGAAGCAAATTCAAAAATATACAAACCTTTTGCCGGTCCTACTGCTGGAGAATCTGCGGCTGAACCAGAGAAATGCGCTGGTGCGATCGGGAATCGCCTTTCTCGTTCCGGAGAAACAGCTATATATCCCGCATTGCGCAATGAATTTGACGGAGACAGAATCCGTTGCTCAGGAATATGGGGAACAGTTTGCTGTCGCAACGCAAGTGGTTTTTATCTATTTGCTGCTAAACAAAATCAAAAAAACAAATGCCCATCAACTTAGCGAATGGCTCCCATATTCTGTAGCTTCCGTCAATCGAGCTTTGAAAGAACTATCTTTCCGCGAACTACTGCGTACGGAAGGCAGCAGCACCAGAAAACAGTACACCATTTCCAGCGGAAGGGAATTTTGGGAAAAGGGAAAACAGTATTTGTTTGATCCGGTGAAAACCCGCCACTATGTTGCAATGGAGTTTGACAATCCGGGATTCCTGATGTCGGGAGATCTGGCGCTGTTTCGGCTTTCTTTTCTGAACGGGACCAGTATCCATTCTTATGCCGCCTCTGCACAGGACTTTCAAAAAATTGAAAAAGCAAAAATTCTCAATGTGTATGATGTATTTGACAGGGATTATTGTGTTATAGAAATCTTTCGGTATGACCCGAAAATGCTGGCAAGTGGAAACTATGTTGACGTATGCTCCCTTTATGCCCAGTTCAAAGACAGCAAGGATGAGCGGGTGCAAATAGAAATAGAAGGCTTGGTGAATGAAATCTTATGGTGAACATTCAAGGATTATATAAGTTCAGGGACTTTTTTCAAAAGTATACAGATAATTATGTGTTGATTGGCGGCACTGCCTGTTCGATTTTATTCGATGAAATCGGTGAAAATTTCCGTGCAACGAAGGACCTGGATGTTGTGCTGATTGTTGAGAACATCAGCACAGAATTCGGTCAGGCATTCTGGGAATTCATCAAGGAAGCAAACTACAACGGAATTGAAACCGGGGAAACACAGCGCCAATTTTACCGATTTCGGAATCCAACAGATGCGGCATACCCTAAAATGATTGAACTGTTTTCCAGAACGCCGGACATTCCCCTCCTGCCGGAGACGCATCTGACACCTGTCCGCATTGCGGATGATGTTTCCAGCCTCTCGGCCATTTTGTTGAATGACGACTACTACCGGTTCCTTCTGCAAGGCAGGAGAATTGTCGATGGGCTTAGCGTCCTGGACGAGAAATACCTGATTCCATTCAAAGCAAAAGCCTGGTGCGAACTATCCGCTCGCCAAAAAGGTGGTGAGGAAGGAAATTCCCGCCATATCCGAAAACACTACCGTGATGTATACCATCTTCTGATGTTGGTCCCGCCAAAGGAGCGGATCGCTCTGCCGAAACAGCTGAAGACGGATATGCAATCGTTCATAAACGGAATCCGCCAGGGGGAGACGATGTCTGATGACATCGATAATCTTCTGCTGTGCGAACAGCTGGAAAATATTTATCTTTCCCTCTGAGATGATTACAGAAGCATCGGGCGTGGCAGAGGGCAGCAGCTGGAATCGTAATAGCTGGATTCTCGCATGTCGCGGCCAAGACGGGAAAGGTCTTTGGTAATAACCATGTTTGCTTTGCCAGATTCAAGGGCTCCCGCTTGCTGTTTATCGCATCGGGGAATCACTCTGCGTCAGTCATCAATAACGCCGGTCATAATACTGTTTGGTGCTGCAATGAATCCTGCGCAGGAATCCTTTAAGCGTATGAATGCCGGAATTCCTTCTCCGGTTCGATTCAGCAGAACAAATACGATCCTGTTGTTTTTCCGAAATGCCGTGATTTCCAGCTTGTCAGTGTACCGGCTGACCCCGATTCGAACGGAACCGTTCTCGATATAGTGGCTAAAGTGCTTTACATAACTCTGAAGCTCGCGCTTTATCAGTTGCTTTTGATCCGTGTCATAAAAGAATGGTGCATCGCAGAAGTTCTGCACATGGTTAGGACCGCCCACTTCGTTCAGGACCAGGTTCCAGTCCAGGAAAACGTTCATACCCGCATTCAGATTTCCGATAATGTCATGGGCATACTTCTGTGCGTTCGCCAAATGATCCTCTGCACTGTATTTGCTGAATTCAATGCACGCTTCGGACAGCAGAAGTTTCTTCCCCGGGAAGCGTTCCCGGATCATTTGGAGCGCTTCAAAGTGATCGCCGCTATACCAATGGAATGCAATGCCGGCAACCATGTGGTCTGTCTCTGCATCGATGATGACCTCCGCCCATTCAAAGGCCCGTTCTTTGTTGTGGTCCCAGATATAGATTTCAATATCATCCAGGCCATGCGCAGCGAGTGATGGCCAGATATAGTCCCGCAGGAATGCCTTTTCCTCTTGAGCCGTGTAAACGCAGGAGTCCCATTTCTGAACGGCCTTCGGTTCATTCTGGAGTGTCAGCATCGTCACATGGAAGCCGCGTTTCCGATACTCCTGGATGTATCTGCAGATGTATTCTGCCCAGCGTTTCCAATAACATTCCTTGAGCTTTCCACCGTGATTTCGTTCCCCATTGGTCTTCATGTAAGCAGGTGGACTCCAGGGGGACAGCATGATTTCCAGCTTGCCGCCATACGATTTTTCCGCATCCTCCAACATCGGGAGAATATACTTCTCGACCCGCTCAAAGGAAAAGCCTTCAAGCTGTGCATCGTCTTCATTCCCATCCGCCTCGTAATGGCCGAGTGAAAAGTCGCAGCTGTCGATGGGGATTCGGACAAAGCGGTAGCTCATCTCGCCTTTTCCAAAGTATTCGCCCAGCATCTGCTTTTTTTGTTCCGGGTCCATCAGCGAATAGACATAGGCCGCAGATTCCGTAATGGCACCGCCGAATCCATCCATCTGCTGATAGGTGACCTGGGGGTAGAGATTGATCACCCACTGTTCTCTGCCGCCGTCGTCACAAAATGGGATGACCTGTTCTTCTGTGAGTCTTTCTTTTCCTTCGTAGGTAGTTGAAATCGTTCTTAACTCCATGATGATCTACACCTCTAAGAATCGTTTTATCAGGCTGCCGGGACGGAAGCACGAATGTCAAGCGCCGATCGGCAGCGTATCCATATCCGACTGGTTCATGCCTCGATGGTTTCCGGAACGGTTCTGCTGACTGCCTCGAGGCGTTCAAATACTTTTTTGTAGAGCCTGGCCTGCAGATAGGCGGATACGGGAAAGCCGCACAGCAGCACCATGGCGAAAATATGGAACGTTTTTACAGCAGCTTCTGCAGGGTCAATGAGGCCGCTGACCATCAGAAAAGCATCCAGGCCGATGATTGCAATGCCCAGCAGGGAGAAAAGGTTTCCGTCCCATCGCGGGGATAAGCTGCATCTGGCAAACCTGCATAGAGACTGCGGGGGTGCCGGAGGGAGAAGTTGTAGAAACCTCACAAAGAGCATACCACATCTCCTGCCACTATGCAATTGTTTTTTGACAATTTAATCAAATAAAAGGTCCATAGCGAGGACCTCTGCGTTAGAATCAATCTGCTGCTAAAGATCAACACAGGAAGAGGCAGTCGCTATGGACTACTCCAATCATATCACAAATTATCATACAAATCGCATTTTCTTTGTCAATCATAACAGAAGGGACGAAGGCTCAAATGCCTTCGTCCCCAAAGCGGTTATATATTTCGTATAAATTGTTGTAAACTTGCAATGAAAACATCTACAAGTTTCGTTAATTGTGCATTTCAGCAAATACATACTATTTGTAATCTTTGTTTTTGAGTGACGTACCGACAAACGGTATCGTTGCAAATTCCCGAGGGTTACTGCGTATAACGTAATCGATATAATTCGCCACCATCAATGCGTAAGCATAGTACCCCATCGGGTTCGGATGGAAGCCCAGCCCGAACGACTTACGCATTTCGGCATCGTATACGGGCGCATGCGCAGTCATATCCAGCAAGTACGTAAAGTCAAACATATCGCACAATTTGGCAAGTTCGCTTGCGATATAACGAATATCTTTATCGCAGGCATCACCGCGAAGCTGCGGAGTAACGACAAAAATACGCGCATTTGGCTCGATCGTTTTAAGTTTGCAAACGATTTTGCCCATATTGCCGAAGAACGTATCGGCGTTATCCTGCGGACATTCTGCGTTAACGTCCTTGACGCTTCCCAACGGATGTCCGAAGACAAACGAATCGTTGTTGCCCAGCGCAATGATATACGCTTGATTCCATTGCCAAAATCCGTTTGCATCCGCCCAACTTTGCATATACTCGCGGGCGGTCATTCCGCCGCGAGAATAATTGTTGTACTTCGTCCCCGTAATGCGCTCCAAAACAGCGGGCCACGAATACCCGTACATATCGGTATAAACTATGCTGCCGTTTTCGTCGTGGCTTTCGAACTCACCCGACGCCAAAGAATCCCCGATCACTCCTATTTGTTTGAATACGCCTGCAAAACCGCACGTTTCCTTGATAATATCCAACGGCTGTTCGTTTGCGCCAAGTTCAAAAAATTTGTTATCCATTTTTATTCACCGTCCTGTGTTTCTTCTTTAATTTTTTTAGGCTTATCCCATTCCGTACCCGTTACCGTTTTAAGATCCAGTCCGCGAGTTTCGCCGACAAACAGCCACATTATTACGATTGCGCCCACAAGCCCCGGCACAGTCAAACCCAAGTACATATAGCCGAACATCTTTTCCGGAATGACAGGTAGCAGTATCATAGAGATAACCGTTGCAAGTCCGCCCATAACTCCGTTAAGCAACGTGTTGATTACAGTTACGGACGAACGCAAGTTTGTAGGAGAAGACTCGGAGAACATTATTCCGCCGATCGTATCGCCCGCGCCCCAGTAACTGCCCATAAATCCGCCGATTGCAAAGCCTGTCAAATATGGAGTCCCCTTGAACATACCGCTTAAAATAAACAGCAAATAGCACGCCAACGCCGAACAAGACATCGCAATTATCGTTATTTTGCGCCCGAATTTGTCCGACACAAAACCCGCAATCAACGTAAACAGCGCGTTGCCTACGGGATACAAGAATAGAGCAAGAGTTATTTCTTCTTCCGTCATCAAAGCAGACCTTGCCATAACCGTACTGTACGTTGCCGTACCTAACGAAGCAAGATAGAAACAACAGCAGGCGATGATCAAAAAGCGTAATTGCCTGTGTTTGAATGCGAATTTTACAGCGGTCAGAATTCCGCCTTGCGCGTTTTGCTCGCGCTCTTCCTTACTGCGTTGTTCGCGTTCTTCGATGGGAGTTTTTAAGTACTCTATTCTTTTTGTTAAAAACGCGTTTGTTTCCTTTGCAAAAAGCAACGCGAATAACGCCATTACAAAACCGATAATTGCCGGAACTAAATATACAACGTGCCAACGCTCGCTTACATTTTGCATAAGCGTAGCCCTGAGCAACGGAACAAGCAACGTACCCAGTATCGCCACCGCTTTTACGATTGCGTAGTTACGGGCGCGGGACTTTTCGTCGGAGCATTCCAGTATATACACACATTGCATATCGTGCGACACCATAAAACTCATCAACGTGCTGCCTATCATGTAAACGTAGATATCCCTAGATAAATACACAAGGAACAGCCCTAAGCCCATACATAACGTGTTAATAACCAAA
>ERZ791905.1564-NODE-1564-length-14773-cov-4.533089_pt1 | contig 14773 bp, 8 predicted proteins | sample MGYA00510147_ERZ791905 | MGnify/ENA primary metagenome ERZ791905 (study PRJEB30046, sample SAMN00792084) | human gut metagenome | study: EMG produced TPA metagenomics assembly of the A metagenome-wide association study of gut microbiota in type 2...
TGCACCGCGGAAGGGATATTGTGTGCCGGTGGCGATCTGCTGCCGGCACGTCTGCTGGCAGCCTACAGCCGGGGCATCTTTCCCTGGTACGGTGAGGACATGCCCCTGCTGTGGTGGTGTCCTGATCCCCGTTGTGTATTGCCGCCGGATGCCTTCCATCTGCCGCGCCGCAGTGCCCGGGCCTTGCGCAACCATCCGTTCGAGCTGCGCATGGATACGGCCTTTTCCCGCGTCATCCGGGCCTGCGCGGCGCCCCGTCGCGACAGTGAAGGGACATGGATACTGCCCGAGATGATAGCGGCCTATGAGCGCCTGCACGCCCTGGGCTATGCCCATTCCGTGGAAGCCTGGCGGGATGGGGAGCTGCTGGGCGGCCTGTACGGTGTGGCCCTGGGGCGGGCCTTTTTCGGGGAATCCATGTTCCACCTCTGTCCCGAAGCTTCGCGGGCGGCCCTTGCGGGCCTGGTGGCGTTCCTGCGCGAACGGGATTTCCTCCTGCTGGATTGTCAGCAGGCCACGCCCCACATGCTGGCCATGGGCGCGCGGGAGATCCCCCGCAAGGAATTCCTGGCGCTCCTGCGGCAGGCTGTGCCCGTCCCTGATCCTGAACCTGTCTCCCAGCTGCCGTGGCAGCCGTGGCGGATGTCTTTTCGCCATGATGCTGCCCTGGGCTGGCTTCCCGACGAGCGATGATGAACCAGTCTCCTTTCAAGCTCCATAGCGCCTATGTCCCCACAGGTGACCAGCCGGAGGCCATCGATTCCCTGGTGGTCAATCTGGAAGCCGGCGTGCCGGAACAGATCCTGCTGGGCGTGACCGGCTCCGGCAAGACCTTCACCATGGCCAATGTCATTGCCCGCTGCGGACGTCCGGCGCTGGTGCTGGCCCCCAACAAGACGCTGGCCGCCCAGCTCTACAACGAGTTCCGCGAATTTTTCCCGCAGAACGCTGTGGAGTATTTCGTCAGTTATTACGACTACTACCAGCCGGAAGCCTATGTGCCCGCCTCGGACACCTACATCGAGAAAGATTCGTCCATCAACGACAATATCGACAAATTGCGCCATGCCGCGACCCATGCCCTGCTGACACGGCGCGATGTGATCATCGTGGCTTCGGTTTCCTGCATCTACGGCCTGGGCTCCCCCGAATTCTACGCCCGCATGATCATCCCGGTGGAAGTGGGGCAGCATATGTCCATGGATGCCCTCATCACCCGCCTGGTGGAAGTCCAGTATGAACGTAACGACTATGACTTCCATCGCGGGACCTTCCGTGTGCGCGGGGACGTGCTGGAAATCATCCCCGCTTACCATCACGAACGGGCCCTGCGCATCGAATTTTTTGGAGACGACATCGACTCCATGCGCGAGGTGGATCCCCTGACCGGGGACGTGCTGGCGGAAGTGGGCAAGACCGTCATCTATCCGGCCAGTCACTTCGTCTCCGCCCAAGACAACCTCAAACGGACCACGGCCGACATCCGGCAGGAGCTGCTGGAACGGCTGACGGCCTTCAAGGCCAGCGGGCGCCTGGTGGAGGCGCAGCGTCTGGAGCAGCGGACACAGCTTGATCTGGAGATGATCGAGGAGCTGGGTTACTGCAACGGCATTGAGAATTATTCCCGCCATCTGGACGGCCGCAAGGCCGGGGAACCGCCGTCCTGCCTGCTCAACTATTTCCCCGAGGATTTCATCCTGTTCGTGGACGAGTCCCACATCACCGTGCCGCAGGTGGGCGGCATGTTCAAAGGCGATCGCTCGCGTAAGCAGACCCTTGTGGACTACGGCTTCCGCCTGCCCTCTGCCCTGGACAACCGTCCCCTGCAGTTCGACGAATTCCGTTCCCTGCTGCATCAGGTGGTCTACGTTTCGGCCACACCGGGCAAATACGAGATGGACCAGTCCCAGGGCATCATTTCCGAGCAGATCATCCGGCCCACGGGGCTGGTGGACCCGGAAGTGGAGGTGCGTCCCACCAAGGGGCAGATGGAAGACCTGCTGGGAGAATGCCGGGAACGCATCCGGCGCGGGGAGCGGGTGCTGGTGACCACCCTTACCAAGCGCATGGCCGAAGACCTGACCGAGTATTGCTGCAATATGGGCGTCAATGCCCGCTATCTGCATTCGGATATCGACACCCTGGAGCGTTTGCAGATCATCAGGGCCCTGCGGCAAGGGGAATTCGACGTGCTGGTGGGCATCAACCTGCTGCGCGAAGGTCTGGACATCCCCGAGGTCTCGCTGGTCTGCATCCTCGATGCCGACAAGGAAGGCTTCCTGCGTTCCACCGGATCGCTCATCCAGACCTTTGGCCGTGCGGCGCGCAACGTCCACGGGCATGTCATCCTGTATGCCGATACGGTCACGGCCTCCATGCGCGCGGCCATGGACGAGACCGAACGGCGCCGGGCCAAGCAGACCGCCTATAACACGGAGCACGGCATCACGCCGCGGAGTACCCGAAAAAGTCTTGAATCTCCGCTGGATGCCCTGTATGTGGATACCAGTTCTTCATCCCGGGGCAAGGGCAGGGGGCGTGCGTCCCGTCAGGACGATGCCGTGCCCCTGACTGCCGAAGATACCGCGGCGCTGGTCCAGCGTCTGGAAAAAGAGATGCGCGAGGCGGCCCGGGAACTGGAGTTCGAGCGTGCCGCCGCCCTGCGGGACCGTATCCGGGCCCTGCGTGAACGCCTTATCGCCCTGCCGGAGTGATCATGAGTCCAGAACAGCTTTCCCTTTTCGGTGCCCCTGCCGCGCCTGCCCCCAAAAAACGGGCCGAGAAAGAGGCTGCGGAAAAAATCGTCGCGCCGTCTGCCGCATCCGCAGCCCCGGCGTCTGTGGATCCTTTGAGCCTGCCCGAACCGCCAAAGGACAGGCCCCAGGAGCGGATGGCCTGGCTGACGACCATCCTGGAGCACCACAATTATCTGTATCATACGCTGGACAAGCCGGTCATCAGCGACGACCAGTACGATGCCCTGTTCCGGGAGCTGAAGGCGCTGGAGGAAGACCATCCGCAATGGCGCAGTCCCCATTCGCCCACGCTGCGCGTGGGGGGCGGTTTGCTGGGCGGTCTGCCCAAACAGCGCCACCGTCAGCGCATGTACGGTCTGGACAACGTCTTTTCCGCCGAGGAGTGGCAGGAATTCGTGGCCCGCATGCAGCGCGCCCTGCCCGAAGCGCCGCTGGCCTTCTGGTGTGACCCCAAACTGGATGGTCTTGCCCTGGAGATTATCTATGAGGATGGCGTCCTGCAACAGGCGCTGACCCGCGGCGACGGGGAAGAGGGTGAAGTGGTTACCGAGGCCGTGCGTACCATCCGTACGGTCCCCCTGCGGCTGCGCGGGGCCGGTCCCTTCCCGGAACGGCTGGAGGTGCGCGGCGAGGTGGTCATCTACAAAAAGGATTTTGCCGCCATCAACGAGCGCCGGGAATCCCTGGGCCAAAAGCTTTTGGCCAATCCGCGCAATGCCGCTGCCGGGGCCCTGCGCCAGCTGGATGTGGCCAACACCCAGCAGATGCCCCTGCGATTCCTGGCTTACAGTCTGGGCGAGGCCCGCTGGGGACAGGCGGAACCCTGTCATTTCCAACACGAGCTGGCGACCCGGCTGCGCGATTACGGCTTTTTGACGCCGCCCGACGGCAAACTCTGCGCCGATCCGGCCGCTGTGGAAGCCTATGTGGAAAGCGTGCGTCAGGGCAGGGCGGATTTTCCCATGGAGATCGACGGTGCCGTGGCCAAGCAGGATGATCTTGAAGCGCAGGAGGCCTTGGGCTTCACGGCCCGCGCGCCGCGCTTCGCTATCGCTTTCAAGTTCCCGGCCATGCAGGTGCATACCCGTCTGACCGGTATCGAGATCCAGGTGGGACGTACCGGTGTCCTGACCCCTGTGGCCCAGCTGGAGCCGGTGGCCGTAGGCGGGGTCATGGTCACCCGCGCCACTCTGCATAATGAAGACGAGATCCTGGCCAAGGACGTGCGGGTAGGGGATACGGTCATCGTGCAGCGGGCAGGCGATGTCATCCCCGAAGTGGTGGGTCCGGTACTGGAGGAACGCCCCTCGGGTGCAAGGCCGTTCGAATTCCCGCATATCTGCCCCGTCTGCGGCGAGCCGGCCCACCGCGAACCCGGTGAAGCGGCCTGGCGTTGCGGTAATATCTCCTGTCCGGCAGTGCGCTTGCGCTCCATCTGTCACTTCGTGTCCAAGGCCGGTCTGGATGTACAGGGTGTGGGGCAGAAGTGGATAGAGCAGCTGGTCAGCAGCGGGCATGTCACCAGCCCGGAACAGCTGTTCCGGCTCACAGTGCAGGATCTGCTGCCCTTCGACCGTATGGGCGACGTGCTGGCCCGCAAGATCGTGGATGCTTTCGACGATGCCCGCCACAATGCCACGCTGGCCCGCCTCATCAGTGCCCTGGGCATCCGCCATGTGGGCGAGCAGACCGCCCGCATGCTGGCTGCGCATTTTCACGATATGGATGCCCTGGCGGCCGCCGATACCCAGCGTCTGCTGGAACTGCCGGATGTAGGGCCCGAGGTGGCCAGCTCCATCCGCAGCTTTTTTGAAAGCCCGGCCAACCAGCATATGCTGGCCGGATTGCGCGAGGCAGGCCTGTGGCCCGTGGCTGCGGCAGAGCCTGCCGAGGCAGCCGGGGAGGGTGGTCCCTTGCAGGGGAAGAACATCCTCTTCACCGGCACCCTTTCCATGGCGCGGGGCAAGGCCAAACAGCTGGCCGAGACGGCCGGCGCCGTAGTGCTGGGCAGTGTGAGCAAAAAACTGGATATCCTTGTGGTGGGCGAAAATCCGGGCAGCAAACTGGAAAAAGCCCAAAGCCTGGGGATCACCGTCCTTGATGAAGCAGCTTTCTTGAATCTGCTCGCTGACAGGATGGACGCATAACTTTCAACAGAACAGGACAGGTGAAGCAATGAGCACGCCGATCATCGTCATGGGTGCCAATGGCCGTATGGGCCGGACCATCTGCACGCTGGTGCAGGAAGACCCCGCCTTCACGCTTGCGGGCGTGGTGGAACGCAGCGAATTTGCTGCCGGTCTGGCCGCGTTGTCGTGCCCGGTGAGCCAGAATGTGGAAGAGCTGCTGCAAAGTCTGGACGGCAAAGCTGTCGTCGTCGATTTCACCGCTCCCGAGGTCAGTCTGGCCACGGCCCGCAGTGTGGCCAAGTTCGGTGCCGCTCATGTGATCGGCACCACCGGCTTCACCAATGAACAAAAGCAAGAACTGGCGAAGCTGGCCGAAAGCTGCCGCATGTTCTGGGCGCCCAATATGAGCATCGGCGTCAATGTGCTGCTCAAGGTCCTGCCCGAACTGACCCGCGCCCTCGGGGAAAAGTACGATATCGAGATGGTGGAGCTGCACCATAACCGTAAAAAGGACTCCCCCAGCGGTACGGCCCTGCGTCTGGGCGAATGCCTGGCCGAAGCCCGGGGCTGGGATCTGGACGACGTCCGCTGTTCCGCCCGTGACGGCATCATCGGTGAGCGTCCCAAGGCGCAGATCGGCATCCAGGCCATTCGCGGCGGGGATGTGGTCGGTGTTCACACGGTCTACTTCATGGGCCCCGGCGAACGCATCGAAGTGACGCATCAGGCCCACTCGCGCGAGACCTTCGCTCAGGGAGCCCTGCGGGCCGCTGCCTGGCTGTGCGGACAGCAGCCGGGACGCCTGTACGGAATGCAAGACATTTTCTAGAAAATGTCTTGAACTTTGACGGGGCCTGCGGTAGGCTTCCTGTAAACAACGCAGGAAAATGGCGTCGCAGACGCCTACGGGGGCCCCATGCCACAGGTAGCAGCACGCATCAACGACGAGCAGGAACGCTGGCTCAAGGATTACTTTCGTACCAAGAGCGCCGGAGCTGAATTCATCCTGCCTTGGGCCGTGGATACGTTTTTCCGCGCCATGGCCAACATCAAGCAGATGTTCACCGCAGGCGAACTGAAGACCATCGTGGAAGCGCACAAGGATACGCGTCTGCTGCCTGACCACACGCGTTTGTCCTATCTGCTGCTGCGGGTCAGTGATGCCTGTGAGCTGAACAACCTGCACACCCGGCATGGCGCCAGCCGCTCCAGCCTGGAAAGCAAGCTCAAAAGTCTGGACGACACCCAGGCGACGGCCCTTATGGTCTGGGCATCCGCTTTCTGGGTGAGCCGGAACTGTTCCGCCGGCAGCTTGGACGAATACATCAGCGCTTACTAACAAGGACGCCCTGCGTAAGCAGGGCGTTTCTTTTATGTTTTTTTCTTCATTACCGGGCCTTCACAGGCCTTTTTTTCGGCCTTATAACTGAAAAAGACCCGCCGCATGGCGGTCATTTTTTCTCCACTGCCGTATCCGGCATCAAACCGGCCTTCATCTCATGCGCGTACTTCATACATCGGACTGGCATCTTGGCCGCTCGCTTTTCGGCCAGAAACGCTACGAGGAATTTTCGGCTTTCCTGGACTGGCTTGCCCGTACTTTGCAGGAAAAAGAAGTGGATGTCCTGGTCGTTTCCGGGGACATCTTCGATAGCGGCACGCCCAGCAACAGGGCCCAGCGCCTGTATTATGATTTTTTGCGGCAGGTCTATCTTTCCTCCTGCCGACATGTGGTCATCACTGCCGGCAACCATGATTCGCCCTCCATGCTGGGGGCTTCGCGCGAGATCCTGCAGGTGCTGGATGTCCATGTGGTAGGCAACCTGCCCGAAGATCCCGCGGAAGAGATCAAAGTCCTGCGCGATGCCCAGGGCAAGGTCGCGCTCATCGTCTGTGCCGTTCCCTTCCTGCGCGATGCCGACATGCGTCTGGTGGAAGAAGGGGAGAGCAGCGGCGACAAGGAAAACAAGATGCAGGAAGCCATCCGCCGGCACTACGCGCAGGTCCTGGAAGAGGCGGCGGCGCTGCGGGACCGTCTGGCACCTGACGTCCCCCTGCTCTGTATGGGCCATCTGTTTACTGCCGGAGGCCAGACCGTTGATGGCGATGGCGTGCGTGACCTCTATGTGGGCTCGCTGGCGCATGTTCCGGCGTCCATCTTCCCGCCGTGCATAGACTATCTGGCTCTGGGCCATCTGCATGTGCCGCAGCGGGTAGGAGGCATGGAGCATATGCGCTACAGCGGCTCGCCCCTGCCCATGGGCTTTGGTGAGGCCAGGCAGCCCAAAAGCGTCTGCCTGGTAGATTTTACCGGGCGTTCGGCCCGTGTGGAGCTGCTGCCTGTGCCGGAATTTCAGAAGCTGGAGCGCGTGAGCGGCTCCATGTGCGAGATACTCGGCCGCCTGGCAACACTGCGGGACAGCGACAGTTCCGCCTGGCTGGAAGTTGTCTATACCGGCGATGATCTTGAGGGCAGCCTGCGCCAGCAGGTAGAGACGGCTGTGGCCGGGAGCGGGCTGCGCGTCCTGAAGATCCGCAATGCACGTCTGCTGGACAGCCAGCCAAGCCTGGACGATACGGGCAGGAACCTTGAAGAGCTGAGCGAGACGGAAGTTTTTTCGCGCTGCCTTGCAGCCCGGAAGATAGAAGGCGCCCAGGCCGACTTGCTCATGCGCCTGTACGGCGAGATCCTCACCGCCATGCACGAAACCGACAGTAACGCCGAATAGGGGCCGCCATGCGTATCCAGAACATACGTTTTCAGAACCTCAATTCCCTGACCGGCATCTGGGAGATAGACCTCACCAGGCCGGATTTCGTATCCGCCGGTATCTTTGCCATCACCGGCCCCACGGGTGCCGGCAAAACGACCATCCTGGACGCCATCTGTCTGGCCCTGTACGGGCGGACGCCGCGGCTCAAGACCCTGAGCGACAGCGAGAACGAGATCATGTCCCGCCAGACCGGGGAATGCATGGCGGAGGTGGTCTTCCAGATCGCCTCCGGGCGTCGTTACCGTTGCCACTGGAGCCAGCGGCGGGCCAGAAAATCCCCGGAAGGCAGACTCCAGGCGGCACGACACGAGATCGCGGATGCGGACAGCGGCCAGATCATCTGTGCCCAGAAAAGGGATATGGCCAGAGTGGTCACCGAGATCACCGGCCTGGACTTCGACCGTTTCACCCGTTCCATGATGCTGGCGCAGGGCGGTTTTTCGGCCTTTCTGGATGCTTCGGCCGACAGCCGGGCGCCCATCCTTGAAAGCATCACCGGCACGGAAAAATACAGCCGTATCTCCATGCTGGTGCATGAACGGCACCGGCAGGAAAAGCTCCTGCTGGAGGACATGCGCAAGGAACTGGCCGGTAAGCCCCTACTGCCTGCGGACGAAGAGCAGGCCCTGCGGCAGCAGCTGTCCCGGCTGGAAGAGCAGGGCCGTCAGTCCAGGAGCCAGGCGCAGCAGCTGCAGCAAGCCTTGCAGTGGTTGCAGGGGCTCGATACGGCCCGGAGCCAGCTGGCCCAGGTAGAAGCGGAAGAAGAAAAACTGTCCCTCCGGGAACAGGCATTCCGCCCACAGGCTTTGCGGCTGGAGCAGGCCCAGCGGGCTGCCCGGCTGGAAGGCAGCTATTCTGCCTTGCTGCAGTTGCGCCACCAGCAAAGTCTGCTGACAGAGCAGCGGCAGAACCACGCTACGGAGCTGCCCCGTTTGCAGGAAAAATTGCAGGAAGCCCGGCACAAGCAGGAGGAGTACGCCCGTCAGCTTGAACAGGCCAAAGCGGAGCAGACTCGCCAGACACCGTTGCTGCATCAGGTTCGGGCCCTCGACATCCAGTTGGAAAGCTCGGAAAAGGAAGTACGCCGCGTTCTGCTGGAAGTGCGCCAGCAGAAGCAGGCCCTTGCCTCGTTGAAGACCCGTCGCGACAGTCGGCGGCAGGCTCTCGACGCTCTCCTCCGGCAGCAGGCCGCCGTGGAAAACTGGCTGGGTAGCCATGCGGCAGATGCCGGACTGGTGGAGCAGCTGAGCGGCATTGAGGCCGGTATCCAGCGGGTGCATGATCTTGAGCAGAAGCAGCAGCAACGGAATATGGCTCTGCAACAGATCAGCCAGCAGCTGGAGAATGGAAAAGCCCGGCTGGCGGAACGTCTCCGGCGTCAGGAAGTCGACGCTGCCGAACTGGCACAGGTAGAGAACAGACGGCAGCAACTGCTTGAAGAAAAAGAAAAACTTCTGGAGGGTCGTTCCCTGCTCCAGTGGCAGGAGGAATACAACGCTATCCAGAAAAAGATCCTGCTGTTACAGGCTGTTGAAAAATCTCTGAAGGATGTCTTCCTGTACCATACCGAGGTGCGGCGCTGGCGGCAGCAGTTGCAGCAGTGGCAGGAACAGCACCAGCAAAGCAAGGCTCTTCTGGAACAGCAGCAAGCTTTGCGGGATGCACTGGAGATCTCGCTGGCGAGCCTGGAACGTGAACGTATGCTGGCCCTGCGTATCGCCAGCCTGGAACAGCATCGTGCTTCTCTTGAGGAAGGGCATGCCTGCCCTCTGTGCGGCTCTCTGGAACATCCCTACCTCCTGCAGGGCCTGCCGGCTTCCGACAACTGGCAACAGGTGGAAGATGTTCGCCGGCGCTTCACGGTGACGGATCAGCAGTGTGCCGCCTTGCGGGAACGTCTGACGGGCCTGGAGCAAAGTCTGCTCGTTGGAATGGAGAATGCCCGGTCGCTTCAGGACAAACTCCAGGAAACGCAGAATGATCTTGCCCAGCTGACAGAGAAGGCCGGGTTGCCTTCCCTGCTGCGGGAATCTCCGGAAAATGCCGTCACGTTCGTGCGGGAACAGCAGGGCAGGATGGACGAATTCCTTCGGGAGCTCTATCAGCGGATTTCCACAGCAGACAAGCTCGAAAAAGCCTGCCAGATGCTGGAGAGCAATCTTCCCCGTCTGCAGGAACAAAAGGCGATGCTGGATCAGGCCGTCGAACGGCTCAAGCATGAGCTGGACATGGCCACTGCCGAACAGCAGCGAGTACGGCAGGAAGCCGGGCAATTGCAACAAGAGGAAGAGCAGGGGAAACAGACGCTTGATACGATGCTGGCTGCCTACGGTCTCGGCACAACCGATACCGAACTCTTGTCCATCTTGTCTGTCTTGAAGGCCCGCCGTGCGGAATGGGAACGCCGGACGGCAGAGATGACGCGCCTGACCGCTTCGCGGCAGGAGCTCGAGCTGTCGGCAGGCCAGCATGATCAGGAAGTGAAATCGCAACAGGCTCATCTGGAGTCGCAGCAACGGGAAGCCCGTGAAAGGGAAGGGCAGTGGAAAAAGCTGCACGAGCAGCGTCTGGCGCTGTTTGCTGAAAAAGATGTCGAGGAAGTCGAAGCCGATCTGGCCCAGGCCGTGTCACGGGATGAACAGCGGCTTGCCGATCAGACCGCCGCAGTCAGCAGGATGTCGGATGTCGTCACCATGACGGAATCCGCCATCAGAGAAAAAGATGCCTTGCTGGCCAGCATAGCCGAACAGAGCGTGCATGCCGGGCAGGCCTTTGCACAGGGCCTGGAGCAAGAAGCCTTTGCCGATGAGCGGAGCTTTTTGCAAGCCTGTCTGCCCGCAGAGGAACGGGAAAGCCTGGAGCGTCTGTCACAGGAACTGCACGCAGCCCGCATGGAACTGGCAGGGCGGGGCAGGGCGGCCAGAGAACATCTGGCCACCGAGACCGCGAAGGCCCTGACGACAAAGGACAGGGAAGAGCTGGGGCAGGAGCTGGCAGTACTGGAACAGCATCAGGCAGCGTTGCAGCAGGAACAGGGCTCCTGCCTGCAACGACTGGCGGACAATGAGCGTTTGCGGCAGGAGCAGCGCGTACTCGTGGAGCGCATCGAGCAACAGGAACGTGTGTTCGAACAGTGGTCCGCGTTGCAGGAGCTGATAGGTTCCGCTGACGGGAAAAAATTCCGGAACATCGTCCAGCAGATGAATCTTGAGTTGATGGTCGCCCATGCCAACCGGCAACTGGTCAAAATGACTGACCGTTATTTGCTGGAAGTGGGCAACGGGACGCTGGAGCTCAATATTCGAGACAATTACCAGGCCGGGGAGCTGCGCAGTACCAAGAATCTTTCCGGTGGAGAGAGCTTCCTTGTCAGCCTGGCTCTGGCTCTGGGGCTCTCCCAGATGGCCAGCCGTACTACCCGGGTCGATTCACTGTTCCTTGATGAAGGTTTCGGCACGCTGGATGAGGATGCCCTGGATACGGCACTGAGTACCCTGGCCAGCCTGCAGCAGCGAGGGAAACTCATCGGCATCATTTCCCATGTGCAGGGATTGAAGGAGCGGGTCCCCACTCAGATAGAAGTCCTCCCCATCGGGGGTGGCAAAAGCCGCATCCTTGGTCCCGGGTGCCGAAGCAAAACAGATCTTGATAATTGATAATCGCTCTTGCTTATAGCAATAAAAATGACGAAACTCCAGAAAACGGCCCAAAATCGATTTTAAGCCGTTTTCTGGAGTTTATGATTATTGGGTCGAAAAAAATTTTTTAAGGGCTTAAAATCAAAATTTGAGCTATGTGTTTTTGAGAATGGTTCCGAAAAATTTAATCCCTGCAGCGCGTGCGATATGGATACCGGACATATACGGTCGGCCTGCTCTTTTGAATCCCTTTTTCTTAAAGTTCTACATTAACTTTTTGCAAGAATTGTTTTCTCTGCCGTCCTGTCAGAGAGCATCGTCCAAAAATTGTCCACCTGTCCAAAAATTAGCCATATCCTGTGCCGGAATTGCTGCCAGCATCTTTGTTGTTTTCTGGCGGTGAATGCGCTATACAAGGGGACTTCACAGGAAATTATTTGTTTAAGGAGCAAATATACCATGACTGACGAAAAGAATCTGTCCACCTTCGAAGAAGGCAGCGAAGACTTCGCCGCCATGTTCGCGGCCCAGGAAGCCGGCACTGTGCGCCTGCAGCCTGGTCAGAAAGTGACGGGCACCATCATCACCATCACCGGTGACTCTGTCTTTGTGGATGTGGGCATCAAGCTGGATGGTATCATGGACCGCAAGGACATCCTCGATGCCGAAGGCAACGAAAGCGTTGCCCCCGGTGACAGCATCGAAGTCTATGTTGTGGGTACCTCCGCTGGTGAGATCCGTCTGTCCCGCTCCATGAGTGGCGCCGGTATGGCCGCCCTGGAAGACGCCCGCGACGCCGGTGTGCCCGTGGATGGCCGCGTGACCGGTACCTGCAAGGGCGGTTACACTGTCAGCGTGATGGGCAAGAATGCCTTCTGTCCCGGCAGCCAGATGGACAGCGTGAGCGTGGCTGACGCCGAAGCTCTGGTGGGCCGCACCATGCAGTTCCTCATCATCCGTGTGGAAAACCGCGGCCGCAACATCGTGGTTTCCCGCCGCGCCCTGCGGGATCGCGAACGTCAGGAAAACCTGGAAAAGGTCCTGGCTTCCCTCAATGTGGGCGATACCGTGGAAGGCCGCATCACCCGTCTGGCCTCCTTTGGTGCCTTCATGGAACTGGCCCCCGGTGTGGAAGGCATGATCCATCTTTCCGAACTTTCCTGGTCCCGCGTGAACAGCGCTGACGAAGCTGTGGCCGTGGGCGACATGGTGCGCGCCAAGCTGCTGTCCGTCAGCAAGGACGACAAGGGCCGCACCCGCATCTCCCTGTCCCGCAAGAAGGCTGAAGGCGATCCCTGGCTGCAGGCCGCTGACCGTCTGGCCGCCGGTACCGTGGTGGAAGGCAAGGTCGTGCGCATCGCTCCCTTCGGTGCCTTCGTGGAACTGCTGCCCGGCGTGGAAGGCCTGGTGCACCTTTCCGAAATGTCCTGGACCAAGCGCGTGAACAAGGCCGAGGACGTGGTGAACGTGGGCGACGTGATCTCCGTCAAGATCAAGGAGATCAATGTGGAAAGCCGCCGTATCTCCCTGAGCCTGCGTGACGCCGAAGGCGATCCCTGGCAGGATGCCGACCAGCGTTTCGCTGCCGGTACCGTGGTGACCGGTACGGTGGAAAGCCGCAGCCAGTTCGGCCTGTTCGTGAGCCTGGCTCCCGGCATCACCGGTCTGCTGCCCGCCGGCGTCATCAAGAACGCCAAGAACAGCGGTGAATTCTCCAAGCTGGACAAGGGCGACAGCGTGACCCTGGTCGTGCAGTCCGTGGATACCACGGCCCGCCGCATCAGCCTGGCCCCCGAAGGCATGGAAGAAGCTTCCGCCGCCGAAGACAAATCCTGGAAACAGCACACCAGTTCCGCTCCCAAGGATGCCGGTATGAGCATCATGGCACAGGCTTTGCAGAAGGCTCTGCAAAACAAACGCTAAGGAGTGTGCCCTGTATGAGGATTAAACACTTTCTCCCTGCCGTGCTGACTCTTGTCCTGTTCACGGCAGCGCAATTCGCCCAGGCGGCCAGCCTTCCTGAGTTCAGTGAACTGGCTGCCAAATGCGGCCCGGCTGTCGTCAACATCAGTGCGGAGCGGACCTCCCCGGCTGCGGCCGGTCCTGAGGAATTCTTCGGCGAGATGTTCCGTGGCATGCCGCCGGGAGCGGACCGCTTCTTCGAATTCTTCGGCGGTCCCAATGCGCGCGGAAAGCGTCCTCCGCAAAAACAGATGTCGCGTGGTTCCGGTTTCATCATCTCGCCTGACGGCTACATCGTGACCAACTATCACGTGGTGGCCGATGGCGACAGCATCCAGGTGACGCTGGACGAAAGCAACGGCAAGACTGCCCCTCTGACGGCCACGGTCGTGGGGACGGACGAAGATACTGACCTGGCTCTGCTCAAGGTCGAGGCCAAAAAGGATCTGCCTTTCCTCAAGTTCGGTGATTCCGACGCCCTGCTGGTAGGGGAATGGCTGCTGGCCATCGGCAATCCTTTTGCTCTGGACCACACGGTCACGGCCGGCATCCTTTCGGCCAAAAACCGTAATATCCATGCCGGTCCGTTTGACAACTTCCTGCAGACGGATGCCTCCATCAACCCCGGCAACAGCGGTGGTCCGCTGCTGAATATGAAGGGTGAAGTCATCGGCATCAACACGGCCATCATCGCCAGCGGGCAGGGGATCGGCTTTGCCATCCCCAGCAACATGGCGGCTGGCATCGTGGAGCAGATCAAGAGCGGCAAAAAGGTCAGCCGCGGCTGGATCGGTGTGACCATCCAGGATGTGGATGAAAATACGGCCAAGGCCCTTGGCATGGAACATCCTTCCGGTGCCCTGGTGGCCAGTGTCCTGGACGATGAACCGGCGGCCAAGGCCGGCATCGAAGCCGGTGACGTCATCACCAAGGTCAACGGCAAGAGCGTGGAAGACGCCTCGGCCCTGCTGCGAGCCATTGCGGCCCACAAGCCCGGCACTTCGGTGACCCTGGACGTGTGGCGCAACGGTAAGGCCGTGACCATGGATGTGACGCTGGGCGATCGCCAGACCGGCGTCAACAGCGGCAAGCCTTCCGAAGCCGGCCAGAAGCAGCAGAATCAGGGCCAGCTCGGCCTGACGGTGCGTCCCATCAAGGATGAGGAACGCCGCGAACTGAAGCTGGAAGGCAAGGGTGGCCTGCTGGTCCTGGATGTGGATCCCAGCAAGCCTGCTGCCGAAGCCGGTGTCCGCCCCGGTGATGTCATCGTCAAGGCCAACCGTCAGGCGGTGTCTTCGCCCGAAGACCTGTCAAAGATCGTGGCAGGCGAGGGCAGCAAGCGAGGCGCCGTCATGCTGCAGATCAACCGTCGTGGTGAGAACATCTTCCGCGCGGTTCCTGTCAGCAGCGGAAAATAATCCGGATATGCAATCGAGAGAGGGGGGCTTCAAGCCCCCCTCTTTTTTGTATAAAAAGAAAACCTCCCGCTAGGCGGGAGGTTCAAAAAAGCTTAA
>ERZ791905.1611-NODE-1611-length-14485-cov-2.262786_pt1 | contig 14485 bp, 8 predicted proteins | sample MGYA00510147_ERZ791905 | MGnify/ENA primary metagenome ERZ791905 (study PRJEB30046, sample SAMN00792084) | human gut metagenome | study: EMG produced TPA metagenomics assembly of the A metagenome-wide association study of gut microbiota in type 2...
TTTTATTTCTTATAAGTAAATAGTCAGACATTAAGATAATCAATAATAAAATGAAACAAACTTTTTAGCTTTTGAAAAGCGTCGTTTTAAGCAATACAAAGCTATGCTTTACACCCTTAAAATGCCACTTTAGATTTTACAAAACAGAACGATACTCACTAATAAACATATCGGTTTCAGAATTCTGGTATTATATCAAAGAGTTTAAACCCCTATTTTTACTCATTTTTATGCTTTTTGTTAATTTTGTATTAGTATTTGATAAAATCATATTTGTCCTCCACCGCAAACTACCCTACCTTTGCTCCCAGAGTTTAACAACTAAAATCATATTCGCAATGAAAAACATTACTTATTTATTATTGTGCTGCCTACTATTTATATGCAGTTCACTTCATGCCCAACAAACGGATATTAAAGGAATAGTATCCGACTCTTCCGGCGAGCCTCTGCCCGGAGTCAGCATTAGTATAAAAGGCACAACCTTTGGAACAATCACAAATATGGACGGCCAGTTCACCATTCGTGCAAAGAAAGGAAATACCCTAATTTTTTCATTTATTGGATATCAGACAGTAGAACAAAAGGCTACAGATACCCCCATGAAAGTCACTCTACAGGAGAGTTCTGTCCAAGTAGATGAAGTAGTTGTCACTGCCTTAGGTATTAAAAAAGAGAAAAAAGCATTAGCTTACTCCGTAACGGAAGTCAAGAGCGAAGAGTTGAATCGTGTCAAGGTTTCCAATATAGCCAACAGTCTGGTAGGAAAAGTAGCAGGTGTAAATGTAGTGAAACCAGCATCCGGCGTCATGGGTTCAAGCCGTATAACAATTCGTGGTAACGGTTCTTTGAACGGTAGTAACCAACCTTTATACGTCATCGACGGCGTGCCTATGAATAACGGAAACTATGGTCAAGCCGGAGAATGGGGTGGTTTTGATGCTGGTGACGGAATTTCATCTATCAATAGTGAAGACATTGAAAGTATGAGTGTGCTGAAAGGAGGTACCGCTGCTGCATTGTACGGTTCCCGTGCAGCAAATGGTGCAATTGTCATTACTACTAAAAAAGGAACAGCAGGAAAAGTCAGAGTAGAATACAATATGTCTTATACTAAAGACTCTCCCATCCTAAAGAATAATGACCTCCAATGGGAATATGGTTGTGGTGCAAATGGGATGAATCCTGATCAACTGGCTATAGCGACAGGAGCTGGATATGGAATGACACCAGAACAGGCTATAAGCCAATTGGCTCCAACATTAGCCAAGCAAATGAGTGTAATGAGCTTCGGTAGCAAAATGGACGGATCAAATGTAACGCAATATGACGGAATTTCCCGCCCATATTCACCAACCGCAAGAAATAATTTCAAAGATTTCTACGACAATGCATGGTCAGTGACTAACAACATCGCTGTATCCGGCGGAAATGAAAAAATTCAGTTCCGTGTTGGTGCAGGTGATCAACGTTTTCATGATATGCAACCGAATTCCAAACTGGAACGTAACAATATTACATTGAATCTGACTTCTAGAATGAACGAGCACTTCTCACTAAAGGCCAATATTATGTACGTACGCGAACGTGCCAAAAACCGTCCAAACCTGGGTGATATTACCTCCAATGCAAATGCTTCTTTATGGCAACTAGCACCTAATTACGGCCTTTCTGATATGAAGATTACAAACGACGATGGTACGGAATATGAAGTAAACGCTCAAGGCTATGTAATCAATCCTTTATTTGTTGTTTACAAGAATAGTCAAAAAGATGCTAAAGACCGTATTATTGGCTCCGTCGAAGTTCAATACAACTTTACACCAAACTGGTATCTACGCGGACGTGCCGGCGGTGATATGATTAACCGTCGTGCCGAAAATGTCACCCCTTGGGGCACAGCCCGCGGAGCTGTAAAAGAAGGTAATATATCCAATAGTGCCGAATATCACGGTGAATTCAACACAGAAGCCATTGCCGGATATACCAACTCATTCAAAGACGGCCTTGTAAGTGTCGATGCATTTATTGGCTGGAACACAATGGCAAGTTGGTCAGATGCAACAAGTTCGTACGGTGACCAATTTGTTGTACCAGGATTCAACACCATTAATAATACAAAAACAAAATCCGGTGGTCATTCTACTTCTGAAAGTTACATCAACTCCCTCTTCGGACAAGCCGAAATGTCTTATAAAAGCATGATATATTTGACCTTAACAGGACGTAACGACTGGTTTTCCGCACTTTCTTACAAAGGGAAAACCTCTCCCAATCATATTTTTTATCCCTCCGTCGGATTAGGATTTATCCTTAGTGAAGCTATTCAGATGCCGTCTTGGTTCCCATACCTCAAGCTACGCGGTTCATGGGCACAGTCCGGCGGCGCCGTTGGAGCCTATCAACTGGGATTGACATACAGTTATGCGGATGCATATCGCAAATATCCTGTTGGATCCATTGACAATGGCACTATTCCGAACTTAAATTTAAAACCTCTGACTTCTATTTCGTATGAAGGAGGATTTGAAGCCAGGTTCTTTAACAATCGCTTCGGCATTGATTTCACATACTATGTACGAAATACTAAAGACGATATAGTAAACGCAGGTATATCAACCGCGTCAGGATATGGAAATGTCAAAATAAACGCGGGTAAAGTGAATAATCATGGTATTGAACTGTTACTTACCGGCACTCCAATTCTTTCATCTCACTTTCGTTGGGACACTTCCTTCAACTTCGCTTACAACAAGAGTGAAATTAAACGCATAACAGATGATGTCACCGAATTCGAACTGGCAAAGTCTCGTACTGGCCACGATAGCGACAACTGTGGCCCAGCTTGGATTTACCAGCAAGTAGGACAACCTTATGGGATTATCCGAGGCGTAACTTTCAAACGCAACGACAAAGGTGAAATCATGTACGAAAATGGACTTCCTATGAAAGGAGAAATCGAGAAATTAGGCGAAAGCGTGCATCCATACACATTAGGATTCAGCAACTCATTTGAATGTCACGGATTCACATTGAGTTTCTTACTTGATGGCAAATTCGGAGGAAAGATGTATTCTCAAACAAATGCACACATGATTATGTTCGGACGCCATGCAGACACGCTACCAGGACGCGAAGAAGGTATTATCGCTCAGGGAGTAAAAGAAGACGGTGTAACTCCAAATGATGTAAAAGTGACAGCGATGAAATATTATATGGCATTGTCAGGTATTACCGAGAACTGTATATATGACGCTTCTTTCATTAAGTTGCGCGAACTTTCTTTCGGATATAACTTCCCGACAAAATGGATCCGTAAAATAGGTTTGTCAGCCTTGTCTCTCTCAGTCGTAGGACGGAATTTGTGGAATATCTACGATAAAGTACCTTTGGTAGATCCCGAATCTTCTTTCAATATCGACAATGGACAGGGATTCGAATCTTACGGACTACCCGCCTCACGTAGCATAGGTTTTAATCTGAATGTCAAATTTTAAATAAAAATATTATGTCAGTGATCAATATAATAAAACTAATGATGGCATCCACGCTAACTTGTATGGTTTATGCCTGTGATTTCACCGAGAAAAATATAGACCCCAACAGTCCTACCTCGATAGAGCCCGGTCCTCTGTTGACCTATACTCAATTACATACGACTACCGGTGGTATTGCTAAAAACATTCAGGTAGGAACCTGCATGATGCTTGTACAGCAAGCCGCTTCCTTAAATAACGATATGCCAGGTGACAAATATTACCAGATGGAATCTTACGCCAACACCTTCTTTACCGACACTTATAGCGATCTGATAAAAAACTGGCGCGAATTGGAAGAAAAAGCCTCGTCAGATGCAAAATATTCCAATATCCTCGGTGCAACAAAAATCTGGGGCGCTTATCTGTTCCAGCGTTTGACAGATATATACGGCAATGTTCCCTATTCTGAAGCAGGATTAGGATACTATCAGCAAATCTATAAGCCGAAATATGATAATCAGGAGACCATCTATAAAGATATGATTCAGCAAGTCAAAGACGGGGTCAACCTGCTAAATGCCAATAATCCGGCAATAGACGGTGACTTATTCTACGATGGCGACATCAATAAGTGGAAAAAGTTTGGAGGTTCCTTATTACTTCGTATAGGAATGCGTCTGTCAGAAGTGGCTCCAGACCTGGCAAAACAGACAGTAGCCGACGCCGTAACTATCGGCGTAATGAGCCAACCGGAAGATATATGCCTTCTGAGACATGACGGAAGCGGGAAAAATGCATTTAAAAATCCATTGAGTTTCCGTTATCTAGATGACAACTTCATCGAAAGTGCAGTCAAAATTGGGAAAACATTCATGGATTATCTCAAAAAAACAAAAGATCCTCGTATTCATGTATATTGCTCTTTGAAAGACGGAAATACTGAATTTGACAAACAATTTGGTTTACCTAACGGTTACGATAGTCATACCATTGCAGACGCCCCAAGTGGAAGCTTTGTCGGCTTAGAAAATACTTCCAACTTCAATATCAATACAATTTTGAGATTGGATGCCCCTACCATCTTCCTAATGCCATCTGAGACGAAATTGTTGCTAGCCGAAGCTGTATTGAGAAACTGGACAAACGGAAACGCGGAGGTTCTTTATAAAGAAGCCATCACATCATCCATGAAAGAACAGGAGATTGCTTACGGAACGCAAGGTAAAATCACAGATGAAGAAATCGAGACTTACTTAGCCCAGAACCTATTCAGTACTGCAAACAATACGGAAAAACTGCAAATTATCGGAGAGCAATACTGGGTAGCAACTTTCATCAACGGTTACGAAAGTTATGCCAACTGGCGTCGTACCGGATACCCCAAACTTATTCCAACCAATTATTCAGGTAGTATGAGCCCAGGAGTTATCCCTACGAGACTCCCTTATCCTACCGATGAATATAGTATTAACAGAGCAAATGTAGATACTGCGAATCAGCAACAAGGAGCAGACAAAGTTACCACACATATATGGTGGGATATCGACTAACATAAGCGTGATCGGTAAATAGATATTAATAAAATTAGGGAGGTGGTGTCTTACCAAAGAAAAAGCTACCTCCCTTATATCAGATTCTGAAAATATGAAACTACATTGCATCCCCATTTTAAGTGCACTATTTACTAGTCTAGTTTGTTTCAGCAACCCTGCTACTAAAATTTCAGATAATTCGCCAAGCTCCGGCATCGTAATCAGATGGAACGATTGCGAACAAACAATAGACGGATTTGGAATAGCCCAAGCTGGCTGGGCTAAAGAACTGTTCGCTTTCAAAAACAGAAAACAAGTCATGGATAAAATGTTCGGTAACGATGGATTGCGTTTAAACATCCTAAGAGGAGAGATTTTCCCACATTATTGGGAGAATAAAGAAGATAAAGACTTCAATCTTAACGATGATATTAACATCGAGTTATGCGATTCTGATTTTAACAATAAATCCGATGATTTGTTGAGACGCGGACAATTATGGCTTACTTTAGAGGCTAAAAATAAATATCATATCAACAAATTAGTTTTTTCTACATGGAGCGCTCCTGCATGGATGAAAAGCAACGGAAAAGTATCAAACGGAAAACTCAAACCGGAGTGTTATCAGGATTTCGCTAATTATCTTGCAGCTTTTTACAAAGCTTACAAATCCAAAGGAATTACACCTTATGCCATATCACCCTCAAACGAGCCTGGTTATGCCGCCCCCTGGAATTCTTCTTTATGGACAGCAGACGAAATGGGGAAATTTATCACTTCCAATCTTGGTCCCACCTTTCAGAAAGAAAATATTCCTGCAAAAATCATATTTGGAGAGAATCCTTTATGGTCAGTAGTCATGCCTCAACTAAAGATGGTCTCATCCAAAGACTTCACAGATACAATTCTTCAGGACTATCCTGAAATCAAGAAATTCAATCTCATTGCAGCAGGACATGGCTATAGCTTATCTCCTGACATAATGCCAATAAAAGTAGATAAAGAATATCTTAAAACTCCTATCATTCCATTTGACGCAGCAGAAAAAGCGCACATACCGGTATGGATTACAGAAATAAGTGATGTAACCCCACTCGATACTTCAATTCAAGATGGACTTAAGTGGGCAGTTACATTCCACAATTATCTGACTAAGGCAAATGTAAATGCAATTATATGGTGGGGAGGAGCTATGCCGACATCCAACAATGAAAGTCTTATCATTTTGAACAAAAATAGAAAAGATTATACATTATCAAAAAGGTATGATATCTTAGGCAATTACTCTCGATATATTTCTGAAGGAAGTACACGAATACAGGTAACCCAACCTAAGAACAAAGACCTTTTAGTATCAGCATATAAAAAGAACGATAAATATATCTTAGTTGCAATCAACCTATCTGAAAAAACAATATCGACCAACATTCGCCTAGACGGAGCAAATATAAAAGGAGCATTAAAGCAATTTATTACTAATAAAGACAATAGATGGAATAAAACAAATATCGTTCCCGTAAGCAATAAATACTACAATCTGACAATACCACAATTTAGTATTGTTACATTGGTTGGAAAAGTCCACTTATAATCGCCCATTTGTAGGATCTGTTAAAAAGAAAAACCTTATGTCAAGTTATAATAAGCAAAAATTTAAACAATTCAAAGAGTTATATTTCCAGCTTCTCACTCGCAAGAATAAAGAAGATAATAGTCATTATAACGGAATCATCCAACGCTACCTATATCCTGTCATCACTGCAAAACACATTCCTTTGGAATGGCGTTATGACTTGAATCCGGAAACAAACCCTTGGCTTATGGAACGTATCGGAGTGAATGCCACCATGAATTCGGGAGCTATCAAATGGAACGGCAAATACTTGTTGGCAGTACGTGTGGAAGGGAACGACCGTAAGTCATTCTTTGCCATTGCCGAAAGTCCAAACGGAATAGATAACTTTCGTTTTTGGGAATACCCGATACAACTACCGGATACTGATCCGACAGAAACAAACGTCTACGACATGCGCCTGACAGCACATGAAGACGGCTGGATATATGGTATCTTCTGTAGCGAAAGCCTTGACCCCAACGCTGCACCGGGTGACTTATCTTCCGCCGTTGCCAAAGCAGGTATCGTCCGCACCAAAGATTTGAAGAATTGGGAACGCCTACCCAACCTGATTTCCAAAAGCCAACAACGTAATGTCGTTCTACATCCGGAATTTGTTAACGGTAAGTACGCTTTGTACACCCGTCCGCAAGATAGCTTTATTGATGCCGGAAACGGCGGAGGTATCGGTTGGGCACTCATTGATGATATGACTCATGCAGAAGTGAAAGAAGAAACTATCATCAACCACCGTCACTATCACACTATAAAAGAGGTGAAGAATGGAGAGGGACCTCATCCTATCAAAACCTCCAAGGGATGGTTACACCTCGCCCACGGTGTACGGGCTTGTGCTGCCGGACTGCGTTATGTACTCTATCTGTATATGACCTCTCTGGAAGATCCGACAAAGACAATTGCCGAACCGGGTGGATATTTGCTGGCTCCGATAGATGAAGAAAGAATAGGTGACGTATCTAATGTACTTTTCTCGAATGGCTGGATTGCGGATGAAGATGGAACAGTATATATCTATTATGCATCCTCGGATACTCGTATGCATGTAGCAACTTCCACCATTGATAGACTGATCGATTATTGTTTTCACACACCGGCAGACGGTTTACGTTCTGCTGCTTCCGTAGAAAATATTTGCAATCTCATAGAAGCTAACAAAGCCGTTACAGTAGAAACAGAACAAGTTTATCTTTAAAACAAATAATTTCGGATATATTCGAAATCGCAAACAAAAGCAAGAAAAGTTTCGGATATATCCGAAACTTTTGTATTTTTGCTAAAAACTTTAGGATATGGACGAAAGGATAAACATTCTAAGAAAGTATAATCTTTGGGGAGACACTGCATTTGATTTTGGATTCAGGCGTAGTGAATACAATGAAAAGATTATGGACTTTACAGGAAACAGACTTGTGAAAATCCTTACAGGTCAGCGTAGAGCAGGAAAAAGTTATCTATTGCGACAGACTGCCAGGCAACTGATAGAAAATGGCGTGCCTGCCGCAAATACACTATTCATCAACAGAGAAATGACAGATCTGGATTTCATAAAGACCTACAAAGACTTAGATGAAATCATCAAGCTGTATCAGGCAATTATACAACCAACAGGAAAAGTTTATATTTTCATCGATGAGATTCAACTCATCAAAGATTGGGAAAAGACAATAAATTCTTATTCACAAGACTATACAGCTGAATACGAACTATTCATAAGCGGTTCTAACTCTAAATTACTTTCAGGAGAACTGGCTACGTTATTATCCGGTCGTTATGTATGTTTCAATGTTTTTCCTTTCAGTTATCAGGAATATCTTATGGTAACCGGAAAAGAGCAAATGAAACAAAGTTATCTTGATTATATAAATAGTGGTGGTCTGCCGGAGTTGTTTTCTCTCCCGAATAAACTGGAAATCAGACAAAACTATATGTCTACTATTAAGGACTCCATTTTGTTGCGTGACATTATCCAACGTTACAATATACGTGACCCCAAATTACTGGAAGATATTTTTATCTTTTTAGTAAACAACGCTTCCAACCTGATATCGGTCAATAGCATAGTGAAATACTTTAAAAATTCAGGGAGAAACATTAGTTATGATATTGTAGCTGCTTATATAGGATATATCGAAGACACATTCTTAATCCATCGTTGCGAACGTTATGACATCAAGGGAAAAGAAACCCTTGCTGGGACAAGTAAGTTCTACATTAATGACCTTGCTTATAAAAATTATCTCTATCCCGGCTACGGTTATGGCTTTGGCTACCTGATAGAAAACGCAGTTTACTTGGAGTTACTTCGTATGGGATATGAAGTTTACACTGGCAATGCCAAAGGTAAAGAGATCGACTTCGTGGCTCAAAAAACAGGAGAAACAATTTATATACAATGCTCTTATATAATGTCAGATCAAAGTACCATAAAAAGAGAATTTTCTCCATTGGAAACCATTAATGATAACTTTCCGAAAGTGGTAGTATCAATTGATGATATGGTCTTACCGTCTCACAATGGCATAAAACATATACAAGCATGGAATCTTAGGAATGAACTAATTTACCATAAGGAATAAGAAACATTTATTGGTTTAGTATCAGTATGTGCTAAAATAATATTTGTTTGCCCAAGACTTTCCCCCTACCTTTGCAGCAAAGAAGATACAATATATAAATCGATTCAAAATAATAATATGAAATTACACACTACCGACCTTCTTATCATATGCGCCTATCTTATCGCTATGATTGTCATCGGTCTCATTCTTAAAAAACGGGCAGCCCAGAATATGGACTCCTACTTCTTAGGTGGAAAATCATTGCCTTTCTATATGTTGGGATTATCCAACGCCTCCGGAATGTTCGATATTACGGGCACAATGCTTATGGTATACTGGGCATTCGCTTATGGTTTCAAAAGTCTTTGGATTCCCTGGTTATGGCCGGTGTTCAACCAGATATTCCTAATGGTTTACTTATCCGTGTGGCTGCGCCGTTCGAACGTTCTCACCGGTGCCGAATGGATTAAAACCCGTTTCGGAAAAGGGAAAGGTTCTACTCTTTCACATACGATTGTTATCGTATTCGCATTACTTAGCGTACTCGGTTTTTTAAGTTACGGGTTCATAGGTATTGGTAAATTTATGGAGATATTCATCCCTTGGGAAGTAGTATCTCCATTTATTCCTTTCAATGTTCCTGCAGAATATGTTCCTCATGTATATGGTATTTTCTTTACTACCATCGCCACATTCTATGTGATGCTCGGCGGAATGCTGAGTATCGTATGGACAGATGTCGTTCAGTTTCTGATAATGACCGTGGCAGGCATCGTTATTGTCGTCATTGGTATGCAGATGGTGGCACCGGACATGATTCACTCATTTGTTCCTGCCGGCTGGGATTCGCCCTTCTTCGGCTGGACACTTGATATCGACTGGAGCAGCCGGATGAATCTCCTTACCGAGCGAATGGCCAACGAGCCTTACAGTCTGATAAGCATATTTGTTATGATGGCGTTGCTGAAAGGAATCTTTATGAGCATGGCTGGTCCCGCTCCTAACTATGATATGCAGAAGATTCTGTCCTGCAAGTCTCCGAAAGAAGCGGCAATGATGAGTGGTTCTGTATCTGTGGTGTTATTAATCCCTCGCTACCTGATGATTATGGGATTCGCATTGCTGGCTATTTACTTCTTCAAGGAAGACGGCGGAATGACACAAATGGAAGTTACACGAACGGACTTTGAGACGATTCTTCCTCACTTGATTACCCGTTATGTACCTTCCGGATTAGCCGGTCTGTTATTGGCGGGACTACTGGCAGCGTTCATGTCTACTTTCGCTTCAACGGTGAATGCGGCTCCTGCATATATAGTGAATGACATTTATCTGAAATACATCAATCCGAAAGCGAGTGTAAAAACGCAGATACGCAGCAGTTATGTGATTTCTGTTGCAGTGGTAGTGGTCAGCACCGTTATCGGATTCTTTCTGAAAGATATTAATGAAATCTTCCAATGGATTGTAGGCGCACTCTTTGGTGGATACATCGCAGCCAACGTACTCAAATGGCATTGGTGGCGTTTCAACGGTGAAGGCTATTTCTGGGGAATGACTGCCGGAGTAATAGCGGCAATCGTCATGAAATTCACTGTTCCCGACGCATGGGTATTGTATTTCTTCCCCGTTCTGTTCGGGGTTTCCCTGATAGGATGTATCGCCGGAACGTATAGCGCACCTCCGACTGACGAAGAGACACTGATCAACTTCTACACCCGTGTCCGCCCATGGGGCTGGTGGAAACCGGTAGAAGAAAAAGCATTGGCGCGTTATCCTCATATCCAGCCGAACAAGAACTTCAAAAGGGATACTTTCAACGTAGCAATCGGTATCATCTGGCAATGTGCGCTTACTATCATTCCGATGTATCTCGTTGTCCGTGAGCAACTGGGGCTCTGGAGCTCTATCACTTTGCTTTTAGTCACCACACTTATACTAAGGAAGACTTGGTACAAACCTTTGTGCAAAGAAGAAGCACGTTACAATGAAGAAATGAAACAAGTGAAATAAAAAGAAATAATTAGCTTAACACACTAAAAACCGGAGGACTGACCATGAAAAGATTATCTGTTATCCTAGTATCATTTTTACTATATCTGCCACTAAGCGCTCAATTTAAAGGAACAGTCTATGTCGACACCGACCAATCAGGACTATTTAATAAAGGTGATAAACCGCTGGCGGGAGTTATGGTAACAGACGGCTTGAACGTAGTAAAAACAGATAAGAAAGGTCGGTTCTCTTTACCCGGATTCGATAAAACAAGATTTATCAGCATTACAACTCCCGCCGGATTTGAAACGGAGCAATTCTATCTTTCCACCAAAGAGAATAGAAAAAGCTACGACTTTATCTTAACTGAAAGTGAACGGACAAAAGCCAGGGAACATTCTTTCGTTCAAATCACCGATACCGAAGTGACCGGTGGAATGGGACGTTGGGTAACTGACCTTCAGCAATATGTAAAGAATGAAAAGCCCGCTTTCCTGATTCATACCGGAGACATCTGTTACGAACCGGGGCTGACAATGCATAACCAAATAGTGAACGCACAGACAATGGATTGCCCCGTTTACTACTGCATCGGCAATCACGACTTAGTGAAAGGTAGCTATGGCGAAGAGCTTTATGAATCTCTCTATGGTCCGACGTGGTACTCATTTGATATGGGTAACGTTCATTATGTAGTCACCCCAATCGACCACGGAGACCACCCGACTAATTATACTCAAAAAGATGTATACAACTGGCTGAAGAATGACCTTGCCATGATGAAGAAAGAACAGGCATTGATCCTCTTCAACCATGACCTGTTTACCGCAAGTGACACATTCGTATTCAAAGCCGATAAAGAGCATACACTTGACCTACGTGCTTTCAATACAAAAGCCCAAATCTACGGACACATGCACTACAACTATGTCCGCAATCAAAACGGAATCTATACAATCTGTACCGGTACATTGGATAAAGGCGGTATCGACCATTCTCCTTCTTCTTTCAGAGAAATAAAAGTAGACGGCAATGACAATATCACAACGCAACTACGGTATACCTTCATCGAGCCGCAGATTGCCATAGTCTCCCCGATGAACAATCAAATTTCCGCAGCTACCGGAGACCGGCTTCCTGTTTCTGTCAATACCTATCATGCACAGGCTAAAACATCACACGTCTCCTACATCCTAAGCGATATAGAGAATAATCAGGAGATAGCCAAAGGCAACCTTATCTCCCTCACCGACTGGAACTGGAGCAGAGACATTCAAATGCCTGCGAATGAAAACGGAAGAAAGCTACAACTCACAGTAACTTCATTCTTTAATGACGGCAAGAAAGCAACCGCCACCAGCCGATTCACTTATCAAAAAGACTTCAAGCCGGCTACAATCCCGGGCGAGGACTGGAATACCCTGCTTCAAAATGCCGCACACTCCGGAGGAATCAATAATTCTCAAATCAAGCTCCCCCTGCAACTGCAATGGACAGCCAACACAGGCAGCAACATCTTCATGGCTTCCCCTATTATCGCCGGACAGAAAGTATTTATCGCTACCACCGATGACAATATACCACTGAACACATTTGTCTGTGCATTCGATTTCAATTCCGGCAAACTGTTATGGAAATTCCGCACGGCAAACTCGGTGAAGAACACAATCGCCTATGAAAACGGAATTGTAATAGCACAGGACGCTGCCTGCAATCTGTACGCTTTGGATGCAGAATCCGGAAAATTACTCTGGAAACAATATATCAAACTGAACAGCTATCCTTACTTAACGGAAGGAATAACAATAGATAAAGGAGTAGTCTACGCCGGAATTGGTGCCGGACTATCCGCCTATGACTTAAAGACAGGACAAACAATATGGATTAACAAGGACTGGAGACAACGGGAAGGTGCTACTACAACGCTAACTGTTGCCGGAAATGTATTAGTCAGCGGAACTCAATGGGGAGGATTATACGGTAACGACATTCACACCGGAAAACAACTCTGGAAACTCTCCGATAACGGACTTCGTAACCGGGGAGCCTCTCCGGTCTATAAAGACGGGAAATTATGGATCATCTCCTCCAAAAGCTTCTTCGTCATAGAACCGCAAACCGGAAAAGTACTCCAACAGAAAGAGTTGTCAGCCAACCTGGACGTAACATCCACACCACTTATTACCGAACAGGAAATTATCTTCGGCACTGCCGACCGCGGAGTTTTCGCACTGGACAAAGCTACGCTTTTCAATAAATGGAGAGCAGAGACTTTGCCTTCGCTGGTATACACAGCTCCTTATTCCACCACTCCGCAAGCCGGAGTAGAAACAAGCCCAGTGGCATCACAAGGAGTTATTTACATCGGAGCTTCCGATGGTTATCTATATGCTATCGACCGGACAACGGGAATTATAAAAGACAAATATAATCTCGGAGCACCGATATTCTCAACCGTAGCCGTATCAGGAAACCGGATGATTGTCTGTGACTTTGCAGGAAATGTTTATTGCTTTATATCAAAATAAACTTATTCCTCATTATCGTAATGTATAAACCCAATCGGTCGTCGATGCTTTGATTTCAGAGATTCCGTTTTTTCTTTATCGGCCAATTCTGATAAAGCCAGATAAATACTATCCAATTCCTTCCGGGTATCTTCACTGAGGTCGTTTATGGCTTCCAAAGTCTCCTCGCCGATTTGGTTAATCATTGCGAATGCTTTACTTCCTTGACTTTCCAGTTCTTGTATGCGCTGTCTCAGTTCGTCTATTTCTTGATTCTTGGTATCACTGGCCAAGACATATTGACGAATACTGACAAAGGCACGCATAATATTAATATTGACCTTAATAGCAACTGTTGAATGCAGAACGCTTGAAAGCATGGCTACCCCCTGTTCCGTAAACGCAAATGGAGTGTAAGCACTAAAATTATATTGGGGTATCCCAATTTGGGATACCCTACTGGACAACAAGCAGTTAGCCTCTTCATTTGTCAATTCAAACATGAAATCATCTGGAAAACGTTCCATATTACGCCTCACAGCACGCTTCAATAACCGTGTTTCTGTTCCATAGAGTTCCGCCAAATCAAAATCAAGCATTACCTTCTGTCCCCGAATCTCATATATCTTATTCTGAATAATTTGTAGTTCCATGATATGTGTTATAGTATTTCGAACAAAGGTAGCCCTAAATTCAGTTTAAACAACTACTAATTGCTTTTTATTTTCCAAAACCGACCTGCCTCTCACACAGTTTTTGCCACCCTCTGCGTTGTACT
>ERZ791905.1620-NODE-1620-length-14421-cov-9.320688_pt1 | contig 14421 bp, 10 predicted proteins | sample MGYA00510147_ERZ791905 | MGnify/ENA primary metagenome ERZ791905 (study PRJEB30046, sample SAMN00792084) | human gut metagenome | study: EMG produced TPA metagenomics assembly of the A metagenome-wide association study of gut microbiota in type 2...
GCCGCACCGGCGCTGCGTCCGCTGTTCGCATCGCTGCCGTGCGCCGCGTCCAGATAAACGGTTTCCGCCGCCGCGGCAGAGACCGTCCATGCAGCAAAAAGCAGCAGAAAAGCGGCAAAGCAGACCGCAAAGCGGCGTTTTGTCCTTTTGTCCATGTGTGATACCATCCTTTCGGAGAAAAGCGACCTGTCTTTCGGGTGTACTGCACAAAAAATGTGCAGCCATGCCCCGTTTTTTTGATCAGTTTCAGTATAGCAAATCCGTTCCGCCTCTGGCAATGACAATTCCGATTCAGTTTTTTGCAAAACCGATACTGTTTCGGAACTGCAATGAAAAAGCCCTGCCCGTGACAGGCGGGCAGGGCTGCCAAAGAGAAAAGAGAGAATAGCCGATTCAGAAGTCGGTCGGGCGCGGCACGGTCAGGTCGAGATTCTCGACCACGGTGTGCATCGCGCGCAGGAGCGGCTGTTCACGCGATGAAAAGGTATCGTAGCGCTCCACGCACAGCCAGCAGCAGACGCCGAGATACGGTCCGATGGCGCGGTGCAGGCGGCAGTAGCGCCCGCCCGAAAGAAACAGGAACGGCACCTTCAGCTCGCGCTTCAGCGTGCGGATGGCGGCGAGGTTCTGCATCAGCTCCTCCTCGCTGTCCGACCAGGTGACAAACTTCACGACGTCGGCGCCGCGGCTCTGCTGTTCAAGCGCGACCGCCAGCACCTCCTCCTCGGGAAGAAACTTGTAGATGTGTGAGGACATCAGCACCTGCCCGCCCATCTCATGGACCTCTTCGATGAATTTCTTCTGCTTGTCGATCGCCGCAGGATTCTTCGTCAGCTCACCCGGGGTCGGGTCAAAGGTGTCGCCCGTGATGTCCAGCAGCGATGCGCCGCAGCGGAGCGCCAGCTTCAGCTCGTCGAGCCGCGCCTCCTCGGTCATCTCATGGTTGTATGCACCGCGGTAATTGGTGATGTAGAGCGGGCGGTCGCCGAGATGCGAGAACATCTTCGTCAGCATCTCCTCCGTGCGGAATTCGGGCTTCAGCCGTTCCATCTGAAAGCCGAAGGCGTCCGCCCCGTCATAGATAGCGTTGTGTACATTGGTGATAAACTGCGTCGGCGTCTCGACGATGATCATATCGACAAGCGGCGGACGCTTGAAATCTGCAAAACTCGGTCTCATTCCGGTGCCTCCGTGCGCGGCATGTGCGCGCTTTTCAGTGTGTAATGTGAAAATATCTTCTGCCGGGGCAAAGCGCTCCCGACATTTGCAGTGTAGCATTCCGCGTCCTGCAGTGGCAATGGGAAAAGCGACACTGTTTTACAAAACATGATACTTTTTCGGTCATATCTGCCCGCATGGCTTGCGCTGCTTTATCAAAAATGATATAATGGTTTCAAGAGATTCCACAAACGAAAAGGAGTACGAGATGGACGCGATTGCAAACCTTGCCGTGACGGCGTTCGGCAGTGTGGTCACGGTCACCAACCCCTGCTTTGAGGAGCGGCGCATCACCAATCGCCGCGCCTATGCGCTCTGCTTTGCAAAAAGCGGCAGAATGGTCTACTACCACGACGGGCATGAATACGTCTCGGACGCAACCCACGCGCTCATCCTGCCGATGGGGGCAACCTACACCTCTGCCTGCACGGAAGCGGGCGAATTTCCGCTCATCAACTTTTACACAACCGATACTTTCGCCCCCGCCGGCTTCATCAGCCTGGAGATCGCCGACACCGACGCCTATATGGCAGAGTATCAGAAGATGGAGAAGCTCGCGCTCATCAAGCCGCCGAATGCCTTTCTCAGCAATATGAAGACCTTCTACGGCATTCTCAACCGGATCTACAAGGAGGAGCTGCACGCCGCCGATGGCAAAAGCTATGACGTACTGCGCCCCGCCGTGCACTATCTGGAGGATCACTTCACCGACCCCAACCTGACCAACCGCATGCTTGCCGAAAAGGCACTCATCAGCGAGGTCTACTTCCGCCGGATGTTCCGCGAGAAGTACGACACCTCGCCAAAGCAGTACATCCAGAATCTGCGCATCAAGAAGGCGGAGAGCCTGCTCCACAGCGAGTATCTCTCCATCACGGCAATCGCCGAGCAGACCGGCTTTTCCAGCGTGTATCACTTCTCCCGCTCGTTCAAGAAAGCCACCGGCTATACGCCGACCGCCTATGCCAAGCTGTTCGGCGGCAGCGCCGACCCGATCTGATATGCCTTTACAATAAATATCCCCCCGTAAAACGGGGGGATATTTATTATAAGTGCATGGGGACGGGCAGCTTGCGGCGGACGCATTCGCAGCAGATTTCACCCTAAATCAAAGCGCCTTGTTTCCCTTTTTCAGCCAATCTCTTTTTCAAGCTCAATTCTCTTTTTGTCAAGAATCCCGATAGCCTCTTTGGTGAGCCTCGTATGGCAAACTCCGTATGCAAGTCCGCTTATACCATAGTACCAATCGCCGGAATCTGCATCGCGATGCTGCAGAATAAACGCATTCAAAGCGGGCACAAGTACGGTTGGATCCATCGCCTCCAACCGCAGTTCAACATATGCACTTCCCGGATCATTCAAAGCTTCCACCCACTGCAACAAGTCTGGCAAATACGGGGCAAGTTTCTCGTCTTCGATAAAAAGCAGCACCGCCGCGCAATAATCCCAGCTGCGCCAAAACGCAGCCGGTCGAATCAGGAAAGCAATGTCAGCCATCTCTGCGGCTTGATTCAATGCCTTTCTCTTTTCCTTTATGGGAGTTTCATAGGAAAGCATGGAAAGTATGGTTCGTTCCTGCTCAGTCATCTAAGTCTCTCGCTTTTTATTCACGCTGCTGTAAATGACCGCAGCAGATTGATCAATGTGGCTGCTAAAAGCCACCCCGCAGGCAAATATAGAGTAAACCGAAAAGCCATAAATCGGCTGCCCTTATATTTCAGCATCAGACCAAAGCATATCATCGCAGCAGACAGCGGGAGGACATACAAGAATGCAGCAGCGCACAGCATGCTGTAATGCGCATCAAAGTATGCAACGATCGCCCGCAGTTGTTCTACAGGCAGTTTTTGCACATATAAGAAGTAAAAAGCCAGAAACGCTATCCATGTGATCAGGGCGCACAAAAAAACAGTTTTCGAGACAAGATATTTTTTCTCGCTTTTCATTGCAATTTCTCCTACCATAATTTCTTCGTTCGCCTAAGGTTCAATGCGGATACTGAAGCCCCAAATCACATACCGTGCAATGCGAAAGCGGCATGAACGAAGAAAAGCCCTACAAAAAGAACAACTGTCAGCAAGTTTCCTAAAACGAACTTATACCACTTATTTTTGCAGGGTTCCTTTCGAAAATCGTGATAGAAGTATATACAAAAAGATGCGAAAATGTTAATAAATGTATATATCGGAAACATTGCTTCGATTCCTATAGTGCTAAATATTGGCTTCCAAATTGATGCGAGAAAATACAAAAAACCAAGAAAAGCATAAATCAGTACCCACATCACAATCACCTTTGTCCATTTATTTTTTAATGTATACAACAGCTTTCCTGCTCGTCCCGCTGTCCGCGGTGACGGTGACCGACCGCAGATCCGTGCTGTCATAATTATACACGGTCTGCGCGGAATTGTCAAGAACAGTCCGCAGAATGTAAAAGAACCGCGCTTGCGCACGGTTCTTTTGTTGAATTTTGGTTTGCACTTTTAGGGGCTAACGTTACGTCTGCGACGCCCTCGCTGTACGCGTACACAATGTTCATGCCATTGTAGACGAAATACTTTGTGCTGCCGCCGACGGTTTTTAAATATCAACCGCTACATCACTTGCGATTGGTACACTGTGATTGTAAGGCCAAGTTCTCCCATAATTTCGTACCCGAGTTCCACATTGATCTGGCGATCTGGAAAAAGATTTTTAACCCTTAACTGCCAAAAGTATAAAAGTATTTCAGCATATTCTTCTACTATACTATCATCCGAGGAATCTTCCAGCTCGATACCATAAATTGCAAGCAGATCAAAAACGCTCCAGCTGTTAACCGTCATTTCCATCTTTTTACGATCGCCGTCACACATTTGCTTCAAGTCATAAACCTTTTGCAAAACTTCTTCTGACGAAACGGTTCTTTCGCCGTAATGTAGTAAAAGATCCTCCGCAAAAACGCAATCTTCCACAACTATGAAATTTGGCGTTAAAATATATGCCAACTTTATAACCTGCTTGACCGGAAACGCATACCATGAGTTTTCTAAGCACTTTTTTTCATTAACGGTTCGACTAAAAGGGCTTTTATAATACTGCAACAATACTTTTTCACCATCCAAATATTTTTTTCAATGAAGCGGGGACTTCTCCGTTCAACTTGTCTGGAGAAAAATGCTCTTCCCCCTTTGGATCTATATTTATTATAAAATACTTCACGCGCTTCGCACTAATATCATATATTAGTTTCCCCTGATTATCGTACACAAATATATGTTCACCATTGGGTGTTCGATAATAGCTATTAGGAGAACTATAACGCGGGTGATTACTTCCTGATCGATTAACTTGAATCACACCATTATCTTTAAATTGCGAAAACGCAAAACTATCCAATTGTTCTGTGGAAGTAATACTTCTATCCCACGATTGGCTATATCCTGCTGCAAAAGATTGCCTTCTGTTGCTAGTAGTCCCTAATGCTTTTGAACTAATAAAGCCATTCGTGCTGGGGTTGAAAATTTTGTATGCGATTCCGCTAAACAAACCGCCAAACGCCATAGCGGAAGCAAAACCTGCGGCGGACACCTCACTTCCATTAACCGTGTTATATGTTACATATCCGGCAGCACCGGTCAATGCGCCCCATGCCACGGTAGCTTCGACACCAAGCGAGACGCCTCCTGTTAGCATCGCCAATCCGGTCGTAACAGCTCCTGCGGCAGCAGAAGCACCAACGCTTCTCCAGTTGATGTCTTTGACATTGCCGCCGTTTTGAATCAACTGTGCGCCGGCATCAATAACAGCGCCAATAGCAGCGCCAACCGCAATGGTTGCCAGCGTTGCAAGAATCGCAAAATTGCCACTCGGATCCACATACATGACCGGGTTATTGCAGCAGTATGTATACAGATTCAGGCTTAGGGGATCGCTTGCATCCATGAACGCCCATGCGTCCTGCTGGGTGAACCGACCGTTTGCGGGGTTATAGTACCGTGCGCGGAGGTAGTAGGTCTGCGTCTCCGCGTCGTAGTACTCGCCGCAATAGAGGAACGGGTTGTCGCTTTCCCCAATCTGCGAGGTCAGATTGCCGAAGGCATCGTAGGTGTAGCTTGCGACGACGGAATTGTCCTTGATCAGCTGCACCACATCGCCGTGGGCATTGTAGACATAGATCTCGCCCTCGCTGTTGTGCGTGCGGTTCAGCCCGTAGAAGTAGGCGACACCGTCTGCGACGCTCTCGCTGTACTCGTACACAATGTTCATGCCATTGTAGACAAAATACTTTGTGCTGCCGCCGACCGTCTTGGCTTTCCGCAGTCCGCTCGGGTTGTAGGCGTAGGATGCTGTAGTTGTACCGTTGCTGTAACCGGTCTGCTGTCCGCGGTCGTTGTAGGTGTAAGTCTTATCCCCGGCGGTCAGCGTATTGCCGTTGGCATCGTAAGTGTAGGTGGTAACGGTATCGCCGACCGTTTCGGAAAGCAAACGGTTGTTGGCATCGTAGGCATAGGCGGTGACCGTGCCGTTTCGGTTCATGCCGATGCGGTTGCCGCTTGCATCATAGGTATAGGTGATGCTGTCCTCGCCCTTGGTTTCGCCGGTCAGTCTGCCCAGCCCATCATAGGTATAGGTGGTTGTGACCGGGTCGCCGCCGAGCAGGGTCTCGGTCTTGGTGCGCTGGTTGCCGTCGGCATAGTAGGTATAGGCAAATTCGCTGATGACGACATCTTCCCCGTCGTCATTCAGCAGGGTGTTGACCATGCCGGTGACGAGGTTGGCTTTGTTATAGGTATAGGTGGTGGTGACTGCCCCAGTCGTCTGACTTGCCCGGTTGCCGTTTGCATCGTAGGTATAGGTGGTCTCGACGCCGTCTGCCGTGACTGAGCGGGTTATTCATGATACCATGCTCCTGTTTTGTACTTTTCCGGAATATTTTCTTCCAAAGGCGAATCAAATCCCAGTTTTTCCAGTTGTTTAAACCATTCTTTGCGCTTGGACTCGGGTAACTCTTTCCCACACCAAGGACAATACTGAATGCCAATAAAAGACTCTCCCCCATCATGAACAATAATTCCGTATTCGTCGAACTTTTCCACGTATATCATTATTGCATCCGACAAGCAATAGTCCTCGGAATTTCCAGTTGCCAAACTACAGTAATATTCCATTGATGCACAGCAAAAAATCATACTTTTATCTTTCTTCCTTTCACCGCGGGCTTGTACATTTCTCCGGTCACAGGATCCATACTGCCTAAATGAAATCCATCTTTGTCATATACTTCTATATCATTATGTGTATAGTCCCATTCGTAATATCTTTTATTTTTTCCGTGCCCAGATGTCTTTCGGCTTTTTCCCCGTACATTGTCCAAGCTACTCCAAACTTTACTTTCATTTTTCGAAGGATTTTGGCTTCTGGAAACTGCGTCTTGATAATTGCTTAGCTCGTTTTTGAAATTTGATCCGGCATTACACAGTACAGCAACCCCAACGCCTACTTCTGCGACTCCTACAGCAACACCTTCAACTGCAATACTAACGCCAAAGCCAACAGCAGTTCCATCACTCAGGATTGTGATGCCACCACCGGCAGCAATTGACCCAAACAGTTCTATGATACCTAATACAGTCGAAGCAGCACCGATTGCTTCAGCAATTGCGACCCCAAAGGTGCGCCCTAAGTAGTAGTCTGCCTCATCCTCATACTGATAGTCTAAGTACTTCTTTTGGTATTTTTCAACCAACCATTTCGCAAAGCCACCAGTTACATAATCATCTAATGCTAAGATGATACCGGCAGTGATGTCCTTAGCAGTAGTGCCACTCGGATCCACATACAGTACCGGGTTATTGCAGCAGTATGTATACAGATTCAGGCTTAGCGGGTCGCTGGTATCCATGAACGACCATGCGTCCTGCTGGGTGAACCTGCCGTTTGCGGGGTTATAGTACCGTGCGCGGAGGTAGTAGGTCTGCGTCTCGGCGTCGAAGTACTCGCCGCAATAGAGGAACGGGTTATCGCTCTCGCCGATCTGCGAGGTCAGATTGCCGAAGGCATCGTAGGTGTAGCTTGCGACAACGGCGTTATCTTTGACAAGCTGCACCACGTCGCCGTGGGCATTGTAGACATAGATCTCGCCCTTGCTGTTGTGCGTGCGGTTCAGACCGTAGAAGTATGCGATGCCGTCTGCGACGCTCTCGCTGTACTCGTACACAATGTTCATGCCATTGTAGACGAAATACTTTGTAGAGCCGCCGACCGTCTTAGCTTTCCGCAGTCCGCTCGGGTTGTAGGCGTAGGCTGCGGCAGTTGTACCGTTGCTGTAACCGGTCTGCTGTCCGCGGTCGTTGTAGGTGTAAGTCTTATCCCCGGCGGTCAGCGTGTTGCCGTTGGCATCGTAAGTGTAGGTGGTGGTGACGCCGTCTGCGGTGACCGCGGTGACGGTGACCGACCGCAGATCCGTGCTGTCATAATTATACACGGTCTGCGCGGAATTGTCAAGAGCAGTCCGCAAAATGTAAAAGAACCGTGCTTTCGCACGGTTCTTTTTGTTGAATTTTGGCTTGCGTTTTTAGGGGCTAACCTTTACAGGGGCAAGATAAGCGGTGACGGGGGATATTCCATATCGCCGAGCGACACGGTACGTCGCCGTCAGCGGAAATATAGATATCCGCCGCGCTTGCCGTACAAAACAGCGCGACTATCGCGTGAAAAATGCAGAGGGCAAATTCGAATTGCTTTTGCTTTTTTCAGTCTCCTGTTATTCAGTTTTGTTGGTTGCTGACGATGAAAGCCACACTTTATTCCATTTCGGGCAGATGCAGCGCCTTCATCGTCTCTTTTTGAATCTGCTTGAGCGTGGTAGCTGCCTCTGACGGGTCGGCTACCAGCTGCTCAAGCACCTGCTGCTCGGTTGTGCATATACTACCGTTTGCAGGGTTCCGTAGTATGGAAAGCAGTTTTTTGTAGCAGCTTAGTCCCTTTTTTGCATTTCCGCAATAAAAGTAAGAAAAAGTTGCTGCAACATGTAACTTCTTCGCACCGGTAAAAAAGAAATCAGCAGGACGCATCTTTTTCTCATTGGTAAAAAAGAAATCAAAGGCGCGCGCCTTTCTCGAAATGGATTCGATAACCCCCTGCGGTGTTCCAAAATGTTCGAGCAATGTAAAACCGGTGTTTTGCAGATAGCATTTTGTTTTCTCAAGATGCCGCATTATCGTTTCTTCAGACATATTGCAATTCAAGGCATAATGGGCTGCATTGCGGATATCCATCCGCCAGATCTGATTCCCGTAGTCCAATACCAAGTTTTCATTAGGGATATAAAGCGGCAAGACATACAGCCCGCTTTCAAATCCGGTGCTTTTGCCTTCAAACAGCACAAAAGACATCACGCCGTCACAAATTTTGTAAAATGCAAGCTGCTTCGGCAATCTTTGATACTGACGCTCTTCACATATCGGAGCAATGATTGCAAGGATAAGTTTTCGCATTTCTGTTTTTGTCATATACTCTCCCCTATTCTATTTAGGTCGGACTTCGAAGACTGGAACATTTGGGCTTCTTACTTCAGTTTGAATTTGTTTGATACGTGCCGGCGTTAGTTTTGCGGATCCTGTTTTTAAATCATAAATTGCAACAATAACATCACGATTATTCTTATCATATTGTACAACATCCAAGCGAACAGAACCTTTTGTTCCATAGGGAACAATCTTCCCATCTTTGTAGGACACTTCGGTTCTCAAATTTGGATGGTATGCAGCGTCTATCTTACTTTTAAACGCTGAATGTTGTTTAGTACCCGATACATGACCTGTTGCTTCTGATTTTGATGCATTTGCGGCATTTTGAATAATTTTCTTTGGATTTCCTACTCTGTTTAGTCCACCGTTTTCAATCCAGTAGGATACTTCGCTAGTAAAAGCCCCTGTGGCCATAGAAGTAACCACACCCTCGGCAGACATTTCACTTCCATTAACCGTGTTATATGTTACATACCCCGCAGCGCCAGTCAGTGCGCCCCATGCCATGGTAGCTTCGACACCAAGCGAGACGCCTCCTGTTAGCATCGCCAATCCGGTCGTAACAGCTCCTGCGGCAGCAGAAGCACCAACGCTTCTCCAGTTGATGTCTTTGACATTGCCGCCGTTTTGAATCAACTGTGCGCCGGCATCAATAACAGCGCCAATAGCAGCGCCAACCGCAATGGTTGCCAGCGTTGCAAGAATCGCAAAATTGCCACTCGGATCCACATACATGACCGGGTTATTGCAGCAGTATGTATACAGATTCAGGCTTAGGGGATCGCTTGCATCCATGAACGCCCATGCGTCCTGCTGGGTGAACCGACCGTTTGCGGGGTTATAGTACCGTGCGCGGAGGTAGTAGGTCTGTGTCTCCGCGTCGAAGTACTCGCCGCAATAGAGGAACGGGTTGTCGCTCTCCCCAATCTGCGAGGTCAGATTGCCGAAGGCATCATAGGTGTAGCTTGCGACAACGGCGTTATCTTTGACGAGCTGCACCACGTCGCCGTGGGCATTGTAGACATAGATCTCGCCCTCGCTGTTATGCGTGCGGTTCAGCCCGTAGAAGTAGGCGATGCCGTCTGCGACGCTCTCGCTGTACTCGTATACAATGTTCATGCCATTGTAGACGAAATACTTTGTAGAGCCGCCGACCGTCTTGGCTTTCCGCAGTCCGCTCGGGTTATTGGCGTAGGCTGCGGCAGTTGTACCGTTGCTGTACCCGGTCTGCTGTCCGCGGTCGTTGTAGGTGTAAGTCTTATCCCCGGCGGTCAGCGTATTGCCGTTGGCATCGTAAGTGTAGGTGGTAACGGTATCGCCGACCGTTTCGGAAAGCAAACGGTTGTTGGCATCGTAGGCATAGGCGGTGACCGTGCCGTTTCGGTTCATGCCGATGCGGTTGCCGCTTGCATCATAGGTATAGGTGATGCTGTCCTCGCCCTTGGTTTCGCCGGTCAGTCTGCCCAGCCCATCATAGGTATAGGTGGTTGTGACCGGGTCGCCGCCGAGCAGGGTCTCGGTCTTGGTGCGCTGGTTGCCGTCGGCATAGTAGGTATAGGCAAATTCGCTGATGACGACATCTTCCCCGTCGTCATTCAGCAGGGTGTTGACCATGCCGGTGACGAGGTTGGCTTTGTTATAGGTATAGGTGGTGGTGACTGCCCCAGTCGTCTGACTTGCCCGGTTGCCGTTTGCATCGTAGGTATAGGTGGTCTCGACGCCGTCTGCGGTGACCGCGGTGACGCGATCCAGCAGATCATAGGCATAGGTCGTCGTGCCGACCGTCTCGCCGCCGACCGTCAGCGTAAAGGACGCCTGTCTGCCGCGATGATCATAGGTGTAGGTCTTGACGCTGTCGCCCGTCGTCTCGGTCAGGATGCCGCCTGCGGGGTTGTAGGTATAGGCGACCGTCTCGCCGTCCGCCGTGGTCTGTGCGACGGCGCCGGTGGCGGTGTACGCCGTCCCGGTCGTCATGCTGCCGATGCGGCTTGTGACCGCGCCGAGCGGGCTGTAGGTATACGCCGCGGTCGTCCCGTCGCGCAGAACTGCGCCGAGGGGCGTACCCAGCGGATCATAGGTATAGGTCTCGCTCTGTCCGAGCGCGTCGGTCAGCGTATCGACTCTGCCGCGCGCGTCATAGGCATAGTGCGTGTGGCTCCAGGTCTCGGGGTTGACCGCAAGCGACCACTTCGCCGACAGCCCGGTATACACATCGGTGAGGTCGCCTGCCGCGTTGTAGGCATAGTGCGTCCAGACCTTGTGCGTAGCGTCCGCCGTCTCGGCGATGTCGGTGACGCGGTTCATCGCGTCGTAGGTCTGCTCGACCGTGCGCCAAGTGGGCACGGCACTGTCGTCCGCCTGCGCCGTCTGCTCGGTACGGAGGACGTTGCCGTTTGCGTCATAGGTATAGACGGTGACGGCATCCGTCGTATCGCTGAGCGGCGCGGTGACGGTCAGAAGTCTGCCCGCGAGATCGTAGGCATACGTCGTGATATTGCCCTTGCAATCGCTCTCGGCGGTCTTTCTGCCGAGCGCGTCATAGGTGAAGCTGCGCGTGTTGCCGAGCGCGTCGGTCCCGGTCAGCACATTGCCGCGGAAGTCATAGGTGTATGCGGCAAGCGTCGTTGTGCCATAGAAGCTGCGGACGGCGTTGCCCACATAGTCATAGGCATACGAGGTGACGACGCCGGCGACGGAGGTTCTGACGGTATCGCCGTACTTGTCGGTATAGGTGACCGTGGTCTGATCGGCTGCGTCTGCGTCGCCGTGCAGCGTCTTTGTGACAACAGCATACCCGCCGGAAGCGGCATCGTCATAGGTGCAGGTCTCCCGTGAGACGAGCGCATCGTCCGCATCGAACACGGCTTTTTCCAGAACTCTGCCGCGCGCGTCATAGGCATAGTAGGTCGCGCGCCATGCGGCGGCGTCGCCCGCGGTCTCGGCGGTCAATCTGCCGTGCTCGTCATAGAACGCCTCGGAGAGCCGTTCTCCGGACGCATACTGCGTGCCGATCTGTCTGCCTGCGGCGTCATAGACGTATACAACGGCTTCTCTGCCCGGCGCGGTGACCGTCGTGCGGTTGTTTGCGACGTCATAGGCATACGTCGTGACGCTGCCATCCGGCGAAGTGACTGCGGTGACGCGACCGCGCACATCGTAGGTATACGCCGTGGTATTGCCGCGCGCGTCGGTCTCCGCCGTCAGCCTGCTCATGCCGTCATAGGTATAGGCAGTGGTGAGCGCCGTCCCGCTGTCTGCGGAGACGGTGACCGACCGCAGATCCGTGCTGTCATAATTATACACTGTCTGCGCAGAATTGTCAAGAGAAACATTCGGATAAGCGCGCTCTTCCGTCAGTCTGCCCTTTTCGTCATAGGTATACGCGGTCCGCGCCGCGAGAACGTCATTGACGTAGGTGCGGGTCTCGGCGACGGCTTTGCCGTCCTCGGTGAGCAGATTTTCAAGCCGGATCGCCGTATTTGCGTCCTGCTTATATGCGGCGGTCAGCGCAAGGTTGTACCGCGCGTCGTAGGTATAGGTCGTGCGGTGCTCGGTGTCCGTCTCGCTGCCGTCCGCGCGGGCGGAGATATGCGTCAGGACATTGCCGCGCGCGTCATGGGTATAGCGCTCGACCGTGGTGACGCTCGCGCTGCCCCAGGTCTTCGTGGTCACGGTCTCGGGCAGATCATATGTGTCGTAAGCCGTCTCGATCCGCTGATACGGTTTGCCGCCCGCGGTGATCTCCTGCACGGTGCAGTGACCGTCGCTGTCAAAGGTATACGTCCGGACGAGCTCGCCCTCGGCGACGCCGGTCGAATAGGTATATGCGGTATCATCGTCCGTATTCGGATAGCCGGTGCTTGTCCCCTCGTAGGCGTAGGCGAGGTAATCCGTCGTTGTCCCCGCCGCCGGGTCCTCCGTCCACCGTGCGGTGATGCGGTGGCTGTCCCGGAATCCGCTGCCAAGATCCAGCCGCACCGGCGCATAGGTATAGCAGACCTTTGCGCCCGTCACATAGGTCACGGCGGTCAGCAGTATCTCGGTGGTGCCGCTGAGGTCCGAATCGGTCTCGAAAAAGTCATCCGGGGATTTCCCGGTGAAGCTGTGGGTCACATCCGCCGCATCGTAGCTGAAGGTCGTCGTCTCACCGGACGCATAAACGATGCGGTCAAGGCAGGTGTCGCCGTCGTCGGAGATGCTCTTTGTATAGATTTCGGTCGCCGTGCCGTCCGGAGCGGTGACCGTGATCTTTCTGCCCTCCGCGGTGTCGGCATATGCGACGGTGATCCGCCGTGCGGCATCGTCTTCGACGGCGGCAAGCAGAATGCGGTCGCCGCTTTCGGTATAGGTATACGCCGTCTTGTTGCCGAAGCGATCCACGGCGGCGAGCAGCACGCCGTTTTCGGCAAACCAATCGACGCTGCCGTCCGCAAAGGTGAGCTTCCGGTGCGACGGGTACTGCCCGCCCGTATACGACGAGTCGCAGGAGAGTGTCATATCCTGCCGGTCGTAGTTGAGAATCTCATTGCCGGAGATCGAAAACGTGCCGATGCCCGGCAGGATCAGCCGATTGTTTTCGGTGTCGATCGAGGGGATATCAAACGACCATCCGGCGCCGAGATCGTAGCGGCGCTCGCCGTAGGTGATTTCTTTGGAATCGGAGGAATAGTAGATCTCCTCCGATTCCAGTATTGCAAGCGGAGCGTCGGGGTCGCTCGGGTTTTCGTACCCGACCGTATACTCGCTGTATGCACGCGACACATTTCCACTATAGGTCGCCTTCCACTTGGAAGTGTGATAGTGGATCGGTCTGCCGTCTATGTAGGGGTCTTTTTCTATGCCGTATTCGTCCTTTATGGGGTCTTCGCCCATTCGCTCCAGGATGCCGGTATAGCCGCCCGCCGAATATTCAAGCGAATCCGGCGCCGGATTGCTCTCGCTGTTTTCCAGCGTCAACCACGGATTCTCCACCCAGCGCATCACGCAATCGTTGATCCACGTGACCTCGACCGGCTTGACGTGTGTAATCGCATAGCCGTCCGAAACCTGCATGTCCTCATGGCGACCTGAATATTCATCCGAAAACAGTTTTGCTTCTTCCCAGGTGTAAAACCAGTTGATATATTCCTGATCATCAAGCAAAATGCAGTTGCCGTCATCGTCCGTGAGATAGCTGTACGCCGAAACCGGCACACCGTAGATAAACTCCTCTGTGCTGTTATAGGTCTGTTCCTCGGTCTGCGCTTCGCCGGAATCGTATTGCAGCGAGAGCGAAAGCGCGGCGGACAGTCCGGGGACGTTCACCAGCGGCTCTTTGTACTGCAGGGTGCCGCTGTTCAGGTTGATCTGCTCGCGCGCGTTGACTTGCAGGTCAAACGGCTGATATTTGATGGACACCTGCGGGCGCGTGAACCGGTTGGGGTTCAGCATGCCAGAGATTTCCCCGGCATCGGCGGCAAGCACGGCATAATCCGCCCCGGAAGCCGCCGCCTGCACGGAAAGTGCGGCGGCAGCCGACATGGGCGCAGTGAGTGCCTGTTCAACTGCGGCGCGGTTGACCGGATAGCGGGCAAAAAACGCCTCGGCAGCCGGATCGGACGCTTTCGCCGTCACGTTCTGCCCCTTTACCCGGTGCACGGTGTCTTTCGGCTGCAGCATGGACGCGGGCGTTACACCGAGTCCATGCTATC
>ERZ791905.1623-NODE-1623-length-14404-cov-8.553976_pt1 | contig 14404 bp, 10 predicted proteins | sample MGYA00510147_ERZ791905 | MGnify/ENA primary metagenome ERZ791905 (study PRJEB30046, sample SAMN00792084) | human gut metagenome | study: EMG produced TPA metagenomics assembly of the A metagenome-wide association study of gut microbiota in type 2...
GGCAGCCATGCCGCCTGCCGGATACCGTTTCTCCGCTGCAAACGCCAGACCGCGTGTTCCGCCTTTGCAGCCGAAAACTCAAGGCAGGCGCCGCCGACGCCGCATGGGCAGGCATATCCCGATTCTTATTCTCTCGGAGGATTTACATATGACGACCGTAATCATCAACGAAAACCAGAACGGACTCCTTTTCAAAAACGGCAAGTATCAGAAGACCGTCGGCGCGGGCAAATACCGCCTGTTCGGCGGCAGAACCATGGAGATCCTCGAGCAGGGGAAGATCATCGACAGCAAATACTGCGCGCTGGATACCCTGCTCGCACACCCGGATTTTGCAAAGCTGGTCTCGACCGTGGAGGTTGGCGACGAGCAGATCGCCCTGCACTTCGTGAACGGCAGCTTCAGATGCGCCATCGCCAGACCCGGGAAATACGCCTTCCGCAACGGGGGCGACACGCACGAATTCCGCATGGTGGACATTTCCGCCCCCGAGGTTCCCGCGGATTTCCCGCGCTACATCCTCGACAGGATGCAGCCGAGCCTTTACAAAACGGTCGAGGTGGCGGCTTATCAGAAGGCGCGCCTGTTCTTCGACAACAAATTTGTGCGGCTGCTCGAGCCCGGCACCTATGCCTTCTGGAACGGCGGCGTGAAGGTGGACGTTGACTTCGTGGACACGCGCCTTTTGCAGATGGACATCACCGGGCAGGAGATCATGACGCAGGACAAGGTCGCGCTGCGCATCAACTTCGTGTGCAGCTACCGCATCACGGACTACGTCCGCATTCTCACCGAGATCGACAACTATGTCGAGCAGCTTCACATCGCGGCACAGCTTGCCCTGCGGGATTTTGTCTGCAAATACCGGCTGGACGAGATCCTGGAAAACAAGGAGGGGCTTTCCCGCTTTGTGCTTGCGCGCCTGCGGGAGAAGGAGGCGTCGCTTTTCGTGGAAATCAAAGACGCGGGTGTCAAGGACATCATTCTCCCCGGCGAGATCCGCGAGATCATGAACACGGTGCTCGTCGCCGAAAAGCGGGCGCAGGCGAACGTCATCTCCCGCCGCGAAGAAGTCGCGTCCACGCGGTCGCTGCTCAACACGGCAAAACTGATGGAGGAGAACCAGACGCTGTACAAGCTCAAGGAGCTGGAATACGTCGAGCGCATCTGCGAGAACATCGGCAGCATCACGCTTGCCGGCAGCGGCGACCTTTTGTCGCAGCTGGTCGGCGTGTTGGGCGCAAAGAATGACTGACGTCGGACGGCAGCCCCCACAGCAGAAAATTACAACCGCAAAACCAACCCGGCGCCGGCATTCTGCCGGCGCCGGGTTGGTTTTCTGCGGATTGCGCGAAACTGCCGGATACGGTTCGTTTTTTATTTGTATCGGCTCCCCCCAGCCTGCACGCACAATTGACAAAAATTGCGGATTGTGGTATATTGTAATCGTACAAATAATGGGAGTTCTGCATAACTGACCCTGCAAGGTTTGCAAAGCCTGGTCGGCAAGTGTGTTCGGAACTGCAAAAGGAGTAAACCATGATTACCGGAGAACTGAAAAACCGAGTCGACAGCCTATGGGATGTGTTTGCCGCGGGCGGACTTGTCAACCCGCTGGATGTGATCGAGCAGATCACCTATCTGATGTTCATTCACGACCTGGATGACAGCGACAATCTGCGCGCCAGGGAGAGCGCGATGCTGGGACTGCCGCATCAGAGCATTTTCGCGGACGAGGTTTCTGTCGGCGGGCACACAGTGGACGGCAGACAGCTGCGCTGGTCGGTTTTTCATGATTATCCGGCAGAACGGATGTATACGGTCGTGCAGGAATGCGTGTTCCCGTTTATCAAAGGCTTGCACGCGGATAAGGACAGCGCCTATTCCAAGTATATGGACGATGCCATTTTCAAGATTCCCACGCCGCTGCTGCTCTCCAAGGTGGTGGACGCACTGGACGAAATCTATCGCCTGATGAATGAATCCCAGGCGGCCGATGTGCGCGGCGATACCTATGAATATCTGCTCTCCAAGATTGCACAGTCCGGCTTGAACGGGCAGTTCCGCACGCCCCGCCATATCATCCGCATGATGGTGGAGATGATGGACCCCAAAGCAGATGACATCATCTGCGATCCGGCATGCGGCACCTCCGGTTTTCTCGTTGCCGCCGGGGAGTATCTGCGCGAGACGCGTCGGGAAGAGATCTTCTTCGACCGCCAAAAGAAAGATCACTATATGAATCATATGTTCCACGGCTACGACATGGACCGCACGATGCTCCGCATCGGCGCGATGAACATGATGACGCACGGCGTGGATAACCCCATTATCGAGTATCGCGACAGCCTTTCGGACCGAAACACCGACAAGGAGAAATACAGCCTGATCCTCGCCAATCCCCCGTTCAAGGGGAGCCTGGATGCCGACACGGTTTCCGCCGATCTGCTCCGGGTGTGCAGGACGAAAAAGACCGAGCTTCTGTTCCTCGCGCTGTTTTTGCGAATGCTTCGCACAGGCGGCAGATGTGCCTGCATCGTCCCGGACGGCGTGCTGTTCGGCTCGTCCGCGGCGCACAAAGCAATCCGGAAGGAACTTGTCGAGAACAACCGGCTGGAAGCGGTGATCTCCATGCCGTCCGGCGTGTTCAAGCCGTATGCGGGCGTTTCAACCGCGATTCTCATCTTCACGAAAACGGGGTACGGCGGCACGGACCGCGTCTGGTTCTACGATATGCAGGCGGACGGTTTTTCGCTGGATGATAAACGCGTGCCTGTCGCCGAAAACGACATCCCCGACATCCTTGCCCGGTTCAAAAACCTCGATGCGGAGACCGAACGCGCCCGCACCGAAAAGTCCTTCTTTGTCCCCAAGACGGAGATCGTGGAAAACGGCTATGACCTGTCCATCAACAAGTATAAGAAGACCGAATACAAGCCGGTCGAGTACCCGCCCACGCGCGAAATCATGGTGGAACTGCGGAAGCTGGAGCAGGAAATCGGCACAGCGATGGATGAATTGGAGGAAATGCTGAATGGAGAGAAAACAGATGAAAGAGAATAATCAGCTGCAAATGTTTGAAAATCAGGCAATCCGAACCGCCTGGGAAGCAGAAAAGGAAGAATGGTATTTTTCCGTGGTTGATGTCGTGGCGGCGTTGACGGAAAGCACCGATATGCGAAAAGCAAGCACCTATTGGGCTGTGTTGAAAAAACGCTTGAAGAACGAGGGGGCGGATGAGTTGCTTACAAATTGTAAGCAACTCGGGATGAAGTCGCCCAAAGACGGCAAGCGATACAAAACCGATGTTGCGACCACAGAGCAGATTCTCCGGATCATTCAATCCATTCCGTCCAAGAAGGCGGAGCCCTTCAAGCAGTGGATGGCAATGGTGGGGCGCGAGCGCATTGAAGAGATCGCTGCTCGGCAGCACGGTGGTCGGCATGATCGAGGGCGTTGCCAAAGAGAAAGAAGAAAAATAAAAAATGCGGCTGCGTAAATTTGTGGGGATGGATGGATGAGAGCAAAACTCGAAGATGTATGTGACCGCGGCTCATCGAATCTGCGGCAATCAGATGTTGAAGGAAAAAACGGAGACTACCCGATTTATGGTGCATCCGGCTATATAGGAAATGTCGATTTTTATCATCAGGAATTGCCCTATGTGGCGGTCGTGAAGGATGGTGCAGGGGTAGGTAGAACCATGCTGCTTCCTGCAAAGTCATCGGTTATCGGAACAATGCAGTATCTTCTGCCGAAAAAGAATGTGTTGCCAGCGTATCTTTACTATGTTGTCCGGTATATGCATTTGGAAAAGTATTTTTCGGGGGCGACAATTCCGCATATCTATTTCAGAGATTATAAAAACGAAGAATTTAACTTGCAGTCAATAGATCGACAGACAGAAATCGTTGATGCGTTAAGCAAAGTGGAGTCAATCATCTCCGCCCGACAGCAACAGCTTCAAAAGCTGGACGAACTCGTCAAAGCCCGATTTGTCGAACTGTTCGGTGATCCCGTAAGAAATAGCATGGGGCTTCCGACTGAACCGATGACTACGGTTTGTGCGATAATAGACGGAGACCGTGGTAAGAACTATCCAAAGCAGGATGAGTTTTCAGACACGGGATACTGCCTGTTCTTAAATGCAAAAAACGTAACAGCGACGGGCTTTTCCTTCGAAAACCGCATGTTCATCACTAAAGAAAAAGATAACGCCCTTCACAATGGCAAACTGGAACGCGGCGATGTAGTGCTAACGACAAGAGGAACACTCGGAAATTTGGCGTTTTATGACGACAGTGTCCCGTTTGAAAATGTACGCATCAATTCCGGCATGGTTATTCTACGCATGAATAAAAGCGTAATGACAGAGGTCTTCTTTATGGAGCAATTTAAGCTACAGCTTCAATCCATAAAGGGGAAGATCGCCAGCGGCTCTGCACAGCCTCAGCTACCAATATCTACCATGAACAAAATAAGGATATTGCTTGCGCCAATGGCATTGCAGGAGCAGTTCGCAGCCTTCGTCGAACAGACCGACAAATCAAAAGCTGCCGTACAAAAATCATTGGATGAAGCACAACTGTTGTTTGACAGTCTGATGCAAAAGTACTTTGGATAGCAGGAGGTTTGAATGATGACAATAAAAGAAGCAGCGGAAATATTGGCGACGGTAGATAAAATGAAAATTGAAAACGACCCTAATTTATCGAGAGAACAAAAGGAAGCACTGAAATTATTGATTGATTGGTTAAAAGATTCTATTCGGTAAAAAGGAATTTAAACGGTGAACATTACTTTTTTAATTGGCAATGGCTTTGATCTTAACTGCGGCTTGGATAGCTCCTACAGCAGCGTCTGCGAAGCATATATTGCTTCTACTTCTCAATCAGCTACTATCCAAAAGTTTAAAGATCATATGTCAAAAGATATTGAGACATGGGGTGCTTTTGAGGAAAGAATGGCGCGGGATATGGATTCTTTCGATTCGGAAGAAGCGTTTTTGGAGTGCCTTTATGATTTCATTCATTATCTTGATGATTGGCTGCAAACTCAACAACATACTTTTTTTCAGCGAATGGGACAAAACGCGGGAAATAGAGAAAATGTTGTTCGGGAAATGCAGAACTCAATTGATGGCTTTTACAAAGTGCTTTCAAAGAATGAAGAGAACTTGGTATATGCTATGAAAGACCAAAATCAGCACACTATTTATAAGGCAATCGTATTCAATTATACAACTGTATTCGATGTATTGTGGGAAATGACATCGTCAAAATCAAATGCTAATTCTCAAGACGGAGAACTGTTTGATTGTTATGATAAGCCCATCCATATCCATGGTTACTTGGAAAATAATATGATCCTTGGCGTGGATAACTTAACGCAATTGCCGCCCTCTTTGCAATATCCTCTATCCATACGGACAAGTCATAGTTTTGTAAAACCACTTCTGAATGATTTATATGATACCAAAAGGGTAAAAGCGTCGGAAGATGCAATTCAGAGCAGCGATATTATTTGTGTGTTTGGCATGTCTTTAGGATTAACGGATGTTAGGTGGAAAAACGAGCTGACAAAATGGTTGTTGGAAAACGAAAATCATCAGTTGTTTTTCTACTGGCACGAGTATACGGTGCTTTATGGCTTGACTTTGCCGGAGAGAATAGCAAAAATGAATGATGCCAAGATTGCTTTCTTAGAAAATGTAATGCAGTTGGACGAGGAGACTTCAGATAAACTTTTAAAGCAAATACATGTACCATGTTGTTCTAACATTTTCAATCTAAATGATGTGATTGAAGACCCACCTACCCGTCCGGCTGAACTTGCAATAGCGCCGGTTTTTATAAAGCGATAGGAGAGTTGTGATGACCAACTTTGATTTTTTGACCGAGGACGAGCAGTTTTCCGCTTTTGCATCCGTGGCTGTCTCGGCGGAGCGCATCTTACATATAGACCCGGCTGCCTGCGTGGGCAACTGCCGGCGCGCGATGGAGCTTGCCGTCAAATGGATGTATTCCGTGGACGGTTCTTTGGCGATGCCGTACGACGACAAGCTGATCAGCCTCATCAATGCCGAGGACTTCCGCGACATTGTCGGCATCGACCTTTGGCGGCGGATGGATCTCATCCGCAAGCTGGGCAACGATGTGATGCACACCGGCAAAAAAATCACCGGGGAGCAGGCGGCGCTCTGCCTGGAAAACCTGTTCGTTTTCCTGGATTTTGTCGCATATTGCTACAGCGAGAATTATACCGAGCGGCATTTTGACCGCACGCTGCCGGCGCAGCCTGCCGAGATGCCCGCTGCCCCGGCGCCGGAAGTGCCGGACTTGGATCTGGCGGCGCTCATGGCAGAAAACGCCGCGCTGAAAGCCGAGCTGACCGCCCGCCGCGCCGCGCAGCAGCAGACCTATGTGCCGAAGCCGCTTGAGATTTCCGAATACAAAACCCGCAAAATCTACATTGACGCGATGCTGGAAGAAGCGGGATGGACGGAGGGCAGGGACTGGCAGATTGAAGTGGAACTGTCGGGGATGCCCAACCGCGCCGAGGTCGGCTATGCCGACTATGTGCTGTACGGGGACGACGGCAGACCGCTTGCGGTGATCGAGGCAAAGCGCACCTGCGTGGATGCGGCGAAGGGGCGGCAGCAGGCGAAGCTGTATGCCGACCTGCTTGAAAAGAAGTATCGCCGCCGCCCGGTCGTTTTTCTGACAAACGGGTTTGACACGCGGATCGCGGACAACCTGTATCCCGAGCGGAAGTGCGCGACGATCTGGTCAAAGCGCGACCTCGAGAAGCTGTTTAATTTGCAGACGATGCGGACAAGCCTGAAAAATGTCAGCGTCAACCGGCAGATTGCCGGGCGCTACTATCAGGAGGCTGCCATCAAAGCGGTCTGCGATGCCTTTGACCGCAAGAACCGCCGCCGCGCCCTGCTCGTGATGGCGACCGGCTCCGGCAAGACCCGCACGGTGATCGCACTCTGCGATGTCCTGCTGCGGCACGGCTGGGTGCGGAACATTCTGTTTCTGGCGGACCGCAATTCGCTTGTCACGCAGGCGAAGCGCAGCTTTGTCAACCTGCTGCCCAGCCTGTCCGTGACCAACCTCTGCGAAGAAAAGGACAATTACAGCGCGCACTGCGTGTTTTCCACCTATCAGACGATGTACAATGTGATCGACGAGGCGCGCGACGAGAATGGGAAAATCTTCACAAGCGGACACTTTGATCTCGTCATCTGTGACGAGGCGCACCGCTCGATCTACAACAAGTATCAGGATATTTTCAACTATTTCGATGCGCCGCTTGTCGGCTTGACGGCCACGCCGAAGGACGAGATCGATAAGAACACCTATGAGATCTTTGAGCTGGAAAACGGCGTGCCGACCTACGGATACGAGCTGGCGCAGGCGGTAAAGGACGGCTATCTCGTCGATTATGTGTCGGTGGAGACCAAGCTGAAGTTCATCGAGCAGGGCATTGTGTACGACGAGCTTTCCGAGGAGGACCGCCTCGCCTATGAGAACACCTTTGAGGATATGGACGGCGAACTGCCCGAACGGATTTCTTCCTCGGCACTGAATGAATGGGTGTTCAACGAGGACACGATCCGGCAGGTTCTGCACACCCTGATGCGGGACGGCATCAGAATCGACTACGGCAGCAGGCTGGGCAAGACGATCATTTTCGCCAAGAATCACAGGCATGCCGAAAAGATATTTGAGGTCTTCAACCGGGAATATCCGCATCTGCCCGGCTTTGCCGGGGTCATCGACAACTATATGACCTATGCGCAGAGCGTCATAGACGAGTTTTCCGACCCGCGGAAGCTGCCGCAGATTGCGATATCGGTCGATATGCTCGATACGGGCATTGACGTGCCGGAGGTGCTGAACCTTGTCTTCTTCAAAAAGGTCATGAGCAAGGCGAAGTTTTGGCAGATGATCGGCAGAGGCACGCGCCTGTGCCCCGGGCTGCTGGACGGCGCGGACAAAACCAAGTTTTACATTTTCGATTTCTGCGGGAACTTCGAGTTTTTCCGGATGAACGACGGCAAGCCGACCGCCAACATGATGGCGCTGCCGGGCGCGATCTTCCGCCTGAAGGCGCAGATCGCATTCAAATTGCAGGACATCGCGTTTCAGACGGAAGAACTGATCGCGTTCCGCGCTTCGCTGGTTGCGGATATGGTGCGGAAGGTGCGCGAACTGAACCGGGACAATTTTGCTGTGCGGCAGCATCTGAAGTATGTGGATCTGTATGCCGCAGAAGAAAGCTATGCTTCGCTGACCTATGCGGACACGCTGATGATTGAGCAGGAGCTTGCGCCGCTGACCCTTCCGGATGCGGATGCGGCTTCGGCGGTTCGCTTTGATGCGCTGCTCTACGGCATGGAGCTGGCTTATCTCGCGGGCAAGACCTACAACAAGGGGCGCGGCGATCTGCTGAAGAAAGTCGGCGGCATCGCCGGCGTTGCCAACATCCCGGAGGTTGCGGCGCAGAAGCCGCTCATCGAAAAGATTCTGCACACGGACTATCTGGAGACCGCGGGCATACCGGAGTTTGAACAGATCCGCGGGCGTTTGCGCGACCTGATGAAGTACATTCCGCAAAAACAGGCTCGCTATGATACCGATTTCACGGAGGAGATCCTTTCGACCGAGTGGAAGGACGCCGAGCTTGAAAACGGCGATCTTCGGAATTACAAGGCAAAAGCCGAGTTCTATCTCCGGCAGCATCAGGATCAGACGGCGATTGCCAAGCTGCGCGGCAATCAGCCGCTGAGCCGTGCAGATGTCGATTCGCTTGAAGCTATCCTGTGGGGCGAGGTCGGTACAAAGGAGGAGTATGAGGCGGAATACGGACACAAGCCGCTCGGCGAGCTTGTGCGGGAGGTCGTCGGGCTGGATATGAATGCGGCAAAAACGCTGTTTGCCGCCTATCTCGACGGCGTCAGCCTGAATGCCGATCAGATTTACTTTGTCAATCAGATCATCGAGTATGTCGTCCGCAACGGACTGCTCAAGGACTTTTCGGTGTTGCAGGAGGCGCCGTTCAACGACCGCGGCAGCGTGGTGGAGGTGTTCACGGACCTGTCCGTGTGGGCGCGCGTCCGGGAGGCGATCGACTGTATCAACAAGAATGCGTGCGTTGCATAGCGCGGCAAAAATCCGAAAGGGAGACAAGCGCCGTGGGCTGCCCGGATTTGGGCAGCAGAACCTTTTTGCGGTCTGCGCTGCGGGAAAGCTTGCAATTTTAGGGAAATGCATCCCTGCTGTTTGACAGCAGGGATGCATTTGGCTTTATGCGCCGTGTACACCGCGTGATTCAGAGCCCGCAGCTGCCGTGCACGGCATGATATAAGAATTGACAAATATACGGGATTGTGATAAAATAAAACAATTAAAGGATTGATTGAAAAAGGCGATAGGGAGATCACGGAAATGAGTCTGTTCACAAACAAAACCTTAATGATCACCGGTGGGACGGGGTCGTTCGGCAATGCGGTGCTGAACCGCTTTCTCGGCACGGACATCGGCGAGATCCGCATTTTCTCGCGGGACGAGAAAAAGCAGGACGACATGCGGCACGCGTTCCAGGCGAAAATGCCGGAGGTAGCAGACAAGATCAAGTTCTACATAGGCGACGTCCGCGATCTGCAGTCGGTGAAGAACGCGATGCACGGCGTGGATTACATCTTCCACGCGGCTGCGCTCAAGCAGGTGCCCTCCTGCGAGTTTTTCCCGATGGAGGCGGTGCGGACCAACGTCATCGGCACGGACAACGTGCTGACCGCCGCCATCGACGAGGGCGTGAAAAGCGTCATCTGCCTGTCCACGGACAAGGCGGCATATCCGATCAACGCGATGGGGATCACCAAGGCGATCGAGGAGAAGATCGCCGTCGCCCGCTCGCGCAATTCGGGCAGGACGAAGATCTGCTGCACCCGCTACGGCAACGTCATGTGCTCCCGCGGCTCGGTCATCCCGCTGTGGATCGATCAGATCAGGAAGGGGCAGCCCATCACCGTCACGGAGCCCTCGATGACCCGTTTCATTATGTCGCTGGAGGAGGCGGTCGACCTGGTGCTCTTTGCCTTTGAGCACGGTGAAAACGGCGATCTGCTGATTCAGAAAGCGCCCGCCTGCACGATCGGAACGCAGGCAAGGGCGGTCTGTGAGCTGTTCGGCGGCAAGCCGGAGGACATCAAGGTGATCGGCATCCGCCACGGCGAAAAAATGTACGAGACCCTGCTGACCAACGAGGAGTGCGCCAAGGCGGTGGATATGGGCAATTTCTACCGCGTTCCGGCGGACAACCGCGGGCTGAACTACGACAAGTACTTCAAAGAGGGCGACGAAACGCGCAATACCCTGACCGAGTTCAATTCGAACAACACGAGAATGCTGAACGTTGAGGAGACCAAGGCAAAGATCGCCGCACTCTCCTATATTCAGGACGAACTGAAAAAGCGGAACGCATAAGGCGGGAGTGAGACATGGACAAGCTGCAGACCGGGATCATCAGACTGGTGAAAAGCGCATTGACGGGCGAAGCCGTCGCCATCCCGGCGGACTTTGACTGGAACGCTGCGCTGAAGACGGGGAAGAAGCATCAGATCCTGCCCATGCTTTGCGAAGGCGTCGCGAATTCCGGCATCGACCTGCCGCCGGAGACGGCGCAGACGCTGGAGACGGCGACCGCCGTCCATCTGTTCATTTCGCAGAACCAGCTTTATGCGCTCGATGAAATTTACAAAGCTTTTGACGAAAGCGGCATCGACTATATGCCGCTGAAGGGCGCCGAGCTCAAGCGGATCTATCCGAAGCCGGAGCTGCGCCCCATGAGCGACGCGGATATTCTGATCCGGCAGACGCAGTACGGGCAGATCCGCCCCGTGATGGCGGCGCTGGGGTACACGGAGGTTCTGGAGAGCGATCACGAGCTGGTCTGGGACAAGAAGGGCGCTTTGCACCTTGAGCTGCACAAGCGGCTCATCCCGTCGTACAATAAGGATTACTACGCCTATTACGGCGACGGATGGCGCTTTGCGCAGGAGGCGGGCGGCTGCCGCTATGCCATGCGGGACGAGGACAACTATGTCTATTTGTTCACGCACTATGCCAAGCATTACCGCGACAGCGGCATCGGCATCCGCCACATGACCGACCTGTTTGTGTTTGCCGCCGCGCATCCGCAGCTGGACGGTGCGTATGTGGAGGCGGAGCTGGAAAAATTGCAGCTGCTGACATTTTATAAAAATACGCGGCATACGCTCGCCGTCTGGTTTGACGGGGAGACGCCGGACGGCATGTCCGACCTGATTACAGACAGAATTTTTGCAAGCGGCGCCTACGGGACCGCCGCCGCGCATCTTTTGTCTGCCGCGGTGAAAGCGGCGGGACCGGACAGCGACAAAAACGCCGTTCGGACAAGCGTATTCCTGCATAGGCTGTTCCCGCCGTACAAGGCGATGTGCAACAGGTACAAATGCCTTAAAGCGCATCCGGCATTGCTGCCGCTGATGTGGATCCTTCGCTTTTTGCAGGCACCGTTCCGGCGCGGCAGCATCCGGCGCAATGTCGGGCAGGCAAAGGTGACCACGCCGGAGAATGTGATCGCGTACCGGGAAGCGCTGGAGGCGGTCGGTCTGAAATACAACTTCAAGGAGTAACGGATGAACATACTGGTAACCGGCGCGAAAGGGTTTGTGGGCAAAAACCTCTGCGCGGCGCTCGGCAACATTCGGGACGGCAAGGACCGCACGCGCCCGGCACTGGCGGTCGATGCGGTTTTTGCATACGACATCGACACCGATCCCGCGCTGCTGGAGGACTACTGTGCCGGAGCGGACTTCGTGTTCAACCTCGCGGGGGTCAACCGTCCGAAGGACGCGTCCGAATTTATGCAGGGCAACTTCGGTTTTGCCTCCGTGCTGCTCGAAACGCTGAAAAAGCAGCACAACACCTGCCCCGTGATGCTGGCAAGCTCGATCCAGGCGACGCTTGTCGGGCGGTACGACAGCGACTACGGCAGAAGCAAGAAGGCGGGCGAGGAGCTGTTCTTCAGCTATGCGGCGGAAACCGGCGCAAAGGTGCTGGTCTACCGCTTTCCGAACCTGTTCGGCAAGTGGTGCCGCCCGAATTACAACAGTGCCGTCGCCACCTTCTGCCACAACACGGCAAACGATCTGCCCATCACGGTCAATGATCGCAGCACCGAGCTCGAGCTGCTGTACATCGACGATCTGGTCTGCGAGATGCTGGACGCGCTTGAAAACAACGAGCATCACTGCACGTTTGACGGCATTCGGATCGCCATGACCGAAACCGGAAAATACTGCGCCGTGCCGACCACGCACAAGGTCACGCTCGGCGAGATCGCGGATCTGCTTGCGCAGTTCCGGCAGCAGCCGGAAACGCTGCTCATGCCCGAAATCCCGGCGGATTCCTTTGCGAAAAAGCTCTACTCCACCTATCTTTCGTATCTGCCGCCGGAGAAGGTCCGCTTCCCGCTGAAGATGAACACGGACAACCGCGGCAGCTTTACGGAGCTGTTGAAAACCGCAGGCTGCGGGCAGTTCTCGGTCAACATTTCAAAGCCCGGCATCACCAAGGGGCAGCACTGGCATAATTCCAAGTGGGAGTTCTTCATCGTGGTGTCCGGTCGCGGGCGCATTGAGGAGCGCAGAATCGGCAGCGACGAGGTGCTCCGCTTTGACGTTTCGGGTGAGAAGATCGAGGCGGTTCATATGCTGCCCGGTTATACCCACAACATCATCAATCTGTCCGACACGGAGGATCTGGTGACCCTGATGTGGGCAAACGAGCAGTTTGACTCAAGCCATCCCGACACTTTTTTTGAGAAGGTATAGACAATGGAAATGAAAACGGATTACAGCGCGGTGCGGTTCCGGGGCGACGGCAGACTGAAGCTGCTGATCATCGTCGGCACACGCCCCGAGATCATCCGCCTTTCGGCGGTGATCGACAAGTGCCGCACCTATTTTGACTGCATTCTGGCGCATACGGGACAGAACTATGACTACAACCTGAACGGCGTGTTCTTCAGGGATCTGAAGCTCGCCGACCCCGAGGTGTATATGGACGCGGTAGGCGACGACCTCGGCGCCACGGTGGGCAATATCATCAACTGCTCCTACAAGCTGATGAAGCAGACCGAGCCGGATGCCCTGCTGATTCTGGGCGACACCAACTCCTGCCTCTCAGCGATTGCCGCCAAGCGCCTGCACATCCCGATCTTCCACATGGAGGCGGGCAACCGCTGCAAGGATGAGTGCCTGCCGGAGGAGACAAACCGCCGCATCGTGGACATCATCTCGGATGTGAATATGGCGTATTCGGAGCACGCGCGCCGCTATCTTGCGGAGTGCGGACTGCCAAAGGAGCGCACCTATGTGACCGGCTCGCCGATGGCGGAGGTGCTGCGGCGGAATCTGGACGAGATTCGGGCGTCTGACATTTTGGAGCGGCTCGGGCTTGCGCCGCAGCGGTACATGCTCCTGTCGGCGCACCGGGAGGAAAACATCGACACCGAGAAGAACTTCCTGTCGCTGTTCACGGCGATTAACCGGCTTGCGGAAAAGTACGATATGCCGATCCTGTATTCCTGCCATCCGCGCTCGGCAAAGCGGCTGGTGCAGAGCGGCTTTGCACTCGATCCGCGGGTGATCCGGCATGAACCGCTCGGCTTCCACGATTACAATCACCTGCAAATGAACGCATTCTGCGTGGTGTCCGACAGCGGTACGCTGCCGGAGGAAAGCTCGTTCTTCACAAGCATCGGCAATCCGTTCCCCGCCGTGTGCATCCGCACCTCGACCGAGCGCCCCGAGGCGCTGGACAAGGCGTGCTTTGTCCTTGCCGGCATCGACGGGCAGAGCCTGCTGCAGGCGGTGACAACCGCTGTTGAGATGAACCGCCGCGGCGACGACGGCACGCCCGTGCCGGACTACACCGATGAGAATGTTTCGACCAAGGTGGTCAAGATCATCCAGTCCTATACCGGCGTGGTCAATAAGATGGTTTGGCGGAAATTTTGAACAGGATAAAGAAAAAGGCTGTAAAACAACGGTTTTACAGCCTTTTTTCTGTGGGACCATAAGATGGGGAAAACATCCCGGTGGATGCGGTGTCTTTTCGCAAAGCAAAACAGACGATTCGCAGCGGCAGCGCCTATTTTTTCGGCTTGCCGCGGAAGAGCAGCGCCGCCAGATAGCCGAAGATCAGCGCCGCCGATGTGCCCGCGGCGGCGGCGGTGAATCCGCCCTTGAAGACGCCGAGCACACCGTATTCGGCAACCGCAGTCTTCATGCCGCGGGCGATCGACGCGCCGAAGCCGCAGAGCGGCAGGGTCGGATATTTGTAAAGAA
>ERZ791905.1629-NODE-1629-length-14346-cov-4.926317_pt1 | contig 14346 bp, 9 predicted proteins | sample MGYA00510147_ERZ791905 | MGnify/ENA primary metagenome ERZ791905 (study PRJEB30046, sample SAMN00792084) | human gut metagenome | study: EMG produced TPA metagenomics assembly of the A metagenome-wide association study of gut microbiota in type 2...
AGGTAGATACACCTCAGAACCTTTACAATACACCTAACAACATCTTCGTTGCTGGATTCATCGGATCACCTCAGATGAACCTTATCGATGCAGAAGTTAAGGCTAATGGTTCACAGGTTGACCTTGTACTTTCTGATACAGTTACAATTACTCTTCCAGCTGAGAAGAGCAAGAAGCTTATCGATGGCAACTATGTAGGAAAGACAGTTGTAGTTGGTATCCGTCCAGAGGATGTTAAGGATGATGCAGAATTCATCGCTAAGAATGCAGATTCTAAGTTTACAGCTACAGTTAAGGTATACGAATTACTTGGTGCAGAAGTTAACCTTCACTATGAAATCGGTGATGTAACATGCACAGCTAAGGTAAATCCTCGTACAACAGCAAGACCTGGTGATGAAGTAACATTTGCTATGGATGTTGAAAGACTTCATGTATTCGATAAGGAAACAGAAATCGTTATCACACACTAATTATTAAATGAATCTTAATTATGAAGGGGAAATGCAATAAATTTGCATTTCCCCTTTTTTTTTTTGCCGTTTTGCTTTACAATAAGATAGAATATGTACGAATAAAAGGTAAGTGGTAGACAGAAAGGGATAATAATGATATCTAATAGAATTTTACAGACAACTGTAGAGGGACTTAAGGCTATTTCACGAGTGGATTTGTGCATTGTGGATGCAGATAAGAATGTTGCAGCCAAGACTTTTGATAATGTTTCAGAATGCCTTGCGGATGCGATTAGTTTTATTGATTCGCCAGCAGAGAGTCAGGCAGTTAATGGTTTTCAGTTTTTTAAGGTTGAAGATGAAGGCAACCTTGAATATATAATCATGGCAAGAGGAACAAGTGATGATGTATATATGGTTGGAAAGCTTGCTGCATTCCAGATACAGAATCTGCTTGTAGCATATAAGGAGAGATTCGATAAGGATAACTTTATTAAGAATCTTCTTCTTGATAATCTTCTTCGCGTTGATATGTATACAAGAGCAGAGAAGCTTCATATTGAAACTGATGTTAAGAGAGTCGTATATATTATTGAGACTAAGCACGAGAAGGATACTAATGCTTTAGAGACAGTAAGAACACTTTTTGCTAATAAGACAAGAGATTTCATTACAGCAGTTGACGAGAAGAGTATAATTCTTGTTAAGGAAGTTAAAGGCAATGAGTCATATGATGAACTTGACAAGACAGCTGATGTTATAATTGATATGTTAAGCACTGAGGCGATGAGTGCGGCACATGTTGCTTATGGTACAATTGTTAATGACATAAGAGAGGTTTCAAGATCTTACAAGGAAGCTAAGATGGCACTTGATGTGGGAAAGATTTTCTACAGCAATAAGAATGTTGTTGCTTACAACAGATTAGGAATAGGCCGTCTTATATATCAGCTTCCTATACCATTATGTCAGATGTTCATTAAGGAGATATTTGAAGGAAAGGCTCCTGATGATTTTGATGATGAGACTTTGTCAACAATTAACAAGTTCTTTGAGAACAGCCTTAATGTTTCAGAAACATCAAGACAGCTTTACATTCATAGAAATACACTTGTTTACAGACTCGATAAGATACAGAAGATAACCGGGCTTGATCTCAGAGTGTTTGATGATGCAATAACATTTAAGATTGCTCTTATGGTAGTTAAGTACATGAAGTATATGGAAAGTAAAGATACATTTTAGTGATTTTTGGAGGAAATGATACATGATAATCATGGAAGATGTTACGAAGACATATTCCACTGGCGTTGCTGCGCTTAATGGAATTAATCTTCACGTCCAGAAAGGTGAATTCGTATTTATAGTAGGTAAGAGTGGTTCAGGTAAGTCGACTCTTATCAAACTATTACTTAAGGAATTAGATCCTACATCGGGTAAGATATATGTTAATAAGAAATATCTCAACAAGATAACAAGAAAGAAGCTTCCGTATCTTAGAAGAGATATTGGTGTAGTATTCCAGGATTTCCGTCTGTTACCAGACAGAAATGTATATGAGAATATCGCATTTGCACAGAAAGTAGTAGAAGCTCCGAATAGAAAGATTAAGTCAAGAGTACTGGCGATGCTTTCAATGGTAGGACTTCTTGACAAATATAAGGCTTTTCCTAATGAGTTATCAGGTGGTGAGCAGCAGAGAATTGCAATTGCAAGAGCGCTGGTTAATAAGCCAGCTATATTGTTGTGCGATGAGCCAACAGGTAACCTTGATCCTGCTAATTCTAATGAAATCATGAAGATTCTTAATCAGGTTAATAAGCAGGGAACAACAGTACTTGTAGTTACCCATAATATGGAGATAGTTCAGCAGATGAAGAAGAGAACTATTACTATGAGTGAAGGAAAGATTATCAGCGATCAGGAAAAGGGTGGTTATTTCTATGAAGATTAGGTCATTAGCATATCATATTAAAGATGGATTTAAGAACATCCATCGTAATAAGATGTTCTCACTGGCATCAATAGCAACGATTACGGCATGTATATTCCTTTTTGGAGTATTCTATTCTATAGTGGTTAATTTTCAGTATATGATTAAGAAGGCTGAGACAGAGGTCTGTGTAACAGTTTTCTTTGACGAAAATCTCAGTGAGACAGATATTAAGAAGCTTGGAGATGATATAAGCAAAAGAGAAGAAGTATCAAGAGTTGAGTATGTATCTGCAGAACAGGCATGGGAAAATTTTAAGGGGGATTATTTCAAGGATTATCCAGAGCTTGCATATGGATTTCAGGATGATAACCCTTTAGCAAATTCAGCTTCTTATGAAGTGTATCTTAAGGATGCAAGTAATCAGGGTACACTGGTTAAGTACCTTGAGAATAAGGATGGAATAAGACAGGTTAACCGTTCAGAGGTTACAGCAAGCGGACTTGCCAGTGCAGCAAGACTTGTAAGTTATGTTGCAGTTGCAGTAATCGTTGTTCTTCTTGCGGTATCTATATTCCTTATTACTAATACAATCGTCATTGGTATTACAGTACGAAAAGATGAGATATCAATCATGAAATATATAGGAGCTACGGATGCATTTGTTAATGCACCATTCTTCGTAGAAGGTATCGTTATAGGACTTATAGGTGCTATTATTCCGGTAGCAATATTGAGGTATATTTATGGTGGAGTTGTTAATTTTGTTCTTGGAAAATTCTCTGTTTTACAGAATATATTAGCATTTATGCCAGCATCAGAAGTATTTGAGGTACTTATTCCGGTAGCAGTTATTCTTGGAATTGGTATTGGTCTTATAGGAAGTTTCTTCGCTGTAAGAAAGCATGCCGATGTATAGTTTCGGATAGTTTTTGGGGGCTTTTGCAAACGGATGCAGAAGTCCCTGTTTGTTTTTAGAAAACATTTTAATTATGGTAAAGGAGTGGCTGTATGGAGAAAGCACTGTTTCGGAACAATTTAATAAAGAAAATAACAGCGGCACTCATGATTGTAATGCTGCTTATACCGTATTGTTTTGCACAGGTTACATTTGGAGATAATAAATCGGATCTGAAGAATGCCCAGAACCAGCAGAATGATATACAGAATAAAAAGAAAGAAACAGAAGACAAGATTGCTCAGCTTAAGGCACAGAGTTCAGATCTTACATCTCTTATTCAGGGTCTTGATGCCCAGATGGGAGAATTGTCAGCGTCATTAGATGACATTAATACCCAGATTGCAGAGCTTGAAGCTGAGATTGAGGAGACACAGGCAAAGCTTGAGCAGGCTGAGGCTGATAAGGAAAGCCAGTATGAGGCTATGAAGCTGCGAATCCAGTTTATGTATGAGCATAATGATTATACATATGTTGAAGTTCTTTTATCATCACAGAGTATGGCGGATATGCTTAATAAATTTGAGTATATTAATAAGATATCAGAGTATGACAGACAGATGCTTGAGGAATATCAGTCAACGATTAATCTGATATCATCTTCTAAAGTAAAGCTTGAAGAAGATAAAGAGACTCTGACTGCCAGTCAGGAGGCACTTCAGGCACAGGTTGATGCACTTGAGGTTGTCCAGAATGAGAAGAATGCCCAGCTTAATGCTTTGAGTAAGAATACGGCTGATCAGGTGGCTTATAAGAAACAGCTCGAAGCTGACGAGAAGAAGCTCGATGCAGAGATTGCTTCTATAACAGCCAAGATTAAGGCAGAGGAAGCAAGCGGAGTTACTCCGTCTAACAGATATGATGGCGGAACTTTCAAATGGCCAACAACAAGTACAAGAATAACTTCTCCATATGGAGATACATCTGACAGAACTTCACCGCATAAAGGTGTGGATATTGGAGCGGTCAGGGCAGGAGTTTCAGGTGATCCTGTATATGCAGCTTATGACGGTAAAGTTGTTATTGCACACAGACAGAGCGAATATTACTCAACAGCGGGTAATTATGTGATGATTTATCATGGTAATGGACTGTATACGAGATACCTGCATCTTGATAGTTTAAATGTATCTGTAGGAGCCCAGGTGACGAAAGGACAGAAGCTTGGTGTTATGGGTAATACGGGTAATTCATTTGGCGCGCATCTGCATTTTGATGTAATGCTCAATGGTTCATATGTTAATCCTATGCCATATTTTAAATAAATAATTCAACTTAACAGGAGGACTCAATGGAATATGATAATAACAGACCTTTTTCTTCGGAAGGGGCCGCACAGGAACGAAAGAGAAAACATGCTTTAGGCAAAGGCGTTATTATTGGTGTTGTGGCAACACTGCTGGTTGTGATACTGGCGTTGTCATGCGTATTCATTGGACTTATAAGAAGTGGTAATATCCATATTGGAATGGACGGACGTATATATGTTCAGGATGTTGGAACAAGTGATAACGAAGGAATCGGAACTAAGGTTGAAGGTAAGCTGAATGCTTTGGATTCGCTGCTTGGAGATGGATTCTACTTTGATGATGTAGATGATGAAAAGGCTGCAGACAACATTTTTAAGGCATATCTTGCTGCATATGGTGATAAATACACGGTTTATTATACGCCTGAAGAATATAAGTCAATGATGGAGTCAACATCAGGTTCTTTCTATGGAATTGGTGCGGTATGCCAGAAGGCTGACGATGGTTCAATACTTATATCTGAGGCATATGAGGATGCACCGGCATATAAGGCTGGTATCAGAAATGGAGATAAGGTAACAGAGGTTAATGGTGAGGATATTACAGGAATGGACCTTTCTGTAGCAGTTGCCCTTATTAAGGGCGAGAAGGGTACAGATGTTAACCTTACTGTTATGAGAAATGGCGAGAAGCTGAGTTTCACAGTTACAAGAGACAAGATTGATATTAAGACTGTTTCATCAGAGGTGCTTGAGAATAATATAGGTTATATTTATATTTCACAGTTTGATGATGTTACAACAGAGCAGTTTAAATCGGCTGTTGAAGACCTTCAGAAGCAGGGAATTACAGGACTTGTAATTGATATAAGAAATAATCCTGGCGGAGTTCTTAAGACTGTGGCTGATATGCTAGATTATATTCTTCCGAACGGACTTATCGTGTATACAGAGACTAAGTCTGGTAAGAGACAGGAATATTCAGGTTCTGATAATCATGAGCTTAATATTCCGATGGTAGTTTTGGTAAATGGCAATAGTGCAAGTGCATCTGAGATATTTGCCGGTGCAATGCAGGATTATGATAAGGCACAGATAATTGGAACACAGACATTTGGTAAGGGCATTGTGCAGACAATCCGTCCGCTTACTGATGGAAGTGCGGTTAAGTATACAATTGCCAAATATTTTACTCCTAAGGGACAGGATATTCACGGCAAGGGAGTGACACCTGACAGTATTGTGGAGCTTCCGGATGATGCGACTGAAGATGTGCAGTTGAAGGCAGCAGTAGAGTATCTCAATGGAAAAATGAGTGTCAGCGCGGCAGAATAACGAATATAGAGGTATGGAATAAAGTACAGGGCAAATCGAATGTTTGTTCTGTACTTTTTGATTATTATATTGTATAATGAGGGAAATGCATTTTCTTTCAGAAAACAAGGAGGGCAAAATCCCTCTCCTCACCAAGGGGTTCGGATTTTGCTTCGCAAAATAGGGAGGGCTTTATGGACAGATTTGTATTACATTCGGATTTTAAGCCGATGGGCGACCAGCCGCAGGCTATTGAAGCACTTACAAAGGGCTTTGAGGAAGGCAATCAGTTTGAGACTCTAGTTGGTGTAACTGGTTCTGGTAAAACATTTACAATGGCGAACATTATACAGAATGTTCAGAAACCTACACTTATTATAAGCCATAATAAGACACTGGCAGCGCAGTTGTATGGGGAGATGAAGGAGTTCTTTCCAGAGAATGCGGTTGAGTACTTTGTTTCTTATTATGATTATTACCAGCCGGAGGCATATGTGCCACAGAGTGATACTTATATTGCAAAGGATTCGTCTATTAATGATGAGATTGATAAATTAAGACATTCGGCAACAGCGGCACTTTCCGAAAGAAATGATGTTATTATCGTTGCTTCGGTTTCATGTATATATGGATTAGGTGCGCCCGTTGATTATAAGAACATGGTTATTTCGCTTCGTCCGGGAATGGAGAAGGACAGGGATGATTGCATAAGAAAGCTTATTGATATCCAGTATGTAAGGAACGACCAGGATTTTAAGCGAGGAACCTTCAGGGTAAGAGGCGATGTTGTTGAAGTGTATCCTTCATCATCATCAGGTGATGCCATAAGAGTTGAATTCTTTGGTGATGAAGTGGACAGAATAAGTGAGATAGATTCCCTTACGGGCGAGGTTAAAGGCGTTCTTGAACATATTGCGATATTCCCTAACTCACATTATGTTGTTGAGAAGGAGAAGATGGACGCTGCGATTGAGAATATCAAGGCAGAGCTTGCCGAGAGAGTGAAGTATTTCAAGAGTGAGGATAAGCTTCTAGAGGCACAGAGAATTGAAGAGAGAACGAATTTTGATATAGAGATGATGCAGGAGACAGGCTTTTGTTCAGGAATAGAGAATTATTCAAGACATCTGGCAGGACTTCCGGCAGGGTGTCCTCCGTATACGCTGATGGATTATTTTCCAGATGATTTTCTTATTATTGTGGATGAGTCGCATATCACTATTCCGCAGATTCGAGGCATGTATGCCGGTGACCAGTCAAGAAAGACTACGCTTGTAGATTATGGCTTCAGACTGCCATCTGCGAAGGACAACAGACCGCTTAATTTCAGCGAGTTTGAGAGCAAGATTTCACAGATGCTTTTCGTATCAGCAACACCAAGCACATACGAGGCAGAGCATGAACTTATGAGAACAGAGCAGGTTATCAGACCTACCGGACTTCTTGACCCGGAGATAACTGTTAAGCCGATTGAAGGACAGATTGATGACCTTATATCAGAGATTAATAAGGAAACGGCCAAGAAGAACAAGGTGCTTGTTACTACACTTACCAAGAGAATGGCGGAGGACCTTACTGATTATCTTAAAGAGGCAGGAATCAGGGTTAAGTATCTTCATGCAGATATTGATACGCTTGAGCGTCAGAAGATTATAAGAGATATGCGTCTTGATGGATTTGATGTTCTTGTTGGAATCAACCTGCTACGAGAAGGTCTGGATATTCCTGAAATCAGCCTTGTTGCAATACTTGATGCTGATAAGGAAGGCTTCTTAAGAACAGAGACATCGCTTATACAGACGATTGGTCGAGCTGCAAGAAATGCAGAGGGACATGTTATCATGTATGCAGACAAGATTACTGAATCTATGGAAAAGGCTATTTCAGAGACAGAACGAAGAAGAAAGATTCAGCAGGAGTATAATGATGAGCATGGAATTACTCCACAGACAATCAAGAAAGCAGTAAGAGATCTGATAAGTATAAGCAAGGCAGCGGAACCGGGTGATGCTTCAGGAAAGCTTAAGGTTGATTATGAATCTATGAGCATCAAAGAGCTTGAGAAGGTTAAGACGCAGGTTGAGAAGAACATGCGTAAGGCAGCAGCAGAGCTTAACTTTGAGGAGGCTGCACAGCTTCGTGACAAGATGATTGAGATTAATAAATATATTTATGAAGGAAAAAAACATGGCTGATAGTAAGTTAAAGAAAGAGATTGAAAGAGGCAGTTACAAGAACTGCATAAGGATAAAGGGTGCAAGAGAGCATAATCTTAAAGGAATAGATGTTGATATTCCAAGAGACAAGCTGGTTGTGCTTACAGGACTTTCAGGTTCGGGAAAGTCGAGCCTTGCATTTGATACAATATATGCAGAAGGTCAGAGAAGGTATATGGAATCGCTGTCTTCATATGCAAGACAGTTCCTGGGGCAGATGGAAAAGCCTGATGTTGACAGTATTGAAGGACTTTCACCGGCTATTTCTATAGACCAGAAGTCAACTAACAGGAATCCACGTTCTACAGTAGGAACTGTTACAGAGATATATGATTATTTCCGACTTCTCTATGCAAGAATAGGTATTCCTCACTGCCCAAAATGCGGACGCGAAATCAACAAACAGACAGTTGACCAGATGGTTGATGTTATTATGGCGCTTCCTGAGAGAACTAAGATTCAGGTTCTTGCACCTGTTGTCCGTGGACGAAAGGGTGAGCATGTAAAGCTGTTTGAGCAGGCAAAGAAGAGCGGATTTGTGCGTGTTATTGCTGATGGAAGCATGTACGAGCTTACAGACGAGATTAAGCTTGATAAGAATAAGAAGCATAATATTGAGATTGTTGTAGACAGACTTTCTGTAAGAGACGGAATCCAGAAACGACTTACAGATTCTATAGAGACTGCTCTTAAGCTTGCCGAAGGTCTTATGACAGTAGATGTTATTGATGGTGAGACGCTTAATTTCAGTCAGAGCTTTTCATGCCCAGACTGCGGCATAAGTATTGATGAGGTTGAGCCAAGAAGCTTTTCGTTCAACAATCCATTTGGTGCATGCCCTGACTGTTTTGGACTTGGTTATACTATGAAGTTTGATGCAGAACTGCTTATACCTGATGAAAGTCTCAGCATTGATGAAGGTGCTATTGTCGGAATGGGCTGGCAGTCATCTAAGGACGAGGGCAGCTTCAGCAGGGCGGTTCTTGATGCACTTGCGGAGGAATATGGATTTTCATTAAAGACACCATTCAAGGATTATCCTGATGATATTAAGGATATTATTATTAATGGTACTAAGGGACATTCTGTAAAGGTTAAATATAAAGGCCAGCGCGGTGAGGGCGTATATGATGTTGCATTTGAAGGCCTTATCAAGAATATGGAAAGACGATACAGAGAAACATATTCTGATAATACTAAGCAGCAGTATGAGGAATTTATGAGAATAAGACCTTGTTCTGCCTGTCACGGACAGAGACTTAAGCCGTCTTCACTTGCTGTTACTATTGCAGATAAGAACATATATGAGATTACTAACATGTCTATTATAAAGCTTCAGGAATTCCTTGAGAATATGAAGCTTTCAGAGAGACAGCTGTTTATTGGTGCAGAGATTCTTAAGGAAATCAAGGCAAGAATTAAGTTCCTTGTAGATGTAGGACTTGATTATCTGGCACTTTCGCGTGCTACAGGAACTCTGTCAGGCGGTGAAGCACAGAGAATCAGGCTTGCAACACAGATTGGTTCAGGTCTTGTAGGAGTTGCTTATATTCTTGATGAGCCAAGTATCGGACTTCACCAGAGGGATAATGACAAGCTGCTTGGAACTCTGACACATTTGCGAGATCTTGGTAACTCAGTTATTGTCGTTGAACATGATGAGGATACTATGTTTGCAGCCGATTATATTGTGGATATCGGACCAGGCGCAGGAAGAAATGGTGGAGAAGTTGTCGCAACAGGAACTGCTGCGGACATTATGGCGTGCAAGGACTCACTTACAGGTGCATATCTGTCAGGAAGAATAAAGATACCTGTACCGGAAGAGCGTAGAAAGCCTGCTGGCTGGATTAAGGTAAGAGGCGCAAGGGAGAATAATCTTAAGAATATTGATGTAGATATTCCGCTTGGAGTTGTCACATGCGTAACAGGTGTGTCAGGCTCAGGCAAGAGTTCACTTGTTAATGAGATTCTTTACAAGCACCTTGCAAAGTCGCTTAACAGGGCGAGATGTATTGCGGGCGACCATGATGGAATTGACGGAATAGAGCAGCTTGATAAGGTCATTAATATTGACCAGTCACCAATTGGACGAACACCAAGGTCTAATCCGGCAACCTATACAGGTGTATTTGACATGATAAGAGACCTGTTTGCAACGACTAAGGACGCCAAGGAGCGAGGATATACCAAAGGCAGATTCAGCTTTAATGTTAAAGGCGGAAGATGTGAGGCATGCTCCGGTGACGGTATTATCAAGATAGAAATGCATTTTCTTCCGGATGTGTATGTACCTTGTGAAGTCTGCGAGGGTAAGCGTTACAACAGAGAAACTCTTGAAGTTAAATACAAGGATAAGAGCATATATGATGTTCTTGACATGACTATTGAGGATGCAGTTGATTTCTTTGAAAATGTGCCAAGTATAAGAAGAAAGATTGAGACTCTCAACGAGGTTGGCTTGTCTTACGTCAAGCTTGGACAGCCATCAACTGAGCTTTCAGGTGGCGAGGCACAGAGAATCAAGCTCGCAACAGAGCTTTCAAGAAGAAGTACAGGAAAGACTATATATATTCTTGATGAGCCTACAACCGGACTGCATTTTGCTGATGTCCACAAGCTTGTCAATATTCTTCACAGGCTTGCAGAGGGTGGCAACACTGTAGTTGTTATTGAACACAATCTTGATGTTATTAAGACAGCAGATTATATTATAGATATGGGACCGGAAGGCGGCGACCGCGGCGGAACTGTTATTGCCAAGGGAACACCAGAGGAGATTGTTAAGGTTAAGAAGTCTTATACCGGACAGTATGTTAAGAAGTATCTGGAAGAGAAGTAAGATTAAGAAGTGAATGAACGTATATCTGGCAAGTGTATGCAAGGGATGTCGGTTTGATATTTTGGGGAGTAGAATGGAGGCAGTTATGATAAAAGGGATTATCTTTGATATGGACGGAGTTATGATTGATACGGAAAATCAGTCTAATCTTGGCTGGCTGTGGGCAGCTTCCCAGAAAAATGTAGAGATGCCATTATGGCTTATCGACAGTTTTAAAGGTGCACCAGCAAAGCTTAGTCAGAGCTTTTTTGATGATTATTATCATGGAGAGCAGGATTACTGGGAAATGCGGACAATGCGCACAGACCATGTTTACAAAATCAGGGAGACAGAGGAAGTTCCGGTTAAGCCGGGGCTTCATATGCTGCTTGATTATATTAAGGATAATGGACTCAAATGTGCTGTTGCAACTTCAACACAGAAATCAAGTGCTGAAAAGAGTCTTCACAGAATAGGAGCATGGGATTATCTTTCTGGTGTTGTATATGGAGATGAGGTTGAGCATGGAAAGCCTGAGCCGGACATATTCTTAAGGGCAGCAGGCTTTATCGGATGTGAACCGTCAGAATGTGTAGTCATTGAGGACAGCATTAATGGCATTAAAGCAGGACATGCAGCAGGCATGAAGGTGATTCATGTACCTGATACTATTGAGATTAACAATGATATTCGAAGACTGACTTCAGTTGTGTGCCATTCTTTATCTGATGTGCCTGATATTATAGACACATGGAATGAGGGAAAGGTTGCTGATGTTGAAGGTTATTATGAAAATGCCAAGATAAACCGTGTGTATGTTGACAGAGTGCATGTTAAGAAAGCATTTGCAGAATACACAGCAGCTTATAATGCAGATGACCCTAAGATTAAATTAAAAATTGACCACACTTACAGAGTTGCAGCTTTGTGTGAAAGAATTGCAAAGGCAGCAGGAATGTGTGCATATGATGTTGAGCTGGCATGGTTATCAGGAATGCTTCATGATGTTGGAAGATTTGAACAGATAAAGCGTTATAACACATTTTCAGATGCGGACTCTGTTGACCATGCAAAATTCGGTGCAGACCTGTTGTTCAAAGATGGTCTTATCAGTACTTTTCTTAATGGAATGGTCAAATGTACAGGCTACAAGCCAGGAGCATTAGAGGATCGATATAGTTCTGATGGAGTATTTCTGTATGACAGATTGAATAAATCGGACATGGAAATGCTTGAGCTTGCAATAAGGTGTCACAATATGTATAGAATTCCACAGGGACTTAATCGCCGTGAGCAGGCATTCTGCAATGTGCTTCGTGACGCTGATAAGGTTGATATATTTAAGGTTAATATTGATACTCCGCTTGAAGAAATATATAACACTACGACTGAAGAACTGATGAAGAGTGATATTACAGACGAAGTGTTAGAAGCGTTTGATGAGGAACACTGTATTCTCAAAGCAATAAGACGCACACCGGCTGATACTGTTATTGGTCATGTATCACTTGCTTATGAGATTGTGTATGATGAGAGCGTGCGGATTACTGTGGAACAGGGCTATCTTGCAAAGCTTATGCATTTTCATTCTGATAATGAGGAGACCAACAGAAAGATGGCGATGGTCAGAGAGAAGATGGATTCTTATGTGAAGAAGAGAATTGGGGAGAAAGATGCATAGATAAGGATTGTCTGGAGGAGAATTAGCAAGATAAGAATTGGGGAGAATTAAGGCTTGTCATAAGTGGCAAGTTTAACTATAATGTATATATAAATACACAAGATTGGAGATTGATCATGGATCAGGAGAAAGTTATTGTCATTGACTTCGGTGGTCAGTACAACCAGTTGGTTGCGCGCCGTGTCCGTGAATGTAATGTATATTGTGAGATCTATTCTTACAAGACAGACCTGGCGCAGATTAAGGCCATGAACCCTAAAGGAATTATCCTTACGGGTGGTCCTAACAGCTGTTATGAAGATGGCGCGCCAACATGTACTAAAGAACTTTTCGAACTTGGTGTACCTGTACTTGGTCTTTGCTATGGCGCACAGCTTATGCAGCATGTGCTTGGTGGCAAGGTTGAGAAGGCACCAGTAAGAGAGTATGGAAAGACAGAAACATTTGTAGATAAGAGCAGTGCTTTATTCTCAGATGTTTCAGAGAAAACTATTGTGTGGATGAGCCATTTTGACTACATCTCACAGGTTGCACCAGGATTTAAGATTGTTGCCCACACAGCAGACTGCCCGGTTGCAGCAGCAGAGTTTACAGAGAAGAATCTTTATGCAATTCAGTTCCACCCAGAGGTTCTTCATACTCAGGAAGGAACCAAGATGCTTCACAACTTTGTTCGTGGAGTATGCGGATGTGCCGGAACATGGAAGATGGATGCATTTGTCGAGAATACAATTAAGGAAATCCGCGAGAAGGTTGGCAGTGGCAAGGTTTTACTTGCTCTTTCAGGTGGTGTTGATTCATCTGTTGCAGCCGGACTTCTTTCAAGAGCTATTGGAAAGCAGCTTACATGCGTATTCGTAGACCACGGCCTTCTCCGTAAAGATGAAGGCGATGAAGTTGAGAGCGTATTTGGACCAGAAGGACAGTTCGACCTTAACTTTATAAGAGTTAATGCACAGGAGAGATATTACTCTAAGCTTGCAGGCGTTACAGAGCCAGAAGCTAAGAGAAAGATTATTGGGGAAGAGTTTATCCGTGTATTTGAGGAAGAAGCCAAGAAAATTGGTGCAGTTGACTTCCTTGCACAGGGAACTATATATCCAGACGTTGTAGAAAGCGGACTTGGCGGTGAATCAGCCGTAATCAAGTCTCACCACAATGTAGGCGGACTTCCTGATTTCGTTGACTTCAAGGAAATCATTGAGCCACTCCGCAACCTTTTCAAGGATGAGGTTCGTAAGGCTGGTCTTGAGCTTGGAATACCAGAACATCTTGTATTCCGTCAGCCATTCCCAGGTCCGGGACTTGGAATCAGAATTATCGGCGAGGTAACAGCTGATAAGGTTCGTATCGTTCAGGATGCTGACTTTATCTACCGTTCAGAGGTTGACAAGGCTGTAGCTGAGTACAAGAAAGCTAACGGTAAGGCTCCAGCATGGATGCCAAACCAGTATTTCGCAGCCCTCACTAACATGCGTTCCGTTGGTGTTATGGGTGACGAAAGAACTTACGATTATGCGGTTGCACTTCGTGCAGTCAACACAATTGATTTCATGACAGCAGAGAGCGCAGAGATTCCATTTGAGGTTCTCCAGACAGTCATGAGCAGAATTATAAATGAGGTGCGTGGGGTCAACAGAGTATTCTATGATCTGACTAGTAAACCACCTGGAACGATTGAGTTTGAATAAATCGAGTTGCTTAAAAAAGCCAGTGTTT
>ERZ791905.1645-NODE-1645-length-14252-cov-9.812636_pt1 | contig 14252 bp, 9 predicted proteins | sample MGYA00510147_ERZ791905 | MGnify/ENA primary metagenome ERZ791905 (study PRJEB30046, sample SAMN00792084) | human gut metagenome | study: EMG produced TPA metagenomics assembly of the A metagenome-wide association study of gut microbiota in type 2...
CGGCGTCCGCCGCCGCTGCTGCGCCCTGTCGGGCAGTTGTCTGCCCCATGCGCATAGTACGTTGGGCCGGGGTGGCGTGAAAGCTCAATGCCTCCCTGCCACCATTATGCATGGTATTGTTTTTTTTGTCTCGCCATGCCGGCCAATCTCCCCAATCCTCTTTCCCACATACCATGCTGCCGCTTCGCAGTTTTGCCGCCCGCCGTCGCTTAGCAATGACAGGATTCGGTTTGCATGCTAATTTGTTGATGCCTGGATTTGATCAGAGCGACTGCACTTCTGCAGGTTAGAATCTGGGTTGGCAGTTCCGTTTGGGTTAACTGTCGGATGTGCGAACATGAGGTCACGCTTTAATGAAACCATGACAACACGGCTTAGCAATGTTGTCCGGCTGTTGGCGGCATACATGCATGACAAAGTTGCCACATATTATTATTAATGTAACACGCAGCAAGCTGCAATTATTATGATTATAATCAATATATTTGATTTGTTGATATAATATATTCGATTGATGTGAGTTGCATCATCAGCGAAACCATATCTGAAGCCTTGATTTTACATATATCAGTTAATCTGAATTTGAAATGCATGACTATGTATTTCCATCAATCCTGTTATAGAAATACTATGTGATTTTACGATAACAATTATGACAGTATTGCGTTTGCATTGTTTCCCATTACCGAGAGTATTACACAGTACCCATTTATCTGATATTCGGGCTAAAATATTGATAATCAGGTTTGTAGGAAGTGCTAAATCTCTTAATTTTCTTCAAAAAATTTGGTGGTTAAAGCTGTTTTTTGTAATTTTGCACCCGTAAATAAATCCAGATGACATTGTAAGTTCCCGAGTGGGAATAGTCATCTAAAGAGTATTAACTGGAGAAAGCGCAGATTGATTTTCTCTTTCAGTCGCGCTGCGGGATGCACCTTTGAATCCTATCTCCATAAATTAAATGATAATGAAGAGAATAACAAAGATTGTAGTTATCGCTTTGTTAGTCCTTGTTCCTTCCGTTGCTTCAGCAGAGGATAACATTCAGGCTTCGGACTTTAATTGGGAACCTGTGATGGAGGCGATAATTCAAGTTGAGAGTAGTGGAAACCCTAATGCGAGGAGTGGAAGTTCGTGTGGCGCGATGCAGATAACCCCTATCCTGGTTAAAGAGTGCAACCAGATTCTCAAGCGTAAAAAGAGCAAGAAGCGTTTCACATTGCGCGATCGATTCAGTGTTGCTAAATCAAAGGAGATGTTCCTGTTGATACAGTCATACTTCAATCCCGGCAACAACATCGAGAAGGCCATACGTTCTTGGAATGGAGGTATGAATTACAGTGTAAAGCGAACGCAGCGTTACTTTGACAAAGTGATGAAAGCAATGAAGTGATTAATTTTAAACAATGTTGCGGCCATGACGCCCTTGCGGCGTTATGGCCGCAATTTTTTGCAGAGTGTGAACGGCATGTTTGGTTTACAGCCTCCATCTCATGGATTGATGCTATGGGATAGTCGCAATGAACTAAAAAAATGTAAAATACGGCATTCGTTCATTCATAAGATGTAACTTTGCACGTAAAACAGATTTATAGATGAACACTATTTCAAGATGTTTATGTGCCTGTGCCGTAGCTCTTGCGGCAAGCGCAATGGCAGCGCAGGATGTGACATATAAGCCTTTCAAGCACTATACAGACCGCGTGGCACAGTTTGCCAAGATGCCGCCCGTAGACAGTTGCGACATAGTGATGCTTGGCAACAGCCTAACCGAGTTTGGCGGCGATTGGGGAATGCTGCTCCATTCGCCGGTTGTTGTCAATCGCGGCATTGCCGGTGATGATGCAACAGGCATATACCATAGGTTGCGCCAGATTTTGCCAGGCAGGCCGCGCGCAATATTCCTCATGGTCGGGATAAACGACATAAGCCATGGCTTGACAGCTTCACAAGTGGCCAGCGCGGTGGAAAAGCTCATTGCGGCAATAAGGCGAGAGTCGCCATCGACAAAGCTCTACGTTCAAAGCTTGTTGCCTATCAATGAGTCGTTTGGCAAGTGGAAGCTGCTTGAAGGCAAGGCTGGTGTCGTGGGCGAGGTCAACAGCCTTTTGTCCGCCTATTGCAATGGCAAGGGCATTGCCTATGTAGACCTGTATTCCAAGTTTGTAAGGCGTGGCACCAACACCCTACGTCGTGAGTTGACCACAGACGGTTTGCATCTGTCGGCCCAAGGTTATAAGCTGTGGGCATTTGAATTGCGCCGCCACGTAATGCAGCTGACACGATGACCATCAATCATTTTGCCCAATGACATCAATCCTGGCTGTGCGGAGAGTGACTTTTCCGTGCAGCCGTTTTCGTTTGTCTGCATAGTGATTCCATGATTTAGGACGGGGCATATAAATAAAATAAAGCGCAAGACATTGGTCTTGCGCTTTCACTGTGTTGCGGAGGCAGGATTCGAACATGCGACCTCCAGGTTATGAGCCTGGCGAGCTACCAACTGCTCCACTCCGCGATGTTATTTCTTAATTGCGAGTGCAAAGGTACTGCTTTTTTTCTTCATGTGCAAATATTACGCCCATCTTTTTGCATTTATTTGCAAAAAACAGGTTGATATGGCCATTTGGGGGCATTATTATTGGCGTTTCGACCAGTCTGTTGGCGTTTGTCGGCAAAAAGGCAAGGCTGGTGGCGATGACAAATGAGCGTCGTTTTCAAATGTGCTAATGTTTGTTTTTTATCTGGCATTTATTTGCTCAATTGAAATATAATTAATACTTTTGCACACGTCAAAATCAATGTGCAAGACCATCAGCATTAACCCATTAAAGGAGAATTGTGTATGTCGATATTGAAGACGAGGCAGAAACTAGTGGACATTGCCCGCCAGCTTTTCGCAAAGAAGGGCATCGAAGGCACTACAATGAACGATATTGCCGTGGCTTCGGGCAAAGGGCGCCGTACGCTCTACACATACTTCAAGAGCAAGGAGGATGTATATTATGCAGTGATTGAGTCGGAGTTGGAGCGCCTGTCGGACAAACTCGACGAGGTGGCAGCAAAGAAGACAAGTCCGCAAGACAAAATCATAGAGCTGATATACACCCATCTGAGCATGATCAAAGAAACCGTTGTGCGCAACGGCAATCTCCGGGCCGAGTTCTTCCGCAACATATGGATGGTCGAGAAGGTGCGCAAGAAGTTTGACGAAGACGAAATAGAGCTCTTCCGCAAGGTCTATGCCGATGGCAAGGCCGAAGGCGAGTTCGACATAGACAACATCGACCTTGTGGCCGACATCACCCATTATTGCATCAAGGGGCTCGAGGTTCCTTATATATATGGGCGTCTGGGCCACGGCATGACAGAAGAGATGAGCCGTCCGCTCGTGGCCAAGGTGGTCTACGGTGCATTGGGCAAGCGTCTTATAAAGTAACTCCCCGGCGGCACTGCCGGGCAAGTAGCCAAACAGCAAAACCAAACTTAAAAACAACATTAGATATGGGAATTTTATCAGGTAAGACAGCTTTGATTACCGGAGCTGCGCGCGGCATAGGCAAGGCCATAGCGCTCAAGTTCGCTGAAGAAGGTGCAAACATCGCATTCACAGACCTCGTTATCGATGATAACGGCAAGGCCACCGAGGCCGAGATTGCCGCCAAGGGAGTGAAAGTGAAGGGATATGCCAGCAATGCTGCCGACTTTGCACAGACCGAAGAGGTGGTTAAGCAGGTCAAGGAGGAGTTCGGCTCGATAGACATCCTTGTCAACAATGCCGGCATAACCAAAGACGGACTCATGCTGAGAATGACCGAGGCCCAGTGGGATGCAGTCATCGCGGTCAACCTCAAGAGCGCGTTCAACTTCATCCATGCTTGTGTGCCCGTCATGATGCGCCAGCGCAAGGGCTCAATCATCAACATGGCATCGGTGGTGGGTGTGCATGGCAACGCAGGCCAGAGCAACTACGCCGCTTCCAAGGCAGGCCTCATAGCCCTTGCCAAGAGTGTAGGCCAGGAAATGGGCCCCAAGGGCATACGTGCCAACGCCATAGCCCCCGGCTTCATCGACACGGCCATGACCCAGGCTTTGCCAGACGACATACGCAAGGAGTGGATAAGCAAGATACCTTTGCGCCGTGGCGGCAATGTAGACGACATCGCCAACTGCGCAGTCTTCCTTGCATCAGACATGTCGAGCTACATCTCCGGCCAGGTAATCCAGGTTGACGGTGGAATGAACATGTAAAAAATAGAACATAGACAGTCGTAAACATCAATCCATGACTTATGGTCGTCGTTACGCACAGCTTAGCGCTTGCCACGGCGGTTGTGGGTCATGGATTGCTTTTTTCGCCCCTTAGCTGTTGCCTCAGCTTTCGTTTGTTGAGTTGGCAAACTGCCGTTGGTGATGGCAATGCATGTCGTTTTATATTAATATCCGCAGCGTCCTTGCAGAGCAAGGTGTGCCGTGGAGGCGTCGGCAAACGCGGGTGCAGGCATGCTTGCCGCATCGGTGCCCTTTGCACCCTGCTGAACGTACGGGCATGGGCGCTCTGGAGGCTGCACGCGCGCATGTGATTTGGGTTTAATGAATATCCCCATTCTGCCAAATGCGAGTAGTCATGAAGGGTTAGAAGGCGTTATCGGGGAGTTATAATGAGTTGTCGCCCGCAGCGCTCGTTAATGCATCCGGCAGTCAATACCCACTAAGGCAGTTGTATGCCAACTCCGGGCCACCGTAAGGAAGCCCGACTACCGTAAGCTCTCAACAACGGCCTGGCAATTTGCGCGCATTCATTTTAATTTTTTATAGATGTTTGTCTGAAAACAAACTATTATTATTATATTGTTGCAACAACAAGCGCTCTGCGGCTATTGGCGATGGCCGTAGGGCAGCAAACCGATTTGAAGTTTTGAAAGCATGTGGCGTTTAATGCACGGTTGTTTATTCGCCAAGGTTAAATCTATGAACTGATGCCTACTGACAAGAAAGCGAATGTAGGATATGATGCTCTATATGAACATTTGTTCAACCGCCATGGCAAAGCGTCTCTTCCGGCGCCGGCCGGAGAGCCAGCCGGGCTGTTGGATACAGTGAGTACTGACAAAAGGATTGTCGGGCGCCATGCACAGGCAATGTATGCATGCCCGGAAAAAGAGTTTGGTTATGAGTAATGGTAGCATTGTTGAGATGACATTGACAGCACAGCAGCAGCGTGTGCTCGACAAAGTCGACGAGTTTATGAAGGGCGATGCATCGGTCTTCATCCTATGTGGTTATGCCGGCACAGGCAAAACCACTATGGTCAAGCATATTGCCGACCATGTTTCACGGTTCCGTACCGTGGCGTTGATGGCTCCCACCGGCAGGGCCGCACGTGTGCTCAGCGAGAAGACAGGCTATGCTGCAACCACAATACACAAGGCAATATATAGCGGTGCGGCACTGCAAACCACAGAGGCAGAGGATATGGCCAATGCCAAATACCGGCTGTGTTTCCCGATAAGCAATACAAGCGAGATGGTAGTGGCCATTGTCGACGAGGCCTCCATGTTGTGTTCGCGAAAAAAGGAGCAGGAGCTGTTTGTGTTTGGCACAGACAACCTGATGGACGACCTGCTGACCTACGTGCGCCCCGCGTCGGGTGGCAAGGTCATATTTGTTGGCGACCCAATGCAGTTGCCGCCGGTGGGCGAAACCGTTTCGAATGCACTTTCAGCCGACTTTTTTGCCGGCAAGGGCCTGAAGGTGATGACGGCGGAACTTACCGAGGTGCTGAGACAGACGGGCGGGAGCGTGATATTGAATAACGCCATGCAGATAAGAGACCTGCTGAAGCAAGAAAAGCGCAACCGGATGGTCTTCGAGGAGCGGCAGGGCGAAGTAGAGTCGTTGCCGTCCGGCCGGCTGATAGACAGGTATATGGAGGCAAGGAGTGGGGCGCCCGGAAACGACAGTGTGATAATATGTTATTCAAACAGGTCGGCTTGCGAGTACAACAAGGAAGTGCGCAGGCGGCTGTACGGTGAGGACCAACCAGCTTTGAGGGCCGGCGATGTGCTTATGGTAGTCCAAAACAATTACCTGCTCGAGCGCATGAACGGCGAGTTCGTCACCGTGCGGCACGTCGGCGAGACCGTAAGGCAGTCTGCACCTGTCTACGTCCAGGAGGGCGGCGTCAAGGTTCGCAAGGTGATAGAGATGGAGTTTGCCTACATACAGGTGCCCAACCCGCATGACGGCACGCAAGGCTGCATGTTGCTTCTTGACTTGCTCAATGACAGCAGGCCGTCTTTGGGTATAGACGAACAAAGGGCGTTGTTCATCAACTTCCGCATGCGCAATCCCAATCTCCGCCCAGGAACGCCCGGGTTTGCAGACGCCTTGAGGCAAGACCCCTATTTCAACTGCCTTCAGGCTAAGTATGGCTATGCCGTGACAGGCCACAAATGCCAGGGCGGAGAATGGGCATGCGCTTTCGTTGATTACAGCGGGCGCACCGGGCTGAGCGACGAATGCCTGCGTTGGGCGTACACTGCGACCACACGGGCACGCCGTTACCTTGGGTTTGCCAACCTGCCCCACATCACCCCTTTTGCAAGGTTCCGCATCGAGCCGATACGGCAGTGCACCAAGATAAGCGAGGAATGCATGGTCTTCGGCAGTGTCGACCGTTCACCGTTCCACGATGCCAATGCCCCGGTATACCTGCATGCTAAATGGATGTGCATAGACGCCAACCTGAAATTGACGCCATACAGTATAGACAGGGTTGAAAGCCGGCCATACCAAGAGATTTATTACATAACCACGCCCGACGGCATTGAGCGTTATGACATAAGGTACAAGAAGGGCGGCATCTTCCTCAAGGCGGTGCCGCAAAGTGCCACTGCCCACAGTGTGATGGTGGGCATGCTGCTTGACGACGAGAATGCCATGCCGCTATATTTCGGCTATGAGCCCTCAGACGATACGCATGAGCAACTCTACAGCCTTGTGCGCTCAGCCTGCGACGGGCTGGGCGTAGCCATGACCAACGTCGTTGAGCACAGCGAAGACTACAGCGTGGCATTTTACTTTCGCACGTCGTGCAGCCACTCTTACATCAAGATTTATGTCAACGGCTCCGGATTTGTGACTTATGCCATGCCCATGTCGCTCATGGGGGCGGCCGACAGTGAGCTTGCCGCATTGATAGAGGAAATAAAACTTCATTTTGAATAGCCATGGCAACAGTTAAAGACATAACGGCAATGTGCAAGGCGGGCGACGTGGCCAAGGCCTACCAACAGGCCAAGGCCGACCTTGGCGAGGCGCCGCAAGACGTTTGGGCACAGCGTGAGATGGGGTGGGCATTGTATTACTTGCTCAAAACGGACTTGGAGAACAACGACCGCGGCGGATTCTTGGCACACGCCGAAGAGCTTGCGGGCCTGGATTTGCTGACCACATCGGGCGACGCTATGATGTTCAGCAACGTGTTGTGGAAAATGGCAGAGTTTGCCAAGACCGTGGCCCCGGGCTCATTGCATGAGATGGACTGCCTGTTTGGCCTTGTCGGCAAGTACACCTTTGCTCCGTCGAAAGGATATTCCTGCCTGCTGAAGTCGTGCTTGCGCCTTGGCCAATGGGAGCGCCTGGCCGATTTCATTGAGTGGTGGAACCTTGACAACCTGCAGCCCGACGACTTCGAGCAGTATAGATTGGAAAACGGAAAGAAAGCCATGTCGTTGGCCGAACAGGCCTACATAGGATATGCCAAGGCGTTGCTGCGCAAGAGAGACGTTGGCCGCATAAGCGCCTTCCTGCCTAAGATAGAGAAGCTGACCGAAGACTTTCCCGACATGATGTACCCCGGCTACTTCTGCGGCAAGCTAATGCTTGCCACCGGGGCGGCAAGGGATGACGCGCTGACTGTGGTGATGCCTTTTGCCAGAAAGAAGCAGTCGGAGTTTTGGATATGGCAGTTGTTGGCCGAGGTGTATTGCGACGACACGGAAAAAAGCATGGCCTGCCTGTTGCGTGCTGTTCACTGCAAGGCCCAGGAGTCGTTTCTTGGCAAGGTCAGGGTTCGGCTGGCGTCGGCATATCTGTCGCTCAACGACTACGGGCGGGCAAAGTTTCACATAGAGAAAACTGCAGGATGTTACACCCGGCAGGGGTGGCGGCTGCCCTACGAAGTGCAAGACTGGCTTAGGGCGCCGTGGATGCAGACCGCCGTTGCCGACAGCAGCGACGGGCTGGACTACAAGCGTATGACAGACGCCATGCTGTCTTATGGTACAAACGAGAGTGTGGCTGTCGTTACTCATGTCGACATCGCAGCCCGCCGCGCAGCCATAGTATATGGCGAGAAGAAACGCATGGTGGTGACGTTGCGCGACTTGAAAGCCCGGGTTGCCGAAGGAACTCTGCTCACACTCAACTGGGTGGCCGGGCCCGACGGCAAGGCAAGCGTTGTCGGTTCGAGGCTGTTGGACGCGGCCGGATTTGGTGGCAACGGATACATCAAGCTTGTCAGTGGCAACATACGCAAGCCAGCCGACAAGCCCTTTGCCTTTATCGAAGGGCAGGGGGTGAGGTGTTTCATCACCCCGGCGACCGTCCGGAAGCACTGTCTGGCTGGCAACGAGGCTGCAACGGCCATAGCCGTGTATGATTATAACAAAAAGCGCGACGAGTGGTCTTGGCGGTGTGCGTCGCTAAAATGCAAGAGCCAATAGGCGTCGGTGCATTGTGCCAAGCCAGCTTCGGCCGGTTTCTGCTGTCTGTTGCCTGTGTTGGTGGTGGCGCGCAGCCTTGCCGGTGGCGTTCACGTGTTGTCGTGATGCCGTAGCATCGGCAGTCGGCCCGGCTGCCATCAGCCGGACAGAAGTGTTTGGAAAACGTGGCGTTGACAAGGTTACATACTGTTTGCGGCGCTACCACCATGTCGGGGTGGTTCGGGCCCGGCTTGCTTCGGTGGCCCAAATAATGGGCCGATGCAATGATATTCTCGCGAAAAAAGAGTAATTTTGCATGGAAAACGAGCCGTGCGGTGCAGGCTTGTCGCCCTACGGTGGCTTGTGTGTGCCCTCAGGCCCATGCCGCAGCTTGATGTAGGCGCCATTGCCGCGGGCTGTCGGCACGGCTGGCCGGATGCCGGCATAAACATTTCAAGACAAAGATAAAATGCAAGTACTTTACGAAGACAATCATATCATCATAGTAAACAAGGAGCCGGGCGAGATAGTCCAGGGCGACAAGACAGGCGACCGCACTCTGGCCGACGACGTCAAGGCCTACATCAAGGAAAAATACGCCAAGCCGGGGCAGGTGTTCCTCGGCGTGGCCCACAGGCTCGACAGGCCCGTGGGGGGCGTGGTGGTGTTTGCACGCACGTCGAAGGCCCTGTCGCGGCTCAACGGCATGTTCCGTGACGGCGACGTCCACAAGACGTATTGGGCCATCGTGAGGCAGGCGCCGCGCCAGGCCGAGGCCACGCTCACCCACTGGCTTGTGCGCAATGAGCGCCAGAACAAGAGCTATGCCCACGACCGCGAGGTGGCAGGGGCCAAGCAGGCCGTGCTGCGCTACAAGACCATAGGGCGGGGCGACAACTACTCGTTGCTCGAAGTGACTCTCCTGACAGGCCGCCACCACCAGATACGCTGCCAGCTCGCGGCCATGGGCTGCCCCATAAAGGGCGACCTTAAGTATGGGGCTCAGCGCAGCAACCCTGACGGCAGCATCTCGCTCCTGGCCCGCCGGGTGGAGTTTGTGCATCCGGTGAGCCGTGAGCGCATAGTGGTCGAGGCCCCGTTGCCTGCCGACAGGCTTTGGCGCGAGCTTGCCGCGGGGGCCGTCGAGGGGTAGTTCTTGCTCGGGGCATAACCTCAGTCGGTAATGAAAACAAACATCCGGCGGTCGGTCTGCAGTGGTTAAAGCCGTGCTGTCCATGCCTTTTCACATCGCCGTTTTTGCGTTACGCAGCGTTTTTCTGCCCAAGGCTTACGGTGTGTAAGCCATGGAGCTTGTTGTCGTAACCTTTAATGTTGGCGTGAGTTTGATATGATTCAATATGAATAAGTAGGTGTTCAAAATTAACCGATACAATAGACCTTGCAGGTGTCCTCTATACCTTTGCCACCATCTTGTGTGCTCTTTCGGGCCTCATACCCAAGTCTCATCGGTCGCGTAGCCCGCTACGCTCTCTCTTCGGGCTTTGTCATGCATCTCCGAAATAGCGCACAATTAGATGGCAATTAATTTTGAACACCTACTTATCCGCAATTAGCCCATACCCGCAAATATGCAGCCGCAGACCTCTGCTTTTATTGTCGGTTATCAGTATGCGCCATGCCGCGTCACGAAACGGCATGTTTTGCGCCGTGACATGGCCTGTTTCAGCCCGTCAAACGGCACGAATTGAAATGCAAAACGGCACGTCTTGCAACTCATTGAGTGGCAGGGGGTTAGCTGAAAAGGGCGTTGCGGGTGGCTTTTACGGAAAAATGCTGACTACGGTGTGCGCCTTCCAACCGGCTTGTCTGGTATGGGCTGTTTGCTGATGTTCATTAATTCAAAATCGAGTAAGTTGCCCGTCTTTTACAAACCACAGGTCAACGGCGGGTTGCTTTCCAAATAATCACATCAGGCGATGGCATAGGGCAAACTGTCAATGAATTTGTTTAAGGATTGCCGCCGGGAGCGTTCTGTCTGTGCAATATACCTCAACTCGTCGTCGGTCGTTTCCCTCAAGGCCCGTTTCTTAAGCGGGATTTTGTATACTACGCTAACGATGGCGTTCTTCCCTCAAAGGTCTGTCAATCTATATGTGCAGGTTCCGCCATGCGCCCGGCAGCGTGGAATCCTCGAAACTCATGCCGGTAAAGGTGTCGGCAAAACCTCCTTGATGACGAGGCCCAACGGCAAAAGTAACTCCTTCTCCTGTTCCACGAAACGGTTATCCAACGTATGCCTGTAGAATAAATGCGCCGTATGCTTGCAGGCATATTCATCTGAGAATATAGCTGTTGTCGCATAAATGTTTTGATTTGCCACTATTAATGAGCTGCCATTATAGCAATGCCGCTAATTTTCATGCGAACATTTAATTCATTAAATCAAACTCACGTAATATGATACAACGAAGTGCTCGGTTTCGTCTACAATTTGTTCTACTTGTAATTGGTGTTTTGTTTCTTTAAATGTTTGGTGTATTTGTCTATTAACATATTTTGTCCGTCGATGAAATATGCATAACTTTGTGAAATAATCTTCGTGGATGGATTTTAAATATTCTGTATGAAGCACAACAACGAACTCGACTTTTCCAGAGCAGTTCTGATAGTCTTGGTCATTCTCGTCAATATTGTAAACTTTGGCAACCTGTACCCGTTGGCTAAAAGTTCGATATTGGCGTTTATGATGCCCACGTTCCTATTCATCACAGGTTATTTGGTGAACATAGATAAGTCGATCAAGGATTTCCTTCGTTATCTACTGCAGATATTTCTGCCATATATAATATTTGTGATGGGCTACGCCGTCTTGTCGTTGTACCTGCCGGTACGCGATTGAATAGAAACGCTCGACTGGCCAACCATAGTCAATGTGCTTTGCGTAAAGTCCATAGGCCCGTATTGGTTTTTCCACACGATGATAGTATGTGGAACGATTTATTATACCGTGTTTCAAACCTTTCGCAGTCTCAGCACCGCTGCAAAATATTCACTGTTTGCGGCTGCGCTCATCGCCGTTGCACTTTGGACGCCAATACTCAACATCAAAGCTGCTGTGTATTATTTCGTTGGCGTGGGGATAAGGCTATACGTTGGCGACTTCTCCCGTGTGTATGTAAAAAGCCTGTTGGCCTGCTTTGCCATTCGGCCTGCTTATATCCAATCCGGCCTTCCACGATTGGGGCGCAATATCCATCCTTATCTGTGCGGTTTGCTTCTTGTGTTTCTCCTCGTTTCTATTCACTTTCTTCAAAGGTCGCGCCAAGACCGTGGCCGAATATATAGGCAGGAACACTTTCCCAATTTTCGTTTTCCATCCGATATTCACCATGCTGTCCAAGTTTTTGCTTCCCTTCTTCCGGTTTGAGCCAACAGGACTGTTGCATGCTTTCTTTACCATCGTAATGTGCATCGCCGGAAGCCTGTGCATGGCAAAGCTCATGGACCGTACACGTTTGTCATTCCTTTTGGGGCGTAAAAGAATTCTTAGATAACTCCAATGGCACGTCAGGCGACCGTCTGTTTGTTTTGTTATCATTTAAAGGCATGCTGTTTTCATCAGCTCGCTTCTTCAGTCGCGTTGTCTCAACGTAACCCATGGCATGTTCTATCGAAGAGATTGGTCTATATGCTTTGCAACATTACAATGCCTTTTGGGGCTGTAATGACAGCGGCGGCCGCTTTGTCAGGCTTGCAAAGCATTTCATTGCAAGGGACGGACAGCTCCTCCACGCTCTTTTTTTGATGTGAAAGTGTTTGCTTTCGATATTTTTCCTTACCTTTGTAAATACAAACGGCGGCACCATACAATCGGAATCAGGCATCTTGTCATTTCGTCCGGTTTGCTGTGACCGGCGCTTTGAAAGCACGTAACACCTTATAAGTGTGAATAAGCAAATGAAAAGGTTATTGTACTGGATATTGGGCATCCTGCTGTTTCCCGTGGTTCTTTTCATTGTTCTGGCGGTTTTGCTTTACATACCGCCGGTTCAGAACTGGGCCGTACAGACCGTAGTGTCGTCGGCATCGGAAGCCACGGGCATGGACATCAGCGTGCGCCGCGTGTCGCTGGTGTTTCCGCTCGACATTGGTGTCGATGGATTCAGGATGACCCAGCGCAACGACTCGTTGCCGCAGGTGCGCGACACAATTGCCGACGTGGGCCGCCTGGTGGTCGACGTAGGCCTTGGCCAGTTGCTTCGCAGCAGGCTGACGGTCGACGCCCTCGAGCTCACCGACGCCCATGTCAACACCGCCGGTTTCATCGCCACCACCCGCGTGCGCGGCCGCATAGGGCGGCTTAGCCTTCACAGCCGCGGCATCGACCTCCGATCGGGAACGGCCGAGGTCAACGATGTCAGGCTCGCCGATGCCGATGTGGTGGTGGAGCTGTGCGACACGGTGGTTCCCCCCGACACCGCGTCGGCCCCCACGCCATGGCGCATTAACGTAGACCGGCTGGCCATAGAGCGCACCGCCGTGGCAATACACACGCCGGGCGACACCATCAGCGTAAGGGCGCGCACCGAAAGGCTCACCGCCGCCGCCGCCGTAATAGACCTTGAGCGTGGCCGCTATACCGTGGGCACGATAGAGTGGGCAGGCGGCACGGTGGCGTTCGACAACAACTTCGCCCCGCGTGCCGACGGCCTCGACCCCAACCACATAGCCCTGAGCGGCATAGCCATAGGCATTGACTCTGTGTTCTACGAGTCGCCGCAGACACGGCTCAACCTGCGTTATTGCCGCATGGACGAGAAGAGCGGCATAAGGCTTTCCGACCTGAAGGGCCGGGTGCTCATGGACTCCGTGCGCCTGAGCCTGCCTTCGCTATCGTTGCGCACGCCCGACTCCGACCTCAGGGCCGAGGCGTCGGTGGACTTCAGCGCCATGGACGAGCGCAACCCGGGCAAGATAGACCTGCGCTTGCTGGCCTCGGTGGGCAAGCAAGACATCATGCGCTTTGCCGGAGGGCTGCCTGGGCAGTTTGTCAGGGCATACCCCGACAGGCCGCTTACGGTGCGTGCCACAGTGAGCGGCACCGTGCGCGACCTTGACATTGCCGGCATAGATGTCAGTCTGCCCACTGCCTTCAGGCTGTCGGCGTCGGGCAAGGCCCACAATGTGACCTCCGCCAACCGCTTGCGTGCCGACGTCAGGCTCACCGGGCGTACGGAAAACCTGGCCTTCGTCACAGCTTTGGCCGGGCCCCAACCGGCCTTCCGCATACCCCGTGGCATAGCTCTTGATGGGCGTGCCACCGTAGACGGCAACGCTTATTCGGCAAGGTTGTCGGCGCGCGAGGGCGTCGGGCGGCTGACGGTCGACGGCCGTTTCAATGCCGCAACCACCGCCTATGAGGCCCGTCTGGCCGTTAACGGTCTCAATGTGAGCCATTTCCTGCCGCAAGACTCTGCTTTCACCGTATCGTGCAGGGCCGAGGCTGCCGGCCGGGGGCTCGACTTCCTGTCGCCGTCGAGCCGGTTGCGCGCCAAGCTGGCTGTAGATACGCTGGCATACGGG
>ERZ791905.1654-NODE-1654-length-14177-cov-4.318085_pt1 | contig 14177 bp, 22 predicted proteins | sample MGYA00510147_ERZ791905 | MGnify/ENA primary metagenome ERZ791905 (study PRJEB30046, sample SAMN00792084) | human gut metagenome | study: EMG produced TPA metagenomics assembly of the A metagenome-wide association study of gut microbiota in type 2...
GGCACCGGCCGGCTTTTGGCCGGTGAACAGCAGGTGCACACCGGTGCCGCTGGGGCTTTCCTCGGCGTAGGTCTGCATCCCGTCGATGATCTCCCGGGCCATGTCCGAGAGGACACCGGTGTCCGGGTCCCGGCAATGGTCGATGTCGATGCCGCACAGCCCATCGCCCAGAATCACCCCGACACCGCGCAGGCCAAAGCGGGACACAGCTGCCTGTGCCGCCGCCAGCGTGCCCCATGTGGCGGGCTCGTTGGGCATTGCGTTTTTTCCGGTGGCGGGGTTGATGGGTGTTTTGGCGGCGTCGAAGCAGACCCAGCGGCAGCTCTCTTTCAGAGCCTGTGGGAACTGTTCGAGCATGTGCGCCTCCTGTTAGTTAAAAGGGAAATCGTCCGGCTCATCATTCACCGGGGTGAAGTCGTCCTGTGCGGCGGGCTGCGCCGAAGGCTTGAGGTAATCGGCCACATTGCCCATGCCGAGATAGCGGTCCACATAGGTCATGGTGTACTGCGGATTCTTGCGGTCAGGGCGCACGTCGATAACGCACATGTGGCCCGGGAACAGCGGCAGGGCCTTTTCCAGCTCGCTGAGCTTGGTGAGCGGCAGCTGGATCATCTGCAAAAAGCCCTTGAAAAACGGCAGGCCGTTCTTGTGCAGGCCGTAGCTGGTGAAGGCATAGCGGCCTTTCTGTGGGCCTTCGGTGACGATGAAGGACACGCTCAGGGCAATGCCGCCGCCCGTGCGGGCAACGATCTTCGCTTCTTTCAGGATGGCGTTGTAGCGGCCCACCGGCAGGGCGCTGCTGGTCTGGGCGCTGGCCGATGCAAAATCATCGTCCAGAGCGGCGAGGGCGGATGCATAGTTCATTTCAGACATGATAATTACTCCTTTTCTGTGATGTTCATTTTCTTGTATAGCGTCCGGCGCTGTTTATACTGCACCATCAGCTGCGGGGTCTTTTCATCCACAAGGTCGATGACAAGAGCTTCGGTCTTGCCGGGCGCGGGGCGCTGGATGCGGCCGATGCTCTGCTGCACGATGACCTTGTTGCGGGTGGGCGTTGCCAGCACGAGCCGGTCGAGACACGGGATGTCCAGCCCTTCCTTTGCCAGCTGATAGGTGGCGAACAGGATGCGGGCCTGCCCGTTCTTCATGCGGGCGAGGGCGGCTGCGCGCTCGGCTTTTTTGGTTGCGCCGCAGACAAACTCGGCAGCAAGCCCCAGACTGAGCGCATATTCGTGCAGCCGTTCCAGAATGGCGAGGGACGCTGCCAGCACCAGCCAGCTGCTGCCCTCGGTGACGGCACGGTCGATGACGCCTTCCACCGTCTGCATCCGGTCGGCATCGGTGGCCATGCAGCGCATCAGGCGCACATAGTCGATGGGGCTTTCATTGGCGCGGGGCGTATAGACGAAGCGGGTGGGCACCGTTTCGACCCGGGGCGTGATGGTGATCTGTTCCAGCTGCTGCGGTTCAATGACCGCCACGCGGGGCCCCAGCACCTGAAAGATGGTCTCGCTCAGGCCGTCGCTGCGGGTGTCGCTGGCGGTCAGGCCGAAGCGGTACCGGGCGGGCAGGCATTTGAGCACGGCGGCAAACATACTGGCCTGCTCCGGGTTGTTGACCACATGGTGGCACTCGTCCACGATGACCACGCCCACAGTGCGGGAAAGCTCGTCCAGTTCCATGCGGTACAGGCTCTGCACGGTGGCGATGGTCAGCTTGGTGCCGCAGCGCTTGTGTGCGCCGGAGATGATGGAAACCTCCCGCTCATCCAGCCCCAGACGCAGCTGCGCCCGCTCCTTGGCCTGCTGTGCCAGATCCAGCGTGTGGGTGATCCAGAGCGCGGGTCTGCCCAGATGAGCGATGATCGCCATGCCAATCTCGGTCTTGCCCGCCCCGCAGGGCGCGATCAGCACCCCCTGATGCCACTGGCAGGAGAGAGCCGCGTTCACGGCTTTCTGCTGGTAGTCCCGCAGGGCAAAGCGGGAGGTGTCGAAGGCCACCGGCTCGCCTTTGAGGGTCTTGTCCCGGGCGGTGGTTCCGGCCGGCTTTTCCCGCCAGACCTCCTCTGCCATACCCCGCGGCAGGGTGAGGGCATTGCCGCGGATCTCGTACAGCATCACGGTCTCCGGGATGTTGTAGGTGGGTCTGCCCAGCCGCAGGGCGTTCGTGTACTTGGGGTTCGGCACGGTCAGCTCCCGGATAAGCTTGTGCAGCAGCGGCGTCGGCACGTCCTGCAGGTGCAGTTCGCCGTCCAGTGTGTAGATCACGGGTGCACCACCTCCAAAACGTTCAGGATGTCGGTGGGCAGGTTTTCCAGCTTCACGCTGCCGCGCTCGCCACTCTCGATGCGGTCGCGGATGTAATACCACGGGAAGTAGCAGTCCACGGCAGGGTCATCCCTCCGCACCGCCACCACCGCAATGCCGCCGGCATCCTCCTTGCGGGAGAGATTCTCCACCTCATTGGGGCGGAAGGCCGAAAAGGGCAGGCTGCCTTTGGCGATGTGCTTGCACTCGATGCCCCAGCTGCGGCCGTCAATGGTGGCCTCGATGTCGTAGGGCTGCCCGGAATAGTCAGCAGGCCAGCCCCTGCACCAGACCTTGGGGATGCCGCAGAGGATCTCCAGCAGGTCATTCTGCCACACCTTGCCCCGGGCGTTGCGGGCCTGCTGCAACCGGTCCTTTTTCTGGCGGGTGCGGGTATCACTGGGGCGCATGGGCGGCCTCCTTTTCCTTCTCAGCGGCACGGCGGGCTTTTTCGAGCTTGACGGCGCAGGCCGCGCACAGGCACTTGCCGTAGGTCTTGCGGGTGTAATCGGCCAGCTGGTCAATGGTCATCTTGCTGGTGGCCGATACCAGACGGCCGCACTCCTCGCAGCGGGTCGGCTCCTTGCCGTCGTTGGCCCACTCAGCCAGCTGTTTGCCCAGATCCGAGGTGATGACCGCCCCGAAGCCGTCCAGAAAGGTGACGTCCTTGCTGGTGGTGGCGATGTGGTCCCGCCCGATGGTGAACATGATGTCGAACTCATACTCCACATCGTCCCGCTGCACGGGCGCAAGGCCGACCTTCACCGGAACCTGCTTGCCGCGGTCGTTCTCGGTGAGCACATAGTCCTGCTTGACCCGCAGGGTGCAGATGGTGTGGCAGTTGACCGACAGCAGATAGTTGATGAAATCGTTCTGGATGCGTCCGGCCTCGTCCCACGCGGTGTAACTGTTCTTGCCGGGTTTCGCAGCGATGTCGGCCTTGATCTCCAACACGCCGCCCGCGTTGCTCCATGCATGGGAAAGGCTGTCCACGATGACCACGCCGCCCGGGCCGACCTGCTTCACGGCGGCATCCACGCATTCCTTGTAATGCTCCGGAGAGTAGGGCGCTTTCAGCTCGATGTACCAGAACTCGCCGACGCCCAGATCTGTGCGGTTGGCGTACAGCTCGCCGCGCCGGTGCTCAGTATCGATGAGACAGACTTTTGAGAAATCGCCGCCGGTCAGGCCGGAGGCCAGCAGCAGGGCACCCAGCGTTTTGCCGCCGCCGGACACACCGGCCAGCGCAATACGCAGCTTAGATTTTTCGCGGGTCGCACGGGTAACTTCAACCATAAAAATACCTCCTTAGTGTTTCTGCGGGGTGAAATGTTTCACGGCGTCCAGAACGTCCTGCGGGACATTTCCCGCGTTGTCACAGAGCCAGAACAGGCCGTGGGTGTCTTCGTCTTTCCAGCAGGCGATGCCGGCCTCCGTATCCAGAAAGCCGAGGTTCGCACCGGCCTGCACCACGGCAAAAGCGTCCAGAGGGAACGCTGCGGCCCGGTCGTCTGCGCCGTACTGGATCAGGGCATCTGTGGCGGTGCACAGCGGCAGGCAGGCCATGCCGGTCTCATAATTGCCGGCGGTGTAGCGGCTGATATCGATGGCGCGGTCGTCCTCGGGGATGTCCTGCGGGTTGCAGCCCTTGACCACCCACTTGGATTCGCCGATCTTGGGCATGTCCGCCAGCCATGTGACGATCTGGCCTGCGATCTCGCCGGGGCAGTTTTCCTTCGGAATCAGCAGCGCCCAGCCCGCGCCGGTGATGAAAAAGGAATCCCACAGCCCGCGGTGCTCGGTGCGCTGGATCTTCACGCCGCCGCCCCGCCAGCTCTGCTTCATCAGTTTGAGCAATGCTTTTGTGTCAAATCTCATTCAAACAACGCCTCCCGTTCTGCATCCTCCACACTGCCCTCCGCAGTAGGGTTGATGGTGGTATCTTCTTCCAGTGATTCACGAATTTCATCGCACACCTGATAGATCGGTGCGGCCATGCGAGCCAGCGGGGTGCCGGTGGTGCTGGCAAGGCCAAACCAGCCCAGATACATGCTGCGCATGGAATCAGCGATGATCTTTGCCTGCTGGGCACAGGACTGCTCCGGCGCAAGGAAACCGTCTGCATCCTGCTGCAGCTTCTGGTATCTGGCTTCGGCTTCACGAGCCCGGCGCTGAGCGTCCTCGATCTGTCTGCTGGCCTGCGCCTTTGCTTCGGCGGCAAGAGCATCCGCCTGCCGCCGGACTTCTTCCGGGTCAGTCACGCCCACGATGGGCTGCTTTTTGAGGGCATCCTCGGCATTTTTGGCCCGGGCTTCGGCCTTGCTCTGCAGCTTCCAGGCTTCTTCCTCTCGGGCCTCGGCCTTGTCTGCACGGTCCTTCTCCTGCGAGGCTTTCAGGCCTAGCCGGTTGCAGTCCTTGGCGGTGCTGATCTGGTCGGCCCGAGCCTTGTCCCGTTCGGCTTCTGCCTTTTCCGCACGGGCCTTCTCCCGCTCGGCCTGATTCATGGCATTCACCCGGTCGGTGCGCAGCTGCTGGTTCTCCTTGAGCAAGTCCTGATAGGCTTTATTGCTGGAGACCTCGCCGTTCTTGACCTTCTCCACCAGTTCCGGCGGGGCGCTGGGCTTTGCCACGGCATACAGCAGGGTCGGAGGCAGGGATTCCAGCACGGCCCGCTGCCGGGGGCTGCTGTCAGCCAGCAGAGCGGAGACCTGCAGCAGTCTGTAAGCGCTGTCTTTAGTAATGCCGATGTGCAGGCACCAGGCACGGAAAGTATCCTCTTTTTTGGCAAATCTACCGTTGTCGCATTGTGCGACAACGGTGCTGCACAGCTCATCGTGGGCCAGCGCAATGTTATCGCCCATGTAAACAAGGCCCTTTTCGGCCAATTTTTTGCCGTGAAGATACCCGCTTTCTGCAAGATGCAGGGTCGCCACGGTCTGCTCCGGCAGGTCGGAATAATCAAACTCCGGGCATTTGTCCTGCTGGATGAAGGTCAGGGGCTTGTCCTGCGGGGCTGTCGATAGCAGAGACGCAGAAGAAGCTTCCGCCGATGCGGCAGGGCCCGATTCGCAGCTCTGCGGAGACGCAGCGGGGACTGATTCGCTTGCATCCGCCGCGCTCTCCGAGGTGGTCTGCATTTCCGCCGTGGCATTCGGCGCAGCACGCTCTGCCGTAATCGCAGCAGCATCCGCATTCGGGGCAGTTTTGCATGTGGGGTCCTCCTTTACCGGCTCGATGGGTGCGTTCTTGCAGGGCTTGGCATCCCTGAGGGCGGCGAGCATCCGCTCGGGGAGCTCGTAGTCGTCCATCGGAATGAACTCGTCGCTGGTCAGAAACGCTTCCGGGGTCAGCCGCTTTTCAACGGTCTTGGCTTTGCCAAACTTCTGGGCCAGCAGATGGCTTTCTCTCCAGACGTGTACAGATTCGTCCCAGCGCCAGAAGCGCCCACGGGTATAGGCGTAGTAAACATCGTTGCTGTTCTGGCTGATGATCATACCCTCACCTCCGTGTCCTTCAGGCGGTCGAGCATCTCAACCTGAAGGGCTTTGTTCAAGTCGCGGAAGCGGTTGTTTCGCCAGCCGTAGCACAGGATGGTGCCGCAAAGCACCTCGCCGCGCCAGATGCGGTTCGGCTCGCGGCCTGCAGCGCTGTGCAGCAGGACGGCAGGTGTGCGGGAGAAATATTTCTGGTCGGCAGGGCCGCCCAGCCATCCTTCAGCGCCCTGCAGCGTGTCCGGCAGGGTGGTGACGACCGGGGCCTTGCCCGGCTCAATAAGGATTCCTTTCATGTGTTGTCCTCCTGATAGCCATGTTTGATGCAGAGCTTTTCCAGCTCGTTGTAGTGCATGTCGTGGGTATACTCCACTGCGTGCTGGCGGTCGCCCTGGTATGCGTCTGATAAGACGGTAAGAATTTCCAGCGCGGCCAGCGCCGTGCCGAGAGAGCTAACGGCCCGATCGAGCGTGTCGCTCCTGAAATCTCTCTGAATGTCCGGGGCCTTAAAAAGGTATCGGTCGGGGCGAAGAACACCGCTGGCAAAGCCGTGCTCGATGCGTTCCGCTGCGCCGCTGAGTGCAGAGGCTGTGCGGTTCAGTTCGGCCAGCTGGTCATAGATGAGGGCCGACTGCCATTCGGGCACATTTTTGATGTACGCCAGCAGCGATTTTTGTTTTTCGGTAAGCATTTTGCTTGTAAAAACCTCCAAAGTATGTTATCCTTCGGGGTGATGTGACCTGAGAAATCTCATCACCCTTTGGGCTTGTCCGTGTTGGCGCACGGGCAGGCCTTTTTGCGTTTACGGTGTGCCGGTGGAATCAGGCCGTCAACCTCGCTGCGGGGGATGTACTCCCGCTGGTAGATGTACTTGAGGTGTTTCTTGCCATCCTTGAACCAGTGGCAGACGGCAGCTGAAAAGCTCACGGCATTTTTATAGCCTAGTTTGGCGGCACACATGGCAGATGTTCCCGCCGCCACCAGTTCACCGGTCTTGGCGTCCCAGACGGTGTACCACATGACATGGTGATAATATTCACGCGCGCTCATGCTCCGCGCTCCTGGTCTTCCGGGTATTCCGGGTTGCGGGCGTGGGTGCGGTCGATTTTGCCGTAAGGACTCCGGCGCTCCTGGGCATCCTCAAGCGCGAAGCTCAGACGGCCCAGCGCAATCGCTGCCAGAATCAGCACCATTGCGGTGACGAACTCGCTGTCGGTGATGGGCTGGCCGACCTGTGCGCCGCCCTCGATGCCGAGAGCGTACAGCAGGCCGACCGCGCCGCAGGCGACGGCGGCCCATTGCAGGACTACAGGTTTAAGCTTCATGCTCCAATCTCCTCTCCCAGAAGGTCCTTGATCTCACAGGTCTCCCACGGCTCGCACCAATCAGAGGCAAATGCCTTGACCGGATGCCACTCGCCATCTGCAAAAACCTGCAGGCCGGTGTGGTGCTCGTCCTGAGTGCGTTCGCCCAGCTGGTAGTGGCCGGATGCCCGGCTTCCATCCCAGCGGAACCATTTGTTCCAGAACAGCGGTGCAACGTATGCGCACCCGATGGGGGCCTGCGCCCGTTCACGGGCGGGGATAATTGTGGTGGTCATAATGTCCTCCTTACTTGTAGCTGCGCTTCTGGACGCTGGTGCGGCCGTAGCGCATGAAGTAGATAAAGCCAAGCCGCGGGATGCGGATGGTACTGCCGTACAGGATCACCGGGAAGCCCAAGGCTCCGGCGTCGATCTGTGCCTGGCTGCGGATGGACTGCACGCTGCAGCCCAGAAACTGCGCCACCTGTTCGGCGGTCAGGGTCTGCTGGGGGTAGGTTTCCAGCTCATCCAGCGTGGTGGGGAACGGGGTCTTTTCCATAATCAAGCCCCCTTCACGCCACGGGCCGCCCGGCAAGCTGCTTCAGGCTGGAAACCAACTTGATGGATTCAGCTGCGGTCTCCATCTGCTTGAATGCGTCCTCGTCCATGCCCTTGCACATGCTGTGGATGCGGATCACACGATCCACGTCCTGCTGGGTAAGGTCATACATGGCGGGGTTCAGGGGGGTGTTCTTATTGCGTGCCATATGTAGCACTCCTTTCTGTGGGTGGCTCCCACGACCATCCCGGCGGTGTTGCCGGAATGGTTTCGGCCGCTGCCATGCGGCCATCATCGGGGGGGTTGTGGCGTGCTCCCTTCTGCGGTAGAATAAAGGGGCAGAAGGGAGGTGAAATAATGGAACCTACGGTAAATGCGGGAATGTCATTTTCGGACTGGTCTGGACTGGTTGCAATGGTCGTGGCGATTTGTGCTTTGATTTCTCCGATACTGACCGCAATATTCAACAATTGGCATCAGCGGAAAATGAAGCAGATGGAATATGACCATCAGGAACGAGAAGACCAGTTAAAAAGAGAGCGCGAAATCTATGAGGGCTATATCCGCGCGGCGGGCGCAGCTGTCCAATCCGGAACACTTGATAATCTGAGTGAATTTGGCTCTCATTCAGCACTGGCAATGTATTATGCACCAAAAGAGCTTCGAGAAGATATGCTGTCATTGGAACGCTTGGTGAAGCGAACCTCTGCAACGCAAGATCTTCACAGTATGAAAGTTGAACTGCTGAATAAAATCGTTGTCAGGCTGCGAGACACAAAAGGAACGCAGTCGTCAGCAAACCAATGATGATGGAGTAAACTGGGTACCACGTCATGAGTTCCGGCACGAGTTTCTTTGTGAGCAGATTGCACAGGACAACGACAGCCCACAGTAGCGGGATCAATTTCAAAGCAAGCATGATGGAGTTTATCCTTCCTTTTCAGAAATGGTAGCTTCAAGTGATTCCACAAGTGAAGTCAGGTCGCCTGCCAGCGTCTTGGCTTCTTTTATTTTTTCACACAGGCGTTCAACGAGCTGGTTGGCTTCCTGAACGCCTGCAACGTTGACCGTGATATTGACCACGGACTTCTCGTCTTTCATCTTCTTCACCTCCTTGTTGGATAGGGTGATGTCGGTCATGTGAATTTGTACCTCCTTACTGTATGTTCTACTTTAAGTAGATATATTGGCGAAAAAAATTTGGTCAATCGGAATCCCAACGACCTCACTGATTTTCTTCGCGGTGGCAACGGTGGCATCTTCGGGCGATTGCTCGATTTTACGGTATGTATCGCGCGAAATGCCGAGCTTTTCCGCCATTTCACGCTGTGTGAAACCAGCGTACTGGCGGGCTTGTTTAACGGTGAATCCCAAATTCTCACCTCCTTTTTATCTTGGTTCGAGAATACTATACTCCACTTTTAGTAGAATGTCAAGAACCAAAAGTAGAGAATTTTCGAAAAGATGTTGACATGGTTCTACTTTTGGTGTAATCTCTACATATAAGGAGTGATTCAATTGAGTATCGCTGAAAATATAAAAAAAATCCGATTGGAACACGAGCTATCGCAGGCTGACCTTGGCAGAATTGCAGGTGTCAGCGACAAAGCGGTGTCCACTTGGGAGCTCGGAATCAAAGTGCCTCGAATGGGTGCTGTGGAGAAGCTGGCAAATTATTTTGGCATTCCTAAAAGCGCAATTGTAGATGACGCGCCCGTTGCTGCATCTAATCCCATTCCGGCAGGCTTTCAGCCAATGCCGGAAATGGTGAACCTGCCGGTGGTGGGCAAGATCGCCTGTGGGACACCGATCCTTGCGCAGCAGAATATTGAAACTTACTACCAGTCCCCAAAGGAATGGCGGGCCAGCTTGTTCCTTGTTTGCCAAGGGGATTCCATGGAGCCGTTCATCAAGGACGGCGACATGGTGGCGATCCGGGAGCAGCAGGACGCCGAAACGGACGAGATCGTGGCCGTCATGGAGCTGGACGGCTGTGACGGCTTTGCCACGCTGAAGAAGCTGAAGAAAAGGCCCGACCGTGTGGAGCTCTGGCCGCTGAACCCGGAATATGAGCCGATCATCTACCTGAAAGAGGAGATGAACAAGCTCCAGATTATCGGCCTGGCAGTGGGCGTCATCCGCCGGATCCATGAGTGAGAGCTGCAACATTCTTCAAACGGAAAAGTCGTGAAAAAGTTCCAGAAAAAGCGATAAAACAAAAAATAGTTGACAAATGCAGCAATAGTGCATATAATAGGGGTGTATCCGTTTAGGGTACCATCAGAAACAAAATGTTTCAAAATGCTTAACAGACCCCTGGTAGTAAGCCCCCCGCCGATATGGGGAAGGCTGAATCCTGGGGTCTTATTTTTTTACAAAAAGGAAGTGCAGGCCTGAATGGCAAAAACGGCAATTTTGGTGGACGGTGGTTTCTATCGCAAACGTGCAGCCCATCTTTGGGGTAAAAAGACGGCAGAGGAGAGGGCAAAGGAACTGAACGCCTACTGTATGGCGCACCTTCATGACAAGGACGGCAATGAAGAACGCCAGCTGTACCGGATCTTTTACTATGACTGTGAGCCGGTCGGTCGCCGCAGCGTGTACCACCCGCTGACAAAGAAGAACGTGGATCTGGATAAGTCCGATACCTACACCTGGACGCAGACTTTTCTGGAAGAGCTGCGCAAACGCAGAAAGTTTGCGCTGCGGCTTGGTACATTGTCCAACCAGATGGGGTACAACCTTCGTCCGGATGTGACCCGTGATCTTCTGTCCGGCAAGCGCACGCTGGAGGACCTCACGGAAAATGATTTTGTTTTTGTGGCCCAGCAAAAGGGCGTTGATATGCGTGTGGGTGTAGACATTGCATCATTGGCCTATAAAAAGCAGGTGGATCAGATCATCCTGATCGCTGGTGACAGCGATTTTGTGCCGGCAGCAAAACTTGCCCGCCGGGAAGGTGTGGATTTCATCCTCGACCCGATGTGGGCCGACATCAAGCCTGATCTGTTCGAGCACATTGACGGCTTGAAGAGCCAGTGGCGGAAACGCAGCGAAAAGGTTGTAGAGAAGAAGTAAGGCTGAGCAATGTGCAAATTTTGCACATTGCTCCAACTGCCGAGGATTCCTCGGTAGCTGAATAAAACAAAAAACGCCCCCGGCGCTACCAACACCGAGAGCGTTTGCAGAGTGGCTTGCCCCAGAGGGTACAATCCAACATGAACACTTGTATTGTACCACCTCCGGGCAGGCTTGTCAAAGTGTACCCTTTTGGAGGTGAAATCATGGAAAAATGCAAAAAGTGCGGCAGGGAGCTTCCGGACGGCGCGGTGTGGTGCTGCTGGTGCGGTGCAAAGCTGACGGCCACCCGGCGGGCAAAGGTCCGCTCGAATGGTGAGGGCAGTGTCTACCAGTACGGCACGGCTGGCAAATGGCGCGCGGAGATCAACATCTTTCGCGACGGTGTGCGCTACCACAAGATCAAGAGCGGGTTCAAGACCAAGCGTGACGCGCTGCAGGCACTGCCGGAGATGCGCGAGGTGGTGCTGAACGGGCAGGAGTTCGCCCAGGATGCCACCCTGCAGGAGCTGTGGGAGATGATCTGTGCGCAGACCCTGCCCAAGCTGAGCAAGGACAAGGCCAGCCATTACCGCACAGCCTGGACGGCCCTGGAACCGCTGAAGAACGCCAAGATCCGGAACCTGCGCTATGCGCACCTGCAGCCGATCGTGGACGCCCGAGAGGGCGGGTACTACCCCAAGCGGGATATCAAGGCCCTGCTGGGCAAGATGTACACGTTGGCCCTCAAGTACGAGTATGCCGATAAGGATTACTCCAAACTGCTGGATCTGCCGCCAATCAGCGCCAGCACACGCACCGCCCTGACCGAGGAAGAAATACAGCGCATCTGGAAGGACTACGATGCAGGCCACGAGTTCAGCCGGTACTGGCTCATTATGGCCTACACCGGAATGCGCACTGGCGAGATGCTCACGATCCTGAAAGCCAACACTCACCTTGCAGAGCAATACTGCACTGGCGGTATCAAGACAGAAGCGGGCAAGGCCCGGCAGATCATTTTCCCGGACAAGATCATGCCGCTTGTGCGGGAGGCCTACCGCAGCGGCACCAAGAGGCTGTGTGAAGTGGACGAGAAAACCTTCTATGCCGAGTGGCACGACATGGCCCAGCGTGTAGGCCTGCAGCCAGACATGACGCCATATTGCCTGCGCCATACCACGGCCACGCTGCTGGCTGTGGAGAAGGTCGCCCCGGCCATTATAAAGGAAGTGCTTGGCCACACGGACTATGCGGTCACACTGGGCTACACCCACATCCCGCTGGAAGAAAAGCTGGACGCGATGAACAAGTTGAAGTGATCAGCCGCGTGCAAGATCGTTGTACAGCATTTCGAGGAACTGTACAGCACTGGGGCAGCCGTCCAACGGATAGCCAGCCAGCTCCTGCACACGGGAAGGGTTGGTGTGCCATGCGGTCTGCGCGGCACGCCGGATGGTGCTTTGAATGGCCGTCCAGTCACTGCAGTGCTTTTCGGCGACAGGTTCATAGATTTCTTTCTGGACGGCTTCCAGCCGGTCCTCCTGTTCCCAGATGAGCTGAAGGCAGTCGGCAAGGATGGAGTAAGAGCGCATACTGCGAATAATGCCCAGTGGCCGGAGCGTTTGAGCAACACGCAACGAGAGCGTGGACGAATCGGTGATGGACACTTTTAAACACATCCTTTCCGGTTTGTGGAATATCCAAGAAAGAGTGTAAACGAAAAGTGTCGAATTGCGCCAAAAACGCCGAAAAGCGTTGCAAAAGGTCGAGATTTGCCGAAATGTGACGGGGCATAAAATGGGGGATTGATGGCAGATGACGAGAAAATGCACTTCCAAAACATTACATGAGCACTCCTTTTTTGTGCGGCAGTTCGTTTGAAAGTGCTTGATTTTTCTCCCCTGCTAAGGGCGTAGGTCGTCTAAACAACGGCGCGAGGGTTCAAATCCCTCCTACTCCGCCAAGAAAAAGCTCGATGATTCATTGAAATCACCGGGCTTTTTCCATTTTTGCAGCTAAAATGGAGTGCGAGGGGCCAAAAAAGCCTGTAACGGCTGCGCCATCTTGCCGACCCATCTCGCGGCAATGCGAACTTGACTTTGCCCGGGTGTGTGATATTCTTGCCGTAGGAAGCTCGTAGAGCTGGACTGCAAGAGATGAAGCGCCGCGGCGAAAGGAGAGAAAATGAAAAATAACTTTCAGTTTTTGATATACCGCTCGGCAGAAGAAGATATTTCAGTGGATGCTTTTATTAAGGATGATACGATTTGGCTGACCCAAAAAGGCATGGCAAAGCTGTTTGACTGCACAACGGACAACATTTCGTTTCATTTAAAAAATATCTATGCAGAGGGAGAACTGGATGAAACGGCAACTGCCGAGGAATCCTCGGTAGTTCAAATGGAGGGCAACCGCCAAGTGCGCCGCCCGGCAAAGCTTTATAATCTGGACGCTATTATCTCGGTGGGATACCGCGTTAATTCCCGCCGGGCGACCCGCTTTCGCATCTGGGCGACCGGTGTTCTCAAAGAGTATATGACCAAAGGCTTTGTACTGGATGACGAGCGCCTGAAGCAGGGCAAAGATGCATTTGGCAAGGATTACTTTCGCGAATTGCTTGAGCGCGTCCGCTCCATTCGCGCCAGCGAGCGCCGCATCTGGCAGCAGGTGACGGATATCTTTGCGGAATGCAGTATCGACTATGACCGTGATTCGCCGCTGACCCATGATTTTTATGCCATGGTGCAGAATAAGTTCCATTATGCCATCACCGGGCAGACGGCGGCGGAGATCGTGTACACAAAAGCGGATCATACAAAAGACCACATGGGCCTGACAACATGGAAGAATGCCCCGGATGGGCGGGTGCTCAAGTTGGATGTGTCGGTAGCCAAGAATTACCTGTCGGAGAAGCAGATCCGGCAGCTGGAACGTGCGGTGTCTGGCTATTTTGACTATATTGAAGACCTGATCGAACGTGAGAATACGTTTACAATGGAACAATTCGCTTCCAGTATCAATGAGTTTTTATCCTTCCGGCGGTACGATGTTCTGCCGGATAAGGGAAAGGTCACGAACCGAAAAGCAAGGGAAAAGGCTGAGGCGGAATATGCAATGTTCAACCCGACACAGAAGATCGTGTCGGATTTTGACAAGGCCGTGAAAAAGTTGAAACCGGAATAAAATGCGGACAGTGCAAAAGGAGGAGACCCATGGCGTTTGGGGTGTTGATGGGGCAGATCGCGGTGATCTTTCTCGAGGTGATGCTGGGCTATGCGGGGGCGCGCTGCGGCGTCATCACCGACCGGGACAGCCGGTTTTTGTCGGATTTTATCATGAAGCTGCTGCTGCCCTGCACGATGCTGGCGGGTGCGGCCATTGACGACGAGCCGGAGATCGTGCTGCAGGCAGGCGTGCTGTTCGTGCTGCTGCTGGCGTTGTTCATCGCCACCACC
>ERZ791905.1670-NODE-1670-length-14106-cov-7.811971_pt1 | contig 14106 bp, 12 predicted proteins | sample MGYA00510147_ERZ791905 | MGnify/ENA primary metagenome ERZ791905 (study PRJEB30046, sample SAMN00792084) | human gut metagenome | study: EMG produced TPA metagenomics assembly of the A metagenome-wide association study of gut microbiota in type 2...
GCCTTGCCGGAACAGGCCCTGGGCCCCGTTCCTGGAGCGGCATGCGGCCCGGCGGCGCAGGCCGGCCTGTCGGAGCAGGAACTGCTGCATAAACAGCCCAAAGCACGAGGGTAGGGATGACAGCATCGTCTCACAAGGAATATACCCCGCTTTCCATTGCCCGCCAGCTCTATTCCCTGGCCACACCACGGGAACGTCGTCTGTTCTGGTGGCTGTGCCTGCTCAACATTGTCATGGGCCTGTTTGAAATCGGCGTGGCGGGCGGCATTTCCCTGCTGGGTGTGGCCATGTCCGCCCCGGAAAGTCTGGCCCGCTATGCTCTGCTGGAAGACATCCGCGCGGCCCTGCCCTTTTCGCCGGACATCCCCACGGCCCTGCAGTTCCTGCTGCTGGTTCTGGGCTGTGTCTGTGCGGCCACCCTACTCAAAAATGCCCTGCTGGCCTATATCACCTGGCTGCAGAACTACTTTTCCCAGCGCATTGCCTGGACCATGGGCAGTGATCTCTTTCGCCGTTTTCTGGCCGCACCGCATATCTGGCATGCCGGGCAGAATTCGGCAGAGCTGCTGACGGTTCTGGGATGGAAAGGCTATGTTGCTATTTATGCTACAACCTTGCTGACCCTATTCACGCAGATGGTTATTGCAGTATTCCTGCTGGGTGGCGCACTCATCGCCAGCCCTCTGCTTTCCTGCCTGCTCTTTGTGTCTGTTGCCCTGCTGGCCGTGATCATCCAAAAAGTGACGCGTGCCCGCATCTATAATCTGTCGCAGGATATCCGTCACTATGACCTGTATAATTCACGCGTAGCCATGCAGGGTCTGCAAGGGCTGCGCGAAATTGCCATCTACGACAAGAAGCAGAACTTCCTGCAGGAATATACAAAATTTATTGAAGTCTATTCACTGAAGAACAGTTCTCGCTATACCCTGCCCATGCTGCCCATGTGGGTGCTGGAGGTGGCAGGCATGGTTCTGCTGCTGCTGGTGCTGCTCATACAGGTGGGCCTGGGCAGCAGCGTGGCGACAACCACCGGCACACTGACTCTGCTGGCCGCTGTTTCCTGGCGTCTGTTGCCAGCGGCCAACAAGACCATGAACGCCATCCTGAATACGCGTTCTAATCAGCCCACCCTGGAAAAACTTCTGGACTTTGTGGCAGAACTTCCTGCTCCGGAACGCCTGGATGCCCGATCTGTCCGCCACTTTCAACGCGCGATCAGTCTGCATGATGTGAGCTTTACCTATCCCCATACGGAGCATGCCGCCCTGCAGGGCATCTCGCTCACCATCCCCAAGGGGAGCATGGTGGGGCTGGTGGGCCTTTCCGGCTCTGGCAAGAGCACACTGACCTCGCTTATCACAGGCCTGCTGCATCCCCAGCAGGGACATCTCTGCCTTGACGGAGCAACCTGGGATACCGCTGCGGAACGCCTGAATATCGGCTACGTACCCCAGAACCTCTACCTGCTGGATGCCACGCTGGCCGAAAATGTGGCCTTCAGCCACTGGGGCGAGCCGGTGAATGAGGAGCGGGTACGGGAATGCTGTCGCATGGCAGCCATGGACTTTATTGACGATCTGCCTGAAGGCATCCACACGCCCTTGGGGGAACGCGGCATGCGCCTTTCCGGTGGTCAGATACAGCGCGTGGGCATCGCCCGTGCCCTGTATGACAGGCCGGAGCTCCTCATCTTTGACGAAGCCACGTCCGCCCTTGACGGCGCCACCGAGCGGGCCATACAATCAACAATCGAGAGCTTGCGCCAGCATGTGACGCTTGTGGTTGTAGCCCATCGCCTGAGTACGGTGAAAGGATGTGACCTGCTCTACTGGATCGACAAGGGAACTGTAGCCATGCATGGTACGGCGGCAACGGTATTGCCTGCCTATGAAAAGACATTGCAACATACTGCCGCTCACCTGGCAGAAAAGCTCAGCTAATGGGTGCATAATGTTTACCGATAAAACACTCCTCATCACCGGTGGTACCGGCTCTTTTGGCAAGAAGTGCATCGAAGTCATCCTGAAGCACCACAAGCCCAGGCGGCTTATCGTGTTTTCCCGTGATGAACTCAAGCAGTTCGAGATGCAGCAGGTCTTTTCCCCGGAAAAGTACGACTGCATGCGCTATTTCATCGGTGACGTGCGCGATAAGGAGCGCCTGTACCGGGCCTTTCGTGGTGTGGATTATGTCATCCATGCGGCGGCTCTCAAGCAGGTGCCGGCGGCGGAATACAATCCCACGGAATGCATCCGTACCAATATTGGCGGTGCGGAAAATATCGTCAATGCGGCGGCCGACTGCGGCGTGAAAAAGGTGGTGGCCCTGTCCACAGACAAGGCTGTGGCCCCGGTCAATCTCTACGGTGCCACCAAACTCTGCTCGGACAAGCTCTTCATCGCGGCCAATGCCTACACGGCCTGCGATACGGTATACTCCGTGGTGCGCTACGGCAATGTCATGGGCAGCCGCGGCAGCGTCATCCCCTTCTTCATCAAGAAGCGTGACCAAGGCGGCCCCCTGCCCATCACGGATACCCGCATGACCCGTTTCTGGATCACGCTGGAGCAGTCCGTGCACATGGTGCTGCGCTCCTTTGAACTGGCCGGCGGTGGCGAGGTGCTCGTACCCAAGATTCCCAGCATGAAGATCACGGATCTTGCCGAAGCCATCGCTCCCGGCATGGCAACTGTCGAAGTGGGGATCCGCCCCGGCGAAAAGCTGCACGAGACCATGATCACGGCCGAGGACTCCCGCCATACCATCGACATCGGCCAGTATTACGTCATCAAGCCGGAAACCTTTGCCTATCGTGGTCCAAAGGGAACCCCCGTACCTGAAGGTTTCAGCTACAATTCCGGTACCAACGAAAGCTGGCTGACTGTCCCTGAACTGCGCACCACCCTGAAAGAACAGGGTTTTGACATCCGCTAGTCATGAGTACTCCTCACTTTATCCCTTATGGTCGGCAGACCATCGACGATGACGATATCGCGGCCGTGGTCAACGTGCTTCGTTCGGACTGGCTGACCACCGGCCCGGCCGTGGAACGCTTCGAGGCGGACGTTTGCGCCTATACTGGCGCGCGTCATGGCGTGGCTGTCAGCAACGGCACCGCGGCCCTGCATGCGGCCATGTTTGCCCTAAGCATTGGCCCCGGTGACGAAGTCATCGTTCCGCCCATGACCTTTGCGGCCTCGGCCAACTGCATCCTGTATCAGGGCGGCACGCCGGTCTTTGCCGATGTGGACGCCGAGACGCTGCTTGTGGATCCGGCGGCTGTGGAAGCGGCCATCACGCCGCGCACCAAAGCCATCATTGCCGTGGACTATGCCGGGCAGCCCTGCGACTGGGATGCCCTGCGTGCCATTGCGGACAGGCATCACCTGGCCCTTGTGGCCGACGGCTGCCATGCCCTGGGCGCGTCCTTCAAAGGACGCAGGGTGGGCACCCTGGCCGACATCACGGTATTCAGCTTCCATCCGGTCAAGCATATCACCACCGGTGAAGGCGGCATGGCCGTGACCAGTGACGTACAGCTCGCGGCACGCATGCGGGCCTTTCGCGGGCACGGCATCACCACCACGGCCAGCCAGCGCGAAAAATCCGGCGCCTGGTTCTATGAAATGACTGAGCTGGGCTACAATTACCGCATCACGGACTTCCAGTGCGCGCTGGGCAGCTCGCAGCTCAAAAAGCTGGAAGCCTGGATCGACAAGCGCAATGAACTGGCTCAGGCCTACGCTGCAGCGCTGGCAGGACGGCCTCGTATCCGGCCGCTCAAATGCCGGGAGGACGTCCGCCACGCCTACCACCTTTACGTGGTGCGCACTCCTGAGCGGGATGCCCTGTTCCGCCATCTGCGTGCCAGCGGCATCGGCGCCAATGTGCATTATGTGCCGGTACATCTGCACCCCTACTACCGCAACGTCGTTGGCACGCGAGAAGGCCTCTGCCCCGTGGCTGAGGCTGCCTATCAGGAGATCCTCACCCTGCCGCTCTGGCCGGGGATGAGTATGCAAGATATGAAAGTGGTTTGTACTCTGCTCAAGGAGTAGAGCATGCGCTGTCAGCTAGAGATTCCTCTCATCCTCGGAACAGTCCAGCTTGGTCTTCCCTACGGCATTGCCAATACGACCGGGAAACCGGATCAGTCGATGGCCAATGCCATCGTGGCTGCGGCCTGGGAGCAGGGTATCACAACCTTTGATACAGCACAGGGCTACGGAGACAGCGAAGCGGTTCTGGGGCGAGCACTCCATGCCTGCAGCGCCACAGATCAGGCGCGGGTAATCACCAAGCTGTCGCCTGATTTGCCCATGAGCAGCCTGGAAATCGAGGAAAGCCTGCATGCCTCGCGGAATCGACTGGGGATTTCCGCCTTTTTCTGTGTGATGCTGCACAGGGAAGAGCACTTGCCTTTTCTGGATGCCTATGCCGGAGCAGCGCTGACAGAGCAGCGCACGGCAGGTTTGCTTAAACATATCGGCGTATCCGTCTATACGCCGGAAAAAGCACTGGAAGCCTTGCGCCACCCTCTGGTAGACATGGTTCAGGTTCCTGCCAGCCTTTTTGATCGGCGCTTCGAAGCGGCAGGCGTATTTGCTCTGGCATACAAAATGGGCAAACAGGTGCATGTGCGTTCCGCCTTTTTGCAGGGCGTGCTGCTCATGGCCCCACAGCAGCTTCCGGCCTGTCTCCAGGAGCTGTCGCCCGTTCTGAAAGATTTTCACCAGATATGCGCTGCAGAAGGGGTGCGTCCAACTCTGGCTGCATTACTTTGGCTTCAGCATCGCTACCCCGATGCCGCCATCCTTTTTGGCGCTGAAACCCAGGAACAGGTGCGGGACAATCTGGATTCTGCTGCTTGGAATAGTGGCCTTTCGCCTGCGTATATCCGGCAGCTGGATGCCATTCTGCCACCGCAGAAACCAGAACTTCTCAATCCATCTCTCTGGAAAAGGTAATTACCATGTCGAAATCTCTCGATTTTCAGGCCCACGCCCGCACGCGTATTCCAAGCATGACCCAGCTGCTTTCCAAACGACCGGACATGTTCTCTCTGGGAGTATGGCCCGGCTATTACAGCAAGGCCAAGGGAGCAACTGTCTGGGATCTGGACGGCAAGGAATATCTGGACATGTCCATCGGCGGTATTGGTGCCTGCGTTCTGGGCTATGCCGATGACGAAGTGGACGATGCGGTAATAGCCACCATCCGTAACGGTGTTGCCTCCTCGCTCAACTGTCCGGAAGAAGTAGAGCTGGCCGACGTACTCTGTGAACTCCACCCCTGGGCACAGATGGTGCGCTATGCGCGTTCCGGAGGCGAGGCTCTCTCTCTGGCTGTGCGCCTGGCGCGTGCCCATACGGATCGTGACGTGGTAGCCTTCTGCGGCTATCACGGCTGGAGTGACTGGTATCTGGCGGCCAATCTGGCTGAAAACAAGGCTCTTGATGGTCACCTTCTGCCTGGGCTTGAGCCGGCAGGCGTGCCGCGCGGCCTCCGGGGCAGCAGTTATCCTTTCCGCTACAATCACGCCGAGGAATTGCAGGCCATTGCAGATCGCTGCAAGGGACAGCTGGCAGCCATCGTCATGGAGCCTATCCGCAGCGAAGATCCCCTTCCCGGCTTTGTGGAACAGGTGCGCGCCATTGCCGATGCCACCGGCGCTGTACTGATCATGGACGAAGTATCCGCAGGCTTCCGCTACTGCACAGGTGGCGCCCATCTGGTCAAGCACTCGGTGACGCCGGACATGGCTGTGTTTTCCAAGGCACTGGGCAACGGCTATGCCATCTCCGCCATCATCGGCCGGGAAGATGTCATGCAGGCCGCACAAAAGAGCTTTGTCTCTTCCACCAACTGGACGGATCGTGTGGGGCCGACGGCCGCTCTCGCCACGTTGCGCAAGTACCGCAGGGAAGAACCGTTCCACAAGTTTACGGCATTCGGAAGCCGTATCAAGCGGGAGTGGGTACGCCTTGGGGAAAAGCACGGCTTTGTCACCCATGCGGAAGGTATGGAAGCCATGGCCCACTTTTCCTTTGACCATCCCGACTTCCTGTCCTTCAAGGCCTATTTCGTACAGCTCATGCTGGAACGTGGTATTCTGGCATCCAACCTGTGCTACCTTATGAATGCTCACACAGAGGCTGATATCGACCGTTACCTTGATGCCTGCGACCAGTGCTTTGCCCTGCTGGCCGAAGCGAGGGATGCCGGTGACATCGAACAGCGCCTCAAGGGTGCCCCCGCCTGCAGCGGCTTCAAAAGGCTGGCCTGATCATGTGTATTGCAATCCTGACCGCCCGGGGCGGTTCCAAGCGTATCCCGCGCAAGAACATCCGCCCCTTTCTTGGCAAGCCCATGATTGCCTGGCCCATTGAAGCCGCCAGGCAATCGGGCCTGTTTGCGCATATCCTTGTCTCCACAGATGATGCAGAGATTGCCGACGTTGCCCAACAGTACGGAGCCGAGGTACCATTTTTGCGCCCGGCAGAACTGGCGGACGACTTTACCCATGCCCACAAGGCTGCCCGGCACATGCTGGAATGGGCCTTGCAACAGTGGGGGGACATTCCCCATTTTGCGCATATCTATCCCACCGCCCCCCTGCTCAAGGCTGACGACATTCGTGCCGGCTACGCGCTCATGCAGCAAGGGAAAAAATTTGCCTATACAGCGCAACGGCTGAATTTTCCCATTTATCAAACAGTCATCTGCGATGATGCGGGAGAGATATGCCCCCTCTTTCCCCCGGAAAAGGCAGGCCTGCGCTCCCAGGATATGCCACAGGCTTATATTGATGCCGGTCAGCTCTATTGGTTCGAGACAGCGGCCTTTCTGGAAAAGGAACTTTCCATCCAGAAAGGCACAGCGCTTATCCCCATCCCTGCAGAGCGTGCCCTAGACATTGATACGGAAGAAGACTGGCAGCAGGCCGAAAAACTGGCACGTATGCTGGGCTAGATCATGAAACCGCTTCTTCTTATCCGAGCCGACGCGACCCCGCGCATGGGAACCGGCCATGTCATGCGCTGCCTTGCACTGGCTCAGGTTGCCCGAAGGGAAGGGCTGGATGTGCACATGGTCTGCCGCCTTGGTGTCGACTGGCTGCGGGAGCGCCTGGCACGAGAGGATATTCCCCTGCATTGCCTGCCGGACATGCCGCCAGCAGCAGAACCCCCTGACGCTCTGCTGCAACAGCTTCAGACGGACAATCTGGCAATTCCGGGGACTACGTCTACTCCCATCTGGGTTGTCCTTGACGGCTACCACTTCGACACAGTCTGCCAGCTGGCCGTCATGCGGGCAGGCTATCGACTGCTGGTCATCGACGACTATGCACACCTGCCCGAATACCATTGCGATGCACTGCTGAATCAGAACATCGGTGCGGAGCTGTTGTCGTATCAGGGGAATATCGGCCGGAAGTTGCTGGGGCTGGAATATGTACTGTTGCGGCAGGAATTCTGGGATGTCCAGGAAAAGGCACAGCAACGTAGCAGACCGGCGCAACCCCAGAATATACTGATAACCCTGGGGGGCGGTAACTTCATCGAGCATCTGGAAAAAATCGCAGCAGATATGTGCTTACCGGAGCTGGCAGGGCGCACTATTCGCGTCATTCAGGGAGCCATGGAGGCGGATCGCATCCGTGCTGCCTTTACTCATTGTCCGGCACAGCTGGAGATTCTGCCACGTGTGGATGACATGCCTGCCCTCTTGCTGGATACGGATTTGTGTGTCACTGCTGGAGGATCAACCTGCTGGGAACTGTGTTGCCTTGGTGTGCCTTTTCTGACGGTGGAAGTGGCGGCAAATCAACATAATATTGTCAAGTATTTAGAAAAATACTTTTCTATACCGCAATTTTCCCTTGAAGCTGTAAAATCTCAACTGGCTAGCATTTCTAGCCTACACTCTCCCAAAATACATAAAGAAAATATATATAAATTACTCAACGATCAGCACGAGTATATTTCTTTTATCCCTGCCACTGAAAATGATATACAGTTCGTTTTTTCACTGGCAAATGATAAAGATGTACGAAAAATGTCTTTCCAGCAGCATACAATTACATGGCATGAGCATACGAAATGGTTCCATAATATGCTTATAAAAAAAAATCCATTCCTCATAGCTCTATATAAAAACAAAAAATGTGGATACATACGATTTAACAACACTTGCAACGAGTCTGAAATAACGATTGCTATCGACAAAGCCTATCGTGGAAAACATCTCGCAAAACATATCCTGAGAGAAGCCTGTTTAAAAATTATTCATGAAAGCCCTATAAAACACATACAAGCCTCTATCAAATCTGAAAATGTTCCTTCCCTTAGCACCTTTGAAAAAGCTTATTTTACCTATTTATCAGACAACAAAACACATAACAACTCCGTAAAAAAATATATTTTTCCAGCGCAGGGGAATTATGTTCCACAATAGTTCTTCAATCTTTGTTGTTGCCGCTCATCCTGACGACGAAATGCTCGGTTGTGGTGGCACACTGACCAAGTTTGCCGCTCTCGGTGCGGAAATCCATATCCTGCTGCTTGGTGAAGGCCCACTGGCCCGCAGTAGCGAAACGGATACGGCACGTGATCATGCCTGCCTATCCGCCAAACGGGCAGCACAGATTATCGGGCTGAACGAGGCCAATGTTCACTTTGCTTCCCTGCCGGACAATCGCTTCGACACGGCAGCCTTGTTGGATATAGTGCAACACATTGAAGCTCTTGCCGAGCAGGTGCAGCCAGACCTTGTTTTCACGCATCATGCCGGTGACATGAACCAGGATCACCGCTTGACCCATCAGGCTGTCATGACCGCTTTTCGGCCTCTTCCTGGTGCAAAGCCCGCCACCCTGCTTGGCTTTGAAGTGCTTTCCAGCACGGAGTACACACCACCTCATACGGCGCCCGCGTTCTGTCCCAATGTCTTTGTGGATATTTCGGCAACGCTGGACACGAAATGCCGTGCACTTGAAGAATATGCCTCGGAAATGCGCCCCTGGCCTCATCCTCGGAGCATGGAAGCCGTCAGGCATCTTGCGGCACTCAGGGGATGCTTTTGTGGCCATGAAGCAGCGGAAGCCTTTATCCTCTACAGGACACTTTTGTGAGTACGACTTGCGTCATTGCCGGTTCTCGTCCCTGGTGCCGCCATCTAGTTGAAGCTGTACAGAGGGCAACAGGCATTTCCTGTTCCTTGCTACAGACCCCAGAAGAGCTGACCTGCGAGACTCTGGTATCTCTTTCCCCCAAGTACGTATTTTTTCCTCATTGGTCGTGGATCATCCCTCGATCCATATGGGAAAACTTTGAGTGCGTCATCTTTCATATGACGGATGTACCCTTTGGACGTGGTGGCAGTCCCTTGCAAAACCTGATCATCCGAGGATATCAGGAAACAAAGATAACTGCTCTGCGTTGCAGTGAAGGCATCGATGCAGGACCTGTATATCTTAAACGTTCGCTTTCTCTGCTTGGAAATGCCGAAGAAATCTATATACGTGCCAATACCATCATCCAGGATATGATAGTTGAGATTCTCCGTACACGACCTGAGCCGGTGCCGCAACAAGGAGAAGTCACAATCTTCAAGCGCAGAAAACCTGAAGAGAGCAATCTTGATGGTTCGACTACGCTCAATGAGCTTTTTGACAGAATACGCATGATGGATGCCGATGGATATCCTCCCGCTTTCTGGGATGTGGGAAATTTTCGACTCCATGTGACACGTGCCTCTCGCAAGACAGACAGAATACTGGCTGATCTTTGCATAACGCTGAAGGATGACAGCGATGTTTGATAGAACAAATGCCTATATCATTGCCGAAGTTTCTGCCAATCACAACGGCAGCATAGAACGCGCCGAGGCCATCATTCGCGCTGCGGCAGATGCCGGTGCCGATGCCGTCAAATTGCAGACCTATACGGCGGATACCATGACCATCCCCTGCGACAATGAGCACTTCCGCATCAAGGGAACGCTGTGGGAAGGTAAGACACTGCACGACCTCTATCAGGAAGCCTACACGCCGTGGGAATGGCAGCCCCGTCTCAAGGAACTGGCCAATGATCTGGGTATGGACTGCTTTTCTACCCCTTTTGACGCCACGGCCGTGGATTTTCTGGAAAAAATGAACGTCCCCTGCCATAAGGTGGCATCTTTTGAAGTGGTGGATATTCCGCTGCTCAAAAAAATTGCCTCCACGGGCAAGCCGGTCATCATGTCCACCGGCATGGCCAGTCTTACGGAAATAGACGAAGCTGTGACGACACTGCGCGAAAATGGAACTACCGAGCTGGCGCTGCTCAAGTGTACAAGCGCCTACCCCGCTCCGCCTGAAGAGGCCAATTTGCGCACCATCCCCCATCTGGCGCAGGCGTTCAGCTGTGTGGCCGGCCTTTCAGACCACACCCTGGGCAGTGCCGTGGCCGTAGGTGCTGTAGCTGTGGGCGCACGCATCATTGAAAAGCACTTCACCCTTGCCCGCGCCGATGGCGGCCCGGACAGCGCCTTCAGCATGGAGCCGCACGAATTCAGGCAGATGGTGCAGGATATCCGCACTGTGGAAAAGGCTCTGGGAGCTGTCTGCTATGACTTGACGCCCAAACAGAAAGAAAGCAAGGTCTTCCGTCGCTCGCTCTTTGTGGTCAAGGATATGAAGGCAGGCGAAGCTTTCACGGAAGAGAATGTGCGCAGCATCCGTCCAGGGTATGGTCTGCCCCCCAAAATGCTGAATATTGTTTTGGGACGCCGTGCTGCCAAAAATCTTTCCATGGGGACTCCGCTTTCCCTGGATGACATTGGAGCTGCTGATGCCTAGAGTTGATGTCCTCAATCTGGAGCATACCAGTTATTCCTCTCGAGATACTGAATCCGCAACCCTTGTCTGCAACTATCTGCGTATGCAGGGACTGCATGTGGTAGAGGGCTGTGTGTTTCAAGGCTATGAACTGCTTTTACGCTACCGGCCAAAGCTCCTCTATATCACTGGAGTAGAAGGGGCAGACATCAACGTCAAAGTGGCACAGTTTGCCAAGTATCTTGGCTGCAAAGTTGTCAGCCAGTGCGGAGAAGGTATTTATGTTCACAGGACATCCAAAGCTGCTTTGCTGGGCAATCTCTTTAAGAAAAAATACCCGTTGGACAAATGGCTTCTTTGGAACGAAACGGCATTACAAAAATTTAAAGAAGTCGTTCCAGAAGTTGCGTCTACCTTACAGCTCGCCGGTTCCCCTGGACATGACCGGTACAAGATACTGCCTGTAACGACATCTCTGACAGTGCCACAGGGCTATACAACAGTTGTAGGGGTTGGCTGCTGGACATGGTGGCCTTCTTCTTTTCCAGAGCAGACGCAAAAGGATTTTGTTACAAGCGAGGCTAGACGCTTCGAGTCCGAACTGCGCCATCTCATAGAACAAAGTAAGGATACATACTTTTTGCTCAAGGAGCACCCGGGAGCTTGCTCGCATGAGGACTCTGGTATTGCCTCCTGTGCCAACTATCCCAATGTCAAAGTTCTCAAACAGGAAAATATTTTTGACTGTATAGCGGCATCCGATATCTGGATGACGGTGGAGTCAACGACAGCAACAGAAGCATGGCTGATGGGCAAGCCTACAGCCTTGCTCAACCCGAGCGGTGTCGACTGGCCATTGCCTCGACAAGGTTTCCATAAGGCACAGCCCAATTTTGCAACTGCGGATACCTGGATCGAAGCCATCGAGTATTACCGCCAAACAGGGATGCTCCCAGGATTTGAAGCATACAGGAAAAAGCAGCACAAGCTACTTTGCGAAATCGCAGGCCATATTGATGGCTTAAATCATGTTCGAACAGGCAATATCATTCTTGATATGCTTGCATCTCCTCATAATACGATAATGGAGTCACATCTCAAGGAGCATGTGAAACTCGCTATCAATAACTTTTTACATTGGCACTTAGGAAAATACCATCGCTGGATGCCCAAGAGAATCCCTTACTTCAAGCAGTTCGAGGTCTATCAAAACACGCTGGAAAAATTATGGCATGGGTATGAGGAAAAAAACTTTTTAAGAAAAACACGACTTGAACAACAGCGTACACTGTACGAAAACAACAATCTCTCTCTGGAAAAATTGCGTACCATTTATTTTTAGGAGAAAAAATGCTTTCAATCGAGTTGACGGATGATCGCTGGATCAAGACACCTCACGGGCATATTTTAGGTTCTGCATTTGTGGACGACAGATTGCTTGATGCCCCTGCCATCGACGCCTTTCTGTATGACAGTCTTGAAAATCAGTTGACAGACCGCCTTCTCAAACTCAATGGCCGCTGGTCGGTCTGTCTGACTCTTGCTTCCGGCATGTTGCTTGTGGCGACGGACAGAACGCGCACCTGGCCGATTTTTTACACAACCGGGCCTGCTGGCATTTTTCTTTCCGACAAAGCGGAAAACGTTCGTACAGCTGCCGGGGATACGAAACCAGATCCTGTCGCTTGTGAAGAATTTTTGCACACTTGCTGCGTTACAGGACGGGATACGCTTTTTCCGCATGTCAAGCAGATGCTTGGTGGCGAAATGCTGCTTGTCACGGAAAATAACAGTCAGCCTACCTTGAATATTGTACGCTGGTATACCTTCAGACCTCAGGAACCGGCAGCCCCTCGTGATCTTGAAGAATACCTTGAACAGCTGGATGCGCTTATGCTCAAAGCGCATCAGCGGCTTATTGATTACGCCAATGGCAGACCCATCTATATTCCACTTTCTGGCGGCGTAGACTCCCGCTCTGTAGCGACAACTCTCGTCCGCTTAAAATATGACAACCTTCATGCCTACTGCTATGGGGATCCTGCCGCCAGCGATCCCATAGTATCCCGGGAGGTCGCTAAAAAGCTGAATATCCCCTGGCAACACATTCCTTACTCAAAAAAAATGTGGCGAGAGGAATTTCAGAAACCTTATTTTCAGGAATATCTACGTCGATATTTTCAATATACCAGCGTCCCCAATATCCAGGAACTTCCTGCAGCTCGTATATTAAAAGAATCTCGCTCCATTCAGGATGATGCAGTTGTAGTTCCTGGAGAATGTGATCTTTATATGGGATCAAATGCGCTCCCCTACTACACAACAATAAATAATAAAAAAGATTTATATAAAATTTTGATTCAAAAAGGATATTCTTTTTCAGCAACCCCATTGTCAAAATCAACGAAGTGGGACAAACGTATAAATGACATACTGGGAAATCCATCAAACAAACTATCTTCAGCTGAGGTAAACAGTTATTTTGAACAATGGCTAACCCAAGAAATAACGAATAAATTTTATATCTATACAATGTCAGCTCATGTCTTTTTCCATACAGAATTATACTACCCTCTCTGTGATAATACATTGCTTAACTTCTGGGAAGCTGTTCCACATAGATTACGGTTTAATCGAACATTGCAGCTCGCCTATGTACAGAAACAGTACGCATTGGCCTGCGGTGCGGATCCCTCTATATCACTGGTGACGGATCGAAATCGTGCTGTCCCCCAAACCCCTAAGATTCTGTTGAAAAAATGGCGTTTTCTTATTCCGCCTATTTTTAAATACACCAAGCGACATTTGTTGCTGTATAAAAATAAGTGGGCATACCACTATGCATTTCCTTTCTCTTTTCGCCATCAATGTGTAAAGGAAGGAAATCTGGCAGTGCACTATATGTACGCCAAATATCTTTTAGAAAATTTTATATAGGCATTGTCTGCCTTCAAGATAAATCACGAAAGAGCATGAAAAAATACAAACTATACGAACAAAACTTGGCTGCACAAGAAGTCATTGATTTTCTGCAACAGCGCGAAAAAAAACTTGATATGAATACCTGTTGTCGAGAACATATGGCACTAAATCTTTTAGGAGATCCTGAACCTGGTGCTAATCGCTTACTCGACTTTGGATGTGGATGGGGATACCTATCTCGCAGGGCAGTAGATAAGGGGTGGAGTGTTGTTGGCATTGATCTTTCCACCAATGAGCTAGATATTGCTAGACTTTACTCTTCTCATAAACAATATAAATCAAATCCATTGTTTTTAGAG
>ERZ791905.1692-NODE-1692-length-13987-cov-6.031797_pt1 | contig 13987 bp, 3 predicted proteins | sample MGYA00510147_ERZ791905 | MGnify/ENA primary metagenome ERZ791905 (study PRJEB30046, sample SAMN00792084) | human gut metagenome | study: EMG produced TPA metagenomics assembly of the A metagenome-wide association study of gut microbiota in type 2...
AATTCATCAAGGAACTGGAAGAAAAGTTCGGCGTGTCCGCTGCCGCTCCCGCCGCTGCCATGGTGATGGCCGCCCCCGCTGACGGTGGCGCCGCTGCCGCTGCCGAAGAAAAGACCGAATTCGACGTTATCCTGAAGGAAGCCGGCGCCAACAAGATCGGCGTCATCAAGGTCGTGCGCGCTCTGACCAGCCTGGGCCTGAAGGAAGCCAAGGAAAAGGTCGACGGCTGCCCCTCCACCCTGAAGGAAGGCGTGAGCAAGGAAGAAGCCGAAGAAGCCAAGAAGCAGCTGACCGAAGCCGGCGCTGTTGTCGAAGTGAAGTAAGTTCGGTTTTTCCGATCTTTTTGAAGGCGGGGTGCAAACCCCGCCTTTTTTATTGCCTGCCCTCAGGCGGCCGGTATCCTGCGGGTTCCTTTTGTGTCTTTTTGATGCAGCCTGCTTTTTTTCATTGACGCTCCGTCTTTTTCCATACAAAAGAGACGGAGTTTCTTTTTTTCGGCGTTGCCCCGGCGGCACAGGCATGGTAGATACTGCCCAGGCTGCTCACGGCAGCCGTCCCTCCCCTCTCCCTTCCGGGGCGCTTCCGGGCTGTGGAAAAAGTGCTTGCAAAAACCATGCTTTTGCGGTATGTCTCTTCGTTCCAAAACTGTTGTGGGAGAAGTATCTGGTTTTTCTGGTAGATAACGCCCGACGCGCATAGCCTTTTCTTTCAAGACAAGCGGCCTCACCCCTGCCGGCAACGCGGGGAAGTGTCGTTTGTCCTTTTTGCGCGTTGTGAAAACCGGATCCCACTGAGAGATATAGATTGTACGCTTCGGATCGCGGCATGACTGGCGTTTTGGCAGTCTGTCCACAGCGGTCTGCACGGGCAGAATGCCGACCGGAGGTTCCGGTGCAACGCCGGCAGCCGAAGCGCAACCGCTACCTACCTTGAGGTATCGCATGGGCCAGCTTACCAAACAGTTCGGCAAAATCAACGTTACTCTCCCCATTCCGCACCTCCTCAATCTTCAGATCGACTCCTACAGCAAGTTCCTGCAGGAAGGCGTTGCCGAAGCCGATCGGAACAAGGAGGAAGGTCTGGAAGGCGTGTTCCACACCGTCTTCCCCATCGAAGATTTCAACAAGACCGCCAGCCTGGAATTCGTCAGCTACGAAATCCGCGAGCCCAAGTACGACCAGGCCGAGTGCATCTCCAAGGGCCTGACCTACGAAGCCCCTGTGCACATCAAGGTGCGCCTGGTGGTCTATGACACCGATGAAGCCACGGGCAACCGCACCATCCGCGACATCAAGGAACAGGGCATCTACTTTGGCACCCTGCCCCTGATGACGGAAAAGGGCACGTTCATCATCAACGGCACCGAGCGCGTCATCGTCAACCAGCTGCAGCGTTCTCCCGGCATCATCTTTGAACACGACGGCGGCAAGACCCACACCAGCCGCAAGGTGCTCTACTCCTGCCGAGTCATCCCCATGCGTGGCTCCTGGCTGGACTTCGACTTCGACCACAAGGACATCCTGTATGTCCGCATCGACCGTCGCCGCAAGATGCCCGCCACCATCCTGTTCAAGGCCATGGGCATGAGCAAGATGGACATCCTGGAGTACTTCTACACCCGCGAGCACTACCTGCTGAAGCCGCACAACACCCTGATGTGGGAAGTGGAAAAGTCCCTGTACCGCAAGGACAACGCCTACTCCGACATCGTGGCCGAAGACGGCACCGTGCTCATCAAGGCCGGCAAGCCCATCACCAAGCGTGGCTGGCGTCAGGTCTGTGAAGCGGGCATCAAGGCCATCGAAGTGCGTCCCGACACCCTGGACGGCATGTTCCTGGCCGAAGACGTCATCGCTCCCGGCAGTGGCGAAGTGCTGGCCGAAGCCGCCGACGAGATCACTCCCGGCCTGCTGGAGCGCATGCGCGAAGCCGGCATCGAGCGTATCGCCGTGCTGCACACCAAGGGCACCGACACCTCTTCCTCCATCCGCGACACCCTGATGCAGGACCGCATCCCCGATCAGGAAAAGGCTCAGGAAGAGATCTACCGTCGTCTGCGTCCTTCCAGCCCGCCGACCGCCGAGATCGCCGCCAGCTTCTTCGACAACCTGTTCCGCAGCCCGGATTACTATGACCTGTCGCCGGTGGGCCGTTACAAGCTCAACCAGCGCCTGGGCCTGCCCGACACCGAAGATTCCCGTACCCTGACCGACAACGACATCCTCACCGCCATCAAGGTGCTGGTGCAGTTGAAGGACAGCCACGGTCCGGCCGACGATATCGACCATCTGGGCAATCGCCGCGTGCGCCTGGTGGGCGAACTGGTGGAGAACCAGTACCGCATCGGTCTGGTGCGCATGGAGCGCGCCATCAAGGAACGCATGAGCATCCAGGAAATCTCCACGCTCATGCCCCACGACCTGATCAATCCCAAGCCTGTGGCCGCGGTGCTCAAGGAGTTCTTCGGTACTTCCCAGCTGTCGCAGTTCATGGACCAGACCAACTCCCTGTCCGAAGTGACCCACAAGCGCCGTCTGTCGGCCCTGGGCCCCGGCGGTCTGACCCGTGAGCGTGCCGGCTTCGAAGTGCGCGACGTGCACACCTCCCACTATGGCCGCATCTGCCCCATCGAAACGCCCGAAGGTCCCAACATCGGTCTGATCGTGTCGCTGACCACCTTCGCCAAGGTCAACGACTTCGGTTTCATCGAGACCCCGTACCGCGTGGTGCGCAATGGCCGCATGACTGACGAGATCGTGCATCTGGACGCTTCCCGCGAAGGCGACCAGGTGGTGGCCCAGGCCAACGCCCGCGTGGACGCCGACGGCAACTTCCTGGACGAGTTCGTGACCGTGCGCGTCAAGGGCGAAGTGGAAATGCGCTCCCGTGACGAGGTGACCCTCATGGACATCTCGCCCAGCCAGATGGTCTCCATCTCAGCCGCGCTCATCCCCTTCCTGGAACACGACGACGCCAACCGCGCCCTCATGGGTTCCAACATGCAGCGCCAGGCCGTGCCGCTGCTGCGCAGCGAAAAGCCCCTGGTGGGCACCGGCATGGAAATCGACGTGGCCCGCGACTCCGGCGCCTGCATCGTGGCCCAGGCCGACGGTAAGGTGGAATACGCCGACGCCGACCGCATCGTGGTCTCCTACGAAGGCGACCTGTACAAGAAACAGGGCGGCGTGCGCGCCTATGACCTGCTGAAGTTCCACAAGTCCAACCAGAACTCCTGCTTTGGTCAGAAGCCCACCTGCTACCCCGGTCAGGTGTTCAAGAAGGGCGAGATCCTCGCTGACGGTCCCGGCATCGACGAAGGCCAGCTGGCTCTGGGCAAGAACCTGGTGGTGGCCTTCATGCCCTGGTGCGGTTACAACTACGAAGACTCCATCCTCATTTCCGAACGTACCGTGAAAGAGGACATCTTCACCTCCATCCACATCGAAGAATTCGAAGTGGTGGCCCGCGACACCAAGCTCGGACCCGAAGAGATCACCCGCGACATCCCCAACGTCAGCGAAGACATGCTGCGCAACCTGGACGACAGCGGCATCATCCGCATCGGCGCGGCCGTGAAGCCTGACGACATCCTGGTCGGCAAGATCACCCCCAAGGGCGAGACCCAGCTGACCCCGGAAGAAAAGCTGTTGCGCGCCATCTTCGGCGAGAAGGCCCGCGACGTGAAGAACACCTCCCTCAAGGTGCCCCCGGGAGTGGAAGGTACGGTCATCGACGTCAAGGTGTTCAACCGTCGTTCCGGTGAAAAGGACGATCGCACCCTGGCCATCGAGGCCCACGACACCGCCGTGCTGGATCAGAAGGAATCCGATCACATGCGCGCTCTGGGCAACCGCACCCGCGAAGTGCTGGCCCCCCATGTGCTGGGCAAGCTGACCGCCGTCAGCGTCCCCGGCAACAAGAAGGGCGAAGTGCTGGTGGAAGCCGGTGTCGCCCTGACCCGCGAGCAGCTGGACGCCATCCCGGTGAAGAAGCTGCAGGGCCTGTTCGAGAGCAAGGAAGTCAACGACATCGTGGCCGACCAGCTCAAGGACTACGACCATCAGGTGGATTACCTGCACGCCATCTATGACTCCAAGCGCGAGAAGGTCACCGAAGGGGACGATCTGCCTCCCGGCGTCATCAAGATGGTCAAGGTCCACATCGCCATCAAGCGTAAGCTCTCGGTGGGCGACAAGATGGCCGGCCGTCACGGTAACAAGGGTGTGGTCTCCTGCATCCTGCCCGAAGAAGACATGCCCTTCTTCGCCGACGGTCGCCCCGTGGACATCGTGCTCAACCCCCTGGGCGTGCCTTCGCGAATGAACATCGGCCAGATCATGGAAACCCACCTGGGCTGGGGCGCCAAGGAACTTGGCCGCCAGCTGGCCGAACTGCTGGATTCCGGCGCGGCCCTGCAGGTGGTGCGTGACGAGGTCAAGGACGTCTTCGATTCCCCGGCCATCAGCGAGCTGGTGGACAAGATGGATGACGAAGAGTTCATCGCCTCGGTCAAGAAGCTGCGCAACGGCATCGTGACCAAGACCCCGGTCTTCGACGGCGCCACCGAAGAAGAGATCTGGGGCTGGATGGAAAAGGCCGGCAAGGACAGCGACGGCAAGACCATCCTGTACGACGGCCGCACCGGCGTGCCCTTCAAGAACCGCGTGACCACCGGTGTCATGTACATCCTGAAGCTGCACCACCTGGTCGACGAAAAGATCCACGCCCGCTCCACCGGCCCCTACAGCCTGGTCACCCAGCAGCCGCTGGGCGGTAAGGCGCAGTTCGGTGGCCAGCGTCTGGGTGAAATGGAAGTCTGGGCTCTGGAAGCCTACGGCGCCGCCTATCTCCTGCAGGAATTCCTCACCGTCAAGTCCGACGACGTGACCGGACGCGTGAAGATGTACGAGAAGATCGTCAAGGGCGACAACTTCCTGGAAGCCGGTCTGCCCGAATCCTTCAACGTTCTGGTCAAGGAACTCATGAGCCTGGGCCTCGACGTGACCCTGCATCAGGAAGACGGCAAGAAAAAGCCCAAGCGTATCGGCTTCATGCGCGACCAGGAACCCGAGGAATAATTCATGGATGCGCCGGGCATCACGCCACCGCGCGGTGCCCGGCAGCGCCATTCCCCGGGACGGAGCGTCAACCATACGCCACAACGACTGTAACGAGCTTTTGACAAGCAAGGTAGATATATGAGCCTGGACGATCTCTTCACTGCACGCGGCACGTCGGCCAATGTGACCAACATCCGCAACCTGAAAGCCATCCAGATTTCCATCGCCTCGCCCGAAGCCATCCGCGAATGGTCCTACGGTGAGGTCAAGAAACCGGAAACCATCAACTACCGTACCTTCAAGCCGGAGCGCGACGGCCTGTTCTGCGCCAAGATCTTCGGCCCCGTGAAGGACTACGAGTGCAACTGCGGCAAGTACAAGCGCATGAAGCACCGCGGCATCGTCTGCGAAAAGTGCGGCGTTGAAGTCATTGCCTCCAAGGTGCGTCGCGAGCGCATGGGCCACATCGAACTGGCCGCGCCCGTGGCCCACATCTGGTTCCTCAAGACCCTGCCTTCCAAGATCGGCACCCTGCTCGACATGACCATGGCCGATCTGGAAAAGGTCCTGTACTTCGATTCCTACATCGTGCTCGATCCCGGCCAGACCAATCTGCAGCGCCGCCAGGTCATCTCTGAAGACCAGTATCTGCAGATCCTGGACCACTACGGCACCGAAGACGCCCTGACCGTGGGCATGGGCGCCGAAGCCGTGCGCTCCCTTCTGGAAGAGCTGGATCTGGAAAAGCTGCGCACCGAACTGCGCGAAGAAAGCGAGACCACCAAGAGCCAGACCAAAAAGAAGAAGCTCACCAAGCGCCTGAAGATCGTCGAGGCCTTCCTGGAGTCCAACAACAAGCCCGAATGGATGATCATGGAAGTCATTCCCGTCATCCCGCCGGAGCTGCGTCCCCTGGTGCCCCTGGACGGCGGCCGTTTCGCCACCTCCGACCTCAACGACCTGTACCGCCGCGTCATCAACCGCAACAACCGTCTGAAGCGCCTCATCGAACTGGGCGCTCCCGACATCATCATCCGCAACGAAAAGCGCATGCTGCAGGAAGCCGTGGACGCCCTGTTCGACAACGGCCGCCGCGGTCGCGCCATCGCCGGTACCAACGGTCGTCCGCTCAAGTCCCTGTCCGACATGATCAAGGGCAAGCAGGGCCGCTTCCGTCAGAACCTGCTGGGCAAGCGCGTGGACTACTCCGGTCGTTCCGTTATTACCGTGGGTCCTTACCTCAAGCTGCACCAGTGCGGCCTGCCCAAGAAGATGGCCCTGGAGCTGTTCAAGCCCTTCATCTACTCGGAGCTGGAAAAACGCGGTTATGCCTCCACCATCAAGAGCGCCAAGAAGATGGTGGAGCGTGAAGAGCTGGTGGTCTGGGACATCCTCTCGGAAGTGGTGCGCGAATACCCCATCATGCTCAACCGTGCCCCTACCCTGCACCGTCTGGGTATCCAGGCCTTTGAGCCCCTGCTGGTGGAAGGCAAGGCCATCCGTCTGCATCCCCTGGTCTGCTCGGCCTACAACGCCGACTTCGACGGTGACCAGATGGCCGTGCACATCCCGCTTTCCGTGGAAGCGCAGATCGAATGCCGCGTGCTCATGATGAGCACCAACAACATCCTCTCGCCCGCCAACGGCGGTCCCGTCATCGTGCCTTCCCAGGACATCGTTCTGGGTCTGTACTACATGACCTCCGAGCGCAGCTTCGAGAAGGGCGAAGGCATGACCTTCTGCGGTCCCTGGGAAGTGGAAGCCGCCTATGATGCCGATGCCGTGTCCCTGCACGCCCGCATCAACGTGCGCATGCCCGACGGCAAGACCCACCGCACCACGCCCGGCCGCGTGCTGGTGAGCAACATCCTGCCCAAGGAAATGTCCTTCGAGAACGTCAACCTGGTGCTGACCAAGAAGATGATCGCCAAGCTGGTGGAAAACTGCTACCGCCAGTGCGGCATCAAGGCCACGGTCATCCTCTGCGACAATCTGAAGAACATGGGTTATGAGTTCGCTACCCGCGCCGGTGTCAGTATCGGTGTGAAGGACCTCATCATCCCGGCCCGCAAGAAGGACATCCTGGCCGCTTCCCAGGCCGAGGTGGACGACATCGAACGCCAGTACCGCGACGGTATCATCACCCGTACCGAAAAGTACAACAAGGTCGTCGATGTGTGGACCAAGGCCACCCAGGACGTCTCCACGGAAATGATCAAGGAGATCTCTTACGATATCCTGAAGGATCCCAAGACCGGCCGTGAAGAGAAGAACCAGAGCTTCAACTCCATCTTCATGATGTCCACCTCCGGTGCCCGAGGCAACCAGGACCAGATGCGTCAGCTGGCCGGTATGCGCGGTCTGATGGCCAAGCCTTCCGGTGAAATCATCGAAACGCCCATCACCTCGTCCTTCCGCGAAGGTCTGTCGGTGCTGCAGTACTTCACCTCCACCCACGGTGCTCGTAAGGGTCTGGCCGACACCGCCCTGAAGACGGCCAACTCCGGTTACCTGACCCGCCGTCTGGTGGACGTGGTGCAGGACGTGATCGTCTCCGAACACGACTGCGGCACGGTGGACGGCATCGAGCTGACCCACCTGCGCGAAGGCGGCGACATCAAGACCCCGGTGTGGGAACGCGCCATGGGCCGTGTGCTGCTCTACCCCGTCTACGATCCTGAAGACGCGGAAAAGGTGCTGCTGCCCGAGAACACCCTCATCGACGAGGCCGAGGCCGCTGTGCTGCGTGAACACGGCGTGAGCTCCATCACGGTGCGTTCGCCCCTCACCTGCCAGGCCGAGCGCGGCATCTGCGCCCTGTGCTACGGCCGCGACCTGGCCCGCGGGCACCTGGTCAACACCGGCGAGACCGTGGGCATCATCGCCGCCCAGTCCATCGGTGAACCCGGCACCCAGCTGACCATGCGTACCTTCCACATCGGTGGTACCGCATCCAGCACCATCGAAAAGAACAAGTTCGAAGCCCAGAACACCGGTCGCGTCATCCTCAACCGCGTGCGCGCCGTTACCAACCGTGACGGCATCCAGCTGGTGCTGGGCAAGAGCGGCCAGCTGACCATCGTGGATCCGCAGGGCCGCGAACGTGAAAAGTACATCCTGCCCAACGGCGCCCGCCTGCATGTGACCGACGGTCAGGAAGTGACCAAGGGCACCGTGCTGGCCGAGTGGGACCCCTTCAACGAACCCTTCGTGTCCGAAGAAGAGGGCATCATCCGCTTCACCGACATCGTGGACGGCAAGACCGTGCAGGAAAAGGTGGACGACGTGACGCGTCAGGCCTCCCTGACCATCATGGAATACCGTACCACCAACTACCGTCCGTCCATCTCGGTCTGCGATGAGAACGGCAACGTCAAGCAGCGTCCGCACAGCGTGGCGTCCGCCGTGTACAGCCTGCCCGTGGGCTCCATCATCATGGTCAAGGACGGCGAGGCCATCCAGGCCGGTGACATCATCGCCCGTAAGCCCCGCGAAACTTCCAAGACCAAGGACATCGTGGGTGGTCTTCCCCGCGTGGCCGAGCTCTTCGAAGTCCGCAAGCCCAAGGACATGGCCGTGGTCTCCGAGATCTCCGGTACCGTGTCCTACGCCGGCGAATCCAAGGGCAAGCGCAAGCTGGTGGTGACCCCCGAGATCGGTGATTCCAAGGAATACCTGGTGCCCAAGGGCAAGCACATCACCGTGGCCGACGGCGACTTCGTGGAAGCCGGCGATCCGCTGACCGAAGGTTCGCCCGAACTGCACGACATCCTGCGCACCCGCGGTGAAAAGTACCTGGCCCGCTACCTCGTGGACGAGATCCAGGAAGTGTACCGCTTCCAGGGCGTGGGCATCGACGACAAGCACATCGAAGTCATCGTGCGCCAGATGCTCAAGAAGGTCACCGTGCTGGATTCCGGCGGCACCAGCTTCCTGGTGGGCGAACAGGTGGACAAGGCCGAGTTCAAGGCCGAGAACCACAAGGCCATCGCCGAAGGCCGTCAGCCCGCCACCGCCGAACCGCTGGTGCTGGGCATCACCCAGGCTTCGCTGACCACCTCGTCCTTCATCTCGGCGGCTTCCTTCCAGGAAACCACCAAGGTGCTCACCGAGGCCTCCCTCAAGGGCAAGATGGACTACCTGCGCGGCCTCAAGGAAAACGTCATCGTGGGCCGTCTCATCCCGGCCGGTACGGGCTATCGCGAGTATGTCCACGGCGACATCACCGTGCCCGACCAGAAGGAACGTCCGGACAAGTTCCTGGAAGATCTGGAAGAGAACCCCGTGCTGGTGGATCTGGGCCAGTAGGCCCTTTCCTCTGCTGAACATCAGGGCGACCGTCATATGGCGGTCGCCCTTTTTTTATGTATGGCTGATCGAAGGACCGTATGCAGCACGCCCTGCCCTCTCGCCATCGCCGGCCCTGCCTCTCTTGCCGGCCGCTGTCCCGGCGCCTTCCTCCCTGCGGCTGGGACCGGGTGGTGTCGTTCCCAATGCAACAAAATGTAGAGAAGCCCTTCCCATCTTTCTTTTTGTGACTAATTCCTGATAAGAGAGAAAAATTTCCCGGCCATGGCCGGGAAGACCTGCTGGCTAAGACGCATCCCCCTCCGCCGGAGCCGACGTGTTGTGAAAAGGAGGTCAAAAAATTTTTCATACGCGCAAAGCATGGCTTCATTCATATTAACACATTAAAATAATTGCATAAATAAGAAAACATAGTCAGGTCGGAGTATTTTGGGAATCTGCGTGCCATCTTTGCATTTCTTGCATTTTACGGTAGAAGGCAGGAATTGTTCCGCGCCTGAGACCAGGCGGCGACAGGTCGTGCCCCGGCATGATCCGAGCCGCAGGATCCCGGCGCATTGTTCTGGAGAGGTTGGTTCCTGGTGCGCTGCACCTCTTGCTCATGACCGGATCTGGCTCGGTCATGCGCAGAAACCACGATGCCGCAGGCATCTCGACTCATGGGAGAAAACGCATGACAACTCTGTTCTACATCCTGGCCTACCTTGCAGTAATCGGCTTTGTGGCGACTGCCGCCATCAAGGTGAAAGGCTATCTGGCTGCCAGCCCCCTGCACGTCCGCTGGGAGCTCTACCCCGTGCCGCATGAAGGCCCCAAAGGCTCCTACGGCGGCAGCTTCATGGAAGAGACCGACTGGTGGACCAAGCCCCGCCACATCGACCACATGGGCGACCTCAAGGCCCTGCTGGAAGAAGTGCTCTTCCTGCACGCCACCTTCACCCATAACCTCAAGCTGTGGTTCCGCACCTACCCCTTCCACCTGGGTCTGTACATGCTGATGGGCGGCACCATCATCCTGGTCGTGGCCGCCTTCCTGCGCCTGTTCGGCATGAACCCCGACGGCGGCTTCCTGACCTTCGTGCACAACGTCATCAATGCCATCAGCCTGCTGGGCATGTTCGGCATCATCGGCGGCGGCATCGGCCTGATCTGCCGTCGTCTGCACGACGAAGGCCTGCGCAAGTATTCCACCCCCGAACACTTCTTCAACCTGGGCGTGTTCATCGTCTTCGCCCTGGTGGGTCTGGTGGCCTGGGCCTTCAACCCCTCCTTTGCCCGCATGTCCGGTGACTTCATCTACAACCTGCTCACCTTCAACTTTGCCGACATCAACAGCACCACTTTCGTGATCCACATGCTGTTCGGCTTCTTCGTGCTGATCTGGATTCCCATGACCCACATGGGCCACCTGCTCTTCAAGTACTTCACCTACCATGACATCCGCTGGGGCGACACCCCCACCGATTTCAGCCAGAAGAACAACGAGAAGATGAAGCAGGCCCTGCAGTTCAAGGTGAGCTGGGCCGCCGACCACATCAACGGTCAGGGCACCAAGACCTGGCTCGACATCGCTACCGAATCCCCCAAGAAGGACTAGGGAGTACATCATGAAAGATACGCTGCGTTTGACTGATATTTCCACGGCCGAAGGCCAGATGGTCAGCATCGACCTCAAGGACATCCCCGATGTGGAAGGCCTTGACCTCGTCAAGATGCCCTGGCGCCCCGTTACCGACGAGCAGAAGGCCAAAGTGGCCTGCATCCTGGACGAAGTCTGCGTGCTGAACATCCCCAAGCCCCAGACCCCCCAGGAAGAAGAAGAGCTGGTCAACCGTTTCCTGGACGGTATGCGTAAGCTGTTCAGCAAGGAGAACAACTGGACCTTCCTGCCCATGCTGGAAACCAGCATGGACTACTGCGCCCAGTGCAACTCCTGTTCCGATGCCTGTCATCTGTACGAGATGTCCGGCAAGAACGAGATGTACCGCCCCAACTACCGCTCTGAAATCTTCCGCCGCATCTACAAGCAGTATGTGAAGAAAGAGCCCCTGGCCAAATGGCGTTACGGCGACATGGGCCTGAACTGGAAGACCGTTGCCCGCCTGGGCGAACTGGCCTACCGCTGCAACCTCTGCCGTCGCTGCGCCCAGACCTGCCCCATCGGTGTGGATAACGGCCTGATCGCCCGCGAAATCCGCAAGCTGTTCAGCCAGGAACTGGGCTTCTCGCCCCGCGAACTGCACGAAAAGGGCACCATCAACCAGATGAAGGTGGGCTCCTCCACCGGTATGACCCCCGACGTGGTGAAAGAAAACGTGGAGTTCATCGACGAGGACTACACCGAAATCACCGGCGTGGGCATCCACACCCCCTTCGACGTGAAGGGCGCCGACATCCTGCTGATCCACAACGCCGGCGAAGTCATGGCCTGGCCCGAAAACATCGCCAGCTTCTCCCTGATCTTCCAGGAAGCCGGCCTGTCCTGGACCCTGTCCAGCAAGGCCGTGGCCTATGACGGCGTGAACTACGGCGTGTTCTACGACGACGCCCAGACCGCCCGTATCGCCCTGCAGCACATGCAGGCCGCCAAGGAACTGGGTGCCAAGAAGATCGTCATCGGCGAATGCGGCCACGCCCACAAGGCCATGACCGTTATCGCCGACCGCGTCATCCCCTACGAATACCAGGTGCCCCGCGAATCCTGCTACGTGACCCTGCGTGACATCGTCATGTCCGGCCGCCTGAAGCTGGATCCCTCGCGCAACAACTTCCCCGTGACCCTGCATGACCCCTGCAATGCCGTGCGTCTGATGGGTATCGTGCAGCCCCAGCGCGACATCCTGCACAAGATCGCCCCCCAGTTCCGCGAAATGCCCTGCCACGGCGTGGAAAACTACTGCTGCGGCGGCGGTTCCGGCTTCGCCATCATGACCCGTCAGAACATCGACGAATGGCGCGGCAACATCTCCGGCCGCAAAAAGATGTGGCAGATTGCCCAGGCCTTCAAGGACTGCCTTGGCCCCGAGACCAAGAAGTACATCTGCGCTCCCTGCTCCAACTGCAAGGGCCAGATCCGCGAAATGCTGGAACACAGCGATCTGTACACCAAGAACAGCTTCGCCTACGGCGGCCTGGTGGAACTGATCGTCAACGCCATGGTCAACGTCAATCCCGGCTTCATCAAGTGGGAAGGCGACGAAGAGTAATCTTCGACCATGTGTCATCTTTGGGGGGAGCAGCGATGCTCCCCCCTTTTTTATGCCTGTAGAAGACAGGAGAGCTGCGGCGCATCCGTCTGCGCCCATTTTTCCCTGCAAACGAGGAGGCCCCCCTTTTGCGAACAAAAGCAGTGCCCCCTCGCGCCCCCTCCTCGCCAAAAAAGTTTTTCCCGGGCCTGCCCTGTATCCGACGATCGCCCTGTGGCACCAGAAAAAACGTCAGGATGATTGTAAAGCAAGATTTGTTTCATCCATCTGGCTGCGTCGTATATCAGACGGGCTCTGAAGGACTGCGAGACGTTATCGGGGACGTTTGCCTGCTGCCTGTCCCTGGGCCATCCCCCAAATCGTCCGCCATTTCGTTTCGCGTCGTGACGCTCACCAGGCTAACGCCAGAAATAAAAAAAGGCCGCGGGAAATCTCCCGCAGCCTTGGTATCTGGTGATGGCCTCAGGCCATCTCAGGCTCATTCACGCCCGTAACGGTCGTCAAAACGCTCGATATCGTCTTCGCCCAGGTAATCACCGGTCTGGACTTCCACGATCTCCAGCGGCTGTGCCGAAGCGTTGCTCAGCCGATGCATGGTCTTCTGGGGGATGTTGACCGACTGGTCCACATGCAGGTGCATCTCTTCGTCCCCCACGCGCACCAGACCTTCCCCGGCGATGACGACCCAGTGCTCGGCCCGGTGCCGGTGACGTTGCAGGGAAAGCGCTGCTCCGGGATTGACCTGGATCCGCTTGACCTGGAATCGCTCGCCCAGGGCCAGGGTCTCATACCAGCCCCAGGGACGATACACACGCAGATGCATCTCCTGCTCGTGCCGGTCCTGGGCGGCAAGACGGGCCACCAGGGTCTTGACCTCCTGGCTGCGGGCCCTGTCGGCCACCAGGACGGCGTCGCCGGTCTCCACCACCACAAGATCCTTCACGCCCAGCGTCGTCACCAGGCGGCTCCCGGCATGGATGTAGCATCCCCGGCTGTCCTGGGCCATCACATCGCCCACGCAGGCATTGCCTTCCGCATCCTGCGTGCTGTTTTCGTAGATGGCTTCCCAGGATCCCAGATCGCTCCAGCGGCACGGCAGCGGCACCATGGCCACATGCGCGCTTTTCTCCATCAGGGCATAGTCCACCGAATCAGAAGGGCAGTGGGCAAAAGATTCCCGATGCAGGCGGATGAAGTCATAATCGGCCCGGCGCAGGGCCCAGGCCTTGCGCACCGCGGCCATGATGGCCGGAGCCTGCGCTTCCAGCTCGGCCAGATACTGGGAGGCGCGAAACACGAACATGCCGCTGTTCCAGAAATAGCCGCCCTGCGCCAGCATGGCCTCGGCAGCCTCCTGCGCGGGCTTTTCCACAAAACGGCGGACCGCGAAACCGGCAGCCAGGGCATCGCCCT
>ERZ791905.1709-NODE-1709-length-13837-cov-9.109418_pt1 | contig 13837 bp, 7 predicted proteins | sample MGYA00510147_ERZ791905 | MGnify/ENA primary metagenome ERZ791905 (study PRJEB30046, sample SAMN00792084) | human gut metagenome | study: EMG produced TPA metagenomics assembly of the A metagenome-wide association study of gut microbiota in type 2...
CGCTGTCAATGCCGCCCGACATGTCCCACGGGGCGAGCCAGCCCCCGGCCACGAGAGCCTCGCGCAGCCGGCAAAGGGTGAGCCATTCAGACTCGTCGAGCGTGGCGCTGCCCGGCTCGACGGTAATGGTCGATGTGAATTGGCAGAACTGCAGCTCGCCCATGCTGCCGCTGACACTGTAGGTTAGCACAGCGTCGGCCTCTGCGGTGTTGTCGATGAACATCGTGGGCAGGTTGCCGCTGCCGTCGGTGGCATAGCCGGTGAGTGTCTCTGGTATTGGGGTTGTGGTGAGCTTCCACTCGAAGGTCAGTTCAGGGCTTATCGTGCTGAAGTCAAGTTCCTGTGTGCCGTGGCCCGACTTCACGGTCTGTGAGGCCATGCCACTTATTGCCGAGGGGCAGTAGGCCACGCCGCAGAGGGTGGTGGCCACGCCATCGCAGGTGGCCAGCCTGCCTATAGAGTTGTAAAGGTCTATGAGTTCGGGGGTGAGCTCGTCGCCCTCGCGGCCCAATGCCAGGCCTGGGGCCGACGTCCCGGCTGCTGCCGTGAGGTGCAGGGTGAGCGCCCTCGATTCGAGTTGCGACACCACCTGGGCCAGCAAGCCGAGGTTTGCGTCGGTGATGCCCAGGGTAAACGTTGAGTCGGCGTCTACCTGCACGGTCAGGCTCTCGGTCACCGGCGCCAGGCCTACAAAGGCCAGCAGCGAGTCGGCCGAGGCGAAATGGCGCACGCCGGTGGCGGTTTTCGACAGTATGAATGTGCCGCCTATGGTCCAGTGCTGCCTGTCGTTGATGAGTATGGTGGCCCGGGCAACGTCTTGCCCGTATTCGCCATAGGCCGTAAGGCTCACGTCGTAGTAGCCGTCGGCAGCATAGGTGTGCATAGGGTTGGCGGCAGAGCTCGTGGTGCCGTCGCCGAAGTCCCACTCGTAGCGCACGGCTTTGTCTGACGACTGGTTCAGAAACTGCACCCTGCCCAGCAGCTTGTCGTAGGAGAAGCGTGCGTAGAGCCCGTCTTCAGACAGCTGGCTTACATATATGTAACCGCTGCGCACGGCCACGGCTTCAATGGTGCCGTCGGCATTGTTGACCACACCATGCGTCAGCTTTACCGCATGGTTGCGGTTTGTGGTGGCCGTGTCGGGTATGCTTACCATCACGTCGAACACCTTGCCGTTGGTGCCGCTGAACTCGGTGGTGCCCGTCAGTTCAATGCGGTAAGAGCCGTCGGCCAGTGCCGTCGCCTTGACGTCGTGGCCCGATGCGCGTCCAGACAGTCGCACGTCGGCCGTGTTGACGGTGAATCCGCGGGGGAACGTCATGTCGACCGACATGCCCGTGACGGGTGTGGGGTTTTCAAGGTAGACTGGATAGGCCACTGTTTGGCCCCTGAAAGCGTTTTCTGTCATTCCGTAGATGTTGACGCTGCCGCCCGACTGCCCCGGTTCGCCCGGGTTGTCGGGGTTGTAATCGTAGCGGTAATGGGCAATGAGCGTGGCCTCGGAGTCGGGCATGACAAAGTTGAGGCTGCTGTTTGTCGATATGGTGTCGCCGTCGGCAGTCCAGCATACAAACGTGTACCAATCGTTTGGGTAGGCTCGCAGGCTGATGTTGGCGCCGGCCCGGAACCCATTGCCGCTCGACAGGTTGAAGTAACCGCTGCCGTGGGGTTCGGCCACAAGGTTGAGCCTGTGCATCAGCTGCGGTTCAGAGGGCTCGCCGGGATTGTCGGGCGAGTATGTGAAATGGGCCACAAGGTTAGGGTCGCCGGTCTTCATCACATACCTGAATGTGCTTGAGGTAGATATCACTTCGCCGTTTTCCGTCCAATGGTCAAACTTGAAGTCGCTCTTGGCGTAGGCCTGTAGGTTGATTGTGGTTCCGACTTCAAAGCGCGCCCCGTTGCCAATGTTCAAGCTGCCGCCGTCGGACGGGCTTGCCGACAGGCGCAGGGTGGAGTATTCGGGCATGTCGGGCTCTGGCGGTTCTGCCGGGCTCTGAGGGTCGTAGACGTAGCGGGCCACGAGACAGGCGTCGCGGGCGGGCATGGTGTAGGCAAACGACGCCGACGTGGAGACCACGTAGCCGTCTTCCTCCCATGCCACAAACCTGAAGTTGCTCTTGTTGTAGGCCCTCAGCGAAACCTTCGTGCCTGGCGAATGGCTCGACTTGGAGCCAATGTTGAAACTGCCGCCTTCGGCCGGTATGGCTTGCAGGGTCAGCGTGTGGTTTACGCCTGGCTCCGGGGGGTTGGTGGGGTTGTATTGCCCTTTCATGCCGACACTGGCGAGCAGTGTCAGCATGAAAAGGATTAGTCTGTAACCTCTCATATAGAAAGATATTATGGGGTTGTCAATATACTATCGTTTTCTGTGTGCGGCCATTTATGCCGACCACGTAGATGCCTGCCGGCAAATTGATGCGCAGCGGGGTGGTGCCAAGCTTTCCGCTATGCAGGGTGCGTCCGTCGGCAGCCCATATACTTACGGCAGCGCCGGCCTCGCCGCTTACGCAGATGTAGCCTTCGGCGCCAGTCACAGCGGCTTCTGTGCCGCCTGGGGTGCCGTCGATGGCTGTTGGCGTCTGTCCGGTCGGTTCAAACGAGAGCTCGAAGCGGTTGAAGTCGGTGCCATTGGTGGCGCCGGAATAGAACGAATAGCCGTTGGAGCTTATGTCGGCTGTTGTGCCGAGCAGCTTGTCGTGCAGAAGGGCGGTGCCGTCGGCGCGCGGCACGCTGATGGTGTAGAAGCCGGCCTTGGCTGCCTTGTAGCCCATGGCCACAGTGGCGCCGGCGGCCACGGGGCGCTCGTTGATGGCGTAGGTGTTGCCATCGGCATCGGCTGTCATTACCTGCGGTACGTCGGCATTGATGCTCATGAACTTCGAGGCGTCGCACCCACGTTCGTAGCCGGGCTGTGCGTTGGGATTTACAACCACTCGCGTCTGGTCGCTGTAAGTGCCGTCGGTGATGGCTATGTCGAACAGATGGCGAGACGCGCCAGCCGGCGGGGCCATCCGGGGCGATGCCGCCTTGACCACGATTTCAGAGCTAAGTTGGCGCCCCTCCTTATGGAATATGATGTTGTCTACGGCCTCAGGCTTTTGCACGAAGAACGCCTGCATGGGCCTCAGTGCATACTTGTCGTCGACAATCGAGTAAGCCCTGTATGTGTTGTCGGCCCATACGGTTATCGGGGCGGTGAAGTCCATGTAGTAGATGTCGAAATATGCCGGATATGGATTGCCCACATAGTTCCATCCGGCGTTGGCCGTCGAGGTGGCTTCGAAGGCAGACAGAGGCATGGTCACGTCGGTGGTGGCAAACACTTGCGGGTGGGCGCCGGCATCTGCAGGCAGGGTGATGGTGCCGTTGGCGTTGCACTGGAAGATATAGCCCTGCCCGGCGCGGAGCGTGTCGGTGTCAACGTTCTTCCAGCTGTTGCCTGTGCCGTTGGTGGCACGGGCGGCTCCGTCGTAATAGCGGAACACAAACGATGCGTTGGCGCTGTGGGTCACCTTGTCGAGGGCCACGTCGTGGAGCGGGGTAATGAAGTACCAACGGCTGTATTCTACATTAAAATATGTGTTGACGCTGTCGGCGGTGAAGTCGGCGCAGTCGTTTACCAATAGGCCGGGGTTGGTCTCGCTGACGAAGAAATTCATCTGTGCCGTTTCCATCGGGGCATTGCCGCCCACGGTGAATTTGCCGCCATAGTAGAGGTCGATGTCGGGTTTGCCGTCCATGCGGCGGTTGTTGGTGAGCGAGAGGGCGCTCGTTATCTTCCAGTAGCCCACGTCTTCGCCTTCCAGGATTGAGCCAAACTGATACCAATAAGTGTCGAGCTTGTAGTTGACCACTGCAAATGAGGGCACGATGAGCGTCATGTTGCCCTTCGACGCCCCGTCTTGGAACGGGTCGTTGGATATTGACGGCGGTGTGGCCGACTTACATACAACGGTCTCAACGGCAGGGCAGTCTTCGAAGTTCCTGTCGTAACTGCCTATGTATGAAGGCAGTTCGATGTATTTCAGGTTGTTGCAATATTGGAATGCTCGATATCCTAAGTTTGTCATTTTGACCGGTAGGCAAACAGAGTCGACGCCACTGTACTGGAAAGCATAGTCTTCTATGGTTTTGACCCCATCGGGGAATTCAACATGGCGCAGTGATTTCGTTTCGTAGAATGCTTGGTTTCTTATTGCGATAAGCTGTTTGGGCAGGTGAAGATCGGTGAGTTTGGTGCAACTTCTGCAGGTGTATCTATTGATGGAATTCAAAGCGTCGGAGAAGTGGAGCCTGTAAAGCGACGTGCATCCCTCGAATGTGCTTGCACTGTTATTTACATTATTGCCTTCCGATGTCAGTTCGGTCACTGTATTTGGCATGATGAACTCTGTGAGCGACGTGCATCGGTAGAATGCCCGGTCGCCTATGGTCTGTAGCTGTGACCCCTCTGCAAACGTTATTTCCTTGAGGCCTGTCTCTGCAAAGGCGTAGCGTCCTATCGACCTGACGGTGGCCGGTATCTCTATGGTGTTTATTTTTGTGCCCCTGTAAGCATACTCCCCTATTGAGGTTGCGCCCTCCGGCAGGTCGGTGCGTATGAGGTTGCGCAGGCCGTTGAAGGCGTTGTCGGGAACAGCATCAAACTTGGCCTCGCCCAGGTCTATCCATACTAAATTCTTCATTTGCTTGATGTTGGCCCAGTCTGTCGAGTTGATTGTGCCGCTCACCTTGAGCAAACGCACGTCGCCCAGGGTGTTGACCACATACAGCACCTCTACGCCAAGCGAGCCGGGTGTGGTGACGTTGATGTCGATGACGTCGGATGTGAGCTCCATCTTGCGTAGTTTGCTGTAATAAGTGTTTGTGGAATTGGATACAGTGTCAATCCATTGCACGGTGTATGTCCCCGGTTCGAGCAGCATGGTGTATTGGCTCCAGCCAGTCTGGTTGTTTTGTGAGAACACTTGCTTGCCGTTGACGTTGAAGTTGAGATAGTGGTATAGGTTGGAGCTCGTGGAGTTGTCTATTCGGTGTACATACTTGTCAAACACAAGCATAGATGTCTTGCCTATGGTGAACGTGCCCGTGAGGCATGACGAAGAGTTGTTTTTCTTTACGTTGCCGTTTTGTATGTAGCCGTCTTCTATTGTCCAAGGGTTGTCTTCGTCGTTGGTGAAAGTGATGGGCTCCGAATTGTCTTTGAGCACTACCGACAGAGAGTCGGCCCCGGCCTTTGTTACGACATGCAGATTGTAAGACGCCGAAGCAGCCGCATGCTCTTCTGTCTCGCCGACTCTGGCAGTGATGACGGTGGTGCCAGGGCCAACGAGCGTTACCATGCCGGTGGTCTGGTCGACGGTGGCTACGTCTTTGTCGCTTGACGAGTAGGCTACCTTTGCCGATTCAGGGCAAGTGAGGGTGGGGGCTGTAAATGGCTCGCCTATGGTGGCCGTGGCCTCATTCCGGCTGAAGCCCAACTGCGGCTTGGGCTTGCCACCGCCGTCTTCGTAGGTTATGCTTATGCTGCCAATTGGAACATTGCCGCTGGAAACGGTAGCATAAATGAACACCGTGTCGGCCGAGCCCGTCCATACACCATCGGCAAATGTACCGTTCGGAATTGACAGGTTGTCAGTATTGAGGTTCTTGCCTTCTATTGCTACGCGGCTTATGAGCTTGCCGGCGTCAACGCTTATGGCAATGCTCGAATTGGCATATAGCCGCAATTCGTTGCCGGAGTCGTTTCCCCACCAGCGCGTCCTTCCGGAGAGGGTGATGTTTACTTCTCCGTTGATGCACTCGGCGGGGTCGGCATTATATGCCGCACCATTGTCGTTGGTGCTGAGCGGCAGGCCGTAGGCTTCGTCGCCCGTGAAATCGAACGTGACAGTTGTCTCTGCTTTCATGCCGGTGCAGACTGCCATCAGCATGCACAGCAATGCAAGTTGTAATGTCTTTCTCATAATTATGGTGCTTTATAGTTTGTTTCCGAAAAGGTGAAAAGGCTGGCATGGCACAGGAACAAGCGTGGCGCATCCTATGCCTGAAGCGGACGCTTGGGGCCATGACTGACCTGCCGCCATAATGGTATCCATTGCCATGGATGCCATCAACGTTAATGTTGCAGTCTTTCCTTCCTATCAAAATTCTTAAAAGTTCTATTTATTATTTCCCAATTGTATCGTATGTATGTAATCTCTGATATGATTGTAATCCATTTTCCCTGAATAATCAGCAATGCTGCGGGCATTGCTTGGTGCACGAAAGTGCATGTCGACGATGTGTGTATGATTTGTGATGCGGCTCTCCTGCCGCCATGAAATGTTCTTAATCCCTGCAAATATAGTTATATTTTTCTATGGATTCAGAGTAAACATGCAAAATGTTTGTCGACTAAATAAAAATTAACATTTGTCGGCGCTGTGGGGATTGGGTGGTGTTGAGGCTTGCAACGGTCGGTAATTTGCATTAAGTGGAAGGCCGCGCCACTACATGTGGCGCGGCCTTCGTCGTGTGTGGGTATGCTGGTCAGGCTTTCACTTTTTATTTAAACAGTCGTCTATCATCTGCCTCAGCACATGGTAGTGGCCCTTGGTAGCAGCGTCTGAGCTGCGGGCTGCCATGAGGCGTTCGTACAGATTGCGCAACATACTGTAGTAGTAGACTTTGGTGTTGTCCGGTGCCGAGTCGTACCAACGTGTGGCTTCGGTAACAAACGTGGTCTGAATGTTGCGGCGGTAGGCGCCTACGGCTTTGCCCGTGGCTGTCTCGCGAAACGCAATAGTTGTCAAGTCCTTTATGTATTCCTCTGGCTTGTAAGCATTGTCTGCGTACGAATACTTTGCAATGTTGCCTATCTTCGTTGGCGAGAGCAGGTCGGTGACGGCCCTTCTGCCCAGGGGCATTATCAACTCGAGTGGCGCGCTGCTGATTCGGCTCACGTAGCTTTCGGCTATGAGCCATGCCGGCTCTGTGAGCACGTTGCGGTCGATGTAGTCGAGCGCGGCCTTTTGTTCGGCCTTGGTCTGCGGGGTGTAGACAGCCCCGGGCTCCTCGATGCTCTTGTATGTGGTGTAAATGCCGCCGATGTTGCGCAGCACATGGCCCTCGTAGCGCATGAATTGGTTGACGACAGCCTGGTGGATGTCTTTGAGGTTGTCGTTGAGGTCGCCTTCTTCAGCAGTCCATTGCGGCAGCGCCTTGACAATTCTCTTCAGGTTCTTTATGCCGTATTCGCTTGCACTGACGGCGTTGTCGCCCAGGTCTTCGCTTTGGGCGCGCGGGTCGTTGTCGTAGCCTTCGCCACCAAACCAATAGCGGCGGCCTTTCTTGAGCTGCTCAATGGTTTTGCGGTTTAGCACGAGGCGGTCTTCCTCTTCGTCTTTAGTGTCGAATATTGGTTTGTAACCCCACTCAATGGCCCATTTGTCGTAGTCGTTGATGCGGGGAAACAGGCCCGCGCGGCCTATGTTGTCTTCGGGTTGCGCCACGTAGTTGAAGCGGGCGTAGTCCATTATCGACGCCGTGTGGCCGTGTTTCTCAACCCATTCTTTGTTGCGCAGGCTGTCAACGGGAGTAGCGTTGCTGGCTCCCATGTTGTGGCGCAAGCCGAGCGTGTGGCCAATCTCGTGCGAACTGACAAAGCGTATGAGCTGCCCCATGAGCTCGTCGTCGAAAGTCATCTTGCGCGCCGTGCTGTCCGAGCAGCCCGCCTGAATCATGTACCAGTCGTGAACCAGCTTCATCACGTTGTGGTACCAGCCCACATGGCTCTCAAGTATTTCGCCGCTGCGCGGGTCGTTGACGTGTGGGCCGTAGGCGTTGCTGATGGGTGAGGCAAGGTAACGGATGACAGAAAAGCGTGCATCCTCCATGCTCATGGTCGAATCGTCGGGCCATTCCTTGGCCGTGATTGCATTTTTGAAACCGGCCTGCTCGAAGGCGGCGTTCCAGTCGTTGACGCCTTGTATGAGGTAGGGGCGCCATTGCTTGGGTGTGGCGGGGTCGATGTAGTATACAATCTGTTTCTTCGGCTCCACCAGTTCGCCACGTTTCATCTTCTCTATGTCTTCGTCGCGTGGCTCAAGGCGCCAGCGGCAGATGAAACTTTTGCGCTTCACGCTCTGCTGGTCGTCGGTGTAAGGCTCGAAGTAGTTGACGAAGTATCCTACGCGCGGGTCAAACAGGCGCTTGCGCATGGGGTCTTTGGGGAGCATTACAAACGACGTGTTCATCTCGAACGTGACCACTCCGGCAGTCTGTCCGGCCGGCGAGGTGCCGTTTTCTTTGCTGTTGTATGTGCGTATGGTCTTTATCTCGGTGTTGATGGGGTATGTGTTTATTGCCTTGATAAACGAGCGGTCGGTGTTCATGGCACTCAGGCCCAGGCGCTTCTTTGTGTTGTTGTCTATGCCTACGGCAATGTTTTCTTTGTTGAACAGTCGGCTTATCTCAACTTTGTAAGATGCGTTCTTGGCCGAATCTCGTTTTGTCGACTCTATCTTGAATGACTCTACAATGGGGTCTTGGGCACTTGCCTTCACGGCGCGGGCAATTGACTGGGTGCTGTCGGCTGCAGAGAGGTATATTAGTGACCTCAGCAACAGGTTGCCGTTATTGGCGTTTTCCCAGTAAAAAGTCTGTTCGTTTACTTCTTCTCCGCCATATAAGCCTATGCCGGAAGGAGTGGAAACATAGCGTGTTATTGCCAGGAACGGACGGCCCATTAGTGAGTCGGGCACTAAGAGAAACCACTTGTCGCCTTCTTTCTGCACGCTGAAAAGCCCTTGGGTTACCGGGGCTTCTTTCTTTTCTGTTTTGTCGTCCTTCTTCTTTTTCTTCTTGGCCTCGGCTGGCTGGCCAAGTATCATGGCCATGGCCATGAGGAATATCACTCTTTTCATGCTTTTGTTTGTTTCGTCTTCTGTTGTTCTATATATTCTATAAGTCCGTCGCACGCGTCTTCCAATAGCTCTATCACCAGTTCGAAGCCATTGTCGCCGCCATAATACGGGTCGGGAACAGATTGTATGTCGGGATGTTCACGCAAGAATTGAGACATGCGTACCACCTTCTGGCGCTCTGTTTCGGTGGATGCCTTGGAAACGATGGCTGAATGGTTTTCGGCATCCATGGTCACAATATAATCAAACCGGTTGAAGTCTTTCTCGTTGAACTGTCGCGCTCTGCTTTCGAAGGTGTAGCCGTGGGCTGCCCCGTGTCGGCGCATCCTTATGTCGGGCAATTGTCCTACGTGCCAATTGCCTATGCCGGCAGAGTCGACGAAGTATTTGTCTGATAGTCCGCGGTCTTCGAGTTTTTTCTTCATTATGCCTTCGGCAGCAGGAGATCGGCAGATGTTGCCCAGACAAATGAACAGGATGGATTCTGGTTTTGTCTTTGTTTTGAGTTCGGTCATATTTATTTATGCATATGTTTAAGGTGCAAAGTTAATAAAAATGAATGGGAATATGTCTGTTTTGATTATCAAAATGCATATCATTATTTGTGCGTCAGAGGCATGTTGCATTCAAAACGTATGTGTTTTTCGGCAGATGGATGTTGTCGGTTGATATGATGCATAGTTGGTTGGGCTTGCAAGCGGGTGGATGTATGTGGGCGCCTCCACTTCCGCTATTGGCAAGGCATGATGGAATGAACATATAAACCAAAACAAGCACATAATGAAAAATATAGAGATAGTTGTCAACGGCAAGGCGTACCCATGCAGGCAGACCATGGGCGCCATGCTCCGCTTCAAGCGCGAAACGGGCAAGGAGGTCACCGAGATGTCTGGTGGCTTGTCCGACGCGTGCGCCTACCTGTATTGCTGCACCGTGTCGGCGTGCAAGGCCGACGGCGTTGAGTTCTCCATGTCGCTGATGGAGTTTGCCGACAGCATTGCGCCCGACGACATCACGGAGTGGGCCGAGTCTGTGAACGCCACGGCGGCCGACGCCCCCGGGGATGATGGCGACGGTGAAAAAAAAAGTTAGGCATACTTGAATTGTTGGGCGTGGCCGTTGGCAACATCGGCCTGCCCTACAATGACTTTTGCGGCCTCACGCCCGAGGAGTTCGGCCATGTCTATGAGGCATATAGCAGTCAGCGCGACGCCGACCGCAAGGACAGCTGGGAGCGCGCCCGCCTCATGACCACGATAATGATACAGCCCCACCTTAAAAAGAAACTGACGCCGCAACAGCTGTTGCCGCTACCGTGGGATGCGCAACGGGCTCACAAGGCCAACAATCCGCAGCCCACTGCCGCCGAGAGCAAGGAAAGGTTTGAGGAGATGCTGAGAAGAACGGGGGAAGGATAAGGAGAGGCGAAGAACCATTTTCGTGAGGTCACGAAGATGGTGTTATACGGGATTTGGGGGATTGGCTATAAATCTGTCATTGCGTCTCCCTTCATTAGACATTATCTCCACACCGGCGTTGAGACCTGTTTGAAAGGCTGTGCAAGCACTTGCAAAAGCTACCCAAAAGGCACAAGCAGTAAACTTTATGAATATCATATACAATATTGAGACGACACAAATGATAAGAGCAAGGAAGAAAACAACACTGCGCCGTTCCGTCTTCTTCTGGGCTTTGACAAGCTCTTTTATCTCGTCTTCATCTGGAATTATCTCAATGGTAATTTCGGCGGAGATTTTCTTTGGCTTGCTTTCGCCGGGTTTCTCAATGCATATCTCAGCTTTGATTTCTTTTATTGTGGCCATAGTCTCTTTCGTCTCCATCGCATTTCGGTGTTTAGGTTTTTGCAAATATACAAATAAATTGCGTATAAGTGGCATTAAAACGCTAAAAGTATGAGCAAAGAAATAAAATTTAACGTTCGGCTAAACGTCGACGGCAAGGAGCAACTGGTAACCGCCGCAATGTCGGCGGAAGAACTGGGTAGAAATTCTGTTGGTAGGGGGTGTAGTGTTGTCATCGAGGCCTTCATCATAAAGGCCAAGAACTTCTTTTATGAGTGGGCTATCCATCAATGGTATCATCATAAAGGCCTAGAGATTCTTTTAAGGAATCCATTGCGCCACTCTTATGATCCCAAGCGGCAGGTGATGCAAAAGCCCAAATGGATAAGCACAAAGCAAAGGCAAACATGGCGAAAAAACCGATAACTGACCGTGCTACATAGCCTGCTATCATAAAGATGAAAGATGCAAAAGTGAGAACCACCAGCATAATGAGAAGAAATGTTTTAAACGCCTTCATATTATAGTCTCTTTATTTTTTTCAAATATAGGGAATAATATTTAAATGCTCTGTTAAGAAATAGTGAAAAATGGCTAAAGAAATAAAATACAAAGTATCCTTGTCAGTTGACGGTAAAGAACAACTGGTAACATCGGCAGCCAATATTAAAGAGCTGGCGGCGCAGTTGGGTGCCGCTCAGAATCGCTCAGATGAATTGCGCAAGGCGATGATTAAGTTCAACAACATTACTACGGTGTTTCAAAATGTTGCTTCGGGCTTGCGCCAGGTCATGGGCGTGTTGCGTGAATTCTCGGCGGCAAACGCTGCGCAGGTGGAGGTGGAGACGAAACTTGCCACGGTGATGCGGCAGCGCATGGAGGCGTCGGAGGCAGACATTGACGCCATAAAGCAGCTTGCGAGCGCACAGCAGGAGCTTGGCGTGATAGGCGACGAGGTGCAGCTGGCCGGTGCTCAGCAGATAGCAACATTTCTCAGCCAACGGTCGAGCCTTGAGGCACTTATCCCGGCAATGAACGACCTGCTGGCACAGCAAAAGGGGCTGAAAGCTACAGGTGAAGATGCCGTGACGGTGGCCAACCTTATGGGCAAGGCCATGCAGGGGCAGGCGTCGGCATTGCGCCGGGTAGGCATCACGTTCACCGAGGCTCAGGAGCAGGTGTTGAAATACGGAGACGAGAGCCAACGAGCGGCCATGCTCGCTGAGGTAATAACAGACAACGTGGGCCACATGAACTCCGAGCTTGCCAAGACCGACGTGGGACGGGCTAAACAGTTAGTCAATACCCTGGGAGACATGCAGGAACAAATAGGTGCATTGTTAGCACCTTACGAGGCAATGATTGTATCGGTAGGGCAGCTTGGGTTGGCAATCAATGCCTTTGTTACAATGGCAGGTGGTATCATGGGGGCTGCTAAGGCTTTATTGATATGGACTAACACAGCTAAGTTGGCGAGCATCAACACAAAGATAGCCGGTAATATGGTGCGGTGGTTTACCACGGTAATGAACGTATCATCATTAAGCGTCACGGCAGGTACTGTTGCCGTCAGGGGGCTTACATGGGCACTGCGCGCGTTGGAAGCGGCCACCGTGATAGGCACCATTTTCGCAGGTCTTTCGATGGCAATGGAATGGTTTGGGAGTTCTGCGTCAGAAACGGCCGACGAGCTTGGCAATATGGCAGGCAAAAGCAATGCCGCCGCCGATTTATACAAGCGCGTGATGGATGTCTTTGAAAGCACGAGCGCGCAGACCTACGGCAACCTCATGACATCCTACAGCAAGTTGCAGGCTGCGTGGAAAGCACTGAACAACGAGCAGCAGAAAATAGCTTGGGTAAAAGACAACCAAAAGGCATTCCAGGAGCTTGGATTGCAGATAGACGGCGTGGCCGACGCTGAAAACGCATTCGTGAAAAACACGGACGCCGTTGTGCAGTCGTTTTTGAAGAGGGCAAAGGCGGCGGCGCGGCTTGCGCAACTGACAGAGGAATACAAGCTACAGAATGAGCTTATCGACAAAATCAGCACAGCCGACGCCGCGGCACAGGCGCGCCACCACGTGAATGCGGGCGACAAAGCAAAGGTAACATCTTGGAATAGGGAGAAAGACGGGAAATATATTGAGCTCGGGCGCGATGGCTTTTATCATTACACACAAGCCGGGGCGGACAGGGAAAACCGCAAGGTGTGGCAAAGCAACTCCCCTGAGACACGAGCCAATAGAAAAGCATTGCAGGAGAGCAAGGAGCGCACTGCGCGCATTGAGGCAGACTTGCCAAACGTCTTGGAAACCACAGAGATAACGGGGAAAGCAACCAATACAGTGCCCACCCCCAAGGCCACTACCAAGCCAACGAAAGCCGCCCCGGCCGCCGAGGGCAGCATGGACTGGTACGAGCAGCGGCTGGCTGAATTGCGCAAGCAGCTGCGCGCCGCCGCCGACGAAGAGACGGCAAGGGCCCTGCAGGCCGACTACAAGGCCACAGAGCAGGAATATGCCGACTTGAAGGTGAGCATAGGCGTTGAGGCTCCCGACAAGGCCGAGACAGACACCGCGCTCGACAAGCTGCGCGACGAGCTCAGGGCCGCACAGCGCGAGTTTGACGACGCCGTGACCGTAGAGGCCAAGGTTGAGGCGTCTGCCAAGGCAGACGACATACAGGCCCGCATAGATGAGGCCACGCGCGGGCAGCTGACCATCGGGGCCGATGTGGAGCCGTCGTACATAGCCAAGGGCAGCGCCGCCGACCTCCGCCAGAGCTACCAGAACGCGCAGGCCCGCGCCACCCGCATACAGCAAGACTACGAGATAGGGCTGATAGGCAAGGACAAGGCCCTTGCAGACATAGCGGAGATAAACCTCGAGCTTGAGAAACTTGGCGACAATGGCATGAAGCCCATAGAGATAGGCGTGATGGGCGAAGACGCAGACAAGGCCGGCGAGAGCCTGAAGGAGGCCACCGCCGCCATAGGCTCCATGGGGCAGGCCCTCTCGGGGCTTGGCGGGGCTATAGAGGTGCCCGAGCTCAACATCGCCGGCACGGTGGCTCAGGCCGTGGCCACCATGGCGCGGGGCTATGCCGAGGCCACCTCTAAGGCGG
>ERZ791905.1714-NODE-1714-length-13813-cov-4.097398_pt1 | contig 13813 bp, 10 predicted proteins | sample MGYA00510147_ERZ791905 | MGnify/ENA primary metagenome ERZ791905 (study PRJEB30046, sample SAMN00792084) | human gut metagenome | study: EMG produced TPA metagenomics assembly of the A metagenome-wide association study of gut microbiota in type 2...
AGAAACTCATTCAACAAATAACCGAAGGTATACAAGATAAAAAAGGAAAAAATATAGTTATAGCAGATCTTTCTAAAATTGGCGATACTATCTGCAATTATCTCGTCATTTGCCAGGGAAACTCCCCAAGCCAGGTGACCGCCATTGTAGAATCCGTAAGAGAATTTACACGCAAAGGTGCCAACAGTAAGCCATTTGCGATAGACGGGTTGCGCAATGCCGAATGGGTAGCAATGGACTACTCTGACATACTGGTTCACGTTTTCCTACCTGAAACGAGAGACTTCTACAACCTGGAACATCTCTGGGCCGACGCCAAATTAACCCGAATACCTGATATTGATTAATAAGCCCTATGGACAATAATAATAACGCTAACAAAAAGCCCAATAAGGTAAATATGCCCAAGTTCAACCTGAACTGGCTGTATATGATCATAGCCATGATGCTTCTGGGCTTGTACCTGACCAACGAAAATAGTACAGGTACGAAAAACATATCTTATGACGAATTCCAGCAATATGTACGCAATGGTTACATGAGTAAAATCATCGGTTACGATGATAACTCGGTAGAAGCGTATATTAAGCCGCAATATGTGAAGAATGTATTCCAGGCAGACTCCAGCCGGGTAGGTAGGAATCCTATGATTACTACCGAAGCCCCCTCTCGCGAGAGTCTGGGAGACTTTCTGCAAAAGGAAAGAGACGAACAGCATTTCGACGGTTCCATCAATTACGAAAAGAAGCGGAACTACTTCGGTGTAGTGCTGTGGCAGATTCTGCCTATCGCTTTCCTTATTGGTTTCTGGATTTTCATGTCACGCCGCCTGAGTGGTGGTGGCAGTGGCGGCGGTGGCGGCATATTCAATGTCGGTAAGTCACGCGCCCAACTGTTTGAAAAAGGAACTCCTATAAAAATCACTTTCAAGGATGTAGCAGGACTTGCCGAAGCCAAACAGGAGGTGGAAGAAATTGTAGAATTCCTGAAAGAACCGCAGAAATACACAGACCTGGGTGGTAAGATTCCCAAAGGCGCTCTGCTTGTAGGCCCTCCGGGAACAGGTAAAACCCTGCTTGCCAAAGCTGTGGCAGGTGAAGCCAATGTACCGTTCTTCTCACTGGCCGGTTCCGACTTCGTAGAAATGTTTGTCGGTGTAGGTGCGTCCCGTGTGCGCGACTTGTTCCGCCAGGCAAAGGAAAAAGCGCCCTGTATCGTGTTTATCGATGAAATTGATGCCGTAGGACGTGCCCGTGCCAAAGCTGCCGCAATGGGTGGTAACGACGAACGCGAAAACACTTTGAACCAGTTATTAACTGAAATGGACGGTTTCGGTTCCAACAGTGGTGTAATCATCCTGGCTGCTACCAACCGTGTAGACGTACTGGACAAGGCTTTGCTGCGTGCTGGACGTTTTGACCGTCAGATACATGTAGACCTCCCCGACCTCAACGAACGTAAAGAAGTATTCGGTGTACACTTGCGTCCTATCAAAATAGATAATACGGTAGACGTAGACTTGTTGGCACGCCAGACTCCGGGCTTCTCCGGTGCTGATATCGCCAATGTCTGCAACGAAGCAGCACTTATCGCTGCCCGCCATGGCAAGAAATTCGTAGGTAAGCAAGATTTCCTCGATGCCGTAGACCGTATCGTAGGTGGTTTGGAAAAGAAAACGAAAATTACTACTGAGGCAGAACGCCGTTCCATTGCTATCCATGAGGCAGGACACGCTTCCATCTCTTGGTTACTGGAATATGCCAATCCACTGATCAAGGTGACCATCGTTCCACGTGGTCGTGCACTGGGCGCTGCCTGGTATCTGCCCGAAGAGCGCCAGATCACTACCAAAGAGCAAATGCTTGATGAAATGTGTGCCACACTGGGTGGACGTGCTGCTGAGGACTTATTCCTGGGACGTATTTCAACCGGTGCCATGAATGACCTGGAACGTGTAACGAAGCAGGCTTTCGGTATGATCGCTTACCTCGGTATGAGCGAGAAACTGCCTAACCTCTGTTATTACAATAACGAAGAATATTCTTTCAATCGCCCGTACAGTGAAAAGACTGCCGAACTGATTGACGAGGAAGTTAAGAACATGGTAAACGAACAATACGAACGTGCCAAGAAGATACTCTCCGATCATAAGGACGGACACCAAAGACTGTCACAGTTACTGATAGACAGAGAAGTGATCTTTGCAGAAGATGTAGAAGAAATCTTTGGAAAACGCCCCTGGGCTTCCCGTTCGGAGGAGATCAGTGCCAATAAGATTTCAGAGGATCTGAAGAAAGCGGAAGAAGCAGCTGCAAAAGAAGCTGCGAAGAGCGAAAAAGAAGTAAAAGCGGAAGAGGAAAACAATGTTGAAAGCGGAAATGAAACCGGTAATACAAAGGTTTCCGCAGAAGGAACTAAAGTTTCTGTAGAACGCCCCGAACCCGCAAAAGAATAAAGAACTAAAAAACGGAATTACCGTGAAAAGCAATTTCTTAAAACGCGCCATCACAGGTGTGTTATTCGTAGTAGTATTGGTGGGCTGTATCCTATACAGCCCCCTTTCATTCGGTATCCTGTTCACCATTATCGGTGCACTGAGCGTACACGAATTTGGGCACCTGATCAACCAAAGCAGTGAAGTACAAATCAATAAAACGATCACCGCCCTTGGAGGCGCTTATCTCTTCCTGGCCGTAATGGGGTTCTGCCAGTCAACCATCGGAGCACAGGTATTCCTGCCTTATCTGGCTTTACTGCTTTACCTGATGATTACGGAACTTTACCTGAAAAAGAAGAATCCCATCGGCAACTGGGCTTTTTCCATGCTGAGCCAGCTATACGTGGCATTGCCGTTTGCGCTGCTCAATGTATTGGCTTTCCAATATAACCCTACAGAAAGCAGTGTGACCTATAACCCTATCCTGCCGCTTTCCATCTTCGTATTTATATGGTTGAGCGATACAGGTGCTTACTGTGTAGGTTCCCTGATTGGCAAGCATCGCCTATTCGAACGCATTTCCCCTAAGAAATCTTGGGAAGGAAGCATCGGTGGTGGTGTATTCTCTATAGCCTCTTCATTTGTATTTGCACACTACTTCCCATTCATGCCTGTTTGGCAATGGGCAGGACTGGCATTGATCGTTGTTATATTCGGCACATGGGGAGACCTGACGGAATCACTGATGAAACGCCAGTTAGGTATTAAAGACTCGGGACATATCCTGCCCGGGCACGGAGGAATGCTCGACCGCTTCGACAGCGCTTTACTGGCAATCCCCGCGGCAGTGGTCTACCTCTATGTATTGACCTTGTTATAAAATAAAAAAGCCGGAGGAATTCACATTCACCCGGCTTCACACAAAACACTTTACTCTACTTCAATTGCATCTTTGAGAAATCTAAGTTCGAAGCTTCTTCAGCATTACTTGATTGTTTTTCAAATACTATTTCTACTTCTTTATTCACTTCCGAATTAAGTTTCAGCTTGATACCCTTCATCTCAGGAGTCAATACCTCTTTCAGATTGAAAGAAACTAATCCGGCGGCACGGCGTCCACTTACATCACCGTAGTTATTATAACGAAGTTCAAGATGGAGATATCCGTCATCTTCACTCACTGCATCTGCTGTAGCTTCAGCAGGTTGCACCAGACTGATACGATGTTTCGTATCAGGATCCTTCGGCAAGTTCTGCATAAAGACAATATTCATATAACCACCACTGACCGTCAGGTCTCCCTTATAAATCAGTACCGGATCATTACCATATTCTTCCTCATTCTCAGCAGTCAACGGTTCCACTACTTTCGTCAGGGCATGCTCCAGACGTAATATCTTCACAGCATGGTCATATCCTTCATAATTATCGTAAATAGGATTGAACACCGTAACCACACGTTGCCCGTCTACCGGCTGATACCAGCCCATATCCGTATTGATAGGCCAAAGTGTTCCCCAAGTATCACTCTCCATATAGAAAGCATTCCCCTTGACACGTATAGTAGCCCAGTTCGGATAAGAAAAGTCCCCGATTGAGTATCCGCTGTCGAGATCATCGCATGACTGCAAGGCAGGTAGCACCGCCAGGCACATCATCATAAATAACCAATGTAATTTCTTCATAATTAAAGTCCTCTTGTTTGTTACCGTAATAATTGTTAGTTCATAAAATATCGCATGTTCTGACTATAAAATACGAAAGCCGGGCTATTACTGCACCGGCTTTATCACTTTTAACAATTTTATGGTCTTTTGAAGCCAAAGAGGTTTCATTATGTAAGAAGAATTACTTTCGTAGTAAGCGTACCATCTTTTTTGCCGCCCGCTTCGGAGCACCTGCATCACCCAAGCGTGCCGCCATGTATTCATATCCATCAAGCATTCGCTGCCGATAATCTTTATCATATAAAATACGTTCCAGTTCGGCACGTGCTTGTTCAACTGTCATTGTATCAGCTACCAGCTCCTTCACTACTTCACGGTTCGCAATCAGATTTACCAGCGAAATGTACTTCACCGTCAGTATATGGCGGCGCAGGAAAGAGATGACTTTTCCTATCGGCGTATGATAACAAACAGCTTGCGGCACCCGGAATAAAGCAGTCTCCAATGTAGCAGTCCCCGAAGTCACTAACGCCGCCTCAGCTTGTTGTAGCAGGCGGTAGGTCTGACCGAAAAGGATCTTCACCTTCGCATCACCTACATATTCGTGATAATAATCGGGAGAAATACCGGGTGCACCAGCCAAAACCAACTGGTATTCCGGAAAAGCGGAAGCTGCCCGAATCATATCGGGCAGATTATCCTTTATTTCCTGCTTCCGGCTACCTGCCAGCAAAGCGATGATCGGCTTAGAGTCCAAGTTGTTTTCACGAACAAAGCCGTCAAAGGTTTCAGGGTGCTCTGCACGGAAGAGGGTCACCTCATCTACCGTAGGATTACCTACATAATGTATCGGGTAGTGATGTTTGTCTTCAAAGAATTCCACCTCGAACGGTAGAATAGAAAATAATTCATCCACATCCCGTTTGATATTCTTGATGCGGTATTCTTTCCAAGCCCATATCTTCGGAGAGATATAGTAATAGACAGGGATATGCGTCTTCGCACGCAAGAACTTGGCAATACTCAGGTTGAAACCGGGATAATCCACCAATATCACCACATCGGGCTGCCAAGCAACGATATCTTCCTTGCATCGCTTCATATTGGCAAAGATGGTACGCAGGTGCAGCAACACAGGGATAAATCCCATATATGCCAACTCCTTATAATGCTTCACCATCGTTCCGCCAACTGCCGCCATCAAGTCTCCCCCGAAAAAGCGGAATTCCGCCTGTGGGTCTTCTACTTTCAAAGCAGCCATCAGATGAGACGCGTGCAGGTCACCGGAAGCTTCACCGACAATCAAATAATACTTCATATCTATTGACAGTTGTCAATTGAATTAAAACCAAGATTGTAACTCATCAATAAGATTGTAAGCCGTAACATCCACCGTAGTTGGAGTGATGGCTACATAGCCGTTATCGAGTGCCCAATGGTCGTTCTTCTCATTATCAGGGTCCGTATTCTGGAATTCACCGGTCAGCCAATAATAATGAGTATCGCCACGATGTGCAAAGTTTTCCCATTCATTCGTCCATTGTCCTTTGGATTGCTCACACACTTTAACACCTTTCAGCTCTTTTACATTGGGGAAGTTCACATTGAGACAAGTCAACGGTGGCAGTCCTTTTTCCAGAACCTGACGGGCAATCTCGCGGATATAAGGTCCCGAAGGTTCAAAATCAGGGTTCGGATCATGACAGCAAAGAGAGTAACCAATAGAGGGAACTCCTTTGAGGCAACCTTCAATTACCACTCCCATCGTACCGGAATAGTGTACATTCACAGCAGAATTATCTCCATGATTGATACCGCCGACTACCAAATCCGGTTTGCGGTCGAGCACTGTATGGAAGGCAAGCTTCACACAGTCTACCGGAGAACCGGAACATTTGTAAATCGTAAGTCCTACATCTTTACGTACCAACTGATAATGAATAGGTTCGGTCACTGTCAGCGCGCTCGCATTGCCCGAACGCGGTGCATCCGGCGCCATTACTACGATTTCTCCCAACGGACGGAGAAACTTTATCAACTCACTAATACCTTTCGCAATGACTCCATCGTCATTGGATATTAATATCAAAGGTCTCTGATTTTCCATATTTATCCTAATTTTCAGTGCAAAAATAGCAAAAGAGAACCGGATATCAAGCTTCGAAGACTTAATATATTAAATCCATACACTTAATCTATTAATTCCTCTTGGATGCTTCCTTCATTCATCATGTTACTATGCAGCACTGAAGGCTTAGCAAAAAGGTCCTGTGAGTTATGAAATAATTAGCCCCTAATCATTCTCTTCTTAATGATGTCTGTCATCCCCTCCCGTTGTACTTAACACTATGTTGCGTGCAACATGAGCTTCATTCCCGGCAGCATCCGTACAATAAACCATCAGGTGATAATCTCCCGGAGTAGCATTAGCGGGTATCACGATATCATGGTGATGAATATGCGCCGTTCTTTGTTCCGACACATCATACGACCTGTTAAAAGTGAAATCCACAGTAGTCCCCGTAGCCCGGGTATCGTGTGAATGATGATCGAAATTATTATGAATCTCTATCTTATACGATTTTAGCATAACATCATCCGATAGCTCCATCTCAAAATGCACACCGTGCTCACTACCTATTGCCAGCACCTGACCTTCGGTGGGTGAATTAAGATCAATTACCGGCTTTGTGGTATCACTAAGCGGATTATCACTATCACTACAAGCCGTAAACAACGACATAACCATCACTAAAAGGGAAAAAATCATCGGGAAATAAAATCTTGTTTTCATTTGAATCGTTTTTTAAAAGGTACTTTAATTAATAATTGAAAGTTTCGTCCCGGTTCAGGGATCTCCACTTTGCGGTAAAAACTGAGATGATTGTAATAACGCGTATTGAATATGTTCCGAACGGTCAGAGTAATCTCCACCTTATTTCCGGCAACAGGTAAATCAAGAGAGCCACCTATATGGAAAAGGTTCGTACCCGGAGTACGATCTTCGTTACGGTCCACCCTATTTTGACGGGCTATGTTTTGCCATTCGGCATACAGCATATAACGTTTCTTCTGCCAAGTCAGCGTATTATGCAAAGTGGCAGGCGGAGAAAAGCTCAAAGGAATATGTTCATCACAATTATAGGTATAGACATACTCACCGGATATGCGATAACTGAAAGCAGAAGAAATACGAACCTCTGCACCTGCCTCCGTTCCTGCAAACAATGCCTCCGTCTGTGTATATCGATAAATTTGTCCTGTATGGGGTAATACGGACCATTCCCCCGTAGGGCGCAGAAAGATATAATTGCTGAACCAGTTGACGAACGGAGAAACATACAGAGACAATCGTCCGTACTTCAACTGATAAGAAGCATCCATTTGCCAGCCTTGCTCGGAAGAAAGTGTGGCATCCCCTTGTTCGTGGCGGAATGTACCATGATGTACCCCATTCGAAGCCAGTTCATTCGCACCCGGCAGACGGAAACTCCGCCCAATGTTTACCTTCAGCTGATGCAGTGCAGAAGGTGTCCATACCACTCCCAGCGACAGAGAATAGTCTCCGAAGCTTCTGTTTACACGACGACTGTTCCAACGGTAGGATTCCACCTGTTCATCACTATAGCCCTGCTCTTGCAGATAAGTTGCCAGATATGGATCATCGTGGGCAAAAACATATATACGCCCATAATCATACCGTATACCTCCACTAACAGCAAGTACATTGTCCGGACGATACGTTGTAAGCCAGGATACCCCGGTAGTGAAACGCTCATATTCCGGCAGCAGAAAAGAATAGCCTGAAATTGTGTTTCTCTGAAACTGAGAATCCCATCCCATCCGATGTTCCCAGAAAGAAGAACCGATAAGCCGCCCTATCGCAGAAAAGCTGAAAGTATTCAGATTAAAACCCAGTTCCTTATCCGGATTTGTTTGCGGCAAAGGCTGACTGCCGTAATGGGTATGGAATGCACTCCATTCTTCACGATGATTATTCTGATAACCCATATCACCCGACAGGATAAACTTCTCCCAAACATATTGCTGATGAGTAGTCACTTTCAGATGGTTCACTTTACTATAGGGAAGCTCTATGTTCCGGCTATCACCGTCATCTTCCAGACGCGACACATCGGGAATTCCATGTGCACCGGGAAAGAAACCTGTCTTCTGAAATACATTAGACACGGCATAATTCGACTTATACCCTTTCTTTTGGTATTGGGTAAAAAAATTGATATTACGCTCCCACCCTGCCGTATTCTTCAGCCGACGACCACGGACTGGTATCTTCTGAGTCAGATAGATTATCGTATCCGCCGGGATACGGTAATCCCCGAATCGCTGTTCGGAATAACGCAACTTCGTATACCAGGCATTCTTTTTGATGCCCAACATCAGCGAAGCGCCGAAAGTCTCGTTGACAGACTTTCCTAGAAGCGTTACATCACCAAACAACATATTCTCTGCCGGAACCTGTACGGGAGAAATGTCAATCACTCCGCCCATGGCATCGCTGCCATAAAGCAACGAAGCAGGTCCTTTCATCACACTCACGGCATCTACATTGAAAGCATCGAGTTCCAGACCATGATCTGCTCCCCACTGCTGCCCTTCTTGTTTGATACCATTCTCCAATACGGCAACCCGGTTAAAGCCCATTCCCCGAATCATCGGTTTAGAAAAACCCGAGCCGATATCCATAGCTTGCACGCCCGGAATATTCTCCATCGCCTGCATAAAGTTACCTGTAAAATGTTTCCGCAAGAAATCCCGGTCAGCCACTTCAAGGGTAAGTGCAATCTTCTTATTCTGAAGTTGTTGGTAGGTTTCCGCCACCACTACTTCAGGCAAAGCTACATTACGGACTGAATCGGATTCTTGCGCATGGGCGGAAAGAGCTGTACATAACACCCCTAACACGCCCGGAATAAATCCTATACGCATTGATTACAATCTTTTTAGAATAGAACAATGAGGGGGACAAGCTCTCAAAACCTGCCTCCGCATAAATAAAGAACTATGTAATCAAGCAGTGGGAGGTGCGCGCAGGTGATGTGAATAAGACAGTGCATAAACTATCTCATCCTGATAAATAACCTGCTCAAAAGGTATGGGCGTTAAGATACAATGGAAGTCAACGAATTGCGTTTCCGTGAAAAGGGAAAGAGAGAAGTGACAAATGCCACAATCGTCCGGCGAGTGGCGCGGATGATCGGCATGGGAGCAGGAAGTGGAATGACCTTCCTCATGGTGATGAAAAGCTTTCACCACGAAGAATGGCATGAGCGACAAAATCAGCACCCATGCCACAACGGCTCTCTTCTTCCTACTACTATTCACTTCTCTTACAGATATTTTCTGAATATGCCGCGAAGATATGCATCGCAAACCGAACACGCAAACTACGACACTTAATATGTGTTACCGTTTGTAGTTTTACCAATATGTAGGTATAGCCAGCATTACTTCTTTGCTTGTTTTCTATACGCAACACAAACAGCTGCACACTATGGATGCCTAAAACTCGTCTTCTGCAAAATAAAACACAATGTTCCCGTCATAATCAATGAACCCATCGTATTTCTTCAGTTTCACATGGATGACTTTCTCCGTGCGATGCTTCACATCTATGCTTTCTCCCCAATCAGAGCTAAAGCGAAGCATTTTCCCTATAGGACTCAGCAGGAAAGGCAAAGAGGCTCCCGGGCTACCTGCCCAAGTGGAATAGCCATTGATGAACTCAATAGGTTCACCATTCCGCCTGGTCGGATCCAACATTTTATTTTCCAACTGTGCCCTGACTACATTAAAGTTCTCGTCGACAATATCCATATATCGTCTGTCTTTGAACTGTGCATAGGCATATCCCAAATAGAAGTTGCGAATATCCTCAAATTCCGGGCTTATCACCGTTCCGGTCTTGTCAATCATCACCACTCCGCCCTCTCTCTTTGCAACAGAGGCTTTTCCTTCACGGAACGGATAGGGCTCTTTACTGAATTTAGCAGGAATCACCATCTTGCCCGATACGTCAATAAATCCCCACCGCCCGCCATTCTCGGTCACTTTCACAGCAGCCAGGCCTTCGCTGAAGTCCTGTACTTTCAGGTAGATGGCCGGACAAATGATTTTGCCAGCCTTATCGAAAAATCCATAACGCCTTTTCTCCATATCATAGAAGGCCGCCAAGCCATTAGAGAAAGGACGCACCTCTTCCGGGCTTTGCGCGCCCACGGTCAACATCGTCTGGACAAGCGCCGGGAATACCTCACGGCCTTGCCTGTCAATGTAAGTACACTTGGAGTATCTGTCATTCACCGTCTTTACAATCAAGGCATAACCATCTTTGTTGAAAGGAGCAGAATCTATAATCCTCGCATTGAGTTTTATAGCCCGCCCTTGCTTATTAATGACGTACCAAGTCTCAGTGCGGCCCCACATGTCACGACCGGACTTGCATACCAGGCAAGCTCCACCTCCAAATTGAGGATAACCGAAACTTTTATAATCCCATTGGTAATCAATCACTTTATTCCCCTGCTCGTCTATAAATCCCCACAAACCGGTCTCGTCGTTCTTCACGGCAAGCAAACCATCATGAAAGGCATAGTTGGTGTCATACTTGTTTAATATTACTTTTTTGGCATTCTCCCCTATCCTGATAGGAGTAAACTGGGCGGCGGCAGGCAAAACCATGCCTACTGCCAAACATATTGTTATCAAATATCTTTTCATCTTCTTATGGCAATCTAAATTTAACAGAAACCGCATATTTCACTCTGACGTTTTTACCCTTCTGCTTTCCCGGTGTCCATCGAGGCATTGACTTAATAACCCGAAGGGCTTCTGTATCCAAATCAGGATCAACGCTTGTCAGCACATATGCATTGATGATACTTCCGTCCGTGTCCACCACAAACTGCACAACAACTTTTCCCTGCGTACCGTTTTCCTGCGCACTCTTAGGATATTTCACATTCTGTGCGATATAGCGCATCAGTGCCACCTGTCCGCCGGGATACTCAGGCATCACCTCTGCATTGTCATATATCTTATTGGGATCTTCAGCCTCCGCTTCCTTTTGCAGTTCAGCCGCCAATTCGGCTTGCAGCCTGGCTCTCTCTGCTTCCTCACGCTCATCGGTTTCTTCAACAGGAGCTATATACGGCACTTCGGGAATCTCTGTTTGAGAATCATACTCAGCCTCCTCTGTATTCTGGCTTTTACTTTCGGGTACAGACGGAGCTTCGGGCGGAATTGCAGCAATAAGCGCCTCCCAATCTGCCAGACGTTGGGCAAGGTCTCGCTGGTCTAAAAACAGATGAAAAGAACCTGACTTTTCAGTTTCTACCTGCAAGCTTCGGTCGGAAGGATTATAGGTCAATGTGAATTTCTCCTCCCCCATTGCCAATACAGCCGTATTTCCGTTTAATTGCAAAATGGAATCCACTCGATATTGTCGGAAATCCTCCTCTATCTCAATCATGAAGAAACCATATCCATATCCCTTTATATCCTTATTATACAATCCTAATTCAGCGTTTGCAAATTTTGCGCCATCTTTCGAGTTCCATTCACCTACAAACGGATGCTCCGGATCCGTCGAAGGAATTATCCTGTGTATTTTGTCTTCCAAATTGACCTTAAAAGACTTCTTTCCATTGCTCCATGTACCTGTCAAAGAATAATTTCCATCATACTCCCATAACTCCATTTGAAAAGTTCCGGTATTCTTCCCGTTGACAAACTCATTGACAACGTAATGCAATCCATCCTCTATCTTCCCGCTCAGCTGAATATCCTGTTTGTTCCGTTTATAGAAATAGGTGCCATACAAAGAATCGCCTTCCTGCTTTAAACACATCTGCACTTCCGATTTTCCAACCCTTCCCTCATAAAGGGCTTCTTTAATGGCGGGCATATTTACCACTTCCACAGTCTCTCCACCCTTCAAACAAAAGAACAAAACAGACAGAACCACCAACACTGACACGCCCCCTATTATATAGTATTTCTTGCGTGAGCCAGGCGAAGCAGGGACTTCCACCGTTTTCTGAACCGGTGGGGCTACAGGCTGAGGTTTATCATTAAAAGCATTTGCAGCAGAAGGAGAAACATCCTGTGGAGAGTATTGCTGTTCCTCTATAGACACCAACGATACAGATGAATCCGTTTCCGCATTTTCTGGATTATGATCCACTCTTGCACGTAGTTTGCGGTTCCATTCTTTACGATAAGTAACCAACAACCAAATTTCAACAAATAACACTCCCCAACTTATAATGACACCAACAGTCTTTAACACCGTATCACCGGCAGAATCAGGAATAAGTTTGGCAGCGACAAGTGACAGAAGCGAAGTGACAAGAATATTAAGTACCGGATGCAGCCCCCAACAAAGAGTTTGCAACGGGTACCATTTATAAAATGAACAAAGATGACCTAAAGCCGCAGCAAAATAGGCCAATGAACAAAAAGTCAATAGATACGGTCCTATTCCTATCATCTGCTTTATTTCATGCCCCCAATAAGACGTCCCAGTGTCTTGGGAGCTAAGAACAACAGTCATAAGAATAAAACCAACACAGAGACCAAGACTACAATAAAAGTCCACGACACTTACAACAAAATGTTGAAAGATTTTAGACAACGTTATCTTCAAGATTCCGATAACCAATATGGCAGCAGCCATCAGAAAAATAAGGAATAAATAAAAGCCACCGGAACCTTTATCTATATTTTCCGCAACAGTGAAAGATTCAACAACTTTCCCATCTATTACGGTTTGAACCAATGGGACATAAAGAAAGACTAAAAAAACAGAAACAGCTATCAGAATATTATAGATACCGGAATTGGTGCCCGATATTTTTACATCAGAATGCATCATATTATATTGGATTATGATACAAAAAAAGGCGGAACCATTCAACCTATCCGGTCCTGAGGTATCGCCAAACACCGCGCCCAAAGAATAAGTGTAAACAGTTCACGCCCATAGAGCGCGAACTTCAACATCTTATATCTCTTGGGCTTTCCAATTGGCGATTTTCAGGACCAAGCAATAAGAGCTAAAGCTCTAATATGTATAGAAAGAACGGAAACGCTTTTCCTTTGTTTGTTATTAATAAATAGAAATCATTAAAAATTACGTAGTCCGGCATTCTGTCGGGCTACTTCCAAAAAGGATATTTCCTTTTTACATCATAGTTTTGTCATCTTCCATAGGCAATCCGTTTTACTGATCAAACAAGTATTTTTATCGCTTCAAAGTTAGATAATACATATAACATTACAAAACTTTCGCACGACATTTATCATCAAAAAGCTTTATTCCTTCTAAAAATCTGATGCGACTCCTACTTTCAGTACCTCCCCCCCTAACGGAAGAAACTTCCCACCGCATAAAGAGGCACGTTCCCCATCACGCACAAACTCCTTACCTTTCCCCTGCAAAAAGCTTGCATATCTACTGAAGCATGATTACCTTTGCTGTTCAAGATGCCATCTTGCGCAGCACGAGATACCATCTTGAACAACACAAGATGCCATCTTGAGCAGCAGAGCAAAGGGAGTTATGGTTCATAGGGAAACGAGTTTCAAGCGTTAAGTTCCTATGCAGCTGACATTAAGAAGCATAGCTATCATCAACAACATCAATCAACAGGAACAAGGATATGGGAATGATTTATTTAGTAAGAAA
>ERZ791905.1717-NODE-1717-length-13797-cov-3.806578_pt1 | contig 13797 bp, 9 predicted proteins | sample MGYA00510147_ERZ791905 | MGnify/ENA primary metagenome ERZ791905 (study PRJEB30046, sample SAMN00792084) | human gut metagenome | study: EMG produced TPA metagenomics assembly of the A metagenome-wide association study of gut microbiota in type 2...
GAATTACCGGAAGAGAATATCATCAACGGCGGTACATTCGGTTTCGAAGGCTCCATCCTGTGCACCGCGTTGATGATTATTGCTATTGTGATTACTCTGAGATCAGCTTCAAAGCGATCCGTTTGCGATCCGTGTCCACACTCAATACCCGAACCCGGACATGCTGGTGAATAGATACAATCTCATTCGGATCCGAAACAAAACGGTCGGCAAGTTGTGAAAGATGAACCAGACCGTTTTCTTTAATGCCTATATCCACGAAAGCGCCGAAGTTGGTGATATTACCTACAATGCCGGGAAGTTCCATACCTTCATGCAGGTCATTGATTGTACGCACATTCTTGTCAAATTCAAAAATCTTGATCGGACCTCGCGGGTCACGTCCCGGTTTGTCCAATTCTTGTAGAATATCCTTCAAAGTAGGCATACCCACGGTAGGGGTAAGGTACTTTTCAGGTTGGATTTTCAGGCGCAGTTCCTTGCTGGTAATAAGCTCTGCCACGCTGCATCCCAAGTCTTTGGCCATTTGTTCTACTATACAATAGCTCTCCGGGTGAACGGCTGTGTTATCCAAAGGATTTTTGGATTGCGGAATACGAAGGAAACCGGCACATTGCTCAAAAGCTTTGGCTCCCATGCGCGGCACTTTCATCAGTTGTTTACGCGATGTGAATGCACCATTTTCAGCACGGTAATTTACTATGTTCTGTGCCAGTTGAGGACCTAACCCCGAAATGTAAGTCAGCAGGTGGCTGCTTGCCGTATTTAGGTTTACTCCCACCAGGTTTACGCAACTTTCTACGGTCAAGTCCAGTGATTTCTTTAATTTCGTCTGGTCTACGTCATGCTGGTATTGACCTACACCGATGGATTTCGGGTCTATTTTCACCAATTCAGCCAACGGGTCCATCAATCGGCGGGCGATGGATACAGCTCCGCGCACTGTGACGTCGTATTCCGGAAATTCATCACGCGCAATCTTGGATGCAGAGTAAATGGAAGCCCCTTGCTCGCTTACAACAAATACCTGAATTTCCTGCCTGAAGGTCTGGTGTTTCAGAAACTCTTCTGTTTCACGACTTGCCGTTCCGTTTCCTACCGCTATGGCTTCTATATGGTAAGCTTCTATCATCTTTTGTATTTTAGACACAGCTTCTGTGGTTTTGTATACCGGGGCATGCGGGTAGATATTCTCATTGTGCAGTAAATTGCCTTGCGCATCCAGGCATACCACTTTGCAACCTGTACGGAATCCCGGATCGATGCCCATTACCCGCTTTTGTCCCAATGGAGAAGCCAGTAATAATTGGCGCAGGTTCTGAACGAATACCCGGATGGCTTCTTCGTCCGCCTGTTCTTTACTTTGTGCGGCAAATTCCGTTTCGATAGAAGATTTCAGTAAACGCTTATAGGCATCCTGTACGGCTTCCGCCACTTGTTCTCCGCAAGCATTGTTGCTGCGGACGAAACGACGTTCCAGACGTTCCACACACTCTTCATCATCAGGGCTTATGCTGACTTTCAATAGCCCTTCGGCTTCGGCACGGCGAATAGCCAGCAATTGGTGTGAGGTGCATTTTTTCAGGGGTTTACTGAATTCAAAGTAATCCCGGTATTTATCAGCTTCACTCTCTTTTCCTTTCACCACTTTAGCCGTGATGACAGCTTGCCGGGAGAAGGCGAAGCGTACGGTGTTACGTGCCTGTTCGTCTTCACTGACCTGTTCTGCAATGATATCCCGTGCTCCTTTCAATGCATCTTCCGTATCTTTCACTTCTCCTTTGACGTATGTTTCTGCGCGCTTCTCCGGGTTCGGTTCCCGCTGCAACATCAGTAGTGTTGCCAAGGGTTCCAGACCTTTCTGGCGGGCTACTTCTGCACGCGTACGGCGTTTGGGTTTGTAGGGTAGGTAAATATCTTCAAGAATGGTACTATCCCAGGTTTCATCAATACGCTTTTGTAGTTCAGGAGTCATTTTTCCCTGTTCGTTGATAGTGTTGACAATGGTTTCTTTTCGTTTAGCCAGCTCATTCAGCTTCTCATATTGGGTTTTGATTGCTTCAATTTGCACTTCATCCAATCCTCCGGTAACTTCTTTACGGTAACGGCTGATGAAGGGAATAGTAGCTCCGTCCGCCAATAAATCGAGCGTATGGCCGATTTGTTTCTCAGAAATACTGAGGGTGGCAGAGATCATGCGGTGAAATAACTGTATCATGTTGAATCGTTTTTTTGAATAATGGGCGTCAAAGGTACGAAAGAATTATGCTTTTGCAAAGCATTGATCTGGTGTTTCTGCAATAAATATTTTTCTTTTGAAACAAAAAGTCAAGAGATCGTAAGCAAGAAGTTAATGCCTTGTTCCTTGGTGGAATCGATGTTCTCTTCTTTGTTCCCAAAAGGGACCAAGTCCGGGTTTCGGAAGTGTCTCGGCCGTACCAACTCCGTATCAAATTCGGTTAGAGGTATCTCTATATGGGGATGATACGGAGCAAATATGGGCTTGAACCCTTTTTACTACGTCTCAGACAGAGTTCTGCTGCCAACGGGATTCTTTGTAATTTCCAGATATCTTTGTGTTTCCGTGTCTCTGTGTCCGGAAAGATGAATTTTAAATTGATTTTTATTGCCCGCTGTATTATTATAGTTTAAATTCTGCAACTATTTTTCTATCCTTATAACTTTATTGTATATTTGCCGAAACAATTCTATATTCACTGAATGGGCTTATTTAGGAAAATAATATATAGCTTTCTGCTTTTCTTACTGATATCCCACATTGGGTTTTCATCAGCCTTTGCGGTGACTGGAGAACACCCGGTATTGATTATCAGTTCATATAATCCGGACGCACGACAAACTTCTGGAAATATTTACGATTTTATGGAAGAATTTGAGCGGCTGGGAGGGGAGGCTCCGATATCTCTGGAAAATATGAACTGCAAAAGTTTCTCCGAAGCTCCTTTATGGAAAAGTAAAATGGAGGAACTTCTTGCTAAATACCAGGGAAAACGTTCGCCTGTACTACTTGTGCTGATTGGTCAGGAGGCTTGGACAGCTTATTTATCACAAGAAGATTCCATACGTGGAAATGTGCCGGTGCTGGCTGCACTGGCAAGCCGTAATGCCATTATTCTTCCGAATGATTCAGTCGATCTGAAAACATGGATGCCTGATGCAGTGGATTTCTTTAATGACTTTCCTAATTCTTTAGTGAAAGCCGGATTCGTTTATGAATATGATGTAGAAGCCAATATTAATCTGATAAAGAAGCTGTATCCGGAAACCAGGAATATTGCTTTTGTTTCCGATAATAGTTATGGTGGTGTTTCTTTGCAAGCACATGTGGTGGAAGAGATGAAAAAACACCCGGAACTGAACCTTATTCTGCTGGACGGACGAACGAATACGATTTATACCATAAGCGATAAATTACATGAATTGCCTCCCAACACAGCATTGTTACTGGGTACCTGGCGCGTAGATATGTATGACGGGTACTTTATGCGCAATGCGACTTATACGATGATGGAGGCTGCCGGTGATGTTCCTACTTTTTCTATAACTTCTGTGGGTATAGGCTATTGGGCGGTAGGTGGAGTGATCCCCTCTTACCGGGCATTGGGTAAGGATATGGCGCATCAGGCAGTTCGTTTGTTGCAGGGACCGGACAGCAACCGGGTAGAAGTAGAGGTAATTCCGAATAAGATACAGATGGATAGCAAGATTGTGAAAGATAAGCGTTTGGATCTGTCTTCCATTCATCAGCCTATAGAAATGGTCAATGAAACTCCATCATTTTACGAACAATATAAATATCATATCTGGACTGTTGGTACGGTCTTGGTCGTATTGCTGAGTGGATTGTTTGTTTCTCTGTACTTCTACTATCATACCAAGAAACTGAAAGATGAACTGGAAGAGTCGGAGAGTGCTTTGAGAGAAGCGAAGGACCGTGCTGAAGAATCCAGCCGTTTGAAGAGTGCTTTCCTTGCTAATATGAGCCATGAAATCCGTACTCCGTTGAATGCGATTGTAGGATTCTCCGATGTGTTGGCTTCAGGAGGTATTTCGGTGGATGAACAGCAGGGATATGTCGATATTATTAAAACAAATTCGGACTTGTTGCTTCGCCTGATCAATGATATCCTGGATGTTTCGCGTCTGGAGGCAGATAGGGTTACGTTTACAATTGAGAAGTGTGATGTAGTACCACTGTGTCAGCAGGTATTAGCTTCCGTCAGTCAGGCTCGTAAATCGGAAAATGAGTTTATCTTTGAGTGTGACCGTGAGAGTGTGGATTTGCGGACAGATACCCAGCGTTTGCAACAGGTTATTATAAACTTACTCTCCAATGCCGATAAGTTCACCAGAAATGGTAAGATTACATTGAAGCTGGAAGTAGATGATGAGAAGAGAGTCGCTACTTTCTCTGTATCAGATACCGGTACAGGTATTCCGTTAGAAAAACAGAAACTGGTATTTGAGCGGTTTGAGAAACTGAATGAATATGTGCAAGGTACAGGATTGGGTTTATCTATCTGTAAACTGACTGTAGAGAAGTGGGGAGGAGAGATCTGGGTAGATTCCGGATATACAGATGGAGCAAGATTCGTATTTACACATCCATTTGAGATAGAACAACCAAATAAATAATTACTATGAAGAGATTTTACTTTTTTTTAGGGTGGATATTCTTCCTGACAGGAGCCGTGTTGGCTCAGGATAAAATAGTAAAGCTGAAAATTGTAGAAACCAGCGATATACATGGTAACTATTATCCTTATGACTTTATACTTCGACATGAGGCAGCGGGAAGTCTGGCGCGTGTGTATGAGTTTGTTCAGAAGGAACGTGAGACTTATAAGGATAACCTGCTGTTGTTGGATAATGGAGATATTCTGCAAGGTCAGCCTTGCGCTTACTATTATAATTATATTGATACCATTTCTCCGCATCTGGCTGCCGAAGTGTTGAATTACATGAAGTATAATGCTGGTAACATGGGAAATCATGATGTGGAAACCGGGCGTGCTGTGTTTGATCGTTGGGCAGGTGATTGTAATTTTCCCATTTTAGGCGCCAATATCATTGATACGGTTACAGGGAAAACGCACTTTAAGCCTTATGAAGTATTGGAACGGGATGGTGTTAAGATTGTAGTGCTGGGAATGATTACTCCTGCTATTCCTGTGTGGTTGTCGGAAAACTTGTGGAAAGGTCTGCGCTTTGATGATATGGAAGAGACAGCTCGCAAATGGATGAAGATTATCCGTGAAAAAGAGAATCCGGATTTAGTAATCGGAATTTTCCATGCCGGACAAGATGCTTTATTAATGGGAGGTAAATATCGTGAGAATGCTTCACTGGAAGTGGCTCGTAACGTTCCTGGTTTTGATATTGTTTTGATGGGACACGATCATACCCGTGAATTGAAGAAGATTAAAAATGTTGAGGGAGACTCTGTGTTGATTATGGACCCGGCAAGTAAGGGAGGGGTTGTGGCGAATGCAGATGTTACTTTGAAATTGCGTAAGGGAAAAGTAGTCGAGAAACATATCAGCGGAGTGCTGACTGAGATGAAGAACTATACTGCAAACAAGGATTTTATGGCTCGTTTTGCTCCCCAGTTTAGTGATGTTCGGGATTTTGTGTCCAAGAAGATAGGAAGTTTCACTGAAACGATTTCTACACGCCCTGCTTATTTCGGTTCTTCTGCTTTTATTGATTTAATCCATATGTTACAACTTGAAATCACGAATGCAGAAATTTCTTTAGCTGCTCCTCTGTCGTATGATACCGAGATCAGCAAGGGTGATGTGTTTGTAAGCGATATGTTCAATCTGTATAAGTATGAAAATATGCTTTATACTATGAAGTTGTCTGGTAAGGAGATAAAAGATGCATTGGAGATGTCGTATGATTTGTGGACAAACCAGATGAAATCTCCTGATGACCATTTGTTGCTGCTTCGTGAGAAGCGTCGTGAAGGGGCAACGGATCGTGCTTCATTCAAAAACTTCAGCTTCAATTTTGATTCGGCTGCCGGTATCATTTATACGGTGGATGTAACGAAACCCAAGGGGGAAAAGGTGACTATAACCAGTATGGCGGACGGAACTCCTTTCTCTTTGGATAAAATGTATAAAGTAGCACTGAATTCCTACCGCGGTAATGGTGGAGGAGAATTATTGACTAAGGGCTCCGGTATTTCTCAGGATGAATTGAAAGATCGTATCCTGTACTCTACGGATAAAGATTTGCGTTATTACCTGATGCAATATATAGAGAAGAAGGGTGTGATTGAGCCACATGCATTGGGACTATGGAAGTTTATTCCGGAAGAATGGGTAGAGCCTGCTGCTAAACGGGATTATGAATACTTGTTTGGAAAAGTGGAAAAATAATCACTATCTTTGCAGTCGCAATTTTTAATAGACTGTAGGGACGTGAATAAAAAGATAAAGAGAATTATAGGGGCTGTATGCTTGTTGGTGCTGTTTGTGGCATATCAGACAAGTATTACAGCCTTTACTCATGTCCATTACGTCAATGGAGTGCTGATTACCCACTCTCATCCATTTCACGGTAAGCACACGCACTCTAAAAGTGAACTTGTCGTTATAGGTCGTTTGTCAACTTTCCAATCTCCGGAGGTTGATCTATATGAAGAACTGCACCCTATGCGGATACTTCTGGCTATGCTGGAAACGGAAAAACTAACATCCTTGGTAAAGGAAGAATGGGGGCAGGTCGTTTTTCTTCGCGCTCCGCCGGCATTCGCGGCATAATCTTTTATCAAGCTTTCAGCTTGGAAAGCTACCGGTTAATATACCGAAAGGTACTTGTAGGTTGTAGCTCGTAGCTTGTCACTCATATTTTCAATACATACATTTTTGAGCGCAAATTAATGAAAAAACATATACTTGTGCTGGTGCTTGCTATGGTTTGCATCAGCCTCTATGCCGTAAATCCTATAAAGGAAGGCAACATGATTTCCGGTCACGTGATAGTGAAAGGAACAGAAGAAAATATACCCTATGCAACTATATTAATCAAAGAAAGCGGTCAGGGAACAGTCTCTAATGAAGAAGGTCAGTTCGAATTCCGTAAACTTCCTGTCGGGAAATACACGCTTCGCGTATCAGCGGTAGGTTATAAGACGCAGGAAAAAGAGGTAACTGTCAGTAAAGACTTTACTGCAGTCATACATTTCCAGATGCAGGAAGAGAGTTTCATGACGGATGAAGTAGTGGTATCTGCCAACCGTAATGAAGTGAGCCGTAAGGACGCTCCGGTAGTTGTCAATGTGATGAGTGCCAAGCTCTTTGAGATGGTGAATTCTACAGATTTGGCAAAGACGCTGAACTACCAGTCCGGCCTGCGTGTGGAGAACAACTGTCAGAACTGCGGTTTTCCACAAGTACGTATCAATGGTCTGGAAGGTCCTTATTCTCAGATATTAATAAATAGCCGTCCTATCATCAGTGCCCTTAGCGGGGTATATGGACTGGAACAGATTCCTGTGAATATGATAGAGCGTGTGGAGGTAGTGCGTGGTGGTGGTTCTGCTCTGTTCGGAGCGAATGCAGTAGGTGGTACTATCAATATCATTACTAAAGATCCTATCAGTAATTCTTTTCAGGTATCGAGCATGTTTTCGTGCATGGATGGAAAATCGTGGGAACAATATATGGGTGGTAACGTCTCCCTGGTTGCAAAAGATAATTCTTACGGTATTGCCCTGTATGAAAGCTATCGTAATCGTAACCCTTATGATCGTGATGATGATGGTTTCTCCGAACTTGGTAAACTGAATATGAATACTTTCGGTTTCCGTGCTTACTATCGCCCTACACATTTCAGCCGTATCAATCTGGAATATCATACTACTAATGAGTTCCGTCGTGGTGGTAATAAATTTGATCTGCAACCGCATGAATCGGATATTACGGAGCAAACTAAGCATATTATTAATAGTGGTGGTGTCAGCTATGATTTATTCTGGCGTGAATATAAACATAAGATTTCTCTTTATGGTTCTATTCAGCATACGGATAGAAACAGCTATTATGGAGCGCAACAGGACATGAATGCTTATGGTAAGACGGATGATCTGACCTGGATAGCCGGTGGCATGTATGTAGGCAATATGAACAACTGCTTCTTTGCTCCTGCTACTTTTACCGGTGGCCTTGAATATCAGAATAACTCCCTGCATGATGTCATGGCTGGTTATCATCGTGATATGAAGCAGGATGTACGGATAGCCAGTGCCTTTGTTCAGAATGAATGGAAGATGCGTCAGCTCACTATGCTGATGGGTGCCCGCCTCGATAAGCACAATCTGATAGACAAGTTGATTTTCAGTCCGCGTATCAATTTCCTTTATAAACCGACTGAGGATTTACAGGCGCGTCTGACGTATTCTACCGGTTTCCGTGCACCGCAGGCTTATGATGAAGATTTGCATGTGACAGCTGTAGGTGGTGAAGGCGTCCAGATTAAGTTGGCTGATAACCTCCGTGAAGAGCGTTCCAACAGTTACAGTGGTTCTGTGGACTGGAGTACACATCTCGGACACTGGCAAGCGAATATTTTGCTGGAAGGTTTTTATACTGACCTGCGCCATGTGTTCGTATTGGAAGATATCGGTAAGGATGATAACGGGGATAAAATCAAAGAACGTCGTAACGGTAGTGGTGCACGGGTATATGGTGTCAATCTGGATGCCAAATTGGCTCATGGCAAAGAAGCACAATTCCAGTTGGGATTCACCGCACAACGTAGCCGTTATATGGATGCCGAGGTCTGGACCAAAGTGGATGGTGAAGAATTAACTACCAAGCGCATGATGCGTACCCCGGATTATTATGGCTATTTCACTTTCTCTTCCGCACCATTGAAAAACTTCGATTTCTCTTTGTCAGGCATCTATACCGGAAAGATGATTGTTCCTCACTATGCTCCGGTAGATGCCCCGGAAGGTGCGTTCTGCAATATAGAAAAAGACCGTATGGAGAATACTCCCGATTTCTTTGATCTCAATCTGAAGTTAAATTACACCTTTGTTCTGCGTGATCACATCAAGTTGCAACTTAATGCCGGTGTACAGAATATTTTCAACAGCTTTCAGAAAGACCTGGATAAAGGTGAGTTCCGTGATTCCGGTTATTTTTACGGACCAACGCAGCCAAGGACATTCTTTATCGGCTTTAAAATTATGAATTAGGCTGAGGTCTAAATTTAATATTGCAAGTGTTTGCAAAATTATTGTATGGGCTTATGAATTTATTGCAAGAGCATAATTTCATAAGCCCTTTCTTGTTGAAATGTTCCCTTTTTCTTTTTTTTAGGATATTTCGGACGGTTTTCAGCGAAATATTGCTTAAGTTTGCCACGCAAATAAGAAAGGGAGATGAAAAATATAAAGAACGTAGATATTGCAACTATTCGCCGTTTTCCGGCAATGGATTTTATTGGGAATGATTTTGCCATATTCGACAATATAGGAGATATCCCTTTGTTCGGTTATCCTACACGCCTGAATGCATCCTGTCTGACACTCTGTATGAAAGGGCATTGCAAGATACGCATCAACCTGAAAGAACATGAGCTTACCGAAGGTGTTCTTGTAGTTACTTTGCCCGAACAGATTTTGCAGCAGGTAGAGCGTTCGGATGATTTCACCGGTGTTTTTATAGTTGTCTCCGGACAGTTTATAGATGATGTGCTCCCCACGGTACAGCAGTTATTTCCTCTGTTTTTTATGATTAAAGAGCAGCCCTGTGTGCGCCTCAATCCGGAACAAATGGAGGCTGTGCAGGAGTATTATTCTTTCCTCCAAAAGAAGGTAAAACTGAAAGACAATCCTTTCCGTAAAGAGATTACTCAGGGATTGATACTTTCTCTTTTCTATGAGATATATAGCATCTATCAAGGCAATGAGCCTACTGTCAGAAAAGTAAAAAGTAGGAAAGAGGATCTCTTTGAGCGTTTTGTCCGTGCAATTACAGAATCATACAAACAGGAACGCAGTGTTGCCTATTATGCCGACAAAATGTTCCTGACAGCCAAACATCTTTCTACAGCTGTAAAAGAAGTCAGTGGAAAGACTGCCGGAGAGTGGATAGACAGTCTTGTCATTCTGGAGGCAAAAGCTTTGTTGAAATCTTCCGAAATGAGCATTCAGGAAATCTCCGATGAACTGCATTTTGCCAACCAGTCTTTTTTTGGCAAATATTTCAAGCATCACACCGGAATGTCTCCGAAAGAATATCGTAAGCAATAAGCGTTAACTATTAATTATTAATTTTGCAGTGTGATAGCGCAGCCTTAATACCTAATATTTAATAATTAATATTTGAAATATACCCCCAAAAATAAGAAAACATGGAAAAAAGAGAAATTGACCTTGCTGTTTCCTGCTATGGAAAAGTGAAGGATGTGAAGTATGATGCTGTCATACTTCCCTGGGGCGCAATAGAGCCTCATAACTTACATCTTCCGTATCTCACCGATTGCATTTTGCCCCATGACATTGCTGTAGACGCCGCTACGCTGGCACTGGAACGTTCCGGTGTACGTTGTATGGTGATGCCTCCTGTTCCATTCGGCGCCCACAACCCCGGGCAGCGTGAACTTCCCTTCTGCATACATACCCGTTATGCCACCCAACAGGCTATTCTGGAAGATATTGTCGCTTCTCTTTATGCTCAGGGCATGCGTAAACTGATTATTGTCAGTGGGCATGGGGGGAATAATTTCAAAGGTATGATACGCGACCTTGCCTTTAGCTATCCGGACTTCCTGATTATTGCTACCGACTGGTTTAGCCTTGTTCCCACGAAAGGTTATTTTGAAGCTGAAATAGATGACCATGCCGGTGAACAGGAAACTTCCGTAATGATGCACTATCATCCGGAGCTGGTAAATCTGGATGAGGCAGGTGATGGGGATTCTAAGCCTTTTGCTATTTCCTCGTTGAACGAAAAGGTGGGTTGGGCACCGCGCCATTGGGATAAAGCCACAGTGGATAGCGGAGTAGGAAACCCCAAGAAAGCTACGGCCGAAAAAGGTGAACGCTATGTGAAGCCTATTATCGAAAAGCTTGCCAAGCTCTTCACGGAAGTAGGGCAGGGCGAACTTTACTAAGCGTAGCTTGTCACTTAGTTTAGTTACCTGTCGGTGTCTGCGATACCACACCTGAACGGGGCAAATGCCACACTTGGGCGACCACGAGGTGTGGCATTTGCCTTGCTGAGGTGTGGCAATTTACAGTATGCCCGAGCGTACGCGACTGAGGGTTTCGGGCGTCATCAGCAAATAAGATGCGATATGTGACAATGGTGCCCGTTTGATGACTTCCGGGTGGGTATGCATCAGCATATTGTAGCGTTCGCGTGCTGTTTCGAACCGCCAGGAGTCAGCTTTCACTTGAGATACGATGAGTGAATACTCCAGTATCTTGCGGTAGAACATATTGATTTCCCAAGAGATTTCTGTCAATCTCATGAATTTATCGTAGGGGAGGAGGTATACTGTGCAAGGTTCCAGAGCTTCTGCCATCAGGCGGGTAGGTTCTTGCTTCAATGTACTTTCTATACAGATGATGACACAGCCTTCGTAGGAAAAGTGCTCGGTGACGTCTTTACCGTTTTTGTAATAGAACTGACGCATCATGCCTTTACCCACAAATGCCATGTGGTGGCAGACTTGTCCTTCCTTGAATAGGAGTTCACCCTTTTCCAGCTCTTTGCGGATCAGAATTTCTTCTATCAGTTTTCTACCCTCAGGTGCCATACCCGGATAACGGGAATTCACAGTGGCATTAACTGTTTCTTTTAATAGTGTATCCATAATTGTTCGCTGGTATTAATAACCGTTTCCGGGCACAAAGGTAAGAAAGATTTGATTTAAATCAAACCTTCTGAAATGATTAGTGCTTAGCGACAAACCCCTTTGTTGTCCACTTCATGCTATACCAGCGTCGCACGAAGATGGCTCCCCGGATGTTTTCATCCAACAGAAAGGCAACCCACATACCACAGATGCCCCATTCCAAAGGAATGCCGAAGATGTATCCCAGTCCGACGGCAACGCTCCACTGAACCACCAGTCCGACGTAAAACGGATAGTTGACGTCGCCGGCTGCACGCAAGGCATTCGTGGCAAAAATATTGATAGGTCGTCCGATTTCAAGAATAACGTCGATGATGAGGATAGTAGTGCCCAGTCGGATGATCTCTTCGTTGGAAGTCAGCCAGTGGAAAATAGTGTTTCCAAAGACAGCAAGAACCGTGGAAAGTATGACGGTAATCATTACGGATTTCTTCATCACGTATTTTCCCATGAGGAAGGCGGCATGAGGTTTTCCCTCTCCGATGAGATGACCGATGCAGATGGCACCTCCTTGTGCCATGGCAATGCTGAAGAGGTAGGCGAACATGATAATGTTGACGCAGTAGGTACGGGTGGCCAGTGCCTCTACGCCCAGCATATTGATGAAGAAGGTAATCACTACTTGTGATGAACTGTAAGAGAGCTGTTCTCCGGCGGAAGGTAACCCTACTTTCATCAGGTTCTTTAGTTCTGTCCATGGGAATGGACGGAAATAAGCGATAGGGAAACGGTGGATATGCTTGCGGAACAGGATAATGAATAGCAGCACCATGGAAACTCCGCGGCTGAAAGCTGTGGAAATGGCAGCACCTTCTACGCCAAGTTCCGGGAAGCCGAAGCGACCGAAGATAAGGGAGTAGTTACCTATGATATTAAGTATGTTGACAACGACGGTTACCAGCATTGGATAGATGGCTTTGTTGGCACTACGCAGAGAGGCGGAAAGGGTCAGAGAGATAGCTTGGAAGAAAGCGAAGGCACCCACGATGCGCATATAGTCCATACCGTCTGTCATCAGTTCGGGAGTGAGTCCCATGAGGCGTAGAATCGGTCCGGCACAAGAAAAAAGGAACAAGCTGACAGAGATACCGATCACTATATTTACAAGAATGGATACACCGACTACTTGGACTACTTTCTTCTGCAAACGTGCACCGAGGTATTGGGAACAAAGAACGGAGGTGCCAAGATTGATAACCTCAAATACAAGGAAAGTAAGCATGATGATCTGGTTGACCACTCCTACGGCGGCAACGCTACTGTCTGAGTGGCGGCTCAACATAATAGTATCTACAGCACCCAGCATCATGATGAGCAGGGTCTCTATAAATATAGGGGCAGCGAGTTTGGCAAGTCGCTTTTTTAAGCTTTCCTGATGTATCATTTCGTATGTGTTTGAAATCCGGTGATGAAAAGTCGCGCAAAGGTACGGAATGGGAAGAGAAAAGAGATTGATATAGGTCAAATATTAGTTCTTCGGGGTATATCCTGATACAGTCTCATCAATACCTAATAAATTATTTTTTTAGTCTTTGCTTTTGACTTTTAGTAGATTACACCTTTTCCTGAAAAAAGTCAGAAAAAAATATAATGGAAAGATTTGCATAGTCCAAAAGTTTCCCATACATTTGCACCGCATTTGAGAAACAATGCAGGTTTAAGGAAGTGTGGGTGAGTGGCTGAAACCACCAGTTTGCTAAACTGACGTACGGGTAACTGTACCGGGGGTTCGAATCCCCCCGCTTCCGCAAACAGCCGGTGGATTCGTCTAACGGTTAGGACACATGCCTCTCACGCATGTAATACGAGTTCGATTCTCGTATCCACTACGGAAAATTTTAATGCACTCTTAGCTCAGCTGGTAGAGCAATTGACTCTTAATCAATGGGTCCAGGG
>ERZ791905.1722-NODE-1722-length-13727-cov-7.736176_pt1 | contig 13727 bp, 8 predicted proteins | sample MGYA00510147_ERZ791905 | MGnify/ENA primary metagenome ERZ791905 (study PRJEB30046, sample SAMN00792084) | human gut metagenome | study: EMG produced TPA metagenomics assembly of the A metagenome-wide association study of gut microbiota in type 2...
AGCTCGCGCCGCTTGATCCGCTGCCCTTCACCGGGCTGTACGGCGTGACCAAATGCGCACTCGACCGTTACGCCTTCGCGCTCGGCATGGAGCTGCAGCTGCTCGGCATTTCGGTGTCGGTTCTGCGTGCGGGCGCGGTCAGCACCGGCATGCTCGGCGCGTCCACCGACGCGTTGACGGCGTTCTGCGAGAAGACCGCGCTCTACCGCTGCAATGCCGCCCGTTTTCGCCGGATCGTCGACAGCGTAGAGGCAAAGAGCGTTCCGCCCGAGCGGATCGCAAAAAAGGTTCTGCACATTCTCGGTGCAAAGCGCCCCGCATTTGCCTATGCGATCAACCGCAATCCGCTGCTCCGACTGCTCAACCTGCTGCCGAAGCGGATGCAGCTGTGGGCGATCCGCCTGGTGCTGCGGGAGAAGGCGGACAAGCATGGTTAAAGAACTTTGGCACGACCCGCTGTTTCTCGCCGCAAAATCGGCGGATGCCACCGCGGAGGACCGCGATACCGCAAAGGATCTGTTGGACACGCTGATGGCGCATGCCGACACCTGCGTCGGCATGGCGGCAAATATGATCGGTGTCCGCAAACGGATTATCGCGTTTCTGGACGAAAGCGGCAAACGCCCGGTTTACACCGTCATGTTCAACCCGGAGATCCTGCGTGCGGACGGCGCTTATCAAACCGAGGAGGGCTGCCTGTCGCTGCTCGGTGCGCCGCGAAAATGCCGTCGCTATCAGACCGTTAAGGTACGCTACACCACGCCGGACATGCAGACGCGCATCAAGACCTACACCGGCTTTACCGCGCAGATCATCCAGCATGAGATCGACCATTGCAGCGGTGTGCTGATCTGAACGCTGCGTATAAGCTGAAAGCGCCGTTTATGACCCAAGTAGTCGCAGCCCTCCCATGGCAAGGCAACAGATTTATGATCTGTCAACGCCTAGCGCGCAAGGCGCGCGGGCTTTTGTGGGAGCGAAAAAGGGTGGATGCGAAGCTGTCGCATCCACCCTTTTTACATTGCCGGACGCGCCGCAAGGCGCGTTTTTTCTGTTTATCCGTGCAGGAACGCGCGGATGGTCCGAACGTAGTCCCCCGCCTTGAGCACCGTGGACAAATGCCCGCCCGAAACATAGGAAATCTGCGGGTCATGCATCAGTCTGATGAGATCCGCCTGCATTTCGCCCGAGAAAAAGTCCTTGTCCGGCAGGATAAGCAGGATTTTTCCCGCAAGCGACGCAAAATCCGCCTCGGTCACGGGCTTCTGATTCATAAGATCGGCGAGCAGACCCGAGATATGCACATCCTTTTCCTGCTCGTAATCCTTAAAGATCGTCTCGAACATATCCTGCGCGTATGCGACCTCATCGGCACTCTCGTCCCGGACATGGCGCATCCCCGCCTTTATGAGCGTCGGCTTCAGTTTTTCATAGTTGCAGTGCTTCATATACCACAGCATCAGCGGAGCAAGGAAGTATTTCCTTTTCAGGCTTTTCAGCGTTTTCGCATCCATGCCGCCGGTCGAAATGAGGATCAGTCCGCCGACCTCACCCGGGTACTTCTGCACATAGATCTGCGCGACCATGCCGCCGTCGCTCGCGCCGATCAGAATCGGCGCTTCGATACCGAGCTTCCGAAAAAATGCATGCATTCCCGTCACAAGCGCCTGATTGGTACGCAGCTCTCGCGGATAATCAAACAGAAGGACGCGGCAGTCGCCCGAGAGCGCGCCCGCATAGTCCATCCACATTTCCAGCGTGTTCATCCCGCCGTTCAGGAAGACAAGTGTTTTGCCGCCTGCACTGCCGCACAGGATATAGCGGAATCGTGCGCCGTCGACGGTGACCTCCTCACACGGATGTGCCGCCGAAAAAGTTTTCAGTTTTTCCGAATATAACACCTTGTTTTCATTCTCCTTTATTCTCACGGTTTTCGGAATCCGGGCAGCGGATCAGATCGTACAGCACGCCGCATGCGCCGAAACGGCGCGTGCCTGCAAGCTCCATGCCGAGGTGTATGTATTTATCGCATTTGGATTTTGCGTCGGTATCAAGGATTACCGGCACGCCGAGCCGATTGCCCTCAGCGAATGCCATCTCCATCACCTTCCGCATATAGCCCTGTCCCTGATACGGTTCTCTGACACAAACCATACCGACATAGATGTATGGTTTCTTTGCCTTGTCAAGCTGTTTGCCGAGCCCCGAGCCGCCCTTTGCCATGATCCGCATAAAGCGGATCAGATCGCCGATGCGCATGGAGCCGAGCAGTGCCCTTGCCAGCGGAATTTCGTCCTTTATGCTGACTTTCTGCCCGGGGAGCTTATAGGCAATATAGCCCTCGCCCCTCTCCCCGGTGGCATACAGCATCCCGCTTTGCAATGCCATGCGGACATAGCCACAGATAAACGCCGCCGCGGCGTCCCGGCTCGGAAATGCGTCGATCAGCCCGTGCTCCGTACTGTAATCATAATAACCAAAGGCGTGTCCGATATCCCGGATGACCGTTTCGTCCAATGCTGTGACCTTCATTGCGATTGCAATCCTTTCCTCTGCCTGTTTTCTCGGCTTTACCCCAGCGCCACATCCAAAACCATCATAACGCTGAACCCCACAGCAAAGAAAACCGTCCCGATGTTGGAGTGTGGTTCCCGGGACATTTCCGGAATCAACTCCTCGACGACCACATAGAGCATAGCCCCGGCGGCAAAGCTCAACAGATACGGCAGCGCCGGTATGATAAGCTGTGCGGCAAGAATCGTCAGGATCGCGCCGATCGGCTCCACAATCCCGGAAAGTACGCCGCCGAGAAACGCTTTTTTCTTGCTTTCGCCTTCCGCACGGAGCGGCATTGAGATAATTGCCCCTTCGGGGAAATTCTGAATTGCAATGCCGAGCGACAGGGTGAGCGCGCTCGCCGCCGTGATCCGGGAACTTCCGGAAAGGAATCCGGCGTACATCACGCCGACCGCCATGCCCTCCGGAATATTATGCAGTGTAACCGCCAGAACCATCATTGCCGTGCGGCTCAGGTTGCTGCGCGGACCTTCCGTCTGCTCGCTCCCCACATGAAGATGCGGAATCAGATGGTCAAGCGTGAGCAGAAACAGCACGCCAAGCCAGAATCCCGCAAACGCCGGGAAGAAAGCGAAGCGCCCAAGGTGTTCCGACTGCTCAATGGCAGGGATCAGCAGGCTCCAGACCGAAGCAGCCGTCATCACCCCCGCGGCAAATCCGGCAAGGGAACGCTGGACCGAATCGCCCAATGACTTTTTCATGAAGAATACGCAAGCCGCGCCCGCGGCTGTGCCGAGAAAAGGAATCAGGACGCCGAGAAAAGTTTGCATTGCAGAATCCTCCCTTCACGGTTTCAGAGCAACAATGCGCCTCGGCTGTGTAAGCGGTTCCGCCTGCGCATTGTTGTGCGCGGCATTGCCGCGCGCCGACGCGCCGGGAAGCCGATACACACCGCGCAGCAATGCCGCAAAAATGCTCATGTTCAAAGCCCCTTTTCAAGCACAACGATCTTGTTGGATATGTTCCGCACAACCGGAATTTTTCCGAGCAGATTATAGACCGGCACAAACTCCGCCATGCCCTCTGTCAGCGCATGCTCCTCCGCAAACCGGAAATCCGGCAGAAGCGAAGCGAGCGCCTTGCCGTCCCGGATGCCCCATGTGAACTTCGCGCGGCTGCCCTCGATGGATTTTTCCTTAAAATGCTTGACGACGGTCGGATTCATGATCTCGGCCAGCACGGTTGCCGTTTCAAACCGCTTGTCAATCACCGCAAAGATCCGCCGGACATCCGCCTCGGACAGGTACATGGTGAGTCCCTCGATGATGATCAGCGCGGGGACATCCCGCTCTGCGATCTCCCCGCCGAAATCCGCCATGGCGGACATGGCGATCTGCGAGACGCTGCCGCTCTCCGGCAACAGCTTTTCCCGCACGGCGATCGTCTCGGGCAGATCAAGATTGTACCAGTGCGCATAGCCGTGCATCCGATAGCACCGCGTATCCAGTCCGCAGGCAATGTTGACAACAACCGCGCCGGGGTGCCCGCCAAGCCATGCCGCCGTCAGCCGGTCCAGCACGATCGTGCGGGCAATGACACCGCTGCGCATGGCGGTATCCCGCTCCGCAAGAGAAAAATCATAGTCCAGACGGCGAATGATCTCCTCCGCCTTTTCGTCCCGGATTGCGCCGCGCGCGGCGCTTTCCCTTGCACGTGCATATACGGTCTGCAGCATGGTTTCCGGCACACCGGAAAGTCTGATTTTTTCAGGCATATTTCTCGTATTCCTTCCCTTTTCTTTTCCGTTTCGGTTTGCCGGGCAGCCCAGACGGTGTTTGCCGCCATCCGGATGCACAGCGCCGCATTGCCCGAGCCCTGACTCAAGACAAAGTCCCATCCGAAGATCTCCGCGCCGCATGCCTGCCGGATATCTCCGTTTTTGCAAGTTAGCCATAGCTAACCAATAGGCATTTGAAAAGCTGCCGTGCGGCAGCTTCCGCTTTATTCTGCAGGCAACCCGTTGGTTTTATCATAGCACGCAGTGCAGCACTTCGCAAGAGGAAATTCGGATTTTACGGAAAAACGGAGAAAAAATGTAAAAATGACGGTCAAACCGTAAAATTGTGTCCGTTCGGCGTAGACACAGGCGTTTTGCGGTGCTATACTGTTGATCGGTTAGCAGTACCTAACTCGAAAAGCGAAAGAGGAATCGGATATGAAACCAAAAACGGAAAAGAAGAGCTTTCTGCACGCGCTCTTTGCCTATGCGGCGGGTGAGAAGAAAAAGCTGCTTTTGTCGGTCGTCCTGTCGGTCCTGTCGGTCACCCTCGGGCTTGTGCCGTTCTACTGCATGTACCGGCTGATCTGCCTGTTCACGGCAGACGCGGTGACGGCGGGCGGCATTACCCTGTGGTGTCTGTCGGCGCTTGCGGCATACGCGGCGAAAATTCTGACCTTCACCCTCTCCACGGGCATATCGCACAGCATGGCATACACCATTCTGGAGAGGCTGCGCCTGCGCCTTGCCGACCGGTTTCTGCATGCGCCGCTCGGCGACGTGGAAAGCCACACCATCGGCGAGATCAAGAGCATGATGGTGGACAAGATCGAAAACCTGGAGCCGCCGCTGGCGCACATGATCCCCGAGGGCGCGGGGCATATCGTCCTGCCGATCGTCAGCATCATCGCCCTCGCGGCGCTTGACTGGCGTCTGGCGCTCGCCTCGCTTGTGACGCTGCCGCTGTCGGTCGTCTGCATGGGTCTGACCTTCAAGATCAGCGGCAAAAACTTTGCAAAGTACGACGAATCCGCAAACTACATGAACAGCACGATCGTTGAATACATCGAGGGCATCGAGGTCATTAAGGCGTTTGGCAGAGCCGGCGTTTCCTATGAAAAATACGCGGGCGCCATCACCGACTTCCGCACCTTTGTGGTCAAGTGGCTGACCTCTACCTTTGCCACCATGAAACTCAGCTTTGCGTTGTTCCCGTCCACGCTGATCGGCACGCTGCCGGCGGCGCTGGCGCTGGCAAACGGCGGCAGCATTACCGCGCCGCAGGCGGCGCTCGCCGTGATGCTCTCGATGTCCATGGTCGGCTCGCTGGCAAAGCTCGAGGTCTTCTCCGAAAACATGCGGCAGGTGCAGTTCACCGTCGGGAACCTTGAAGAATTTCTCGAAATGCCCGCACTCCCCGAGGCGGCAAAGCGCGCCGACATCGGAAACACCGATGTGGAGCTGAAAAACGTGCACTTTTCCTACACGGGGAACGAAAAGGACGAAGTGCTGCACGGCATCCATCTGAAGCTCCCCGCAGGCAGCTTTACGGCGCTCGTCGGTCCGTCCGGCGGCGGCAAATCAACGGTTGCCAAGCTGATCGCAAGGTTCTGGGACGTGACGGCAGGCGAAATCACCATCGGCGGCGTAAACATCAAGGATATACCGCTCGCGCAGCTGTCCGAGACGGTCAGCTTTGTCACGCAGGACAACTTCCTGTTCCGCTGCTCCCTGCTTGAAAACATCCGCCTCGGCAAACCGGATGCCACCGATGAAGAGGTGCGCGCGGCAGCGCGTGCCGCGCAATGCGAGACGTTCATCGAAAAGCTGCCGCAGGGCTACGACACGCCCGCAGGCGAGGCGGGCAAACGCCTCTCGGGCGGTGAAAAGCAGCGCATCGCCATTGCCCGCATGATTCTGAAGGATACGCCGATCGTCATTCTCGACGAAGCCACCGCCTTTACGGACCCCGAAAACGAGGACAAGATTCAGCGGAGCCTTGCGGAGCTGACCAGAGGCAAAACGCTGCTTGTCATCGCGCACAGGCTGTCCACCATTCAGCATGCCGACAACATTGTCGTGTTGAAGGGCGGCAGGATCGAAGCCGAAGGCAGCCAGGAAGCGCTGCTTGCCGGTTGCCCGCTCTACCGCGACATGTGGCAGGCGCACATCGGCGCAAAGAACTGGGCGGTTTCAGCCGCAAAGCAGGAGGGATAAGCGATGTTCAGAACCGTAAAACGCATCATTGACTGGTGCGGCGCATGCAAGGGGAAGCTGTATCTCGGCTTTGTCATGACCTTCTTCTCGCACATCTTTGCCGCGCTGCCCGTGGGGCTTGCCGCCTACACCGTCGGCAGACTGATCGAGGCGCAGCGGAGCCACACGGCGTTTGATACTGCGTGGATCGGAAGATCCGTCCTGATCCAGCTTGTGCTCGTGTTCTTCCGCTTTCTGATCGACTATTTCCGTGCAAGGCTGCAGGAGCCGATCGGCTATCAGCTCACCGCGCGTGACCGTCTTGCGGTCGGCGATGCCCTGAAGCGCGTTTCGCTCGGCTATTTCGGGCAGATCAGCACCGGCAGCATTCTGAACTCCATCACCACCGGGCTCTCCACGCTGGAGGGCATGGGCATCCGCATGATCGACAACTTTGTCGGCGGGTACCTGAACTTTCTCGTGATCTTCATCGGGCTCGCGGTATGCAGCCCGCTCACGGCGCTGATCGCACTGGCAGCCGCGCTGCTCTCCTTCGGCTTCATGCTGATCATCTCGCACTACAGCCGCGTCCATGCAGCCGCGGAGGCGCAAGCCAACCGCGATCTGACCGGCGCCGTTTTGGAATATGCGCGCGGGCTTGCCGTGGTCAAATCCTTCGGCAAGGCGGGCGCAGCCATGGAATCGGTCACCAGAGCCGCCCGCGACAGCAGGAGGATCCATCTCAAGATCGAATGGGGGTATCTGCCCGCCAACGCCGGGTATCTGCTCGCCCTCAAATGCGGATCGGTGGGGCTTGCCGCAGCGGCGGCGCTGCAATGCCTGCGCGGCAGCATGAACTTCTCCGTGATGCTGATGTTCGTGTTCTTCTCGTTCAGCATTTTTGCAAGCCTTGAGCCCATCAGCGACAGCGCGCACACCCTCGGCGTGATCGACGACGCCATGGATCAACTGGACGCCCTGCGGGCGCACCATTGCATCGATGCGGACGGCAAAGCAATTCAGCCCGACCGCTGCGACATCGAATTCAAGGACGTCAGCTTCGGCTACGATACGCGGACGGTCCTCAAGCATGTCAGCTTCCGCATCCCCGAGAAGACCTCCACCGCGATCGTGGGACCGTCCGGCTCTGGCAAAACCACTGTTTGCAGCCTGATTGCCCGATTCTATGATCCGCAGTCCGGCAGCATCACCCTCGGCGGGCACAATCTGCGCGAATTCACCTGCGACAGCCTGCTTGCAAACATCTCCATGGTGTTTCAGAACGTATATCTCTTCCACGACACCATTCGCGCAAACATCCTGTTCGGCAAACCGGATGCCACCGAGGCGGAGATGATCGCAGCGGCGAAGGAAGCCCGCTGCCATGACTTTATCATGGCACTGCCGGACGGCTACGACACGGTTGTCGGCGAGGGCGGCGGCACGCTCTCCGGCGGTGAGCGGCAGCGCATCTCCATTACCCGTGCCATCCTCAAGGACGCGCCGATCATCATCCTGGACGAAGCCACCGCCAGCATCGACCCCGAAAACGAACATCTGATCCAGCAGGCGCTCTCTGCGCTGACGCGCGGCAAAACCGTCATCACCATCGCACACCGGCTGGCAACGATCGAGCAGGCGGATCAGATTCTCGTCATTGACGACGGGCAGGTCGTGCAGCAGGGCACGCACGAGACGCTTGCCGCCGTCCCCGGCAAATACAAGGAATTCATCGACATCTGCCGGAAATCGGAGGGCTGGAGCCTTGCAGACTGAAGAAAAAGAGATGAGCCGTCGCTCATCTCTTTTTCTATGCTTTCCGGCAGGAAACCAAGCCGTCATATTGTGCCCTTTCGCCTTGAAAGCCAACAGATTTCTATGATATTATGATACCCTCGATTGACAAGGGCAGATACGCTTTCCGGCGGTAAAAAGTTGGCGCTGACATCGTCATCGTCCTCGGTGGGCGATCGGCACACCTTCGTCCTCTTCCTCGCCACCCCCAATTTTTACGCGCCGGAAAGTCCTTGGGAGTTTTTCGGGAGCGGAAAATGTGCATGACGAGGCTGACGAAGCAGGCGGGCATCAGCCCGCCAATGAGGAAAACGAAGTCAAGTGCGGTTTCAGCCCCGAAAAACCGTGTCTGCCCTTGTCAATCGAGGGTATAATGATAAAAACGCGTTTTTGTTTTACAAGTCTGTTTTGCAGCAGGCATAATGCTTTTGCCGACCGGAAACAGATCACATTTTTTTCGTAAAATCTGCTTAAAAATGCGAAAAAGGTCTTGTATCGCACATCGGTGTACGATGTATGATATATATATGATATATTGTGTGGAAATCCTGCAAAGGCGGCAGGTTGTCCACGCCGAAAATTTTACCCGATCACCATCGGGTTGAAGATAGAAACTGCAAGGACATGGTTTTGAGGGAGGTCACAATGAAAAAACGAGTATTGAGCCTGCTGCTGGTGCTCGCGCTCTGCTTTTCCATGCTGCCCATGGCGGTATTGGCAGAAGAAGCGGGCGTGACAACCGCGCAGACGGCACAGAGCGGTACGGATGCCGCCGACGGCGACACCGTCGATGCGGACACCGACGATAGCGACACTGCCGATACAGGCAGTTCTGCGCCGGATGACGAAGACGGCGGCATCACGCTGTTTGCCGGGCATACCGGCAATCACGGCTTTACGCTGCCCGAGGGCGAGACCTGGCAGGGTATTACCAGCCTGTCTTCCATCAGCGGCGCAGGCTACTACTACCTGACGAAGAATGTGAAGGTCTACGCAAAGAAATGGGAGCCGAAGAACGGCGTTGTGCTCGACCTCAACGGCTACACGCTCAGCAGTATCTACAGCGGCGACTTCAATAACGGCGTCATCACGATCGGCAAGGGCGTGACCTTTACCCTGACCGACTGCAACGGCAGCGGCAACGGTAAGGGCATTGTCACCCGCGACAGCGGGCAGAACGGCCGCGGCGTGTATGTCGCCGGCGGCGGCGTCTTCTATATGTACGGCGGCACCATCTCCGGCAACAGTGCCAAGGTAGGCGACCCCGTCTACGGCGGCGGCGTGTATGTGGAGGGATCCACCAAAAATTCCGGCACGGTCGGTACCTTCCATATGTACGCCGGCGCCATCTCTGACAATACGGCCTACAACAGCAAGGGCAATAGCGGCGGCGCGGGCGTGTATGTGGGCGAAGGCGCAGCATTCTATCTGCATGACGGTTCCATTTCCGGCAACAGAGCGCTGAAATCCGCAGGCAGCAGCAGCGGCGGCGGTGTGTATGTCGGGAGCAAGGGGACATTCGTGTTTGAAAAGGGCTCCGTCTCCTACAACTACGCTGACAATGGCGGCGGCATCTTTGTGGACACGGACGGCGTATTCACGATGGCGAGCGGCATCATCGGCGGCAGCGCGGAAGACGCCGCCAATACCGCAAAATTCGGCGGCGGCGTGTATACCAAGGGCGACTGCACCATGTCCGGCGATGCCGCCGTCAGCAGCAACAAGGCAATCAGCAGCGGCGAAATCACCAACAAAGACGGCCACGGCGGCGGTGTATACATAGAGAGCGGCACATTTGTCCTGTCCGACAATGCTAAGGTCTCGGGAAACACTGCCAAATACGGCGGCGGCGTGTCCTTCTTCACCGAGGATACCTCGGCGTCGTTCACCATGTCCGACAGTGCTGCCGTCAGCGGCAACACAGCTGTAAGCTATGGCGGCATCGCCGTCCTCGGCGGCAGCTTTACCATGGAAAGCGGCAAAGTCACGCTGAACAAGGCGACCGAAGGCAGCGCCGGCGGTGTTGGCGTCGGCAACGGCGGCAGCTTCACCATGCAGGGCGGCATCATCTCCGGCAACCAGGCGCGCAGCACGAACGAGCCCGAGGGCGGCGGCGTGATGTGCGGCGTTTACCACGGCGATTATGCCGACACCAGCAAGGTTGACGCCACCGGCACCTTCACCATGACCGGCGGCGCCATCACCGGCAACAATATCACCGGTCCGGACGCAAAAGGCGGCGGCGTGCTTTTGGGACCCGGCAGCACCATGACCGTCTCCGGGAATGTGCGGATTGCAGACAACTGGCGCGGCGGCGTGCTCTCCGGCGATGTCTACGAAAAAGGCACGGACGGAACTGCGAACAATCTCTGGCTTGACGCATACAAGGACTTTGACGGCGTGCTGCAATGGGCTTGTCTCACCGTCGCCGGGCAGCTGTCCGACACGGTCGCCATCGGTGTGACGGCGACAGCAGCGACCAAGTCCACCCCTGCCATTATCGCCGTCGGCGACGGCTATGTGCTGACCGCGGCGGACAAGGCTCACTTCACAAGCGACAGCGGCAACTATCGCGTGAAATATGACGGCGGAAACAGCCGGATGCTGCTCGTAAGCACGGAGCATGTCGCCCATCCCATCTGCGGCGCAAGCTGTGCAGACGGTGCCCATACAGAAGAAGCCTACTGGCACGGCATTTCCGACCTGTCGGCAATCAAAACGCCGGGCAACTACTATCTGACGAAGGATATTGAACTCACGGACACATGGACCCCGGTCTACGGTGTGGTTCTCTGCCTGAACGGGCACAGCATCACCAGCAAAGCTTATAACACCATCAATGTCAAGGCAAACTGCAGCCTGACCCTCACGGACTGCAACAGAAGCGGCGAGGGTAACGGCAAGCTGAAGCATGCAGTTGACCCCAACAACAGTGCCTACTTTATTTCCGGCAACGCCGTGTATGTGGTCAAGGACGGCATCTTCGTCCTGTACGGCGGCACCATCACCGAGAATGAAGTTCTTTACAACGGCAATTCCGGCGGCGCCGTATCTGTGGACAAGGGCGGTACCTTCCGGATGCACGGCGGCAGCATCACCGGCAACCGACTTCTCTTCGGTCTCGGCGGCGTCGTCTATGTCGCCGGTGACTTTGTCATGACCGGCGGCGAAATCACCGGCAATCAGGCAGTCCGGACCGAGCGCGCAGGTGCAAATTCCTACGATAAGGATCTGGCGTTTGGCGGCGGCGTGTATGTGGCACAGAGCGGCACCATGACGGTCTCGGGCAATGTGAAAATCGCACGGAACGAGCGCATCGTCATCGACAATGCGACAAACTACAATATTCTGTCCCGCGCCACCGGCAATGTCTATCTGACAGACGGCAGAACCATCACCGTCGGCGGCGCGCTGACCGGCGGAGATAAGAGCATCGGCGTGACAGTGGCGAACCCGCCTGTAGATGAAAGCACAGTCACGGTCGCCGCGGGCAGCGGCTATACGCTGACGGACACCGACGCCGCAGCGTTTGCTGCCGACGCAGGCAGCGACTATCGCGTGCAGCAAAGCGGCAACACGCTTGAGCTGGCGGTAAAGATTCACAAGCACTACCTTTGCGGCGGCAGCACCTGTAACGGTGCGGGCGGGCACACCTGCGAGGAGACCATCTTCACAAAGTGGTCGGACGCCGCCAACCTGCCGGACAGCGCAGGCAACTGGTATCTGACCACCGATGTGATCATCAGCGCAGCATGGGAGCCCCAGGACGGCACCGTGCTCGACCTCAACGGTCACAGCATCGCCGTCAACGGAACGGCAACGCAGGGCACGAACGCAATCACTGTCAAAAAAGGCGTGCGCTTCACGCTGACCGACTGCAACGGCGACGACGGCGTACACCGCTTCACCAAGTATGTCCAGACGACGAGCACAGGGCTGAACGGTCTGTTTGTCCCGGACGACGCGGGCGACATCGAAGTCACCGGCGGCGTCATCACCCGCATCGGCGATAGAAAGCTCGGGCGCGGCGTGTATGTGTACGGCGCCTCCTCCGTCTTTACCATGTACGGCGGCACCATCTGCGGCAACTATTTCACCAACGGCGGCGCAGGCATGACGATTGAAAGCGGCACCGTCAATATGTACGGCGGTGAAATCCGCGGCAACTGCGTAAGCGTCTCTGCCGGTGCAGGCGTGCGGATTCAGGAGTTCGGCAACTTCAACATGGCAGGCAGCGCAGTCATCCGCGAGAACGTCAGCATCAGCACCACCGACTACGGCGCTACCTACGGCGGCGGCGGCGGTGTGTATGTCTACGGCAAGTTCACCATGTCCGAGCAGGCAAAAATCGAGCACAACCGCGCTGAAAGAGGCGACGGCGGCGGCGTGCTTGTGAACAGCAAGGGCGTCTTCAAGATGATCGGCGGCGACAATTACACCGTCTCCATCGACAACAACTACGCCAGAGACAACGGCGGCGGCGTGTATGCGGGCGGTACCTTTGAAATTTCCGGCGCAGTACAGAGTTGGACCAACGGCAATGGCGGGACGAGCAATATCTATCTGCCCGCCGGCAAGACGCTTACCATCACCGGCAACCTCCCGAACTTTCGAAACCTCGGTCTGACGCTGGAGACGATGCCCACGGCAGGCAATCCGGTTGCCTTTGCCAAGGCGGGCAAAAATGTCACGCTGTCCGACCGCGACGCGGATGCTTTCTATGCCGACGAACATTACAACGACGACGCCTACAGCGTGCAGCGCGACGGCAATACGCTGTATCTGTACTTCGGCACGCCGCACAAACACCCTGTCTGCGGCAAGAGCTGCGCAGATACCACGCATGACAGCGTGCTGTGGAACGGCATCGCAAGCCTGTCGGAGATCGCCGGGGACGGCAGCTACTATCTGACGAATGTTGTGACGCTGGATGAAAAGTGGGTTTGCAGCTATGATGTCAACCTCTGCCTGAACGGCTACAGCATCACGGCAGACGGCGACTTTGACGCCATCGAGGTCGGCGCAGGCAAGTCCTTCACCCTCTCCGACTGCAACGGCACAAACGGACAGTATAAGTTCGGTTGGCGCGAGGCGCTGAGTCCGAAGTGGAATCTCACAAAGCCGGACGATCAAACCAACCCCAACTTCACCATCGACGGCGGCGTCATCACCCATGCCAAGAGCATGTCGGGACGCGGCGTGCTCGTGTCCGACGGCGCAAACTTCACGATGTACGGCGGCGCTATCGTCGGCAACATCGTGGAGACGGCGGGCGCGGGCGTATCCGTTGCCGCATCCGCAAGTTTCTCCATGTACGGCGGCGAGATCACCGCAAATGTCCTGTCTGCCGAAGGCAGCGCGGGCGGCGGCATCTGGTCTGCGGGCACCGTGGTCATCGGCGGCAATGCGCAAATCTTGCGGAACTCTGCCCTGCGCGGCGACG
>ERZ791905.1728-NODE-1728-length-13711-cov-2.835896_pt1 | contig 13711 bp, 6 predicted proteins | sample MGYA00510147_ERZ791905 | MGnify/ENA primary metagenome ERZ791905 (study PRJEB30046, sample SAMN00792084) | human gut metagenome | study: EMG produced TPA metagenomics assembly of the A metagenome-wide association study of gut microbiota in type 2...
TTCAAAATCGTTACATATGCGGCGGCAATCGAGAATATTCCCGACCTTTATGACCGCACTTGGGTTTGTAACGGAAGTGAGAACATAGGCGGAAGTGAAGTTACCTGTACGGAAACTCACGGAACGCTGACATATAAAGAGGCAATGGCACATTCCTGCAATATTGTTTTTGCAAAGCTTGCCGTTGAACTCGGAAGTGACACAATGACAAAAACTGCCGAGAAAATCGGCATTAACAGCTCCTTTGATGTTGACGGAATTAAAACCGCAAAAGGTTCATATGATGTCAGCAATGCCAATGAAAACCAGCTTGGCTGGTCGGGTGCAGGTCAGTATAATGACAAGGTAAACCCGATGCAGATGGCAATTATCTGCGGTGCAATCGCAAACGGCGGTAAGGCTACAAACCCTACCCTTATCAAAGATGAGTCCATACTCTCCGCACTCGGCATAAACTACAAGAGCAGCGGACAGGAGCTTTTTTCATCCGATACGGCGACAAAGCTTGATGATGTTATGAGATACACCGTTTCGGATTACTACGGCGACAACCTTTTCGGCGGACTTACAGTCTGTGCCAAAACAGGTACGGGTGAAGTCGGCGATGATAAGAACCCTAACGGCTGGATGGTCGGCTACTCAAAAGATGAGGACTGCCCTCTCGCCTTTGCCTGTGTTGTACAGGATTCGGGTTTCGGTTTCCAATATGCCGGTCCCGTGGTTGAGGCCGCAATGATTCAGGCTGCAAAGAGCCTTGGAGCGTCTGCGGTGCAGTAAATTAAAATTATATTATTGAAAATACAGTTTGACCGATTTTTTCGGTACATTGAAAGGAAGAACCCTGATGAATTTTTTAAAGGCTATGTTCGGCAACTACAGCAAGCGTGAAGTTAAGCGTGTGCAACCAATCTGTGACAAGGTGCTTGCACTCGAAGATAAATATGCGGCTATGAGCGAAAGTGAACTCAAGAACCAGACAACAATTCTTAAAGAAAGACTTGCAAACGGCGAAACAACAGACGATATTCTCCCCGAAGCATTTGCAACCTGTCGTGAGGCAGGCTGGAGAGTGCTTGGTATGAAGCACTTCCCCGTTCAGATTATCGGCGGTATCGTTCTTCACCAGGGCAGAATTGCCGAGATGAAAACCGGTGAAGGTAAAACCTTGGTTGCTACCCTCCCTGCATATCTCAACGCTCTTACAGGCGAAGGTGTTCACATTGTAACAGTCAACGATTACCTTGCCCGCCGTGACTCGGAGTGGATGGGCAAGCTTTACAGATACCTCGGTCTTTCGGTCGGTCTTATCTGCCACGATCTCGATAACGAGGGCAGAAAAAAGGCTTATGCCGCAGACATTACATACGGAACAAACAACGAACTCGGTTTTGACTACCTCCGTGACAACATGGTAGTTTACAAGGAAAACAAGGTCCAGCGCCCACACGCATTTGCGATTGTCGATGAGGTTGACTCAATCCTCATTGATGAGGCGAGAACTCCTCTTATTATTTCGGGTAAGGGCGACAAGTCAACAGACCTTTATGCAAAGGCAGACGCTCTTGCAAAAACTCTTAAAGTTCAGCGTTTTGCAGAACTTGACGCAAAAGAGGATATGGAGGAATATTACAAGGAAAACGACATTGATTATGTTGTTGATGAAAAGCAGAAAACGGCAACCCTCACACAGAGCGGTGTTAAGAAAGCCGAAGAATTTTTCGGTATTGAAAACCTTACCGATCCCGATAACCTTACAATTCAGCACCATGTAAATCAGGCTATCAAGGCTAACGGCGTTATGAAGCTCGATGTTGACTATGTTGTCAAGGACGGCGAAGTTATCATCGTTGACGAATTTACAGGTCGTCTTATGTACGGCCGTCGTTTTAACGAAGGTCTTCATCAGGCTATTGAGGCTAAAGAGGGCGTAAAGGTTCAGAGCGAAAGCAAGACTCTTGCTACAATCACATTCCAGAATTACTTCCGTCTTTACAAAAAGCTTTCGGGTATGACAGGTACTGCTCAGACAGAGTCGGAAGAATTCCAGGAAATCTACAAGCTTGATGTTGTTGAAATTCCTACAAACAAGCCTGTTTTAAGAAAAGACCTCCCCGATTCGGTTTATAAGACAGAAAACGGCAAGTTCCACGCTGTTATTGACGCAATTGTTGAGGCTCACGAAAAGGGACAGCCTGTCCTTGTCGGTACAATTTCAATTGAGAAGTCGGAGCTTCTTTCAAAAATGCTCAAAAAGAGAGGCATTAAGCACAATGTCCTCAATGCAAAACAGCATGAAAAAGAGGCTGAAATTGTTGCTCAGGCAGGTAAACTCGGTGCGGTAACAATCGCAACCAACATGGCAGGTCGTGGTACCGATATCATCCTCGGCGGTAACGCAGAGTATATGGCAAAAGCCGCAATGCGTAAGCAGGGCTTTACAGAGGAGCTTATTGAAGAAGCTACAGGTTATGCGGAAACCGATGATGAAGAAATCATCAATGCAAGAAATACATTCAGAGAACTGAATGACAAGTATAAGGAAGAAATTAAGGGCGAGGCTGAAAAGGTAAGAGAGGCCGGAGGTCTTTACATTATGGGTACGGAAAGACACGAGTCACGCCGTATTGATAACCAGCTTCGTGGTCGTGCAGGCCGTCAGGGCGACCCGGGTGTCAGCCGTTTCTTCCTCTCAACCGAGGACGATCTTATGCGTCTGTTCGGCGGTGACAGAATGAAAATGATGATGGAGCGTATGAATGTTGCCGAAGATATGCCTATTGAGAATAAAATGCTCACAAGTATTATCGAAGGCTCACAGGAAAAGGTTGAGCTTCGTAACTTCGGCATTCGTAAGGATGTCCTCCAGTACGACGATGTTATGAACAAACAGCGTGAAATCATCTACGGTCAGCGTGATCAGGTTCTTAACGGTGAGGATCTCCACGAAACAATCCTCAAAATGGTTGAGGATACAATCGCAACTTCAATCAAGCAGTATCTCCCCGAAGGTCCGGCAGAACATTGGAACTTCCAAAGCCTCAAGGATTACTACGCAGGCTGGCTTATAAGAGATGATTCTAAGTACGATTTCAGCCTTGAAGATCTTGAAAATATGGAACCCGAAGAGATTCAGAAGATGCTCGTTGACGATGCTCTTGAAATCTACAAGGAAAACGAAGAACTTCTTCCCGAGGAAACAATCCGTGAGATGGAGCGTGTTTACCTCCTCAAGAATGTTGATACACATTGGATGGATCACATCGACAATATGGATCAGCTCAAGAGCGGTATCAGACTTCGTTCATACGGTCAGCACGATCCTGTTGTTGAGTACAGAGTTGAAGGCTTCGATATGTTTGATGAGATGATTGAAAGCATTCGTGAAGATACTGTCAAGATGATGCTCATTATGCCAAAGCGTGTTTATGAGATTCAGAAAAGACAGGACGCAATTGCAGCGGCAAAGAGAGCAGCTCAGAGGGCTGCCGCAGCGGCACAGTCTGCAACCGATGACGAAGAAGCTGTTGAACAGTCGGATGCCGTAAAGCAGGCGCTTCACCGTGAGCAGGTTGCTCAGCCTACAGAAACTTCTGCAGACGGTACGGATTCTGTCAACAAGACTATCCGTAAGGGTAAGAAAATCGGCAGAAACGATCCCTGTCCGTGCGGCAGCGGTAAAAAGTACAAGAAGTGCTGCGGCAGAGATCTTTAATATGTCTGCATAAAGCGGTTTGTATAATTGCGGTTTTAATTGAATTACATTTTAAGGGGCAGAGAGCAATACTCTGCCCTTTATTTATGCCGAATTTTCAAGGCATTCGATGATTAATTTGATGAGATATAGATATTGATTATAAAAATATATCTGAAAATTTCTGCAAAATGCTGGTTTTGGGGCATTTTATGTTAAAAAACAACAATCGCAAAAAAATACATATTTCTACGCATATAGCTTGGCGTAAATTTGCATAAAAATTTTTGATATTTTTGAAAAAAGAATTAAAAATCAACAAATCCAGTGCTGAAATTGACTTTTTAACTGCCTATTAAGGTTGTACAATGGGTATAATTTATTTTAAACGCAAAAAATGATGATAAATAAGTAATAAAATCACATTATGGTCAAAAATATTAAATCGTATTTGTAGATATGCAAAATAGCTAAAAATATTACCCAAAGTTTGGCTATATTGCCTCTACAAATGCGCAATAAAATATTATATAATTGTATGCAAATCAAAAAGAAGAACAAATTCAAAAATTTGCGTTTCATAATTAGTTGGCAGATATGTTGGACTGTCCTATCCAGTCCTGTTTAATTGTACTTTGACTGCCAAAACAAAGTAATCGGCAATGAAGGAGAAGAAAAAATTATGAAGTTAGGTAAAAAGCTTTGCAAAACCGCAAAGAAAAGCTTTTCTCTTGTGCTTGCACTTACCATCATGCTTTCGGTATGTGCCGTGTCGGGTATGTCGCTTAATGTATTTGCGGCAACATCTTCGGGACAGAAGATTTACATTAACCTGACCAAGAATAAGGAATGGAAAGATTTTTCTTCTGTTACATATCGTTTTGCTAAGGATGACGGCACAGTTCTCAGTACGGGTACTGTAAGCAAAATTTCTTCGGGAGTTTTTGAAACCACTGCACCATCCGGCGCAACAAAAATTGAGCTTTCTTCCGGGGTTAATTTTACTCTTCCCGAAAAGACTGTTGCAAGCGATTCCCGTCGTATCTATCTTCATAACAGTAACACCTATAATGAAGCTTATGCATATTCTTGGGTAACCGATACTGACTCCAACGCAGAGTGGCCGGGTGCTGCAATGAACAAGCTCACATCTTCGGACAGCGATTACTACTATGTGGATGTTAAGTCATCCTATAAATATGTAATCTTCAGCAACAAGGGCGAAAAACAAACAAGCGACCTCAGCATTAACGATTCATACAGTGCCGATAATGCTCTTTATGACGCCTCAAAAAGTCAGTGGACTAACCCGTTCATCAAGACCCTCGACCTTTCGGGTGCTTCGGGCGACACAGAATTTTATCTTTCTGCTGACGGCTCGTTCAAAGAAAGTAAATACCTTTCTGTTGAAGCTCCCGACAAACAGTCAAAGGCAACATATAAAACAGTTTATGTTTCAAACGATGACTGGAAGTCACTTTCAAAGGTTTATGCAACTTTTGACTACAACGATGCCTACGAAGGAACAGTTGAGCTTACACAAACTACGGTAAATGGTCATGTGGTGTTCAGCGGTAAAATTCCGACAGATGCGGTTTTAAGATTCCATCCGACAAAATCTAATCTCAACGGTGCATCTTCCGCAACTTCATATCCGACAGGTTCGGGATATGATGGTTCGGGCTACAGCGAGAACACGGCTACATATGTTAAGACAGCCAGAGGCGAAAGCTGGGCAAAATTCTCGGAAATAGGCAATGTAAACTATAACGCTGTCATTGAAAATTCATTCTCAAATAATCCTGACATCGTAGGTGTTGATGCAACATACTTTGACTACTGGTCGGATATGGAGCAGGAGCAGGATAAAGGGTATCTTCAGTGTCAGGGCAATGACAATATGTATAACTATTGGTATCAGTTTGATAACTTCAACAGCTACATAAGCAACATTGCTTCAAACTATAAGTCGGACTGGAAGTATCCTCTCTACTTCGGCAATATGTATAAGGGTAATGAACACTACGGAACATTTGAGACTCACGCAAAAGGACTTACAAACATCAACAATTATGATGATAACTATTACTATGCAGTAAACAACTCCAACGGTATGAAATGGGGCGGCGGTAATTATAACCAGTCCTTACAGGGTCTTATGTATAACAGGCTTGACAGCAAGGGCAATCTTCAGGTTATAAATGGTGTCAAGGCTCCGTACTTTGATACTGAGGCACTTTCAACCGCAATCTACAACGATAAAAGAGTTGCCAATGTTTATAAGTCGTCTTTCCCGTTCCGTACAACTACTGACAGTGAAGGTGTTACTACTTATGAATTTACTTCAAAGAATGCAGCCGATAACATCTACTTCACATGGGACGGCCTCACACCTAAAAAAATTAACTACGGTGCGGGTAAGAATTATGGAATCAACGATGACCTGAAAAAATTCGGCGGCGAAAGCAACGGTTATGGTATTTTCCCGTTCAACAATACTTCAAATACATCATCGGGCAAGGGTACTAACTCTAACCTTGACTATGGTTTTGGTATCAGACTTGATATAGACTTCAGAGTTCCGAAGGACGGTTTACTTGCAGACGACAAACCTGCAACCTTTAACTTCAGCGGTGACGATGACCTTTGGGTTTATATCGGTGAGGATTCAACAGGTGCTGATGCAGAGCTTGCTCTCGACCTCGGCGGTGACCATAAAGAGGCAAGCGGTTCAATTAACTTTAATACAATGAAAGCAACTGCCGACAATGTATTTGCCGACTACTCACCTTCATCATCGTCGACAAAACTTACAGTTCCGAGTGATGAGTTTTGGGTTAAGACAGGTGATTATAAAGACTTCTGTTTGTATGTTTGGCAGGATACAAGTGTTGGTACACTTAATAATGAAAAATATTATGTAAAACCTTGTGAAGTATCAGACGGTTTTTACAAATTCAAAAAGTCAGATCTTGGTAGCAATACAAACGCTATCTTCTGTAAGTGGCAGAATATAAATGACGGCAAGCTTACAGAAGACCTTACGCTTTCAGACCTTTACGGTAAAATGTGGAACGGTGACGGCACTCCGTATTCTGCAGACGTTTCGTCACATCCTACAAACCTTGGCACCGTTACAAAGACAATCAACAATGGTACTAAGCTTGATCCTAACAAAACATACCATATGGTAGTATTCTATATGGAGCGTGGTGAGGCTGAGTCTAACTTCTCCGTAAACTTTACAATGACACCTGCCAACAATGACCTCAAGGTTACAAAGGCACTTGATACAGGCGATGTTGTTTCTGAAATTTCAGATGACCTCAAAGCTAATGAAGCTTTTGGTTATTCAATCAAAGAGAACGACAACGATACCTCCGGTAAAAGCTACAAGCTTACAAAATCAGACGAAAGCACAAGCAGTGAAACTCTTTCAAACAGCGGTTTCACACTTAAAGATGATTATATGGCTGACTTTGACAACTCATTCAAGACCGGCAACAATATGAAGGTTAACGAGTCAACAGACAGCAGTAATCTTAAATACACAACAAACTGGGAACTTGTTAACAACAGAGTCGGTTCAACAATCAAAGACGGTTCAACTACAAACTCGGCATTCAAGCTTGTAGATCCCGATGATGACAGTGCTTATGCACAGCTCCAGCTCGACTATACCAACAAGATAGTGACAGCACCTCTTGAAATTTCAAAGAATGTTGTTGATGAAGACGGTACAACCGACTACAATACAAGTCAGCAGTTCACATTTGCAATTGCTCTCGACTTTGACGGCAACGGTTCAACCTATGACTACAAGACCTATCCTCTTGAGTATCGGCTCAAAGAGAAGGGCGCAAGTGATTATTCAAGCACAGCTTACCGTACATCTTCGGACGGTTCGTTCACAATCAAAAAGGGCGAAAGCATTAAGCTTCTCAATATTCCTGTAGGTGCAACCTATAAGATTACAGAGAAAACCGTTACAGGTTATATCCCATATAAAGTAGGCGATCAGAACTTCAACGGTACATTTGTCGGTACTCTCGCCGAAGCAGGAAATGCGCTTGACTTTATCAATAAGGTTAATCCAACAAACTTTGCCGTTTCGGTAAATAAGACTCTTGACGGTCAGGCTTACAGCGGCAGTAAGTTCGTTTATACATTGACAGGTCTTGAATCAATGGATACAGCAAAACAGGATACTGACGGCAATGTTATTAAGACAAACAGCACAGCATTAGTTTCCAAGAAATCGGCAACCCCTGACGCAAGCGGTAAGGTTGAATTCAAAGACCTCAGCTTAGTCAGTGTGGGTGTTTACAGATTTAAGATTACCGAGGCTCTTGCCGAGGGTGTAAATGCATCCGATTATAAAATGGATACAAACACCTGGCTTGCCGAGATTGAATTCCTTGAAGGCGGTGAAGTAACGCCGCCTAAGTATATTAAGGTTAAGAGCTCAGATATTGAAGGCAAAACCGATGCTCAGCTTGCAGATTACTTCAACAATTCTCCTTCTGTTGAAAAAGCCGTGTTTGAAAATGAAACCACACACGGAAGTGCAACAGTAAACAAGACGAATCAGGCAGGCGGCAATGTAAGTGGTACGGAATTTGCGGTGATGAAGGTATCAGGTGAGAATATCTTTACTGCAGATGATATCAATACAATCATTGAAGATGACACAATGAAAACTCATATGACTTCTAAAAATACAGACAGGAACGGTAAGGCTGAGTTTGACAATCTGACAATCTTCAAGGACGGTCAGGGCGAGTTTACAAAGACAAACGGTAATGTTGTATGGAGCGAAAGTTCCGATAATTATATATCAGGTACTTCAACATATCAGACATACTGTCTGTTTGAGTACAAACCGTCAGAGGGTTACACCCCGAACTACACACTTTCCTACTTCACACTTCCTGTTGAGGGTAAGTACGATGTTACATACGATTATGTTGACGGCGCAATTACAATGCCTTCGGCAAGCGGTGACGGAATGAACGGTTATTTTGTTCTCGGTGTATCGGTTGCAGGTCTTGCGGTGACAATGTTCACGGGTTACGCAATCTATTACGGAAAAGGTCGTAAAAAACGCAGAGCAAGACGCAGAAAGTAACCCAATATGATTTAACTTGTTAGAACAGATGATTTTTTAATCATATGTTTCTTTCATAGAAAACCTCTTTGACTGCTACGGACACCGTTGTTAGCCGGTGTCCGCCATGCAGCCACCCCAACCCGTTTAACCATTCGGTTAGAATATAATTACATATATTAAATCAAACACAAAGGAGAAAGTTAAAATGAAAACTACAAAGAAAATCTTTGCAGCTGTTCTTGCAGTAATGATGATCGCTCTCATGATTCCATTCTCAGCAAGTGCTGCTACAACACTTACAGTATCATGCAACCCTAATGCCGGTACAACAGGTGATAAAGCCGACTATGTTGGTACTTATGAGTACAAATTCTACAAACTTGCATCAGTTGAGGTTACAAAAGAAGACGGTACTCCTGGTGCCGGTACAGTAACAGTTGAAGATGCTTATGCAAGCAACACTGTCCTTGTGGACGCTCTCAACTCAACAGAAACAGACAAGAGCCAGAACATCATCACAATTTGTGATGGTATGTCATGGACAGGTACAGCTGATAAGACTGTTACATTCAAATATGACGGTTCAGCAGATGTTCTTACACAGAAGATTACAGACCTTGCAGACGGTATCTATTATGTATACTGCTCTAAGAAGCCTGGTACAGTTAAGTCTGTACAGGGTTCACTCATCTCACTTCCTTTCTTCAATGGCACAGACTGGACATACGATTATGAAACAGTAAACCTTGCTTCAAAGATTAATGTTTCAGGTATCACAGTTACAAAGACAGTTGCAGACAACAAAGTTGGTACACAGAAGAACGCTGATTACACACTTACAGCTTCAACAGCAGGTTCAACAACTAACAAGGTTGGCACATATGCAATTGTTGATAACATGGACAACGCTCTTTCACTCATTGACAGTACTGTAAAGGTTTACTTTGTCAAAGACGGCGTTGAAACAGCAGCAGAGGACGGCGACTTCACAGTAGTTCCTAATTATGATTATAAAGATGCCACTGGCAATGATGCAACAGCTACATTCGCAGTCGTTGCTTCAGACGCACTCCTTCAGGGTGACAAGTTCTACGGTTATGACACAATCAAGGTAACATTCTCAGCTAAGGTAAACGCTGATATCGCTGAGAAAGTTACTAAAGACCTCCCCAACACAGACGGTCTTTACTATGGTAATGAAGGCAACTTCACATACAAGCCCGGTAATAATACTGTAAATGTTGCAACTGCAGGTCTTGATGTAACAAAGGTTGACGGTAACGCAACATCAACAAAGCTTGCAGGCGCTGAATTCACACTTTATAAGGATTCAGCATGCACCGAGGCAATTAAAGTTGATGGCGTAACTGTTAAGGCAACAACAACAACTAACGGCAACGATAAGTTCTGCTATGGTTCAAATGAGTTCTACTTTACACCGGGTGTTACATATTATGTAAAGGAAACAAAGGCTCCTGCTAACTACAACATCAACTCTACTATATTTGAAGTAACAGCTGTTGCAAAGGCATACACACCGGTTGGTACAGTTGAAAACGGTGCTACAGTAGTTAAGGATTACCCTGTAACTGTTCCTTCAACAGGTGGTATGGGTACAATGATGTTCTATGTTGGCGGTGCAGCACTTATCGCTTGTGCAGGCGTTCTCCTCTTTGTTCTTAAGAGAAAGAAAGCAGCTAAATAATTAATCGAATATCTTTATCTTAAAATCTGTGATATATGTAATTTTCAGGGGATGCGGCAACGCATCCCCGTTCTATTTACAGAAGAGCCGTAGAGGCGGATATTATCCGCCCGCCAAGTAATGACAGATAAATTATGATAGATATAGAATTTTATAAATGTTGCAAACCATTGCAATGTAATGCTCGGGCGGAATATGTTTTGGTATTGCACAAACTATCTACACGAACAGGGAACGGCGGCTCGCCGTGCGGTTGCGATAAATAGTAAAATATAGTATAATAATAACGGAACAAAAACACGCAGAAAAGGAAAATTTTATGAAACGAAAGCTGTCAATTTTACTAATAGCTTTAATATTTGTTGCAGGAATCGGCATAATGAGCTATCCGCTTGTCAGCTCCGCAATTAATAACTATGTCAGTCGAAGCATGGTTAAGGAGTACACCAACAGGGTTGCTCAGATGCCGAGTGAGAAAACTCAAAAAATGTTTGAAGAGGCTGCTAAGTACAATAACAGCCTTTCAAATAATATGATAATTACCGACCCGTTCGACGAAAAGGCTTTTCAGAAAATCGGCGCAAATTATGAGAAAACTCTCAATGTTGACGATAACGGCCTTATCGGCTACATTGATGTTCCGAAAATCAATGTTTATCTGCCGATTTATCACGGCACAAGCGAAGAGATTCTTTCCAAAGGTGCAGGGCATCTTCAAAATACTTCCCTGCCTGTCGGCGGTGCAAGCACGCATTCCGTAATTTCTGCCCATTCGGGTTATCCGGGCGAAACATTTTTCGATTACCTCACCGATATGAAAGTCGGCGATGAGTTTTATGTTCATATCCTCGACAGAACGCTGAAATATGAGGTTGATCAAATCGAAGTTGTTCTTCCCTCGGAAATCAATTCCTTACGGATTGTTGACGGCGAAGACCTTGTAACGCTCCTCACCTGTACCCCATATGGCGTTAATACTCACAGACTTCTCGTGCGTGGCAAGCATGTTGCATACGATGATACTAAATATGTTGAAACGGGTGTGTCGCTTGCGAAATTTGACAACGGTTACATATTCTTCCTTGGTTACAAAATCCCTTATGCAGTCGCAATCGGCATAATTGTCGGCTTTGTTGCACTTGTTGTGTTTGTGGTTGTATTCCTGCTCAGGCGTAAAAAGAAGAAGTCAAACGATGCAAAACGGCTGAGAGATGACTCGGCTGACGAAAATCAGAATGATTCGGGCGGTGATTCCGATGATTAAAAAAATACTTACGGGTGTGGCAATAGCAATGCTCGTTGTCGGAATAGGTCTTGTCGCATTCCCCCCTATATCAAATTTTATCGGAACACAGATTTCAAACGGTGAGGCTGACGGCTTTGATACCCGTGTTGAAGAAGCTGAGGACGGCTCTTTTGAACAGGCGGTCAAGGACGGCAAGGTTGACGAAGAGGGTTACAAAATTGACAGGGATGGCAAGCGTACTTCCAAACAGCCCGTTGTTTTCAAGGCTGACCTCGACAGACTTTTCAATGACAGCGTTGCCTACAACAAAAAACTTGAAACGAACCAGTATGAAATGCTCCGCAACGATACTTACTCTCAGACTGCCGTCAATCTTGAAGATTACGGCATAACCGACGGCATTTACGGCTATGTTACCGCCGAAACAATAAATATGCGTCTGCCGATTTACCTCGGTGCGAACAGCTCAAATATGAGCTACGGTGCGGCACATATGAGTGCAACCTCATTGCCGATCGGCGGTAAGAATACAAACGCAGTCCTTGCAGGTCACACGGGATACATCGGTCGAATATTCTTTGACAACCTCCGCAACCTCAAAATCGGTGACAGGGTTTCAATCACAAATTATTGGGATACACTCAATTACAAGGTTGTTGAAACCAAAGTCAATAAGCCGAACGAATCAGGCGACTGCTATTTGCAGAAGGACAGAGATTTGCTCACCATGTTTACCTGCATAAGTGACGGAAACGGCGGTTTTGACCGTTACTATGTAATATGTGAGCGTGCGTCATAATTTACAGCAGACTGTATTACGGTACAGTCTGTTTTTTGTTTAAAACTAATATGTTAAAAACAGAAATTCCCGAGTATTTTGTCTGTCATTTGTAATAATTAACATCGGGAAAAATACGCATATATTGCCGTAAATGCCAAATTTATTTCAAAATTATTGACATAAGAAAAATAGATTGATAAACTTAAACAAGTATGAACAAACTTGCGGATAAAATTACAAACACGGAGGATAACAATGAAAAATACAATTAAAAAAATAACCGCAATCGCAATGTGCGGTGTGCTTACTGTCGGTTCGGTTCTTATGACAGGTGCGGTAAGCGAAGATGAAAATCACAAGGACTTTGAAGTTACAGGTACAACGCAGAAAATTTCAAACAATCAGCTTTTTGTGACAACAACGGGATACACTGAAAATACCGATAAAAATTTCGGTGCAAAGTTCAGAACAACCAACGAAAAGGATTACGATATATGGTTTAAAGATTGTATCAACGCACCGAGATTTTTAAATCTTCCAAAGGGCGAAAAATTCGTAAAATATATGATGACGCAGGGTCACGGTTATTTCGGTAATGTTCAGACATTCTATCAGTTTGACAAAACAGGCGGTGAATATGTTAAGGTAAAAATCAAGCTTTCCGATTTTTCCTATCTGTTCAATGAAAACGGAACAATGACTGTTGAGCTCAGCGACGGTTCTTACAAGGATTTTGATTTTACATACGAAGATTTCGGAACTGACAGCAACGGTGTTAATTGCTATGCGGAATCCGGTGCATATGCGACAAGCGGAGGTGCGGTAACATCCTTTGCTCCCGATAAGGACGGCTATGCTGAAATATATGTTTCAAGAAAGCTTGGCGCAGATACAAAAGTAATGTCATACTGCTATTGCAGACTTAAAAACGGAGCTCGTCGCGATTGCGGAAGAATCGGAGGTACTCTGGTCGGTTTAACTTGCGGTGATACGGATTTAAGCGGATACATTTCTGTTACTGATGCAACGCTTGTTCAGAAGTATGTTGTAGGTATTGAGGACTTTGATAAGCTTCAGCTTTTTAACAGCGATGTAAACCATGACGGTGAAATCAGTGTTGTTGATGCAACCTTGATTCAGAAGTATATTGTCGGTTTGGACAGCTAAACAATAAAAAA
>ERZ791905.1729-NODE-1729-length-13708-cov-6.578334_pt1 | contig 13708 bp, 8 predicted proteins | sample MGYA00510147_ERZ791905 | MGnify/ENA primary metagenome ERZ791905 (study PRJEB30046, sample SAMN00792084) | human gut metagenome | study: EMG produced TPA metagenomics assembly of the A metagenome-wide association study of gut microbiota in type 2...
ATGCGGATATCCGGACGGTTTACAAGTTCGCGCCCGAGCAAAAATCCGCCGCTGCACATCAGGAGCGGGCTTTGCCGGAGGGAATGCGCGGACGTCAGCGCGGGCGCAAGGAGCGAAAAGTACGACGCGGCGAGCATGATGCCCGCACCGAGCGCCATCAGCAGGTTCATCACGCTTGGGTGAAATCGCCGGAGCGGGAATACGAGCGCCGCACCCAGCGCCGTCAGCAGATACATAAGCAGCGTTGCAAGAATGGCGGCGGACAGGGGGGATAAAATCATCACAAACACATCCTTCCAAATAGAAAATTGCAGCACCGAACAAACGGCAGGAGGATTCTGCCTTCATCATACGCTGAGGATGGAAAAAAGTGCGGAAAGTCAACCGGATGCATCCAGCGTCAAAAAAAGATGAAAAACCTTCCGCCTGAAAGCAGGAATTTCGCCGAAAACGTAGAAAGAATAAGGGTTGCAATTTTGGCTTGAAGGATTTTTTTTGCCTTTGGGCTTTCAGAAAGTGTGAGTGTGATTCAAGCATGACCCAAGTCCCCTATACCCTGCGCGTTCTGGCGGGCGAAACGGAAACCCGTTACGGTGAGCGGCTGTATCACAGCGGCGCAGTGCATATTGTGGAGAAGAGCGCAAAACGCCTGAGCTGCAAGGTCGCGGATGGCGAAATGTACGATGTGGTATTCACCGACGACGGCGAAAGCCGCTGCAGCTGCCCGATTTACGAGGAAGCCGGCGCGTGCCGGCATGTGGTGGCGGCAATGATCAAGTGTCAGGATGAAGGCGCAATGGGCGATATGGTGCGCCGCAAGGCGGAGGCTGCCGGCCCGAAGCTGATGGCGGCAATGGACCGCGCGCTGCCGGAGGAGGGCACCATCCACATGGAGGTTCGCCTGACCCTCGAACCCGTGCGCGACCAGATTACGCCCCGCATCCGCATTTGCCTGCTGATTGGTGAAGAACGCCTGTATGTGGTCAAGTCGATTCCACAGATGATTGATGCCATTGACACGCAGACGCCTGTGGAGTACGGCAAGGGCTTCGTGTTTCACCCGGAATGGATGCGCTTCGGCACGGTGCAGGAGCGGATTTTGAAGATTCTGCGCGCGCTGTGTCTGGCGCAGAAGGAAGCTGGCGCGCTCCTGCGCGGCGCGGAACAGCGTGATTTGGCGCTGCCGGAGCCGTTCGCGGAGGAAATCCTGCGCGAGCTGATGAACACGCCGTTTCGCCTGAAGGTCGGGGAAAAGACGGTTGCGGTCAAGCCTGTGCGCGCAAGGAAAATCCCCTTGCAGTTCCGCGTCTCCAGTGACTTGCACGGCTTGACGGTCGTTGCCATGTTCCCCAAGGAATTCCGTCCGCTGCTGCCGTCCTGTTCCTTCGCACTGGTGGGGGAGAACGTCGTGGCGGTGGAGGAGCAGCAGCGCGGTGTGCTGCGCGTGCTGTATCAGGAGCAGTTGGGCGGACAGTGCAGCTTCGACTATCCCGTGCGCGAGGCGGCGCGTGTGATGGGTGAACTCGTGCCGTTCCTGAAACTGACCGGGCTGGTGGAAATCTCCGATGAGCTGCGCCGTCAGCTGATTCAACTGCCGCTGGTGGCGCGTGTGTATCTTGACCGTTCTGCCAATGGTCGCGATGTGGTGGCGCGGGCACAGTTCCGCTACGGCGATCGCACCATCGACCCCTTCGACGAAACGCCCCTGCCGGAGAATCTCCCGCGCGGCGAAAAACTGCTCCTGCGCGACGCGGCGGCGGAACGCAAGGTGCTGGATGCGCTGGGGGCGGCGGGCTTCATCGTCAGCAAAGGGCATGTGTATTTGACGGGGCAGGAAGCCATTTTCAACTTCGTCAGCGAAGGCTTGCAGCATTTGCAGGAACTGGCGGAAGTGTACCTGTCCAACGACTTCAAGCGCATGACGCCGCGCAAGCCGAAATTTGCGGGCAAAATGCGCTTGAACGGCTCGGCGCTGGAACTGAAATTCACGCAGGACGGTGAACCGGCGCAGGAAATCCTCGCAATTATGGAAGCACTGGCGCGCCGCCGCCGCTATTTCCGCCTGAAAGACGGCTCGTTCCTTGATTTATCCGCGATGGACGAGTGGCTGCCGCTGGCGGATTCCATCTTCGAGGCGGCGCAGGCGGAGGGTGCGGAGTCGGTCGCGATGGGAGACGACACCATCCGTCTGCAGGCGTACCGCGCGTGCTATCTGCAAAGCCTGCTGGAGAGCCTTGGACTGCCCATCGAGGTGGATGAAAAGACGCAGGAAACCGTTCGCCTGCTGACCGACCCCGGCAAGGTGCAGGACGTGAAGCTGCCCGACGGCTTAAGCCTGCGCCCGTATCAGGAACGCGGCTTCCAGTGGCTGCTGGCGCTTGACCGGCTGCACATGGGCGGTGTGCTGGCGGACGACATGGGCTTGGGCAAAACCGTGCAGGTGATTGCGCTGCTGATGGCGACGCGGCAGGAAGGGCAGGTTAGCCTTGTTGTCGCGCCGACGACGCTGACATATAACTGGCTGAGCGAACTTGGCCGTTTCGCGCCGGATTTGTCGGTGATGGTGCTGGGCGGTTCGGCGGCACAGCGCGCCAGCCAGATTCGCCACGTCAAGGAAGCGCACGACGTGGATGTGCTGATTACGTCCTACCCGCTGATTCGGCAGGACATCGAGCAGCTGACGACGATTGAGTTCCGCTTTGCTATCTTAGACGAAGCGCAGCACATCAAAAACGCGGGCAGCAAGGGCGCGCAGGCGGTTCGCCAATTGCAGGCGCAGACGCGCTTTGCCCTGACTGGTACGCCGCTGGAAAATGGCGTGGGCGAACTGTGGAGCATCTTCAACTTCGTCCTGCCGGGGTATTTGCTCAGTTACAGCGCGTTCCTGCGCCGCTATCAGGACGGAACGGACGCGGAGGATCTGCGCCGGCGCATCAGCCCGTTCCTCATGCGCCGCCTGAAGAAGGAAGTGCTGACCGAACTGCCGGACAAGATCGAATCCGTGTTCACGGCGCAGATGAGTCCGGAACAGGCGAAGGTATACGAGGCGACGATGATGCGGCTGCGTCAGCGCGTGGACTCCATCGTCAAGGAAAAGGGCTTCGAGCGTGGGCGCACGGAGGTGCTTGCGGCGATTACCCAGCTGCGCGAAATCTGCTGTCATCCGTCGCTGGTTTTGGACGATTATACGGGCACATCCGGCAAGCTGGATATGCTGCTGGATATGCTGCCGGAAGCGATTGCGAAGGGGCGGCGTGTGCTGCTGTTCAGCGCGTTCACCTCGATGCTCAAAATCCTTCGCCGCGAGCTGGATGATGCGGGTTATGAAACGATGTACCTGGATGGCGACACGCCCGCACAGCGCCGCGTAGAGATGGCGGAGCAGTTCAACGCGGGGCAGGGGCAAATTTTCCTGATTTCACTGAAGGCGGGCGGTACGGGTCTGAACCTGACGGGCGCGGACATGGTGATTCACTACGACCCGTGGTGGAACCCGGCGGCGGAAGATCAGGCAACCGACCGCGCGTACCGCATCGGGCAGACGCGCAAGGTGGAGGTGATTCGTCTGGTAACACATGCTTCGATTGAGGAGCAGGTGGTTGCGCTGGGGCAGCGGAAGAAAGCGCTGTTTGACCAGCTGATTAAGCCGGGGGAATCCATGGTGGGCGGACTTTCGCCGCAGGAGATTATGTCCTTGTTCCAATAAGGAAGGGGAGAAAAGGGCAAAAACCCCCGGCAGGGCACAGCATGGGAAGCGCGCTCAAGCCGGGGCGCCAAAAAAGGGTCAAGGGGGAATCCCCCTTGCGGGGTCAAGGGGCGGAGCTCCCTTGTGGGGTTTGGGGCAACGCCCCAACTGTTCCACGGGTGACCAGTATGCTAAACGCGCTCAACAAAGGTGCAGGCAGCGAAGCGTCCCTGCCAGTAACTTTGCGCGTCCGCAGACGCGCCCCCAAGCTGCTCTACCCACAACTTGCATATTGTCGCGCCAAATGGGCGCGACCGAGTAGCTGTTCTTTCCTATTGCAAATGGCTTTTCCCGAAACGCAGGGATTTCGCCTCTGCGGAGGCGACCAAAGGGCAATGAAAACAGGCGAAGTCTGCGGTCGCCCCCGACACCCCTTTGCGGTGCACACGCCCATGCTTGGCTTCTATCGTGGCAGGGGGAAACCACGCTTGCGGACGCGAACCTTTCCATCATTGCCTTGCTATGGGGCGAAAACCCGCGCTGACGGATGCAAAAATCACCCGAATTGTGACCAAAAGATGAAAAATCCGCGCAAAATGGTCATAATGCTTGCGCGGGAATAGGTTTTTGTGATACAATGCAGGATAGGACGGTGCTGCATCGTTCTATTTGTCGAAAGGGAAACGGATGGCGAAAATCCGCCTGACCGTCCTGCGCCGCGGCGGGGATGAATATCCTCCTGACCGCAGAAAGGATTACCATGCAGTCTTATCAGCCCGAAAAACGGCAGCGTCGCGCAGAGCCGAAGCAGATGCCGCCCGCTGTGAAATATCGTAAGAAGAAACGCCGTGTGCTGAATGTCCTCGTCTGCGCCGTGCTGATTGCGCTGGTGGCAATTGTGGTCATCGTCAGCCCGAAAAAGCCGGTGCAGAAGGCGTATTATTCCGCAGGGTCGCAGGATAATCTGGTGCATTCCACAGGCGGCGCGCTGAGTGATTATGAGGGATTGGTTTTCAGCGAGGTTATGGCGGCGAATAGAACCGCGATGCCGGATGAAAACGGCAATTACCCCGACTGGCTGGAAATCTGGAACAGCTCCGACCACGCCATCAACCTCAAGGACGTCGGTCTTTCCAACAAGGGCACGTCGATTAAGTTTCTGTTCCCGGATATGGAGCTGGCGGCGGGCGAGCGCGTGATTGTGCTGTGCGACAAGAAAAATCAGGCGATTGCGGGAAAGCCGATGCACGCAAAGTTCTCCATTTCCTCCAATGGCGAGGAACTGTACATCTATGACCCGAACGCTTACCTCATCGACTCGGTGAAAACCCCGATTCTGGGGGTGGACGAGAGCTATGCGCGCCTGCCGGATGGCAGCTGGGGCACAACAAACGAGTACAGCCCCGGCTACGAGAACACGACGAGCGGACATCAGGAATACCGCGCGGCGACGCTGGTAACGGATGGCGCGGTCATCATCAATGAGGTCTGCCCGGATCCGCTGACAGGCTATACTGACGCAAACGGCAACGTCTGCGACTGGGTGGAACTGTACAACACGACCAATCAGGTCATTTCGCTGGATAATTACGCGCTGAGCGACAACGAGAGCAAGCCGCTCCAGTGGCGCTTCCCGGAAGGCGCGACGATTCAGCCGCACGGGTACTATCTGGTCTACTGCAACGGCGATGAAACGCCCAACACCGACCCGAACGCCGTGCCGCACGCGAACTTCCGCCTCAGCGCGGAACATGATAACGTGGTGCTGTCGGACAGCCGCGGACGGCTTGTTGATCGCGTGACGCTGGATAACGTGCCGAAGGATGCGTCCTACGCGCGCAACGAAAACGGCGTGTTCATCATCACGCAGAACCCGACGCCCGGTCTGCCGAATACGCAGGAGGGAGCGAGCAGGATGGATTCCATCCTCCGCTCCCTCAACCCAACAGGCGTGTATGTGACCGAAGTTATGGCGTCCAATGATACGGCGGTCAAGGCTCCCTCCGGCGGCTATACCGACTGGGTGGAAATCTACAATTCCTCCAATCAGGCGGTCGATTTGTCCGGCTACGGCCTGTCCGACAATATTGGACGCGCACGAAAATGGCAGTTTCCACAGGGAACGACCATCAATCCGGGTGAGTACAAGGTCATCTGGTGCGACGGCGATACGGCCCTGAGCAACGCTGGCGAACTGCACACCTCCTTCAAACTGAAAAAGAGCGGCGGCGAGGTGTTGGTGCTGGCGGATCCGACGGGAAAAATACTGGACAAAGTGGTGCTGCCGGAGATTCCAACAAATGTGTCCTACGGCCGGAGCATCGGGCGCGAGGGCTTTTTTTATTACAACACGGTCACCGCGGGCGCGCAGAACGGCAATGACACGTTCCTGGGCTATGCCGATGCGCCGGAACTGACCCTCCAGCCCGGCAAGCACTACGGAACGGTCACGGCGGGCTTCACGATTCCCGCAAACACAACTGTCTACTATACCACCGACGGTTCTACCCCCACGCAGGACAAGGGCTACCTGTACACGGGGCAGGATATCACCTTTACCCACACCACGACGCTCCGCGCCCGCGCGTTCCCGGCGAACCCGCTGTATAAGGCGAGTACCGTGACGACCGGGACGTATCTGATGGAAACGTACTACACAACGCCGATTGTCTGCATCACCGTTGACCCGGATGAACTCTGGAATGAAGAGAACGGTATGCTTGCGGCAGGCCCGAACATCGACAAGTCCGGCGGCATTCCCTTTAAGAACACCATCTATCGGAAGTACGGCAAAACGCCGCGCGAAGGCTACATGGAGTATTACGACGTAGACGGCACGCAGCTGATCAGCCAAGGCGTCGCCATCGGTCTCATTGGCAACTACTCGCTGGATATGCCGCAGAAATCCATGAAGCTGCGCGCCAAGTCGCTCTACGGCAGCAAGACGTTCGCCGCCGCACTCTTCGATGACCGCCCCTACACGGAGTATAAGTCGCTCGTCCTGCGCAATTCCGGCAACGACGCCATGTCCACGCGCCTGCTGGACGGTTTCCAGTCGCGCCTGCTTGACGCGTATGGAACGCAGGTGATTCATCAGGCGTGGAAGCCCGTAACGGTTTTCCTCAATGGACAGTACTGGGGTCATATGAACCTGCGAGAACGTGTTGACCGCTTCTTCATTGCGCAGTTTGAGGGGCTTTCGCTTGATCAGGCGGATGAAATGGACATCCTCGAAGCAAACGGCTCGGTCAACTTCGGCTCGAACAAGGCATACCGCGCGATGCTGAAGAAAATCAAGGCGGGCAGCCCAGCGACAAATCCGGATGATTTGCAGTACATCCTTGACAACGTGGATGTGGACAACTTGTTTGAATACATGGCGCTGGAAATGTTCGTGGGCAACTCCGACATCGGCAACATCCGCTACTACCGTCTGCATCAGGAAGGCAGCAAGTGGAAGTGGATTTGGTATGATGCGGACTACGGGCTGTACAGCTCCAAGTTCAACAGCCCGTGGAGCTACCTAAAGGTCAAGGGCATGGGCGAACAGAAAATCGACAACACGATTTTCCTGAAATTGCTGGAACATCCCGACTACAAGCGCAAGTTCCTCGAAAAGCTGGCGGATGTGTACAAGACGTTCACGACGGAGTACATGACGCAGGTGCTGGACGGCGTGCTGGCGGAAATTCAGCCGGAGATGAAGAACCACTGGGAACGCTGGGGCGAGCTGAACGACAAGGCGGTGACCAGCGAAGTGCCGACGACGATTGACGGCGCGTACACCTACTGGGAGAGCCGCGTGAATCGACTGTACAACACCTTGAAGGTGCGCCCGCATCGCCTGTGGGATTTCATCAAGGATGAGTTCAAGCTGACAAAGACGGAGATGGAGGAGCTGTTCGGCCCGCAGCCGGATTATCCGGATGATGCGGTGCTCTAATCCGCAGGGGTTTCGCGCCTGAGGGCGCGAGGAGGGGGCTTTCCGATCGCCCCCTCAACCCCTTCGGCACCGCAACTTTTGGGGTTATCCATAGTTGTGCTAATCCATTCCCGGATAAACACGCGCATACTGCCTGAAAGTGTCACCAACTGAATCGCGCGAAAGGGTCAAGGGACGAAGTCCCTTGCAGCGTCCAGAGGCAGCGCCTCTGGTGGGGTCAAGGGGCGATGAGACGAGACGAAGTCTCCCCCTTGCGTCTCCCTTAAAAACATGATATAATGAAAAAACGGTATTGATAGGAGGAAAAAACGGATGGGAACCCTCAACGTGACATCTACGTCCAATGGCATTATGGAGCAGCTTAGGAGTGCATTGTCGGATCAGTTCAGCGCGATTGCGCCGTTTGAAATTGTGCTGGGTCTGGTGCTGGGGCTGCTCGTCGGTCTGCTGATTGCGTTTGTGTACAAGCGGTGCTTCCGCGGTGTGCTGTACAGCCCGTCGTTCGCCATGACGCTGGCGATGCTGACGCTCATTACGACCCCGGTCGTCATGTGCATTTCGTCCAACGTCGCGCTGTCGATGGGCATGGTGGGCGCGCTGTCGATTGTCCGCTTCCGCACGGCGGTCAAAGACCCGATGGACACCGCCTACATGTTCTGGGCGCTGACGATGGGCATCCTCCTCGGCGCAAAGCTCTATGCGATTGCGCTCGTCGTCGCGGCGGCGATTGCCGCGATTATCTTCCTGCTCACTTTCGTGCATTTCACGACGCCGAACTCCTACCTGCTCGTTGTTCACTATGATGAAGAGGCGGAATACGACGTTGACCAGATGATGCGCCGCAGCGTGAAGAACCGCCGCCTGCGCTCCAAGACGATGACCCGCTCCGGCGCGGAAATGACGTGGGAGGTTCGGCTGGACAACAAGCAGGATTTGGTGGCGCTGATGCTGGGCATCGAGGGCGTGCATGACGCGACGCTCGTGGCGTGCCAGACGGAAGCAGGGACTTAACCATCAGAAGGGGGCGAAAGCTATGGCTCGCAATATCCCTCTTCGGCATGAGCTGAAATTTTTCATCAACGAGATGCAGTATCAGGTACTGTCGCGCCAGCTTGACCGTGTGCTGTGGCGCGACCCGAACGGTGATGTCAACAACGAATATCACATTCGTTCGCTATACTTCGATACCATCTTCAATGACGCCTACTTCGACAAGATGGACGGCGACCAGAACCGCGACAAGTATCGCATCCGCATCTATAACATGCGCGATACGAACATCAAGCTGGAGTGCAAGACGAAAGTCGGCAGCCTGATTTCCAAGCGCAGTCTGGGTATTCCGCGCGATTTGGCGGAGCAAATTATTGCCTGCGATCCGACTGGGTTGGAACAGACGCGCTATGGCCTGCTGTCCGACCTCTATCGCGAAATGACGTGCAAGCTCCTGCGCCCGGTCGTCATTGTTGACTATGTGCGCGAGGCGTATCTGCATCCGGCGGAAGAGGTGCGCATCACGTTTGATAAGCAGCTTCGCTCCGGCATGAACAGCATCGATCTGTTCAACCCAGCCGTGGCGACCGTGCCGCCGTTTGATAACAACGACATCATTCTGGAGGTCAAGTATAATCAGGTGATGCCGCCCTACATCCGCGATTTACTGAATTACTACTGCCCGAACGCGCTGTCGAGCGCTATCAGCAAATACACATGGTGTCGGCGCTTTGAGGCGATGGAAATCTAAGACTTTCCGGCTGTGTTCCACAGGAACGTGGACGCAGCCTTTTTTGCGGATGAGCATATTCACCGGCGAAATCGCATAGAAATCACAGGAGAAAGTGACGTTCCATCTTGTGAAGAGAGAAAATATCGTGTAAAATAGGAAAGGGGAGGAATGCACATGCGTGAAAGCACTCTGCGTGAATTGACGCTCCGGCTGAAAAACGCCGCGCCCACCCTCCAGTTGGAAGAAAACGCGGATATGGCGCGCTATACGACGCTGCATTTGGGCGGCCCGGCGGATTTGATGGCAAATCCGGACGACCCAGCGCAAATTCCGCTGCTGATTGAGACCGCGAGGGAACTGGACGTGCCTGTTACGGTCATCGGCAATGGCAGCAATCTGCTTGTGCGCAGCGGCGGTATCCGCGGACTGGTGATTCGCATTTGCCGCAATTTGCGCGGTGTGGAAGTGAACGGCGACCGCATTCGCGCACAGGCGGGCACGATGATGTCGAGCCTGTCGATGGCGGCGGCGGACTGCAACCTTGGCGGATTGACCTTCGCCAGCGGCATTCCGGGGACGATTGGCGGCGGCGTGTACATGAACGCGGGCGCGTACGGCGGCGAAATGAGTCAAGTGGTGACGCTGGTTGAGGGCTACAACATGGCGGGCGAACCGTTCCGTTACAGCCGCCCTGACCTGCATTTCGGCTACCGTTTTTCGCGCCTGATGAAGGAAAACAAGATTATTACGCACGTCACCGTGCAGCTGCCGCCGGGTCAGCGCGAAGACCTGCTTGCGGAAATGGTGGACTTCAACCGCCGCCGCGCCGAAAAGCAGCCGCTGACCTTTTTCAGCGCGGGCAGCACGTTCAAACGCCCGGAAGGCGCATTTGCCGCGCAGCTGATTGATGAGTGCGGCCTGAAGGGTGCGCGCATCGGCGGCGCACAGGTGAGCGAAAAGCACGCCGGTTTCCTTATCAACCGCGGCGGCACTGCCGAAGATTTCCTTGCCTTGATGGCGCACGTCCAGCGCGTCGTCTACCGGCAAAAGGGCGTCAAACTGGAGCCTGAAATCAAGATTCTTGGCGAAGATGCACCTGTGGAGCAGGTGTAAGGGGAACAAGAATGTTTCTCGCAACGGAAAAATCAGGGAAATTATCATTATCCTGCTGAAAGCACAGCAGCCGCGCGCATTCCGCGCCGATCGCAGCAAAGGAGGAGTTTCATCATGCGTTTTCTCGTGGTAACAGGCTTGAGCGGCGCGGGCAAAACGTCCGTCAACCGCTATTTGGAAGATATGGGCGCATTCTGCGTGGATAATCTGCCGCCGAATATGATGTTCCGCATGATGGAAGCCATCGAGAAATCGGCGCTCCACCGCCCCCTCGTTGCGATGGCGGTGGACGTGCGCAGCGGCGAATTCTTCGATGCAAAATCGGTCAGCGACCTGATTGCCGAGAGCCGGCAGCTCGGCTATCAAATCGAAACGCTCTACCTTGAAGCGTCGGATGACGTGCTCGTCAGCCGCTATAAGGAGACGCGCCGTGACCATCCGCTGGCGGGGGAGAACGTGTCGCTGATTCAAGCGATTGGCAAGGAACGCGCTATCATGCAGCCCCTGCGTGAAACAGCGAATTACATCATTGACACCTCCATTTTGAAGCCGCGGCAATTGCGCCAGAAGCTCGAAATGATTCTCAACGGCGACAGTCAGCCTGACGCCATGCACATTGAGATGAACTCCTTCGGCTATAAACGCGGGCTGCCCATGCAGGCGGATCTTGTGTTTGATGTGCGCTTCCTGCCGAACCCGTTCTACATTCCGGGGCTGGGGCGGCATACCGGGCTGGATGCGGATGTGCGCGACTTCGTGCTGAATCACCCCGTGACGCAGGAGTTCATGACGAAAATGCAAAGCCTGCTGACGTTCCTGATTCCACACTATCAGGAGGAGGGCAAGCACCGCTTGTCGATTGCCATTGGCTGCACGGGCGGCGCACACCGCAGCGTTGCCATCTGCGAGGCGCTTGCGGCATTTTTGCGTGAGCAGGGCTATGCCATCAGCGTTACCCATCGCGACTTGGAGCTGGAGCAGGCGCACTGGAAGGAAAGGCCGGAGGTGCAGTAAATGTCGTTTTCTGCCACGGTCAAGGATGAACTCTGCCGACTGGAACTGGGGAAGAACTGCTGTATGCTCAGCGAACTGGCGGCGCTCTACCGCACCAGCGGGTCACTGACGTTCCACGGCGGCGGGCGCGTGCAGGTGCAGTATCGCGTGGAGAACACGGCGCTGGCGCGGCGGATTTTCCGCCTGCTGACCGCGCGCATGGCGATTACGCCGCGCCTGCACTACGTCCAGCACGCGCGATTGGGCGGACGGCGCACCTGCGTGCTGACCATCGGCGATGAAGACTCGCAGCGGCTGATGCTGGCACTCCACCTGATTGATAAGGACGAAAATGGCGTGGTGTCGTACCGGCGGACGATTGTGCGTCATCACCTGACGCGCCAGTGCTGCCGCCGGGCGTACCTGCGGGCGGCGTTCCTCGGCGCGGGGACAATGACATCGCCCGACAAGGACTATCACTTTGAGATTACCGCGAGCGAACCAGGGCTTGTGCGCGAGCTGACGCGCGTGCTGGAGAAGGCGGAGCTGCCCGTGCACACGTTCCAGCGCAAGGGGCAGACCGTGCTGTATTTGAAGGGGGCGCAGCAGATTTCGGACTGTCTGGCGCTGATGGGCGCGTCGGGCAGCGTGTTTGCGCTGGAGGATGTGCGCATCCGCAAGCAGGCGCGCGGGGCGGCAAACCGTGCCATCAATTGCGACGAGCATAATTCGGAGAAGATGCTTAACGCCGCGCAGCAGCAGGTCAGCGCGATTCGCTGGTATACGATTGCGCACGGCTTGCGGGAGCTTCCGCCCGCCTTGCAGGAAATCGCGCGGCTTCGGCTGGAGAATGTCGATTTGTCGCTGACCGAACTTGGTGCGCAGCTTGATCCGCCGCTGTCCAAATCCGCCGTCAACCACCGGATGCGCCGCCTGATGCTGCTGATTCAGCAGGCGGAGGAAGCCGACCGCAAGGAAGCCGCCGAACAGAAGCCGGACAAATAACGGGAATGTACTTTTTATGTGCGATTCTTGCATTATTCGCCATGTTGTGATACACTAAAGGCGAAGCAAAAGCCGAATCAAGGAGGCTATATTCATGATTGTCAAGCCGATTACCTTTCCGAATCATCAGCCGCTGAACCGTACCCTTGCCGCGCAGGTGGTGCAAACCGCCAGCCGCTTTGACGCGCGCGTGATGATCCGCCGCCATCAGAAGGTTGTCAATGCCAAGTCGATGCTGGGGCTGCTGTCGCTGGATGCGGACGAGCAGAATGAGATGTTCCTCGTCTGCGATGGCGCGGATGAAGAAGCGGCATCGGCGGCAGTGCTGCCGTTTTTTGAGGCGTAATTCACATTTTCCATCTTGACTTCCCGCACTAAACGCGGACAGGCGGAAGGAGCAATCCTCCGCCCTGTTTTGTTTTTTGGGAACCCAAGGGGCGCTGCAAGGGAGTTCCTCCCTTGACCCTTTCGCGCGATTGGGTTGGTGACACATTCATGCAGTGCCCGCGTGTTAATTGGGGGAACCCAAGGGGCGCTGCCCATCAGCAAGAAAAAAATTCATCTTCCCCCGCAACTTTTTGCGTTCTTCCCCATCTAACAGGCGGAAAGGAGGGAAAGCGCAGTGACACAGACGGAATTCACCCAGCGCGTGCTGGCGATGGAGGACAGGCTCTACCGCGTTTCCTGCACGCTGCTGCGCTGCGAGGCTGACCGCGAAGATGCCGTGCAGTCCGCGCTGGAAAAAGCGTGGCGCGGGCGTCTCCTGCTGCGGCAGGAGCAGTACATGGAAACGTGGCTGACGCGCATCCTCATCAATGAGTGCTATGCCATCATGCGCCGAAGCCGCCGAATCATCCCGATGGCAGAAGTCGGGGAAAATCAGCCGGCGCAATGGAAAGCACAGAATGCGGACGAAATGCTGTGCCGCGCCCTGACCGCGCTGCCGGACGCACTGCGCCTGCCGATTGTCCTGCACTACATGGAGGGCATGGACATTCGCACCATTGCCCGCACGCTGCGCATACGGGAGAGCGCAGTCAAGAGCCGACTGCACCGCGGCAGAGAGAAGCTGCGGCAGTCCGACGAGTTGAAGGAGCTGTTGGAAGATGAATAAAACGAAGCAGGAAAAATGGCAGCGCGCCTATGGCGACACGCCGGATAGCTTCCGGCAGCGGGTTGCGGCGTCGCTTCCCAAGGGGCAGGAGACGCGGCATGTGGCGTTCCCGCGGCGCGCGATGGTGCTGGC
>ERZ791905.1731-NODE-1731-length-13696-cov-2.821714_pt1 | contig 13696 bp, 9 predicted proteins | sample MGYA00510147_ERZ791905 | MGnify/ENA primary metagenome ERZ791905 (study PRJEB30046, sample SAMN00792084) | human gut metagenome | study: EMG produced TPA metagenomics assembly of the A metagenome-wide association study of gut microbiota in type 2...
TAACGTGTATACATTCCGGAGATTTCAGGAAAGGTCACATATTTGCCAACGTTTAAGCTGGCTGGACTCAATGGTGCAAAATTGACTCTGTGGATTTCCGCAAAGGGAAATCTCATCTATATGGATGCAGATAAAACAGCGCAGTCCATTGCCAGCAAACTGACCGGATGGCATACGATTAAGATCGCAGCCGATTTTACCAGCAGTGCATATGAATTATCTCTTGACGGTGAACTTATGGTTGCCGGAAAGAAGCTGGACGGCAACAAAGCAGGAACAAATCAAATCTGGATGGCTATGAGTCCGTCAGCTGGTCGTGGCGGCTCGACCTATCTGGATGATATTGTTGTATCTGAGTTTGTCCCGGTTACGCAGATCCAGCGCTTTTCTCTGACCACGAACAATATCCGTGTCGGTCAGACCAGCAAAGCCGTGTTGGAACTCGCTCCGGAAAATGCATCGTTCCGAACAGTCGCGTTTACATCTTCCGATGAAAATGTAGCAAAAGTTAATTCGCTTGGAACGGTAACCGGTATGGGCGAAGGAACAGCTACGATTACGGCCTCCTGTATGGTTGGAACGCAGACCGTTGAAAAAACAGCGACCATTACGGTTTCCTCTTCAAGCATTACTGTATCGGATGATTTTGAAAATGCAGCGTCTGTTTCCAAATGGGCAGTATCCGCAGATACAAATGCAAAAATCGCCATCACAGACGATGAGAACGAAGCCGGAAACCATGAGTTGACGATTGAAACCCTGCGAAATGCAAGCACCAATTGGAGCGCCTGCGCATCTTCTAATATTCGATATACCTACCCGCTGGTTATTCACGGCACAAACGATCAGGCTTCGCTGAGAAAGGCTGTTCTAAAATATCGTCTCAAACTGGATCACTGTGTCGGTTCGGATGGTATTGGCGGAGGCATGATTTTCCTTCCGAACTTCGTGACAGCGGCTGGAGACAACCCCGTTATGCTTGGTTCAACTGTCAGTGTGATCTGCACATCTGTCAATTATCAGGATAGACTTGTTGCAAAATCGCTCGGTGGCGGCGAGTGGCATGATATTGAATGGATGGTAGATCTGGATAACGCAATCTATGACCTGTACATTGATGGTGAGCTTGTTGCAAATTATGCGGAAGTTCCGGTTTTGAGCAGAGTGAAGGATTCTGAGTGGGCTGCTGAATACGAAGCAGATGGTCAGGTCAAGACACATGGTCAAACGAAGATTATCCGTACAACTGATCCCATTACGGCAATCGACATGGGTTTCTACCGTAATACAGACGGAAAAATCTCCATTGATGACCTACAGGTACTGGACTATGAGCCTGCGACTTCGTGGAAAATCGCAGACAACCAGCTTAAAGAAGTTGCCGTTGGCAATTCGCTCCCGCTGACGCTGGAATTCACAACGGCAAACGGGAAAGAAGCCTCCTGCCGCAGCGCGAAGATCACATCTTCGGACACGAGCGTTGCAGTGATCGATTACAATGGCAGCATTATCGGTAAGAAAGTAGGAACCGTTACGATCACGATCACGCCGAACGAAAGCGGTCTTGCACCGAAGACGCTTACGATCACTGTGAAGGATGATATCCCTGCGACGGATATCACTGGTGTTGCAAATTTCTCGCTCCCCGTTGGTGGGCATCAGTACATTCATGCTGCGGTTGTTCCGGCCAATGCGACCGTACAGACCGTAAGCTTCACATCCAGCGATGAGTCGGTCGCTTTTGTCGACGAATGGGGCGAAGTCCTTGCGAAGAAAGCTGGCACTGCCGAGATCACAGTCAGCGCCGGTTCTTTCCAGAAAACACTCACTGTCACCGTAAATGAGCCTGGTGTTATGCAGAAGTTCAACGTTACAGATGCAGCGTCCCTGCTGAGTGCGTTGAATTCCATCAGTCAGATCGACAAATCGCAGATGACCGGCAACATCGTTGTGAATCTCGCACCGGGCTATTATGCACTGACAGAGACGCTGAATCTCAACGAAACGCATGGCGGCAATGAAAAGTACTCCGTTATCTTCCGCGGCAACGGGAATGCGACGATTGGCGGCGGGATCAAGATCAGCGGCAGCAGCTTTACGAAAGGCGAAAATGGCATTTATGTCGTTGACGTTCCTGCCGGAACAAAGACCAGACAGCTCTTTGTAAACGATGTTCGTGCAGTACGCGCCAGAAGCGAAGGCACTCTTGTCAATGCTTCCACGTTGCTGAAGAATGGAACGACAGTCGGCATGGTCAGTGGGAACCCTGAAATTGCCGAATATGCCAATCAGGATGCAATTGAATTTGTATATGAGTACGCTTATTTCCACTTCCGCTGCGGATTGGATCATGCTGAAAAGGTTGATGACGAGAAAGTCAATCTCTACATGGATATGCCGGGCTGGTATTATGTTCAGAGCTTCTTCAAGCATCTGAAGACGACCCCCGATGCGCTGCTGCAGTACTATGAAAATGCACTGGAACTTCTGGACGAACCCGGAGAGTGGTATCTGGACGAAGCAAAAAGCAAGCTCTACTATATGCCCAGAAGCTTTGAAGATATGTCGCAGGTAACTGTGACGATCCCAGTACTTGACGGATTGCTTCGCATCGAAGGTACTGACTATTCGCACGAAGTCCAGAACATTACCTTCGAAGGCATTACGTTTGTTGATGCAACGTGGATGCGCCCGAGCAGCAAAAACGGTCATTCTGCCGCACAGAACAATACGATCCGTGAATGGGATATTCAGTATGAGCGTGACTTTATGCCGGACGGCTCGGTAATGGTGAAGAAAGCAAATTCCGTGAACTTCAAGGACTGCACCTTTGCCAGACTCGGCTCTACTGCGCTTTACATGACGGATTCTGTTAAGAACAGCACCATCAGCGGAAACCATTTCTATGATATTTCCGGCGGCGCAATCACAGTTGGCGATATTCAGTATGGACATAAGCGCTCCAACCACGTCAACAACTTTAATCCCAGCGACAGCCAGCGGATCATGAAGAATTTTGACGTGAAGGACAATTATATCCATAACACCGGTGTAGACTATTTTAACTCCAGCGCTATCAGCGTCGGCTTTGCGGCAAACGTTACGATCCGTTTCAATGAGATCTTCGATATTCCGTATTCAGGTCTCCACATCGGCTATGGCTGGAACTGCATTTTTGACAATGTGCAGAAAAACATGAAGATCACGAACAACTTCATTCACGACTTCATGAAAGAGGTTTATGACGGCGGCGGTGTCTATACAATCGGCAATTCCGGCGCGAGCGCAGAAAACCCGAACGAAATCGCATACAACTACATCAGCGACATGAACAACCTCTACTCGCCGCTGTATCATGATGCTGGCAGTACGTTCTGGTATGATCACCACAACGTTATCAACCTGTCTCAGCGGGAGCGTTTCCCGGATGGATCGCTGCCTACGTGGGTGCTGCTCAATGTTTGGTGCCATGATCTTACGGTGCGTAACAATTACACAACGACCAGCAGAACCAATCTTGCGAACCAGAACGTATCGAATTTTGTTGTAGAAAACAATGAGACGTGTGAAAACGCAAACTGGTCTGATGGCGCGCTTGAAATTATTCGCGGCGCTGGCCTGAGTCTTGCAAATGCGGCAGCGCTCCGGAATGATCAGGCTGAAGTTGTAACATGCAGCCTGCCTGCGTCCATCGAATTGAGCGCGGGACAGAACTATAAGATTGATCTGGCGTTCAGCGACGGCAAGGAAAATCCCATTGAAGCAGATAAGGTCAATGTTTTCTTCGCAACAGATGATCCTGAAATCGCCGAGGTCGACGCAAATGGAACGGTGCGCGCGCTTCGCAGCGGCAAAACGCTGGTTCGCGTGTATGCAATTTCCAATAACATCCTGCATGAATTCGAATGCCCGGTTTATGTCGGTGCGCAGCTTGCAGAAATCCGCCTGAGAAATGTAGACGATGGCGTGATCTCGATTGAAGCAATCGGCACAGCAAAGCTTGAGCCGTATGGCATCAGCGATCTGGGCAATGAGCTTACCCTCACAGACGTAACGTATCAGATTGCAGACACCTCCATTGCAAAGGTTGACACGACCGGCAGAGTCAAACCTGTTGCGGACAGCGGTGAAACCACGCTCACCATCACTGCCACGGCTGACGGAAAAACAATCAGTACAGAGTTCACCGTAAGGATTCTAAGTGCAGAAGGAAAGAAAATCATTCCTTACGGCACGCCGGTTCTCGACGGTAAGCTGGATGATGTGTACACCAAAGGCAAGAAAATAGATTTCGGTTCGGTATTCCATCCTAACGCCAGCGCTGAATCGGATACCGATGGTTACTGCTATCTCGCATGGGATGAGAGATATCTGTACTGCTATGCGTATGTTGCAGACGGCGATGTTATGAGCGCAGGCATGGAGTATATCAACAAGGAGCATCCTTGGGCAAACGATGATATCGAAACGTACATTATGACCACGATGGGTCGTCCGAACGGTGCTATGACGAAATTTGCTTGTGATGCTTTTGGCGTTAGAGTCTACGGACATCCGGTATCGGAAACCGCCGAGGTACGCAATGAACTCAAATACGCAACCGCATTTACCTACGACGGTGAGATCATCGAGGGCTATCAGATCAAGAACCCGACAGCCCAGCAGAAGGCATCCACTGAAGAACATCCGGTCAACGGTTATGTGATCGAAATGACCTTGCCGCTCTATCGTGAAATGGGCGTTTCAAATGAGAAACCGCAGGCTGGCGACAAGATCACGTTCCAGATTCAGGTGAATGACTACGGTGGCGGTACGCCTGGAGATGCAAAAACGGTCGTAGCAAGAAGGAATGACGTCGACAGCTATTGGCTTGCAGCCGGATCCGAGCCGGAAGAACCGGAAACCCCTGTTGATAAAACGCAGTTGGCAGCAGCAATTACCGCTGCGGATGCAATCGATCTGAGTAAGTATCAGGACGGCGCAGAAAAGGATGCCTTTATTGCAGCACTTGCTGTGGCAAAGCAGACTTACGCAGATGAGAATGCAACGCAGGAAGCGGTCTCCGCTGCAAACAGCGCACTGACGCAGGCCATGAATGCGCTCAAACGCAAGGAAGATCCTGTTAAGCCGTCGCCGATCCTGCCGATCATCGGTGCAGCCACGGGCGGAAGCAGCAACGACATTTCGTTCCGCGATGTTCTGAAAACGGATTGGTTCTATAAGGACGTACAGTTTGTCACTGAAAACAAGCTGATGCTTGGCACAGACAACATGAACTTCAGCCCGAAGGCCACGGTTACAAGAGCGATGGTCGCAACGATTCTTTGGCGTATGGAGAGTGAGCCTGCGGCAAAGCGGACCTCCAACTTTACCGACGTCGCGACCGGGAAATGGTATTCTGACGCAATCGCATGGACTTCTGAAAATGGCATCTTCACAGGCTATGGGAGCGGCAAATTCGGGACAAACGATCCGATCACCCGTGAACAGCTTGCAGCGATCCTTTATCGTTACGCACAGTATAAAGCCTGCAGCCTTACCGATTCTGCCAAGCTGTCCTCGTTTGCTGATGCAGATCGTGTATCCGGCTATGCGCAGACTGCCATGCAGTGGAGCGTCGGGAGTGGGATGCTGAAAGGCGGCACGGACGGAAAGCTGCTGCCGCAGAACACAGCGACTCGCGCGGAACTTGCAGCGATTCTTCATCGTTTCGCAGAAGAATATTCGATCCTGTAATCCTGCGCCTTGCTTGGCGCAGCAAATGAACGACCCCCTATACCTCCTATAGATCACCAGCAGCAAGGAAGCTGAGGCGGAGATTTTCTCCGCCTCGGCTTCCAGACCCATTCAAAAACACAAGACATCTTGATGCAGAAAATAACACACCCGAATTACGGTGCTGAAAATAAAGAACAGGCTTTTGCCCGCACTAACATTAAAAGGAAGGACACTGAGCATGGCAATCCTATTTGACAAGCAGGAACAGATATTCTATCTGCACACAAAGAACACGACCTACGCCATCGGCGTCCTGCGTGAAAAATATCTCTTACATCTTTACTACGGAAAACGCATTTCCGCGTATCCTGACTTCATGGCGCATCTGCCTATCCACGCCGGAACGACGTGGATGGGGACGGATCTTCCGGGGCTGGACTACAGTACGGAAGCTCTGCCGATGGAGTACCCGACCTACGGCAGCGCCGATCTGCGCACACCGGCATTCCATGCGGAATATGAAAGCGGCAGCGCGGTGACGTGTCTTTCCTATTGCGGCTATGTGATCTATCCCGGCAAGAAGCCATTGGACAGTCTGCCCGCAACATATGTGGAAAGTGAGTCCGAAGCGAATACGCTGGAGATCACGCTGGTCGATTCACTGACCGGCTTGAAAATCGTCCTCTTGTATTCTGTTTTTGAGGACTACGATGTCATTACAAAGAGTGTCCGCGCCGTCAACGAGAGCGTACAGCCCATTGATGTGCAGAGTATTTTAAGCAGTACGACGTATCTGTTTGATAAAAACTATGAATTTGTCCATCTGACCGGCGCGTGGGCGCGCGAACGGCATATCCAGAAGCAGCCGCTCATGAACGGCACAATGCAGATCGACAGCAAACGTGTGGCCAGCGGCCATATCCACAGCCCGTTCCTTGCGCTGGCACGCCCGTGGGCAACGGAAAATCAGGGCGAGGTCTACGGCTATAGCTTCGTCTACAGCGGAAATTTCATCATGCAGGCGGAGACAAACCAGCAGGACGTCGTCCGCGTCAACATCGGTATCAATCCCTTTGGCTTCCACTGGCTGCTGGAACCGGGTGAAGCGTTCCAAGCGCCAGAAGTCGTTATGACATTCTCCGATTCCGGCTTCGGTACAATGTCCCGACGCTTCCACCGCATCTACCGTCAGCGCCTGTGCCGCGGCAAATACCGCGATATCGAACGACCCGTGCTCATCAACAACTGGGAAGCGACATATTTTGACTTCAACGAAGAAAAAATCTTGAATATCGCAGAAAAGGCGCGTGATGTCGGCATCGAGCTGATGGTACTGGATGACGGCTGGTTCGGCAAGCGAAACAGCGACAACTGCTCCCTGGGCGACTGGATGCCGAACCCGGAAAAGCTCCCGAACGGCATTGCCGGACTTGCAGAAAAAGTCACGCAGCTGGGGATGCGCTTCGGCCTCTGGTTCGAACCGGAAATGGTATCCGAGGACAGTGACCTTTACCGCGCACACCCGGACTGGTGCATCCACACCCCCGGAAGAACAAAAACGCCCGCCCGGAACCAGCTTGTGCTGGATCTGTCCCGGCAGGACGTCTGCGACTATATCGTTGACTCGCTTTCCAGAGTTCTGGGCACGGCAAAGATATCCTACGTCAAGTGGGATATGAACCGGAACATCACGGAAATCGGCTCTGCCGCGCTCTCTGCAAACCGGCAGCAGGAGCTTCCACACCGCTACATACTGGGGCTGTACAGTATTTTGGAGCGGCTGGTCACGGCCTTCCCAGACGTGCTGTTCGAGGGGTGCTCTGGCGGCGGTGGACGCTTCGACGCGGGAATGCTCTATTACTTCCCACAATACTGGACAAGCGATGACACGGACGCCATCGAGCGCCTGTACATCCAGCACGGCACGAGTTTCGTCATGCCCGCCTGCACGATGGGTGCGCACGTTTCCGCCGTGCCGAACCATCAGGTGCATCGCACAACGCCGCTCCAGACACGCGGCCATAACGCCATGACCGGTCAGTTTGGCTACGAAATGGATCTCGGCAAGCTGTCTGATGAAGAAACGGAGCTTGTCCGGCAGCAGATCCGGCAGTACAAAGAAATCCGAAGCACCATCCATTTCGGCGATCTGTACCGCTTGCGTTCCCCATTTGAGGGAGAGAATGCCGCATGGGAATACGTCTCCGCTGACCGGAAACAGGTTGTGCTGCTCTACTGCACCATCCGCGCTCATGTCCTGACCGGCCTGACGCAGCTTCGCTTTGAAGGCTTGGATGAAAACGCACTGTACCGGAACACCGGGACCGGCGAAGTCTATGGAGGCGATTTCCTGATGAATGTCGGGTTGTACCTGTCGGACAACAAAGACTATGCGACCAAGATGATGACATTTGAATTGTGCTGAAACAGGAGGAATTAATTTGAAACGTTCAGAAATAAACAAAGCCTTAAAAGAGCTGGAAGCCATGTGCGCACGCGAGCATTGCTACCTGCCGCCGTTCTGCAATTTTACGCCGGAGGAATGGAAAACCAAGGGGCATGAATACGACGAGGTCCGCGACTGTATGCTTGGTTGGGACATTACGGACTACGGTCTCGGCGACTTTGACAAGGTCGGCATGTCGCTCATCACGATACGCAACGGCAATCGTGCGATGCAGGACAAGTATCCGAAGGTCTACGCAGAGAAACTGCTCTATATGAAAGAGGGGCAGTATTCCCCGAACCACTTCCACTGGTACAAGACCGAGGACATCATCAACCGCGGCGGTGGAAACATTCTGATCCGCGTCTACAACAGCCTGCCTGACGAGTCCATCGACAAGGAATCTGATGTGACCGTCCACTGTGACGGCAGAACCTACACCGTTCCTGCCGGGAAACAAATCAAGCTCACGCCGGGCGAGAGCATCCATATCCAGCAGTACATGTATCATGATTTCGAGGTCGAACCCGGTACCGGCGCTGTCCTGCTGGGCGAAGTCAGCCAGTGCAACGACGACAACACCGACAATCGCTTCAATCCGCCTGTGGGTCGCTTCCCGAAAATTGAAGAGGATGAAGCGCCGTACCGTCTGCTTTGCAACGAGTACCCGAAAGCGAAGGACTAAGCCATGATCGAGCTGCAAAATGAAAATTTGACCCTGCACGTCGATTCGCTCGGCGCGCAGATGATGGAGCTGCGCTCCAGACAGGGCACGCAGTTTCTCTGGAACGGCGACGCGAAATACTGGCGTGGCCGCGCGCCGGTGCTGTTCCCATATGTTGCGCGCCTGACGGATGGCAGCTATACGCTCTACGGCGAACGTTATTCGATGGACATTCACGGCTTTGCAAAGGATTCCGCTTTTTCTATCGAAGAACAGTCTGCCGATTCTGTTACACTCTGTCTGCACGAAACGCCGGAAACACTGCGCCAGTATCCGTTCCGCTTTACCTTCCGCGTGCGCTACGCACTGCGCGGCTGGACGGTGGCTGTGACGTATTCCGTCCGCAACGAGGACGAAAAGGAACTGCCGTTCGGCATCGGCGGGCATCCGGGCTTCCGGGTTCCGCTGGCTGAAGGCACGGCGTTTGAGGACTACGAGCTGTTCTTTTCGCACCCCTGTCAGCCGGATCGCGTCGGCTTCACAGAAGCCTGCTTCCTGAACGGTCACGATACCCGCTATCTACTGGAAAACGGCACGACCATCCGGTTAAGGCACGACCTGTTTGATGACGACGCCATCGTGCTGAAAAATATGGCACGCCGCGTGACGCTCTGCTCCGCCAAGACAAACCGCGCCGTCACCGTGACCTATCCGCAGATGCCGTATCTCGGTATCTGGCATTTGCCGCACACGGACGCGCCGTATGTCTGCATTGAGCCGTGGGCGTCGCTTCCGTCGCGGCAAGACGTGATAGAGGAACTGTCCTGCAAGAGTGATCTGATTCACATTGCGCCGGGAGCGGAGTACGAAAACACATGGAGCATTGCGATCACAGAGGAATGAGTATGTATGATTATGTATGATGTTGTTGCGCTCGGTGAGCTGCTGATTGACTTTACGACGCAGGCGACCGACCCGGACGGCTATCCGACGATGGCTGCGCATCCGGGCGGCGCACCGGCGAATTTTCTTGCCGCGATTGCAAAGTTCGGCGGCAAAGCGGCGCTGCTCGGCAAGGTCGGCACGGACACGTTCGGAAAGCTGCTGACCGATACACTCCGCAAAGTTGGGATTGAAACGAAGGGACTTGTCGCGTTTGACGAATTTTTCACGACGCTGGCATTCGTCACGCTGGACGAAAACGGCGACCGCGAATTTGCGTTCGCGCGCAAGCCCGGCGCAGACACGCAGCTTCGCTTCGACGAGCTGGACCTTTCCATCATCGACGAGGCGCGCGTGTTCCACTTCGGCACGCTTTCTCTGACCGACGAACCGGCCAGAAGCACGACATATCGCGCTGTGGAGTATGCAAAGGCGCACGGCAAGCTCATTACATTCGACCCGAATCTGCGTAAGCCGCTGTGGAAAAATCTCGACGGCGCAAAGACGCAGATGCTATGGGGACTTGACCACGCCGACGTGGTGAAGATCAGCGACGAGGAAGTTGAATTCCTGTTCGGTCTCAGTGCGCAGGACGGTGCACAGTACATTCTTGACCATTTCCCGGCGAAGCTTGTATTTGTGACCTGCGGCGCGGACGGATGCTGGTTCCAGAGCCGCAAAGCAAACGGCCATGTGGACAGCTTGAAAAACATTAAGGTCGTCGATACGACTGGCGCGGGCGATATTTTCGGCGGCAGCGCCGTGTGGAAGCTGTTCCAGACCGGAAAAGCCCCGGAGGAACTGGACGAAGTGGAGCTGCGTGAAATCGTCTCGTTCGCGTGCAGAGCTGCGGGCCTGTCAACAACAAAACCGGGTGGGATATGCAGTGTTCCTGCGGTTGATGAGCTTTAATAAAGAGATGTACAGTTAAAGGCAATCGGACGTGCTGCACAAGAAATCATCCATTTATACAATAAGGAACTTGCGGGAGAAAGAGCGGCGTACATGATTTATCGAAAGAATCCAATTCATACGACGGTCAACTTAGGCGCGGCGATTGTAAAACACTCCGCTGACGAAGTATTGACTTATAAATCGGTCCACGGTCAGCAACTTCTGCTTGCGTGTTTTTATCCGCCGGACTATCAACCGGAACGGAATAATCACGCGGTCATCATGATCCACGGCGGCGGATGGAGCAGCCGAAAGATTTTTGATGATCAGAACGGCTGGTCCGGCGATTATCTTGGCTTTCTGGCGCGGCTGTTTGCCATGCGTGGATTTCTCGCACTGAGTGTTGATTACCGACTGCTGCCAGACGCAAGCCTTGCGGATATGATCGAGGATTGCCGAGATGCGGTTGCTTATATTAAGCAGCGCTTCGAGCCGAAAATGCTTGACCTGCTGGGCGAATCGGCGGGCGGTTATCTGGCTGCGGCTGTGGATGTGTTTTCCGAGAAGCCGCAGTTCCGGCGTGTGATCCTCGCAAACCCGATCACAGATCTAACGCTTGACCGTTGGGGACGATTTACCCAGAAAGGGATGAAAGCAGCTGCATTTTCTCCAGCACTGTGTGTTGGCAGGCAATGCAGTCCAACACTCCTGATTCATGGAGAGGCAGATACAACTGTCTCACCAGAACATTCGACCCGCTATTATGCAGCAATGCAGGATGCTGGCATCCCGTGCGATTTGTTGTTTTTGAAAGATACCACACACGCTTTTTTGCTTGCCGAGTATTACAAAGATACGTTGGCTTGCGAAACGGCGATTGACTGGATTTTGAAAATGACGCTCGTAGAAGACTGACGCGCTGTTTTATAGAAAACACTTTGTCTAAAAATGCAAATTACAAGGAGCGCAATTGAATGGATAGTTATTACCTTGAACGAGAGAAATACGGAAATGGGTACCGTAAAACATATCAGGAGGGCTTAGTAAGCCTCCTGAAAACTCTAAAAGAGCAGGCGCAAGGAAAGCGCGATGACTATATGGCTGAGATACAAGCTCACCCCGATGCGCTTCGAAAAAAAGTCCGCCAGACAATTGGCTGGCCGCTTACCGAAAGTGATCGTGTCTTGCCAAATGCCCAAATGAATTTCGTCGCACGAGATGCACTGGCAGAGATATACCGTGTGCAGCTTGAAATTCAACCGGATGTATGGATGTATGGAATCTTATTTGTAAGAGATAAAGAGAACAAGCGGCCGCTTGTGATTGCGCAGCACGGAGGATTGGGAACACCGGAAATGTGCAGCGGATTCTTTGACTCGGAAAACTACAACGATATGACCAGACGAATTCTACAAAAAGATGTCAACGTTTTTTGCCCGCAGCTCTATCTCTGGGATCAGCAGCGGTTTGGGCATGGAACTCCAGACCGCACTTCACTGGACAATTCTCTGAAGCACATGGGCAGCTCTATCGCCGCAGTAGAACTTGACGGCCTTATGAAATGCATTGATTGGCTTTCCGCTTTGTCTTGGGTTGATGCCGAACGGATCGGTATGATCGGGTTGTCCTACGGCGGCTTTTACACGCTGTATCTGACAGCACTTGACAAGCGAATCAAGGCTGCACTATGCTCCTGCTATTTTAACGATAGGACATATTACAGCAACAGCGATTGGTCGTGGTTCGGTTCAGCGAATATGTTTGAAGATGCGGAGGTCGCATCGCTGATATTCCCACGCAAATTGTGGATTCAGGTTGCAGACAACGATGAACTCTTCCATGTAAGCAGCGCAAAAAAAGAGTTTGAACGCTTGGAAAAATACTATGAGAATATGCCGACGCAGTTGCATTTGGAAGTGTTCCCCGGTGTTCACGAGTTCAGTAAGTCAGACGCAGGAATTGATTTTGTTGTGCAAGAACTAAATAAGTAATCTTGATGAAACAAATTTGTACGAAGGGAGCACACATGAAAACAGTTCTGGTTTTGAGTGGTGCCGGTTATATTGGTAGTCACGCCGTTTACGAACTTATTGACAACGGCTACGACGTGGTCGTGGCGGACAATCTGGAGACAGGCTTCCGCAAGGCCGTCCATCCGAAGGCGCGCTTCTACGAGGGCGATATTCGGAACAAGGAATTCTGCGACCAGGTCTTTTCCAGCGAAAAGATCGACGCGGTCATCCACTTTGCCGCGAACTCGCAGGTTGGCGAGAGCATGGTGAATCCGCTCAAGTATTACGACAACAACCTCGGCGGCACACGGACGATGCTGCAAAGCATGATTGGACATGGCGTCAAGTACATCGTCTTTTCCTCGACCGCCGCGACCTACGGCGAGCCGGAGCGTGTGCCGATTCTGGAAACCGACCCGACGCACCCGACGAACTGCTATGGCGAGACGAAACTGTCGATGGAGCGGATGTTCTATTGGGCTTCCGTGGCGCACGGCATTCACTTTGTCGCGCTGCGTTATTTCAATGCCTGCGGCGCGCACATGAGCGGCAAGATCGGTGAAGCGCATAATCCGGAAACGCACCTGATTCCGATCGTGCTGCAGGTCCCGAACGGCCAGCGCGACCATGTGAGCATTTTTGGCGACGACTATCCGACAAGAGATGGTACCTGCGTCCGCGACTACATCCACGTCACCGATCTGGCCTCTGCGCACATTCTGGCGGCGGAATACCTGATGAACGGCGGCGAGAATAACGTGTTCAACCTCGGCAACGGCGTCGGCTTCACGGTCAAGGAGATCATCGACACCGCGGAGAAGGTCGTCGGCAAGCCGATTAAGTGCGAAATGGCGGCAAGAAGAGCTGGCGATCCGGCACAGTTAGTTGCGTCCAGCGAAAAGGCGAAAACGGTGCTTGGCTGGAAGCCGAAGTACGACGATATTGAGACGATCATCGGTTCTGCGTGGAACTGGCACAAGGAGCATCCGCATGGCTATGAAGATTGAGACGGTATATGCC
>ERZ791905.1734-NODE-1734-length-13672-cov-4.008372_pt1 | contig 13672 bp, 9 predicted proteins | sample MGYA00510147_ERZ791905 | MGnify/ENA primary metagenome ERZ791905 (study PRJEB30046, sample SAMN00792084) | human gut metagenome | study: EMG produced TPA metagenomics assembly of the A metagenome-wide association study of gut microbiota in type 2...
CCGCCTGCGGCGGGTCGCGCAAGCGACATTCTTCCATTCCGCTGCAGTGCGATCCTCGCGGAGCGTTTTTATTTCATAGGACGCATTTTCCTATGAAATGATGTCGGGGTCAAAAGCCCCCGACCTTGATGCCTACGGATTGTTCCGTGCTGCGCACTCCCACAATCCTGCCCGATAGTCGCATATCGTGGGATTATCATCCCACTTTTATGCTCCTATCGGGGCGGGTCAAGAGGTCTTTCACCCACCTATGAGCAAGCTCATGTGGGCTTAGACCTTTTGACCCTGGCATCATAAAAAACCGTACATCCATTATAGAATGTACGGTCCTTTTTTGTAAAGACGAAATACGCTGTCAGGCAGCGGATAGCATCGAAGATGGCTCGTGTGAGCTTATTTGTCGCTTAAAAGCTCCTTCGCACTGGTCAGCAGTCCCGCCATGTTCTGAATTTCGGACGGAATGATGATCTTTGTAGACTTGCCGTCCGCAACCTTTTCCAGAGCCTCCAGACTCTTTAAACGAAGTACAGAATCATCCGCTCCTGCATCCTTGATGAAACGCAGACCGTTTGCAGTCGCCTGCTGGACTTTCAGGATTGCTTCCGCTTCACCTTCTGCCTCACGGATCATCTTTTCTTTCTCTGCTTCTGCGCGCAGGATTGCAGACTGCTTTTCTGCCTCTGCTTCCAGAATTGCGGATTCCTTTTTACCTTCTGCTACCAGAATGGTAGATTTCTTTTCACCTTCGGCACGCAGGATCGCTTCACGGCGTTCACGCTCTGCCTTCATCTGCTTCTCCATCGCATCCTGAATTGCTGCGGGAGGAATGATGTTCTTTAATTCGACACGGTTTACCTTAATGCCCCAGGGATCGGTTGCGATATCCAGGGATGCACGCATCTTGGCATTGATCGTTTCACGGGAGGTCAGAGTCTGGTCCAGTTCCAGGTCTCCGATGATGTTACGCAGGGTTGTCGCGGTCAGGTTTTCAATCGCCATGATCGGATTTTCAACTCCGTAGGTAAACAGCTTGGGATCTGTGATCTGGAAAAAGACAACGGTATCGATCCGCATCGTAACGTTATCCTTTGTGATAACGGGCTGAGGCGGGAAATCCGCTACCTGTTCCTTTAACAGTACACGCTTTGCAACCTTATCGACAATCGGCACTTTAAAGTGAAGGCCAACGCTCCAGGTATCCTGGTATGCGCCGAGACGTTCTACGACATAAGCCTGCGCCTGCGGTACGATCTTGATGCAGGACGCTACAATTGCAATTGCCAGAATTAAAATAATGAGTATTACCAGTCCACCTATCATAATTACCCTCATTTCCGCGGTCTTACCGCATGTTGTCAGCAGCCTCGCTGCTGTTTGTTACAGGTTCTTCTGTTTCGATCTCGTCCGGGACAACAATCAGCTTCACACCGTCGATCTTTTTTACAATGACGACGGTACCCTCTTCAATCGTCCCCTCAGTTTCCTGAGATCTCGCTGACCACTCCATGCCTTTGAGCGTAACCTGTCCGCAGCTGTGCAGGTTATCAATCCTGCCGGTCACGATACCGCGTTCCCCAAGCATGCTGTCCACATTGGTCTTCGCCCTTCCAACATTGAAATAGCGCATGGCAACCGGTCTTGTAAAAACAAGCATCAGCACGGACACTACCAAAAACAGGATGACTTGCACCAGAACCGGCGCACCGCAGGCAGCTGCAATCGTCGCAACAAGAGCTCCGGCTGCAAACCAGATTGTCGTCAGCCCCATCGTCGCAAGCTCAATCAGCACAAGTAAAATCAACAGAGCCAGCCAGGCAAATACTTCCGTCATGTAACTCCTCCTTTCCTGTGACTTATGACTATCATACTACAAAAATCATGCCCCGTCTACCAAAATACATGATGTCCGATCACAATACCTTCCCTGCTTCCTGCCCGTCTAAAATGCGTCGCTATTCCAACTGGGGTGCTTCCCGCCATCGCTTCCTGTGCCGCCTGCAGGCAGCTTGCCTTGATCTTTCCACTTGCGACAACGCGTCCAACCTGTCCGCTTCCCGCCGGTGTAAACTGTCCCGAAGCATAGATAACTCCCTTGACCGTATTCGGATAAGCGCCGCTTCTGACCCGATTCATCACGACTGCGCCGACAGCCACCTGTCCTTCGTAGGGCTCTTCTCCTGCTTCACACTGAATGAGCGCCGCCAAAAGCACGCTGTCGTCCGCTGCCAGTGCAGCAGCCTTGTTCGCTTCCTTTTCCGCCTGCGCTGCCTTTTCCTGCTTCTGTTTCTGTGCGGCAGCTTCTTTTTCCGCCTGCAGTCTCGCCGTTTCCGCTTCCTCGCGCGCTTTTACCTGCTCAACCGTCTCTCCGTAATCGATTTCAAAATCAACCTGGACATATTCCGAAGACACATATCCGGTCTTTCCGCCGTAATTGACCGCAACCCAGTCCGCCGTGATTTCCTGATCCTCGCTGAAACGAATCTGTTCTTCATCCACGACCTCATACTTTGCGCCTTCTTCCAGCAGATCATAAATTGCGGCATCTGCTGAAGGTTCTTTCCGGATTCTCAAAGCGCCTGTTTTGGTCGTTGCCACAATCCGTCCCGCGTCTTTTGCCTCTTTCCGCGCTTCTTCCCCAAACAGCAGATAATCGTTGTTCGCCCAGCCGGTCAGTTCGCCGGACTCAAGCTTTGTCCAGCCGTCCTTTTGTTCCAGCACTGTACCGCCACAGTCTGCATACAAATACCCTGCAAGCTCTGCCTCGCTGTCCGCTTCCGTCCTGACATTCAATACATTCTGAACGCTCGTCATCACGATTGTGCCGGTCAGGTCGTCCATTTTCGTTCCATCGCCGGACGAAGCTTTGGTTTTGCTGTCCGCACTGTCAGACGCTGCATCCGTTTCCTGCCCGCCGGCTGCACCGGTCGCTGCATCTGCCGCCCCATTTTTGGATGCTGCGTTCTGACTGACCTGTTCCTTATCCGCTCCTGTCAGCCACGCCTCTATGCCAACGCCCTTGTGCCAGTGCGCGCTTTTGCTCGATTCCGCCTCTGCCTGCAGACTGCTTCCGGCCGTCCACAAAAAGACGACTCCCAGCGCTGCAGCCCGCAGCCAGTGCTTCCCCCTTTTCTCACATTTTCTGCTCCAGCCCATAAATCGATGATCCTTTCTATCCCCTCATATCCGCAGACAGTAACGATAGCTGAGCCTCCATTGATTTTCCGCGCCTTTGGCGCTCCCAAAATCGGCTCATCAAATGTTACAATTATATTACATGATTAGCGTCATCATATCAAATCCGTCAATTACTGTCAAGTGTGCGCCCTGCGAGGATTCTATTGTCATGAACACAAAAAAGGCGTGTGAAAACAATCCTTTTCCACATGCCTTTTTTTGTTCTTTTTCTGTCAGAAGCAACGGATTTTTTCCTATCATCTTCTGACGATTCCCTTACAATGCTGTTGGGACAAATGTCCCGGCTATGATACTGTTTTAGTAAAAAACGTGATGTCCGATTACCTGTCCGGAACGACCGTTATTTCTTCTAAAAAACAGCTTGCCGCCGACCGGCTGTGCACCGGCTAATGCTTCGATTGCTGCCTGATAGCAGGCTGCATCTGCCTTGTCACTGCTCAGTGCCCTCTGCAGCGAACCGTTTCTAACAGGGGAAAACTGCCCTTTTGCGTAAACAACCTCGGTGATCGTATTGGGCTGCGATGCACTCTTGACGCGGTTCATGATGACATTGCCTACCGCAACCTTACCAACGTAGGATTCACTGCCTGCTTCACAGTAAATAATATTTGCAAGCAGTTTTAATTCCTCTGCGGATATCGCTGCGGTCTGTGCCGTCTGGGCTGCCAAAGCTGCCTGCTGGGCTTCCGCTTCGATGCGTGCTGCTTCCTCGGCTGCTGCCTTTGCCTGCGCTTCCGCTTCGATGCGTGCTGCTTCCTCGGCTGCCTGTACTTCTTCTATCTCATTCTGTGCTGCTTCACTCGCCTCTGCCTGTAAAGCTGCTGTTTCATCCTGCTGTACTTCTTCCTCTGCAAAGAATTCATCTTCGGATGCTGTTTCTCCTGTCCGTTCAGCGATCACCTGCTCATTGGCTGCAACAGCCTCTTCGTTGGAAATCTCTGTCTCGACCAGATTTTCAGCCGGTACCCATCCTGCAATTTCTCCCGCCTGGATCTGCACCCAGTCGTTGTACTTTGCAAGGATCGCCACATGACCGTCCTCCATGACCTGACCAATCACCGCAGACGCTGTATTTGCTTCTGCATGAATGTCCAGCATGTCTTTCGCATCAATGACACCGATACCACTTGCCATAGCGGTTGTCGTATATGCACCCATCATCATAACAGATGTTAAAATGCCGACTGCACTACGAAACAACTTTCTGCCTTTTCCGTTCATTCTTACCTCCATAAATCTTACTCTGCTTCCCCAGCCATTCTGCCGGTGAAATTCAGGAGCTTTTTGTGGGACGCTCCCTGTTACAGAGCTGTTTCAATTGTTACAAACTTATTAACAATTGTTACGCATGATATGATAGCAATATTACAATCAAATGTCAAGCCGTTCACCCGGAACCACAAATTTCCGTTAGTTCCCCACAAAAGTTTTTCTTCTATTGTGATATTTTTACAACAAACCTCCGAAATCATCGCCTTTTTCTTACTATTTTTCAAAGTTTTCAACAAATGCCGCTTTAACATAGTAAATTCTCTTTTCATAAAAAGGACAGCCATTTTCTGCGGTTTTTTCGATTTTTTATAAAAAAAGAAGACCTGACGGGATTATTTTTTCCATCAGATCTTCCTTTATTCCTGTTTTTAACATTTTTGTAACAAACTATTTTACAGGCTTCTGGACTTTTCCACCGCAGTGATGACCGCATCGGTCACTGCGCCGCGGAAGCCTTTTTCCTCTAAAACGCGTACTGCCTGAATCGTGGAGCCTGCCGGGGAGCAGACCATATCCTTTAACTCTCCCGGATGCTTTCCGGTCTCAAGCATCAGCTTCGCGCTGCCGAGCACAGCCTGTGCAGCGCATTCATATGCCTGGCTTCGCGGCATGCCTTCCGCAACTGCACCGTCCGCCATCGCCTCGATCAGCATAAAAATCCAGGCAGGCGCACAGCCACTGACGCCGGTCAGCACATCCATCAGACGTTCCGGAAGCTCAACCGTCTTGCCGAAACTGTCCAGGACAGCCGCCGTTTTTTCTTTCATCTCAGGAGTTACCCTGCTGCCATAGCAGACTCCGGTACAGCCTTCCCCGACCAGTGCCGGCGTATTGGGCATCGCACGCACAAACGGAAGCGGCGCACAGAACTGCTCTTCCAGCCACGCAAGGCTTTTGCCTGCCGCAATGCTCAGAATCGTCTTGCCGGTCAGATCAATGTCGCTAATCTGTCCGATCACTTTCTCCAGAAACTGCGGCTTTACGGCAAGAATCAAAAGCTCTGCCTGCCGCGCGGTTTCCAGGTTATCGCCTGTCACCGTGATGCCAAACATTTCATGTACTTTGCTTTCAGTCTCCGCCGTTTTTGCAGAACCGTAAATTTCCTCCGGCACAGCCAGGTGATTTCTCAAAACTCCTCCAATCATCGCCTGCGCCATATTTCCAAGTCCGATAAAACCGATTTTCATCTGTGCCTCTCATTTCTGCGCACGCTTTTTGCGCATGTCGAGTTTGTGTCAAGTGCGCGCAGACACAAATCTCGAGATTGAAAAATGTTATTTTTCAAGCTTCGACCTTCTTTCAAATCGCCCTCTGCCGATGCGCTTCATACATCAGAATCGAAGACGCCACCGCTGCATTTAACGACTCCACTTTGCCCTCCATCGGAATTCGGATATAACAGTCCGCAAGCTCTGCAGTCTCTTCCCGCAGGCCGTTGCCCTCGTTACCGATCAGAAATGCCGTCCCCTTTGTGTAATCCTGACAGGCATAGGAATTTTTCCCGCGCAGATGCGCCGCGTATACGCTGACACCCGCCTGCTGTACCTGATGAACCGCCGCCGCAAAATCGTCCGCATAATAAAACGGAACGCGGTAGATGCTGCCCATCGTCGAACGGATAACCTTCGGGTTGTACAAATCGACTGTATCCCGGCTCATGATAATCCCGGAAACGCCTGCGCCCTCACCGGTTCGCAGCATCGTACCGAGGTTGCCGGGATCCTGTATATTTTCCAGAAGCAGAAACAGCGGTGCTTTGTCCCGCAGCATTTCTTCTATATTATAGTGAAACTGTTTCAGCACGCATAAAACGCCCTGTGGCGTGCAGGTATCCGATATTTTAGAAAAAACGCTGTCGGAAACAACTTCGTAGCCAACCTCTTCCATATGCTCCCTGCAGCTGCACTTTTCCAGAAAGGATTCCGAAACATAGACCTCCTGCAGCTGCTCTCTCGGTGCTTCCAGAAACATCTTCACACCCTCTGCCAGAAAAACGTCCTCCGTTCTGCGCAGCTTCGACTTTTGATTCAATTGTACCAGCCTTTTGATCCGGCTGTTGGATGCTGCAGTAATCATGCAGGTTCCTCCGTTGATCTTTATGAAAACGCACAACGGCCACACACGTTTCGTGTGCAGCCGCCCCTTTGCGTCCTGTATCGTCAGGTGGCCAGCGCTTTGCTGACCTGATAATGATATTCGGGAATCTCTTTCTGCATCGCAAGCGCTTCCTCGATATCATAGTCTACAAATTCGCCGTGTTTGTAAGCCACAACACGGTTCGAGCTGCCTGCGCAGAGGATGTCTGCCGCATAAGCGCCCATGATAGAAGCATAATAACGATCCAGACAGGTCGGGCTGCCGCCTCGCTGCATGTACCCCAGGATGGTTGCTCTGGTTTCCACACCCGTTGCCGCTTCAATTCTCTTCGCCATGGAAGTAGAATGACCGATACCTTCTGCATTGATGATCAGATGGTGAGTTTTGCCCTTTTTACGGTTGTTGATAATATTGTTAATCAGCTGCTGCTCGTCATAGTCGTACTTTTCAGGAAGAAGGATATCCTCCGCGCCGGTGCCGACGCCGCACCACAGTGCGATATAACCGGCATTTCTGCCCATTACTTCGATAATACTGCAACGTTCATGTGAAGATGAAGTATCCCTTACCTTATCGATTGCCTGCATCGCGGTATTGACTGCCGTGTCGAAACCGATCGTATATTCGGTACATGCAATATCCAGATCGATCGTGCCCGGCAGACCGATCGTATTGATCCCAAGTCTGGACATCGCCTGCGCACCTCTGTAAGAGCCGTCGCCGCCGATAACAACCAGACCGTCGATGCCGTGTCTGCGGCAGATCTCCGCGCCCTTTTTCTGTCCGGCTTCGGTCTTAAATTCCAGACAACGTGCGGTTCCCAGAATCGTACCGCCCTTCTGGATGGTATCCGAAACACTGCGGGCATCCATATCTATGATTTCTTCATTTAACAGGCCCTGATAGCCTTTTTTAATGCCTTTTACTTTGACGCCGTTGCAAATCGCTTTCCGAACAACCGCACGGATTGCCGCATTCATACCCGGCGCATCTCCGCCGCTTGTAAGAACTCCAATTGTCTTTATCTTAGCTGCCATTGTTCCTCCTGTCTGCCGCTGCGGGCTGGACTTCAATCTTAAGATTTCAAAATCCGTAAAACCATTTTTTATTTTAATCGAAACGGGCTTTCTTTTCAATGGTTTTGTGAAACTTACATCAGCTTTACGTTTTCTTCTCCAAACAGCTCTTCCAGCTGCTTTAAAAGTTCCTCGTCCCCATGAACGGTCTGATTCGCCCCAAGCTGCTTCATCGCGCGCGGATTTTCCACATAAATCACCACGGTATCCTTGCCGTCAGAAGCTGCGATTGCCGAAAGCAGCTTTTTTTCCTGCTGCTGATAGGCTTCCATCGTCGGAAATTTAATCCAGAGCTTTTTGGGGATTTCGTCAAAGGTCTGCACGGATTCACAGATCAGCTTCGCGTCTTTGTCCTCCTCTGCGGAAACGCGCCCCCGCAGGAGAACCTTTTCATCCTCCATCAGCTTGCTGCCGTACTGCTCATAGGTTTTCGGGAAGACGATAACTTCAATCGTTCCAACCAGATCCTCCACCTGTAAAAACGCCATCACCTTATCGTTTTTGGTATATTTGATCTTCTTTTCCTCAATAATTCCGCCGATAACCGCCTTTGCTCCGTCCTGAATATGGACGCTGTTTGTCTCCTCATCCAGCATAAAATCTGCCGTTGTATTAGAAATATTCCTGCGCCAGAGCTGCTCGTATTCCTGCAGCGGATGCCCGCTGACATACACACCGAGCACTTCTTTTTCAAAGGTCAGAAGAATTTCCTTCGAATATTCCCCGACATCCGGGAAGCGGATTTCATAGTTTTTCTTTCCCGACTCGTCCACCAGATCGAATAAGGAAAGCTGTCCCGCCATATTATTTTTCCGATTCTGCTGATTCTGATCCATCAGCTGCACAAATACGCTCATAAACTGCTTGCGTGTTCCCTCAAGGCTATCGAATGCACCCGCTTTGATGAAGTTTTCCACGTTGCGCTTATTGACTTCCGTATCGGACATTCTGGAAAGAAAATCCTGCAGGTTTTTGAACACGCCCCGCAGCTTCCGCTCTGCGATCACCGCGTCCGCAACCGGATGTCCTACACCCTTGATCGCGGTCAGTCCGTACCGGATTGATTTGCCCGATACCGAAAATCCCGGCTCTCCCTCGTTGATATCCGGCGGCAGAATTGCGATTCCCATCTGGCGGCAGACCAGAATGTATTCCGCCACTTTTCCGGGGTTATCGATTACAGAAGTCATTAGGGACGCCATAAATTCCACCGGATAATAATATTTCAGGTAAGCCGTCTGGTAAGCGACAACCGCGTAGCATGCGGCGTGGGACTTGTTGAACGCGTATTTTGCAAAATCCATCATTTCCGCGTAAATTTCCAGACCGACCTTTTCCGGAATGCCCCGGGCCACACAGCCGGGCACGCCCTCCTCGGGATTGCCGTAAACGAAATTCGCCCGTTCTTTTTCCATGACGGACTGCTTTTTCTTGCTCATTGCACGGCGAACCAGGTCGCTTCGTCCCATCGTGTAGCCGCCGAGGTCGCGCACAATCTGCATAACCTGCTCCTGATACACGATACAGCCGTAGGTCGGAGACAGGATCGGTTCCAGCTCCGGACAGGAATAGGTGATCTCGTCGTGATTGTTTTTTCCTTTAATATATTTTGGAATAAAGTCCATCGGCCCGGGACGGTACAGGGAAATACCCGCGATGATATCCTCAAGGTTCTGGGGCTTTAGCTCCTTCATGAAGCTTTTCATCCCGCCGCTTTCCAGCTGGAACACGCCGTCCGTCCTGCCGGTGCAGAGCGAATCCAGCACTTTTTTATCGTTATAATCCAGATGCTCCATATCGAGCTTCACACCGGTGTCATGCTCAATCATCTTGACCGCGTGGTCGATTACTGTCAGGGTTCGAAGCCCCAGAAAGTCCATTTTTAACAGTCCGAGCTCTTCCAGCGTCGTCATCGTAAACTGCGTTGTGATCGAACCATCCGACCCCCGTGAAAGCGGTACAAAATGATCTGCCGCCTCCGGGCAGATCACAACCCCTGCTGCGTGCATCGAGGTGTGGCGCGGCAATCCCTCCAGCCGTTTACTCATATCAATCAGCACGTGCACCTGTTCATCGCTCTCGTAGAGCTTGCGCAGCTCTGCGTTCATTGACAGTGCCTTATCAATCGTCATGTTCAGCTCGTTCGGAATCATTTTTGCAATCGAATCCACAAAGGAATACGGCAGATCCATGACGCGCCCGACGTCGCGGATGACACCCTTTGCCGCCAGCGTACCGAATGTGACAATCTGCACAACCTTTTCTTTTCCATATTTGCGTCCGACATAATCGATGACCTCCTGTCTGCGTTCATAACAGAAGTCGATATCGATATCCGGCATGGAAACTCGTTCCGGGTTCAGGAAACGCTCGAACAGCAGGCTATAACGGATCGGATCAATATTCGTGATATGCAGGCAGTAGGAAACGATGCTTCCAGCTGCACTTCCACGTCCAGGTCCTACCGGAATACCGTTTTCTCTGGCATAGTTGATAAAATCCCACACGATCAGGAAATAGTCCACATATCCCATGCGCTTGATAATACCCAACTCGTATTCCAGACGCTTCTGCAGCGTGCCGTCGTCCTCCGGATAGCGCTCTTTCATGCCGTCAGTGCACAGCTTGTTCAAATATCCCCAGGAATCATAGCCCTCCGGCACATCAAAATGCGGCAGCTTCGTCTTACCAAACTCGATTTCCACATGACAGCGGTCTGCAATTCGCTGTGTATTTTCCACTGCCTCCCACGCATAGGGAAACAGTCCCTTCATCTCTTCTTCGCTTTTGACGAAATACTGACCGCCCTCGTAACGCATCCGGTTTTCGTCGGAAAGCTTTTTGCCGGTCTGGATACACAGAAGGATATCGTGGGGCTTTGCGTCCTCCGCATAGGTGTAGTGCACGTCGTTCGTGCATACTAACGGAATGTCCAGTTCCCGCGACATCTGTAAAAGCGCCATGTTTACGGTCTGCTGCTCCGGGATCCCATGATCCTGCAGTTCCAGAAAATAATTATCCTTCCCAAAAATCGACTGATACTTTAATGCGCATTTTTTTGCTTCCTCCGGCAGTCCTTTCTGGATATAGCGCGGCACTTCACCTGCCAGACACGCAGACAGCGCGATGATTCCCTCGTGAAATTCCTCCAGAACCTCCATATCGACACGCGGCTTGTAATAGTACCCCTCCGTAAAACCGCGGCTGACGATTTTGCTCAGATTCGCGTAACCAGTATTATTTTCCGCCAGAAGCACCAGATGGTAATACCGGTCATCCCCGCCGGTAATCTCCCGGTCAAAACGGGAATTGGGCGCAACATAGACCTCACAGCCCAAAATCGGATTGATACCCTCTGCCCGCGCCGCACGGTAAAAATCGATCACACCGTACATTGCGCCATGGTCGGTAATCGCCGCAGCCGTCATGCCCAGCTCCTTGACTCGTTTTACATATTCTTTGATTTTATTGGAACCGTCCAGCAGGCTGTACTCTGTATGGACGTGCAAATGTGCAAATGCCATATTTTTGTAATTTCCTATTCTTGTTCTGTCTGAGTTTCCTTTGCTGTCCCATCGGGCGCAGAGAAGTCAAAGGCATGGCTTTCTGTCCCGTTTTCTGACTTTTGCCCGCTCTTTGTCACAGACCTCGTGCCGATGCTGCCTGTCCGGTCGGATGCTGCCGCATTGTTTTCACTGATGCTGTCTGCTTCCCGGTCAGATACAGCGCTGTTTTGACTGACTGCGTTTTGTCCGGACACATCACCGCTTTCATGAACCTCTTTTACACTGCCTTCTCCGCTGTCTGTCAGTACAAGTCTGTCGTTTTCCACTTTCCATGTCTCGTACCAGCTTCCTTCCGCGTCCGAAAAGTTGACATGAATCCTATCGTTTTCCCCGGATAAAATCTGTATTTTCCCGGAATCTGATCCAACCTGCCGCAGGATACTCTTTAACACTGCTTTGCCGTTTTTATACTGTAACAGCTCTTTTTCACGGATTTCTTCTAATTGATACTCTGTCAGTGTGCGCAGGCTGATGTCATAATATCCCGGCGCAGCTTCTGTCCCGGCAGTCCATGCCATCAGATCGCCGTCATCGTCCAGCTCAAAGTGCCCCATCTGTTTTAACAGGCGCACTGCTCCTTGCTCCTGCACACCAAACAGCATGTCGCTGACGCCGGACACTTCGTAGCCACGATACAGCACAAAGGCGCTTCCCAGCTTTTCCAGCTCCTTAAAGGCAAAATTCTCTTCTTCCAAAACTGCGCCGTCCGCGCCGACAAACCACAGGTCGCATACCGGCGCGCCGAACGCTCCGTCGTACCTGCCGATCGCCGCAAATGTTTCTTTTTTGCCGTTCCCATCGTAATCCGCCGTCTCTGCAAAACACAGCGCATCGTCCGGGTACTCCTGTACCTCCAGAATCTGTGCAACCGCCTGACCGACCGCCGCGCGGGCTGTTTTCTGCACTTTATTCAACCGGTTTTTCGTAAATTCGTTTGGAATATCCTCCAGGCTCTCCAGCGCTTCTTCCTGCTCCAATCTCGACGGAAAGAAAAATCCATCCCCGCTGATCGTCTCTGATGCTTTGGTCAGCTTTCCCTGATCCAGGCTGCTGATACACCAGCTGTACTTCGCAACCGCATGATCGATTCCTTCTTCCTGTCCGACCGACTGCCCGGCTTCTCTGCAGCGATAGGCAATTTTGTCCTCCCCAATTGCATAAAACCAATAGGTATATTCTGTATTTTCATCCGTCTGCGTGTAGAACTGCTCTTCCAGCTTTTCCTTCCACGCCTGTGCCTCTTCATCCGAATCCTCTGCAGACACATACGCCAAATATTCCGACGCTGTCAGCTCCCGATACGAACGCTCTGCAAATCCGTCCGCTGTTCTTTCATAATAAACAGGAACCGTCTCTTCTGCACTGTCCCATTCCGAAACAAGCGGATCGTACACAGTCTTCTCTACAGGATAAAACGTACAAACGCCGTCCTTTGTCGCTTCGATCGTCTCGGCATCCTCCAGAAGCTTTTCGCACTTTTGATCTTTTACCGTCCAGACAGCCGCCTGTTTTTTGCCGGAGACTTCCGTTTCCAGAATAACAAACGGATTCCCAATTCCCGTCACCTGCTGCAGTCCGGTCACGACGATTCCTTTTTCCAGAAGCCTTGCCGACTCGCCGTCATAATACCAGAGATCGCCGGAAATCCGCCCGCGCGCTGTCAACGGTGTGCTCTCAAACATCAGCAGAAAGCTTTCATTTGCGTTGCTGTCATACTTCGCCATGTTCTGCAGGCAAAGCGTCTTGTCACCGTACTCCTTCTGCGAAAGAACTGCCGTCAGCGCTGCGTTTTCTGCGCGGCTTAAGCGATCGTGTCCCGCCAGCTTACCGGTAAACGCATCCGATTTCTGCGCGTATGCTTCATAAACGGAGTCGGTCACTTCTGTCATCAGGACCGGAATTTGAGGAGCTGTTGCTGCCTCAGATTCTGTGGCGGTGTCGATCTGCGTTTCGCCTGTCGCAGGCATCTCGCCGTCTGCTGTTGCCGCGGTATCGCCGTGCTGCCCTTCGCCGCCGGTCGCTGTTGTGCTATCCTGTATCTCGTCATCGGTCGCAGTATCGCTATCCTGCCTCTCATTGGTCACTGCAGCGGTGCCGGTTCCTGTACTGACATTCTGTGTTTCACCTGCTACAGACGTCTCGTCACCTGCCGTTGTCACAGTATCGCTGTCCTGTGCCATAGCGTCTATGGTTTCCCCTTCAAAAAAGTTCTTTCCGGCTTGCTGCGCTCGCGCTGCATATTCACTGATATTCGGCGTGCAGCCTGAAAGCAGCATCGCTGCCGCCATCAGACATGCTGCTGTCACCTGTTTTCTTTTCATTCGTATCGATCCCCTTATCTTGTTGAGTTGAGTATACCATGCCCGTTTGGAAAATTCCATCCTTATCAAACCGGCAGCTTCCGATAAATGTTTCGCCAGCCGATACCATTACGCTTTGTCCCGCTCTGTAACATAAAAAAGAATC
>ERZ791905.1746-NODE-1746-length-13603-cov-4.955565_pt1 | contig 13603 bp, 14 predicted proteins | sample MGYA00510147_ERZ791905 | MGnify/ENA primary metagenome ERZ791905 (study PRJEB30046, sample SAMN00792084) | human gut metagenome | study: EMG produced TPA metagenomics assembly of the A metagenome-wide association study of gut microbiota in type 2...
ACCAGACCGGCCAGCAAGAACCGCGCTCCGGCGAACAGCGTCTTGCCGCCGGTGTCTGTGCCGGCAATGCCAAAGTCCGCCAGACCCAGCTTGATCAGGGGAAAGGCGCAGGCCCAGCTTAGCGCCGCGCTGCCGGCAAACAGGGGCACCCATTTTCGATTTTCAAACACAGAGGCTTTGGGCATTTGGTTCTCCGTTCTCGGCACACAGCCGCAGATCATCCTTTGTTTTTGCCGGATTATTGTATAATAGCCGCCGCCAAAAGTCAACAAACGCGCACCGTCGCCTGTCGGCAGCGTCAGTTATACTGCCGTTCAAATAATTCTTCATAGGTGGTGCTCAAAATCTGCCGAATGTGGCGGATCTCGTCCGGATAAATATGCCGCTGCCCCACCTCGATCTTGGCCACGGCGCTGCGGGTAATATCACACCCGGCCAGTTGCAATTTGGCGGAGAGCAGCTCCTGGGTCATGCCCTTTTCTTCCCGAATATGACGGATATTCCGCCCCATCTGCTTTTCAAATTCAATATTCATGGTCAACCTCTTGCACCTATTTAAGAACAATTTGCGTTGACTTTATTGTATCTTTGTGCTATTCTAAGATTGCACCTGTATAGGTGCAATTATGCAGAACCAGAAAGAACAACAGAAAGAAGGAAATGCAAATGAAAAGAAAAATCAGTATTCTTTTGGCGCTGATGATGGCCGTCTGTATGGTAGGCGCCGTGCAGATCACCGCCTATGCCGCTACTACGGCCAAGAACGTGTCGCTGTCTACCACCACTTACACCTACGACGGCAAGGTGAAGAAGCCTAAGGTGACCGCAAAGGACAAGAAGGGCAAAAAGATCGCCGCCAAGTATTACACGGTCAAGTACCCCTCCGGCAGAAAAAATGTGGGCACTTATACGGTTAAGGTCAAATTCAAGGGCAAGTACAAGGGCACTAAGAGCGCCAGCTTTAAGATCGTGCCCAAGGGGACTGCCGTCTCCTCTGTGTCCGCCGGTAAAAAGTCCTTTACCGTTAAGTGGAAGAAGCAGGCCACCCAAACCATCGGCTATCAGGTGCAGTATGCAGAGAACAGCAGATTCAAATCCGCAAGCAGCAAGACCGTAAGCAAGAATTCCACTACCTCGCTGAAAGTAAACGGCAAACCCATTAAAAAATACTATGTGCGGGTGCGCACCTATAAGAAAGTGGGCAAGACCAACTATTACAGCAGCTGGTCAAAGGCTTCCTCTGTGACCACCAAAACCGGGCTGAGCCTGAACGCCTACAAAATCACCCTCTTTAACGGTGAGGCTTACACATTAAAATGCACCGGCACAAATAAAAAGATCACCTGGCAGACCAGCGATCCTACCGTGGCGGTGGTGAACCGCTCCGGCGAGATCAGCGCCAACGGCTCCGGTCAGTGTACCATTACGGCCAAAACCGCAGACGACCGGATCAGCTGCAAAGTAACAGTGCCGGAGTATTACCCGGAGAATTACAATGTACCGGACTTTGGTGCGTACTTTAATGTGCCGCTGGTTGACTACGACAACAAGGGAGATGGCGATACAGTAATCTGTGTTTATTCTTATGATGCGGTGGTCAGTCAAAGCGACGATTGGTTGAATGATTACTACGATATATTGCAGGATTATGGATATGAATTTTATAAAGAACAAGATAAACGGGATGAAGATGGGGCGTATCATTACTTCTTTGTAAATGAGGACACAAATGATATGGTTATGCTTTCGTTAGTATTTTACAATTCCTATAATACACCCACTGATATTTTCGTTACTTACCTCAATACAACGAATTATTGATTTTGCTGCTCCGAGCCCCCTTGCACAGCCGTACAAGGGGGCTTTTCCTTTTTGTGCAGTAGCCGCTTTTTATTGCATTTTCAGCCGGGGTATGGTAGAGTTATAATAGGTATAGAAAACAGACAGACGGCGCGGGCCGGGAAGGGGAATGGTATGAAAGGTATAATTTTGGCAGGGGGCAGCGGCACCCGGTTGTATCCGCTGACCCAGATCACCTCCAAGCAGCTGCTGCCGGTGTATGATAAGCCTATGATCTACTATCCGCTGACCACGCTGATGCTGGCGGGGGTGCGGGATATTCTCATTATCAGCACGCCCCGAGATCTGCCCCGATTCCAGTCTCTCTTGGGGGACGGCGCGCGGTTTGGTCTGCGGCTCAGCTACAAGGAGCAGCCCTCCCCGGACGGGCTGGCCCAGGCCTTTATCCTGGGTGCGGATTTTATTGGCGACGACTGCTGCTGTATGGTGCTGGGGGACAATATCTTTTACGGCGCCGGGCTGCGGCGGCTGCTACAAAGCGCGGTGGAGAATGCAGAGCAAAATCACCGTGCCACCGTATTTGGCTATCATGTGGAGGACCCGGGGCGCTTTGGCATTGTGGAGTTTGACCGGGAGAACCGGGTGGTATCGCTGGAGGAGAAGCCGGCGGTGCCCAAGAGCAATTATGCGGTCACCGGGCTGTATTTCTACGACAATCGGTGCGTGGACTACGCCGAAGGACTGACTCCCTCCGCCCGGGGTGAGCTGGAAATCACCGATCTGAACCGGCTGTACTTACAAGCGGGGGATCTGGATGTAAAACTGCTGGGGCGGGGCTACGCCTGGCTGGATACCGGTACCACGGACAGCCTGTTAGAGGCCGGCAACTTTGTGCGTACGATTCAGCACCAGCAGGGGGTGGAGATCTCCTCCCCGGAGGAAGTGGCCTATATTAACGGCTGGATCACCGCCGATGATTTGGCGGCAGCGGCCAAGACCTATGGCAAATCCGCATACGGCGCCTACTTGCAGGCGGTTGTGCGGGGCGAAATACAATACTGAGGTGCGAGGATGACTGTACTTGTGACCGGCGGTGCCGGGTTTATCGGTGCCAACTTTATATTTTACCAACTGACCCACCACCCGGAGGATCGGGTGGTCTGCCTGGACAAGCTGACCTATGCGGGCAATTTGGAGACCCTGGCGGATGTGATGGAGAACCCCAACTTCCGCTTTGTGCAGGGGGATATTGCCGACGCGCAGGCGGTGGAGCGCCTGTTTTTGCAGGAGAAACCGGATTATGTAGTAAACTTTGCGGCGGAGAGCCATGTGGACCGCTCCATTACCCAGCCGGATCTGTTCTTAAAGACCAATGTGCTGGGCACCGGGGTATTGCTGGACGCTTGCCGCCGTCACGGGATCACCCGGTATCATCAGGTGTCCACCGACGAGGTGTACGGCGATCTGCCCCTGGATCGGCCGGATCTGTTCTTTACGGAAGAAACGCCCATACACACCTCCAGCCCCTATTCTGCCTCCAAGGCTGGGGCGGATCTGCTGGTGCTGGCCTACGCCCGCACCTACGGGTTGCCGGTCACGGTAAGCCGGTGCTCCAACAACTACGGCCCCTACCACTTCCCGGAGAAGTTGATTCCCTTAATGATCACCCGGGCGCTGGCAGATCAAAGCCTGCCGGTGTACGGCACCGGCGAGAATGTGCGGGACTGGCTGTATGTGGAGGATCACTGCGCCGCTATTGACCTGATTTTGCGCCGGGGCACGGCGGGAGAAGTGTATAACATCGGCGGGCACAATGAGCGCACCAACTTGCAGGTGGTGCAGGCGGTGCTGGCCGCTTTGGGCAAGCCGGAAAGTCTGATCACTTTCGTCACCGACCGGCCGGGTCACGATCGGCGTTATGCCATTGATCCTACGAAAATTCACCGAGAGCTGGGCTGGCAGCCGGAGACGGATTTTGACACCGGGCTGCGTCGCACGGTAGAGTGGTATCTGACCCACCGGGATTGGTGGAGCCACATTCTCAGCGGTGAATATCAAAATTATTTTCAGGCCATGTACAGAGAGCGGTTAGGCGAATAAATGCGAATTTTAGTAACAGGGGGCAGCGGCCAGCTGGGTACGGATGTGGCACAGGCAGCCGCGGCCAAGGGTTGGCAGGTATGGGCCCCCGATCATACGGAACTGGATATTACCCGCCCGGCGCAGGTGGAGTCTGCTATCGGCGACTACCGCCCGGACTGGGTGGTGCACTGCGCGGCCTACACGGCGGTGGATCGGGCAGAGACGGAAGAAAAAATTTGTATGGCTGTTAATGCAGCGGGCACGGCGTATGTGGCGCACGCCTGCGCGGCAGCAGGCTGCGGGTTGCTGTACCCGTCTACGGATTATGTGTTTGACGGCAGCGGCACGGCGCCCCATCCGGTGACGGAGCGCCCGGCGCCCCTGAATGTGTACGGTCGCAGCAAGCTGCTGGGCGAGCAGGCGGCGCAGGCGGTGCCCCGCCACGCCATCTTGCGGATCAGCTGGGTGTTTGGCCTACACGGCAACAATTTTGTAAAGACCATGCTGCGCCTGGCAGAGCGCCGCACCCGCCTGTCGGTGGTGGACGACCAGATCGGCTGCCCCACCTATACGGTGGATTTGGCCCGGCTCATTTGCCAAATGGCAGAGCAAAACGCACAGGGTGTGTTCCACGCCGCCGGCAGCGGTCAGCCGGTGAGCTGGTACGATTTTGCCCGGCGGATTTTTGACCTTGCCGGCAAAGAGATAGAATTAGAACCGATCTCTACCGCAGCGTATCCCACGGCGGCTCGGCGACCGCTGAACAGCCGGCTGGATTGCAGCGCCTTGGCGGCAGCGGGCCTCACCCCCTTGCCGGAGTGGCAAGACGCACTGGCGCGGTATTTACAGGCATTGGAGGAAGAAAAGGTATGATCCAAATGCAGGCACAGCAGAATGTGGGTGGCATTGCCGGGCTGGCAGTGCTCACCCCTACGGTGCACGGCGATGACCGTGGCTATTTTATGGAGACCTACAATCAGCGGGATATGGAGAGCCTGGGCTTTCATTATGATTTTGTCCAGGACAACCAGTCCGGCAGCACCTACGGCGTGCTGCGGGGGCTGCACCGCCAGCTGCGCTATCCCCAGACCAAGCTGGTGCGGGTGGTCAGCGGCACGGTATTTGATGTGGCGGTGGACTTGCGACCGGGCAGCGATACGTATTTGCGGTGGCACGGCGAGGTGCTCTCTGCGGAGAACAAAAAGCAGTTTTTGATCCCTGCCGGGTTTGCCCACGGTTTTTTGGTGCTGTCCCAGCGGGCGGAATTCTGTTACAAGGTGACGGACTTTTTTCACCCGGACGATGAGGGCGGCATTCCCTGGGACGATCCCAAGATCGGCGTGGAATGGCCCATTCCCCCGGGTATGACCTTGCAGCTAAGCGAAAAAGACAAGCATTGGGAGTATTTGAAGTAATGGAATTTACCCACGCATTTTATGACGCTTTGCCCCCGGAGGCCGCGGCCATTCGCCAGGCGGTTTTTGTGGAGGAGCAGGGCTTTCAGGAGGAATTTGACGCCATTGACCGCCACGCCCTGCACCTGCTGCTGTTTGCAGACGGTCGGCCGGTGGGCACTCTGCGTGCCTTTACGGAGGACGGCGGCACCCGCTGGCATATTGGCCGAGTGGCGGTGATCCAGTCTGCCCGCCAGCTGCACTTAGGGCGGCGAATGATGGACTTGGCAGAGGCGGAACTGCGCCATCGGGGCGCTGCGGGCGTTGAGGTGTCCGCCCAGTGCCGGGTGCAGCCTTTTTACGAGAAGTGCGGCTTTACCCCGGTGGGGGAGGTCTATCTGGATGAGTTTTGCCCCCACATTCGTATGGTTAAGGAACTGTAATAAAAAATAATGCCGTCGGGCAATTACCGGCGGCTTTTTTGAGGTGAACGGTATGAAAAAGACACTTGCACCCACCCCGCCTATGGGGTGGAACAGCTGGGACTGCTACGGCGCCGGCGTAACGGAGAAAGCATTGCGGGAGAATGCCCGCTTTATGGCGGCGCACCTGCTGCCCTATGGGTGGAACACCCTGGTGTGCGACATTCAGTGGTACGAGCCGCAGGCAAAGGGCAATGAATATAACAATTTTGCCCCGGTTTGTATGGACGACTATGGGCGTTTGCTGCCGGCGGAGAACCGCTTTCCCAGCGCAACCGGGGGCAAGGGTTTTGGCCCCATTGCGGACTATTGCCATTCTCTGGATCTGCGTTTTGGTATTCATATTATGCGGGGCATTCCCCGTCAGGCGGTGCACCGGGATACGCCTATTTTGGGCACGGATTTTACTGCTCGGGACGCAGCCCATCACTTCTCCGTCTGCGCCTGGAACACGGATATGTACGGTATGCGGGACAATGCCGCCGCCCAAGCGTACTATGACTCCATTTGTCGGTTGTACGCCGACTGGGGCGTGGATTTTATTAAGTGCGACGATATTTGCGTCACGGAATTTCGCAAGTGGGACGATCCGTATAACGCCCGGCACGAGATTGAAATGCTCCACCGCAGCTTGCAGCATTGCGGACGGGAGGTGGTGCTGTCCCTGTCTCCCGGCCCGGCAGATATTGCCAATTTGCCCCACCTGCGCCGCCACGCCCAAATGTGGCGTATGACCGGCGATTTTTGGGACCGGTGGGACAAGCTGCACGATATGTTTGACCGGTGCAAGACCTGGGAGGGCGTGCCCGGCCCCGCCTGCTGGCCGGATTGCGATATGCTGCCGGTGGGTCGCCTGTGCAAGGACGCTCCCTACCATGGTGCGCAGAATCGGATGAGCAATTTTACCCCGGATGAGGTGCGCACCATGTTCACTTTGTGGGGCATTTTCCGTAGTCCGCTGTTTTTGGGCGGCGATTTGCCGGAGTTGCCCGCCGATGTGCTGGCGATGCTGACGAATGAAGATTATCTGCAAATGCACGCTGCATCTTACGGCGCCCGGGAATTGCTGCGGCGAGAGACCAACGGCCGCGGCACCATTCAGTGGGTGGCCTGCGGCCGGGGCTGCAAGTACGCCGCCCTGTTTAATACCCAGGACCGCCCGGCACGCCAAACTCTGGACCTGACCGCCCTGCACCTGCCGGATACCTCCTGCGCCCTGACGGAGATTTGGTCCGGGCAGCAGCTGGGCACCTTCAAAAACCGCTTTACCTCCACCGTCCCCGCCCACGGCGCCCTCCTGCTTCGCATAACGGCAGAATGATGGTATAAAGTACGATATATATAAAAAACAGGAACGCATAGATCTGCATTCCTGTTCTTTTATGTTATGCGTTTTGCTTAATACTTCTTCAGCTGGTCCTCGTCGAAGTCCGCCAGGAATTCGTCGTAGGTGCCCTTGCGATCCAGTAGGGTACTGCCGCTGACCTCGATGATCCGGTCGGCAACGGTCTGCACGAATTGGTGGTCGTGGGAGGTAAAGAGAATGGTCTCCGGGTAGCGGATCAGGCCGTCATTCAAAGCGGTGATGGACTCCAGGTCCAGGTGGTTGGTAGGTTCGTCCAGCACCAGCACATTGGCGCCGGAGAGCATCATCTTGCACAGCATACACCGCACCCGCTCGCCGCCGGAGAGCACATTGGCCTTTTTCAGCGCTTCGTCGCCGCTAAAGAGCATACGACCCAGCCAGGAGCGAATGTCCGTTTCCAGCGTTTGGGTGGTGTACTGGCGCAGCCAGTCGATCAGGGTCAGGTCCACGCCGTCAAAGTAGGCGCTGTTGTCGCTGGGGAAGTAGCTTTGGGTGGTGGTCACGCCCCACTTGTATTCGCCCTCGTCCGGCTCCATCTCGCCCATAATGATCTTAAACAGGGTGGTCTTGGCCATGGCATCTGCGCCTACAAAGGCCACCTTCTCTCTGGGATGGATCACAAAGCTGATGTCGTCCAGCACCTTGCGGTCGCCGATGGTCTTGGTCAGGTGGTCTACCCGCAGCAGATCGTTGCCGCACTCCCGATCCGGCTTAAAGTCCACAAAGGGGAACCGGCGGGAGGACACGGGCATGTCGATCATCTCCAAAGCGTCCAGCTGCTTTTTACGGCTGGTGGCCTGCTTGCTCTTGGCCGCGTTGGCAGAGAAGCGGGCAATGAAGGCCTGTAATTCCTTGATCTTCTGCTCGTTCTTTTTGTTCTGATCCCGAGCCTGGCGCTGGCGCATTTGGGTGTACTCGTACCAAAAGTCGTAGTTGCCTACATACATTTGAATTTTGCCAAAGTCCACATCGCAGATATGGGTGCAGACCTTATTTAAGAAGTGACGGTCATGGGACACCACGATCACCGTGTTTTCAAAATCCAGCAGGAAGTTCTCCAGCCAGCGAATAGCGGACAGGTCCAGGTGGTTGGTAGGCTCATCCAGCAGCAGAATGTCCGGATTGCCAAAGAGGGCCTGGGCCAGCAGCACCTTGACCTTTAAGTTGGCAGGCAGTTCCGCCATGGTCATATAGTGGTACTCGTCGGTGACACCCAGCTTGTTGAGCATAAACTCCGCGTCGCTCTCTGCGTTCCAGCCGTCCATATCGGCAAATTCCGCTTCCAGCTCCCCGGCGCGCACGCCATCCGCCTCGCTAAAGTCCGGCTTGGCGTACAGGGCGTCCTTTTCTTCCATAATTTCAATGAGACGAGGGTTGCCCATCAGCACGGTGCGCACCACCTGGTACTGGTCATAGGCAAAGTGGTCCTGTTTGAGCACGCTGAGTCGTTCACCGGGGGTGATGACCACCTCTCCCTTTTGGGGCTCCAGCTCGCCGTCCAGCACTTTTAAGAAAGTGGACTTGCCTGCGCCATTGGCACCGATGATGCCGTAGCAGTTGCCCTTGGAGAAGGTCACATTGACCCGCTCAAACAGGGCGCGACCGCCAAACTGCACGGTTACATTATTGGCTTGAATCATAGAGAAATCCTCCGTTACTGGCTTTGTTATCTATTGTATCTGAAAATCCGCAACTATTCTACACCACCCCCGGCCAAAATACAAGGAGAATTTGGCCCGGCGGCATTTTATTGGCGCTTTTGCACAAAAAGGGGCGCCAGACAGCCAAAGATCGGGCGATAAAACCCTTGATAGGCGGCAAAATCCAGTGCCTGCCCGCCGGGCGTGAGCACATCCAGTGCCACGCCGCACAGCCGTACCGGCAAGTTGCAGGGGAGAAAGCCGTTTTTGGCATAGAAATCCAGCCGCCGTTGCCGCTGCCGGGCGTTGGGTGCCGTATGATCCGGCGGCTCCACCTCCAGCACCACCTGCCGATTGGGATAACGCTGCTGCAAGGCGGGCAGCGCCCGGGAGCCAAGTCCCATAGAGCGGCAGTCCGGCTCCACGGCAAAGTAGTTGAGCAGGGCATAGCCGGGGGCAAAGGTGATGATCATCAGCCCGGCAAAGGCGCCGCCGGTGCGCAGCACCAAAATCTCCGCTTGCCCCTTTTTTTGCAGGGCGAAGAAGCGGGAGAGGGGCATACGCTCCGCTGCCGGGAACGCGCTGTGATACAGTGCCTGCAGCGCCGGGTATTCTTTTTTGCAGATAGGGGAGAGTTCCATTTCAGTTGCCTCCTGTTTTGTACTATTCTAACGAAAATCGGGTGCGCCGTCAAGGCATATTTCGTAGGCGTTGCTGTTGATTTTGTGCCCTTTTGGGCGTATAATAAGAGCACGAATGCAAACCGGCAGTTTTGCCGTTACCGAGAGGGGAATTCTGTATGGATATGAAGATTTCACCGTCTATGTTGGCCTGCGATTTTGCCAACATGGGCGCAGAGGCCAACAAATGCGCCGCCGGGGGTGCTCATCTGCTGCACCTGGATGTAATGGACGGGCATTTTGTGCCCAATATCTCTTTTGGCGCGCCGGTGATCGCCGGGCTGTCCAAGGTGTGCGACCTGCCCTTTGATGTGCACTTGATGATCAGCCAGCCGCTGCGGTATATTGACGATTACGCCGACGCCGGTGCGGATCTGATCACTTTCCACCTGGAGAGCGACGATGACCCGGGCGCAGTGATCGACAAGATCCTTGCCCGGGGCTGCAAGCCTGCGATTGCCATTAAGCCGGGCACGCCGGCAGAGGCGGTGCTGCCCTATGCGGATCGGCTGGCCATGGTGCTGGTGATGACGGTGGAGCCGGGCTTCGGCGGCCAAAGCTTTATGGCAGATATGATGCCAAAGCTCACTTTGCTGCGCAGCCGCTATCCCCACCTGGATCTGCAAGTGGACGGGGGCATTAACCTGGAGACGGTAAAGGCAGCGGCCAAGGCCGGGGCCAATGTGTTTGTGGCAGGGGCTGCGGTGTTTAAGAGTGCGGATCCGGCAGCCACCATTGCCGGTCTGTGCCGTGCGGCGCAGCAGGCTACGGAATAAGGCAAGATGAAGAAAAAGCAAAAGCGATTTTACAGTAATGACAAGCGGGGTCAAAAATGGACGGAGCCGGAAGTGGGCCGCCCCATTGACTTTGCAGATAAATACATCGAGCCTCGCACCCAAGCGGGTCAGGCAGAGCTGGATCGGGAGCGGCGGAAAAAAGGCGCGGCGTTCCAAAAGGCCACGCCCGGTCAGGTGGTGCGCCGGGTACTTTTGGTGCTGCTGGGGCTGGTGTTGCTGTATGTGGGCTATATTTTGATGGACGCCTGGATGGATCTGCATGCCATGCCTGCCGCCCAAACGGACACGGTAGACGGCAACACCATCAGTACTGTGGCGCTGGAGGCCAAGGCAGCCAAGGTGGACAGTTTGTCCCTGGACGGCGCAGTGATGTTGGACGCCATGATGGACGACTTGTCCTCCGGCGGTTATACCGCTGCCTGCTTTGATATTAAGCGGGCGGACGGTACCGTGGGCTACGCCTCTACCCTGGGTACTGTGGCGGCAGCCGGGGCGGTATCTTCCCCTGCCGGGGATTTGCGCTCCTCTTGTCAAAAGCTGGGCAAGAATGACCTGCTGGTGCTGGGGCACATTGTGTGCTATCCGGACAATGTGCAGACCGCTGCCAATCCGGCCTGGGCGGTGAAGAGCGGCAAAACCGCTTACACAGATCCGGCGGGCAACCGCTATCTGAACCCGGACAGCACGGAGGTTTACAACTACATTCGCTCGCTGGTGGAGGAGAGCGTCCGCGCCGGGGTAACGGTGTTTGTGCTGGAGGGCACGGAACTGCCGCAGGCGGCGGGCACCTTTAACCACAACGGGTTTGCCGATTTGTCCAAGCGACTGACTGCCGACCTGGGGCAGGATGTAAAATTTCTCCAACCGGTGGCGGTAAACATCACCTCTACCGCTACGGCGGACCTGAAAAAAGAAGTGGCCGACAAGTGCACCCAAAACCCGAATGAAAACCAAATTTATGCCATTACCTGCCCGGAGAAAAGCCGTCGGGCAGTGAAGCAGCTGCTGGACGACCGTGGCTGCACCTGTTACCTGATCACGGAGTGACCTTATGAAGCGAAAGTTCTTATACCTGTTGCTGACCCTGTGTCTGCTGGGTCAGTGCCTGCCTGCCTTTGCGGCACAGGCCCCGGTGCTGGAGCGCATTGCCTTTTCCGGCGCCACCATTGTGGGGCAGTTTAAGAGCGATGTGTACCAGTACCAGTTGGTGCTGGACAACGCGGCGGTGTCGCCAAAGCTGAAAAGCTACAAGGTGCAGGGAGAGGGCAACCTGTTCGTGACCTATGATACGGACAGCACCAACCATCAAACGGCGGTGGTGGTCACCCTCAGCTATGACACCGGCTCCGCCAAATATACCTTTACTTACAAGAACGCCGCAGCTTATGTTAAGAACAGCGAGAACCACCTGGACTCGATAACCTGCACCCTGGGTGAGCTGGTGCCGGAGATGAATGCGGACGATACCACTTACAAGCTGTATATTCCCGGCGACCTGACCTCGCTGATGATTACCCCGGTGACCCAGGATATTAACGCCTACTGCGCACCGGTGGAGATGACGCTGGCGCCGGAGCAGGAGATCGACCTGACCCTGCCGGTGACCGCCTCGGACGGCCAGGTGCGCACCTATACCATTAAGGTGCGCCGGGTGGACAAGACCGTGGAACAGGTGCGTGCCGAGATGGCACAGGAGGACTACACCTCCTTTGTGGAGGGCACCCGCTTTTACCAGCAGCCCTCCTTCCGGATGGCGGTGACCGCCGGCGTGGGCGGTCTGGCAGTGTTGATCGTTCTTTTGGCATTCCACGCCCGCAAGACTGCCCGGGTCACAGACGAGGACGAGCCGTCCTTTTATAGATCGGAGCAATAATCCGCTTATATCCGGGATGTAAAGAATAAAAACAAGTGCAGAAAGGAGCGCGCCTATGGAATTAGAAGAGCTGAAAGCAGAAATTGAGGATCTTCATACCAAACGGCAGTTCTCTGCCATTAAAACCATTTTAAACCAGTTGAACCCGGCAGATATTGCCCAGCTTTTAGAGGAGTTCAGCAATGAAGAACGGCTGCTGTTCTTTCGTCTGCTGGGCAAGGAAGAGGCGGCAGATACCTTTGTAGAGCTGGAGCCGGACAACCAGGAGGCTCTAATTCACGCTTTCTCCGATAACGAGTTGCGAGAGGTGCTGGACGAGCTGTACCTGGACGATACGGTGGATATGATTGAGGAAATGCCCGCTACCGTCGTGAAGCGCATTTTGCGCAACACGGATGTGGAAACCCGCGCTTCCATCAACACCCTGCTGCGCTACCCGGAGGACAGCGCCGGTTCTATCATGACTCCGGAGTTTGTGGACTTAAAGCGGGATATGACCGTGGAGGACGCTTTTAAGCGCATTCGCCGCACCGGTGTGGACAAAGAGACCATTTATACCTGCTATGTAACAGACGCCTCCCGCCATTTGCTGGGCGTGACCACCGTGAAGGAGCTGCTGCTCCACGATCAGGACGACCGGATCGAGGCATTTATGGAGACCAATGTGATCTATGTGAATACCCTTAGCGACCAGGAGGAGGCAGCTGCCCAGCTGAGCAAATACGACTTTCTGGCGTTGCCGGTGGTGGACCTGGAGGAGCGACTGGTGGGTATCATCACCGTAGACGACGCGATGGATGTTATCCAGGAGGAGAACACCGAGGATATTCAAAAGATGAACGCCATCGTGCCTACGGAGCGGACTTATTTGAAGACCGGCGTGCTGGCGACTTGGAAGTCCCGGATCCCTTGGTTGCTGCTTTTGATGGTCAGCGCCACCTTTACCGGCTCCATTATCACCAGCTTTGAGGACAAGCTGGCCAGTATGATTATTTTGACCTCCTTTATCCCTATGCTTATGGACACCGGCGGCAATTCCGGTGGTCAGGCCAGCGTTACCGTGATTCGCGCCCTGTCGCTGAATGAAATTGATCTGCGGGATATTTTCAAGGTGATATGGAAAGAACTGCGGGTGGGCCTGCTTTGCGGCACCAGCCTGGCGGTCATTAACTTTGTCAAGGTACTGTTGGTGGATCGACTGATGCTGGGTATGACCGGCGTGACCTTGAAAGTGGATCTGGTGATCAGCCTGACCCTGATTGTTGAGGTCACTTTGGCCAAGATGATCGGCTGTTCTCTGCCCATTATCGCCAAGCGGTTTAAGCTGGATCCGGCAGTGATGTCGTCCCCCTTTGTGACTACTATTGTGGACGCCATCTCCTTGCTGATCTACTTTGGCTTTGCCACCGCCGTGCTGCATATTTAACAGCATAAATGGGTATAAAATAACCCCCGGTGCAGTTTGTCACAGACAAGCGCACGACAGTTC
>ERZ791905.1758-NODE-1758-length-13526-cov-3.287878_pt1 | contig 13526 bp, 18 predicted proteins | sample MGYA00510147_ERZ791905 | MGnify/ENA primary metagenome ERZ791905 (study PRJEB30046, sample SAMN00792084) | human gut metagenome | study: EMG produced TPA metagenomics assembly of the A metagenome-wide association study of gut microbiota in type 2...
TTCACGAATCCCGCCACAATTTCGTTTTTCGTACAAGTTTTTACAAGAAATTTTCTCTTTCTACAAGCCTCCAAAAGATGGAATGAGATTGTACAAGTTCCTTTGTGAATCGGTCAGAAACTTTTTCAAAATACTTCCTTCCGCAATAGTACTATCCAAAGAATTGGATAGTACTAGCTGTATAATAAGGGTACAAAGATTGAGAGAGGTAAACAAACAAAACCTCTCCCAAACAAAATAACGGGAGGCGTACCCAAGATAAACGCAGTTGCCAAAAGGCAAAAAGAAAGGATTTATTATGAAAAAGACTACTGGCTATTCCATCAACCACAACAATATGACCATCACCCTGACCAAGGCTTATATGGAAAAGTCCTCTGTTCCAGGCACCAAGGAATTCCGGGAACTGGTACAACTCCACAAGAGCTTCCCCGATTATCATATTGTCAGACGCACCGCAGAAGTTAAGCAGAACAAGGAGACACACAAGGGTCTGACCTACGCAATGATGGAAAAGGCTATCGCCTACCAGTCCAATAGCGAGGAACTGCTGCATGAGTATCACGAGTTTGCGAAGTTCTACGGCAGGGAGGTTGTGATTGACAAGGAATCCGGCAAGAAGGACTTCCGGGCTCCCTACGGAAAGACCAAGGCATGGTTTCTGGAAAAGGTTCCCAACTACACCGAAATTGACTTCGCCCAGGCCGCCAAAGGCAATGACTGATAAACATACATAACGAGAAAGGAATTGATTATTATGGCAACCATTCACAAGAAAGAAATGAACTACCGCATTGACTTCTTCCGTATGACCCTGATTATGACTGCGGAGTTCGCCGCAAATGCGTATGACCCTACTACAGCGGAATATAAAGTGTTGACCCGCTTAAAGAAGGATTTTCCCGACTTAAAGATTGAGCGTAAGACCCACCGCACCCCCACCAAGTACCACACCAAGAGCGGCGAGGAATACGAACGCAACCAGTTCAAAGATCTGACATACAAGCGTATGGAAAAATTTCTGTCATACATTCCCAACGGAGCAAAATACCAGAAGGAATACGACTTTGTGAAGGACTTTGCCACCAGTATGAACGGCAACGGCTATACTTTGGTCAGAAAATGGTTTATGAAACAGTTCCCTAATTTCCTCAAAAATCCGATGTTCTATCTTACCAATTCCCCCGATGTTCTGTCCGGTTTTGCGTTTATGGATGAAGCTACCACAGAAAGAGCGGGCGAGGAAAGCGCAACTTTAGACAATGCAGGCTAATAACCGCCACAACATAGGAGAAAACCCCAACGGTTTTCCTTTCCTAAAATTATAAAAGACAAGAAAACCTTTGGGGGGTACAGATTATGAATTTAGCGGTAATGCGTTTGGAAAAGCGGGTCTATTCCCGGCAGGAAATGGCTGAATTATTCGACTTGAATCTTGCGGACAATCGGCATTTCAAAAGGAATCTTGAAAGAAAGCTTCAAAACCTGGGGTATGGCTATGAATATTCTACATCCAGCGTGGAGATCACCCATATTCCCACCACCGATGTAGAACGGCTAAAGATGATTCTGATAGTCGTTTTCGGCCTGGACGTTCAGACTGACCCCTATGCGTTCAGCTGCTTTCTTTGCGCCTTTGATGATATTCCCGGCTTTGAGAGTATGCCGTGGGAAGAACGGGACGACGCATTCTATCAGGAGTATGGACTTAGCGTTGCCGCCAGAACATTGTCTAATTGGTGTAGTAAACTTTTCAACGAATCCATTGCGGCAAAAAGTGAAGAACGTACCTTTTGGAAAACCGAAAATGCTAATGGAGTCCTTGTTCGCTCTCCGATTGCCTCCGATGATGAAAAAATGCGGCAATACTATGAGGAAAGGTTTGCGCTGGTACAGGAATTTCAAAAAAAGTACCAGGAGGACGGTCTTTCGCCCAAAGAGGCTTGGCAAAATGCGTGGAGCGAGGCTATCCATCGGATGTGGGAAAAATATCATTGCTGCTATTATTCCTGTAAAACAATCCTTTTAGGGGCATTTTCCCTGGATGAAAGAATCATTCTTCAAGATATTTACGAATTATCCAGAAACATTCGAGGAGAATTGTTCCAACAGCAGCAGAAAGAGGACGGTTTCAAGTTTTAATTGGGCAATTCCGAACAATTTCTTTACAATAAAGCACATTTCTAATAGAAAAGAATACGGAGGTATCACAATGACGTTATTAGATGATTGCTACAGAAAAGTACCCGAATACTACGACTGGATGTATCTTGACGGCTTCACGCCCGATGAAATCCTATATGCTCTCCACAAGAAAATGGACAGGGAGCAGGCAGAACGGGAAGCACTTGCGGATTCCGTTGTTACCGTTAAGATTAAAAGTGAGGTGAAAATCAAGTGAGAATTGACCGCACCCGAGAGAGGGAGAACGAGAAAGAAAAGAAGAAAAAGCAGCAGTCCATTTTGGAGAAAGAGATTTTCAGCATTATGGAAAAATCTATGGAAGCCGCTTTGGATAAGGCTGTAGACGATCTTTTGAAGGATTGGAACAAAGAAATCAAGATTAAACTATGACCGGACAATTTTATAAGACCCCCCAAGGGTTTTTCCGCTCTATTATTTTTCTAGGAGCGGAAAACCTTTGGGGGGATTTTTTGTTTTATTGGGCCGCAAACAGTCAGGTATTCCGACTTCTGGATTGCGGTTTGCTCTTCGTGGGAGCGCAGACCACGCCTTTTTCCTTTTAGCGGGAAATTGTCTGGCTTTCCCGAAATATAGCCGCCCACCCTGTTCAATCAAACATTTGGTTTCGTCTACACTTTTGGAACAGCCAAAAGGGAGCCGAACAGGCCGGAAAAGCGGAAAAAATTGTCAAGGAAACGAGTTAGCGCCTTTCGCTTACATCGGCTTCCCGCACATACTCCATTAGGTCAGCAGGTTGGCAGTTCAGCACATCACAAATCTTTTCCAAAGCATCTATTGGCAAATGCTTCACTGTGCCAACGCAAATAGCGGAAATTGTAGGCGGTCTGATGCCCGTCCTTTCCGCAAGTTCCTTTTGGGTCATTCCACGAACCGCAAGCATTACTTTGACCTTAAATTTAATCATTGCTGTTCCCTCCTTCCTTCTGGATAGTGTATCACGGATTGCGTAGCAAATCAATACGCAAGGCGAAAAATAATTTCGCATTTCGTAAAATTAATTACGTTTATCGTATTGACAAATTACGAATTTCGTAGTATAATAAGGCCGTAAAGAGTTGGGAGCCAATTTCAACACCGCCTGATGTAACCCAGCGAACCGACAAACACATAGGAGCGGCGACAGCACGGAGAGACGGCAAAACAAAAAATAAAGGAGATCACCACAATGTCTAAAATCGAACTGCTTGCCAAGATTGAATTGCTGAACAAATACGAGGCGATGGTTGAGGAAATGAAAGCCCAGGCCGACACCATCCGCAATGAGATCAAAGCGGAGATGGATGCCAGAGAGTTGGAGGAAATGATTGCGGGACAGTATATCATCCGCTATACCGCTGTCCTCTCCAATCGGTTTGACACCACCGCTTTCAAGAAGGTAATGCCGGAAATCTACAAGGCTTACACCAAGCAGGTTTCCAGCCGCCGCTTTACCATCAGCGTGTGATAGAAAAGGCGGGGCCAAAAGCCCCGCCACCAGAAGGAGAGATTGTTATGGATTACGGCTATTCCAGATGTTCCACCAACGAGGGCAAGCAGGATATAAACCGCCAAGTGCGGGAACTGCGGGCGGCGGGAGCGCAGGAAATCTTTATGGAATACGAACACGGGGACGCAAAGGTAAAGAGCCAACAATCCCGGATGTTTGCGGCGGCCCAGGCGGGCGACACCATCATTGTTTTGGAGGTTTCCCGTCTTGCCAGAAGCACACAGCAGCTTTGTGAGATCATCGACCTAGTGCGGGAGAAGCGTCTGCGGCTTGTGATTGTGGGTTCTATGACCCTGGATTGCCGTGGGGGCCGTTCAGACCCGATGAGCGAGGCGTTTTTACAGATGGCGGGCGTGTTCAGTCAATTGGAGTTGGCAATGATTAGAAGCCGTGTGCGCTCTGGAATGGCGAACGCCAAAGCAAAGGGAAAGCAGATCGGCAGACCCCAACGCACCGCCGAAAGCATTCCCGCAATCTTTCTTCGGCATTATCCCGCTTATAAAAACGGACAGTTAAATGTTTCAGAATTGGCAAGGGTTTGTGATTTGAGTAGGACAACGGTTTATAAGTATATTGAGCTGTTGGAGAGATAAAAATCAAAAAGGGCAGAACGCAACAACGCTCTGCCCCTTTCGTTCCATTTTTCAAAGAAATAAATTAAAGGCTATTTTCGCTCATACATTACTTCCAGACCGTTGCTCGGATGATATGTCCAAGAAACACGAAAATGCTTGTTCTCTGCGGTTTGCCGTCCCATTAATGCAGTAGTAGATACCATTTTTCGATAAACGGAGTTGGAAAAACCGAGTTTTTCATTCACAAATTTGATTCCATCCAAAGAGTCACTGGCTTTGCGGCTATTGTAAGAAAAAGAATCTGGGTCAGCATTATTGGGGTTTGTGTCTATTTCCAAATAACTGCCATCTTGTGCTACCCCATTGTCGGCAAAAGGATATTGGAGCAGCATTTGAGAGACAATATGGGAGAAATAATTACGCTTATAGATGCTGCTGCCAACGAAAACGGATACAACCAAGAGTAAAACCAAAGCAATTAGAAGTATGCGCTTCTTGGCTTGTATGGTCTTGCGAGCAATTTCAAAAACGGAATGTATGGTAGGCATTTTTGTTTGTCCCTTTCGTGTATTCGTTATCCAAGAGAAATAAGTGTGTTCTCTTCATCGTCTGTCAGAGAAAGGTTTCCGTCTTTGTATGTATAATGAACCACCATCTCCTTAGGCTCATCTAACTCATCTGTTCCACTGTTATCGACAAATTTGTGGAAAGACAAATCAATGATACCGTCTTTCTTTGTGCTGACAGAGAATGTACCATTCCAAGCAGATATTGGTGTGTCATCTACCTGATTATAAAGTACCGCAGTTCCACTGTTTCCATCCTCAAATTCAAAGATATAAACCTGATACATTGTTCCGAGTGGAGCAGTCCAACTTCGTCCCCACTTACCATCCAATTTAGGAGCGACTTCCTCTGCTTGTTTTTGATAGTTGCTTCCGCAAGCGCATAGGGACAGGCACAGCACCAGTGCCAAGAGCAGGGTAATTGTTTTTTTCATGTTTAATCTCCTCTAACTATATTTTTATAGTTCTTTTAAGACTACATAATTATAATATATCAAAGCTATTTCTGTCAAGCTATAATCATACTATAATTGAGGTGATTATAGTGGCAGAGGAAATTAAAATCAAAAAGAAGATTGCGAAACGTGGAGACGATGGATATAAAGTCGTTTCCGTTCGTATGAAAGATGAACTGATTGAAAGATTGGATAAACTTTCCGCAGAAACAAACCGTTCTCGCAATGAACTAATCAATTTGCTGCTGGAAGCATCCGTAGATATTGTCAAAATAGAGGAATAAAGGCCCCCAAAGGTTTTCCACACTTTTCTTTTTTTAAGCGGAAAACCTTTGGGGGATTTTCTATTTTGAGGCAATATGCTATAATGACAGAAAATCCGCCACGGGAGGGATTTTATGATAAACGGCGAGAAGCGCAAGGGGCGGTCACAGAATCAACGTCTGAAATTGTTCTACCTTCTGGACTACCTTCTGGAAAATACGGACGATACCCACACCATCAAAGTCCAGGAAATCATTGAGCATTTCGACAACTACCTCAAAATCCCCGTGGAGCAGAAAACCGTCTGTTCCGATCTTCACCTTTTGGACGAATACGGCTATGAAACCCAGTATGACGGGCGGACAAGGGGATGGAGAATTGTAGATCGGGAGTTTGACACACAGGAACTCCAACTTCTAATTGACAGCGTTCAGTCCTCCCGCTTCATCACCCAGAAGCAAGCAAAAAACCTGACCGACAAACTGAAAGCGAAAGCAAGCCGTTATGATCGGGTGCTTTTAGATCGGCGGTGCTATGTTCCCAACCGTGTCCGCAGTATGAATGACAGCATTTTCTACCACCTTGACGATCTCCACACCGCTATCGCCAATGACTGGCAGATCACTTTCAAATACTTCTATTTCACCCCGAAAAAACAAAAGGCATTTTATAAAAAAGGCGAACTCTACACCGCAAGCCCTTACGCCCTGTTGTGGAGCGATAACAACTATTATCTTTTGGCTTTTGAGGGCGGGAAGATGAAGCATTTCCGTGTGGATAAGATGGATGGTATCAGCATTGTAGCCCAGAAGCGAGAGGGAAAGAAAGAGTTTAAGGAACTGAATTTGTCTGAGCGTTCTCTGCGGATGTTCTCTATGTTCTCCGGCAAAGTCCAGAATGTAAAAATCCGTTTCTCCAACCATCTGGCAAATGTTGTGATTGACCGCTTTGGACGTGACATTGTGATGATTCCAGAAGACGAAAAGCATTTTACCATCCACACAGATATAGAAGTCAGTCCACAGTTCTTCGGTTGGCTTTGCGGTCTGGGCAAAGGTGTCCGCATTCTTTCCCCCGCCGACGTGGTGGAGGAAATGGGATACTATGTAAAGGGAATAGCGGAGATGTATTAACAGGTACAAAGAGAGAGAAAGTCGCAGAAACTTTCTCTCTCTTGTACTATCTTGTAAAAAGATGTATCTTCTTATACACCGTTTAAGGGGCTGTAATGCTGGTAGCGTTTGCCTATATCTTCGTCCGTAACGTCAAGATACGCCTGTTCTGTCACCGTGACGCTGGAATGCCCCAATATTTTGCTCAAGGTGTAAATATCCATTCCGTTCATCAGGCAGCGTTTCGCAAAGTTATTCCGCAGACAATGCGGGGTATAATTCTCACTCAATCCGGCCCTATCAATATATTTCTTGAAATTGCCTTCAAAATTACCCACGCCGATAGAGCCGCCGTGTTCTTTCACAGGGAACAGATAATCGCTTTCCACATAGCGGTCTTTGTATTGAAGCCATCTGCGGATAGCCTTTTCCGTTTTGGAGGAAAAGTAGACTGTCCGTTCCCGCCGCCCTTTGGTTTCCTCTGCCCGCAGGTTAATTTTCCTTCGGTTCAGGTCAATGTCCGTTATGAGCAGAGTAGAACACTCCCCCAACCGCATACCGCTGTCCAGCATTAACAAAATCATAATATAGTCCCGATGTTCCGCAAAATAGGAGCGGTCAAACAGATTCAGCAGTTTGCGCAGTTCATCGTCCGTCAGGTATGCTTTTGGCTGACGGTTGTATTTTAGCTGTCGAATGCGCTTCATCGGATTTTTCTTAATGACATAGTTCCGTTCCAGCCAGTTAAAGAACACCCGTAGATTGCGCAGATAGTTGTTGATCGTGGCACAGCTCACAGGTTTTCGGAAGTCCCTTCTCCGTTCCGGGAAGTTCGTACCCTTCTGCTTTTCGTTGGCGTAAAAGGTATATTTCCCCCGCTCCTGCAAATCGCAGATATACCGCCGGATTACATTTTCCGTCACCTTATCCACAGTGTAAATTCCCAGCTGTTCCCCACACCAACGCTCAAAAAGCCGCAGGGCTTGCTCATACGCCAGCATACTTTTTTCCCGCAATTGGGTGGTACGGCAATAAAGCATAAATTCATTGGTTTGCCAGTCAAATTCCAAACTTATCATAACAAAAACACTCCTGTTTATTGGGCTGAAAATCACCCAATAAAGCAGGAGTATTTGTTGGGACGGTAAAAAATGTTTATAGCCTTGAAGTACACCGAAAAACGGGGGTTTTCAGATATTCATAGGCTTGACCCCGCCAAAAGGAAAGGCCAAAACGCCCTAGGGATTCCCTCAATACTGGGCGGCCTCGGCGGATTTTAATTGTAGCTGGAGCCTGTCCGCGATCAGGGCGATAAACTCACTGTTGGTGGGCTTGCCCTTGGTGTTGCTCACCGTGTAGCCAAAGAAGCTTTGCAGGGTGTCGAGATCGCCCCGGTCCCAGGCTACCTCGATAGCGTGGCGAATGGCCCGTTCTACCCGGGAAGGCGTGGTCTGGAAGGTTTTGGCCACCTGGGGGTAGAGAACCTTGGTGATGGCGTTGATAACATCCATATCGTCCACCGCCAGGATGATGGCCTCCCGCAAATACTGATAGCCCTTGATATGGGCGGGGACGCCGATCTCGTGAATGATGTTCGTGACCATACTCTCAATGCCGGTCCGGTCCATCCGGCGGGGCGCGGGATACCGGGGGCTCTCCCCTCCCCGGATCTCCTCCATGCGCTCCACAAGGATATTCATATCGCAGGGCTTGAGCATGAGGTATCGAACCCCCAGACTGGCAACCGCTGCGGAAACATAATCCGTCACAAAGGCCGAAGTCGCCAGGGTCACAGGCTTCCGGTCCAGATTGCTGATGGCCTTCAGCACACTGATGCCGTCCTGCTTGCTGAGCATCAGGTCCAGCACCAGTACCTGGGGCTTTCGCTCATTGATCAGCCGGATGGCCTGCTCTCCGTCGCCCGCCGTTCCAACCACCTGGAAGCCATCCGCACGCTGCAAAGCCGCCGCCAGAGCGGTGCAAAATTCCTCCGAACTATCCGCAATCAACACGGTTGTTTGATGATCCATACTAACCTCTCCTGTCCACTTGAAAATACCCCATAAGCGGCGTTGTCCGCCGTGCGACAAGAATAATTTAGCACAAAGGTTCCCGTTTTGCAAGGCCGTTTCCCAACATTCGCTCGTGCCGAATCGACTGATTCCAGAAAAATCCCGTAAAATCTCAAGTTTTTCTACGGCAATCGACAAAAAGTCGTCAAAAATGCGCACATTGACGGAAAGGGAAAGCCGATGTAAAATAGTTTCGACAATTCCAGAGATAAGGAGGAAACACTATGCTTTCCCAAACAAAAGAACTCTGCGCCTTTCTGGACGCTTCCCACAGCCAATACCACGCAAGAGCCTATCTGACGGCCATCCTGGACAAGGAGGGCTATACTGCCCTGAAGGAATCCGAAAAATGGGAGCTGGTTCCCGGCGGGAAATATTATGTAACCCGCGGTGGCAGCGCTGTTCTGGCCTTCCGGGTACCCGAATGTGAGGCCCTGGGCTTCCTCATCAGCGCCGCCCACACGGACCGCCCCGCCTTCAAGCTGAAGGAGAATGGAGAGATCGAGGGCGTGTGCCCCCGTCTGGCCGTAGAGCGCTACGGCGGACAGATCCTGGCCCCCTGGCTGGACCGCCCCCTGAGCATTGCCGGCCGGGTACTGGTGCAGACCGAGCGCGGTGCTGAAAGCCGCCTGCTGGACATTGACCGGGACCTGCTGCTGATCCCCAACGTGGCCATTCACATGAACCGGCAGGTCAACGACGGCTACAAGTGGAACCCCGTTACGGACGTGCTGCCGCTGCTGGCCTCTCCGGAGAACAAAGGGCAGTTCACCGCCATGCTGGAAAAGGAGGCCGGCGGTAAGATCCTGAGCCACGACCTATTCCTCTACATCCGTCAGAAGGCCAGCGTATGGGGCCTGGACGAGAGCTTCCTGTCCAGCGCTGCCCTGGATGACCTGGAATGCGTCTGGGGCTGCTTCCGGGGCTTCCTGGCCTCCGGCACCGGCCGGTCCATCCCTCTCTTCGCCGCCCTGGACAGTGAGGAGGTTGGCTCCTGCTCCCCCCAGGGCGCAGGCTCCACTCTGCTGAGCCAGACCGTCTCCCGGATCGCCCAGGCTCTTGCCCTGGATGAAAACCGGCTGCTCGCCCAGTCCTTCCTGGTCAGCGCCGACAACGCTCACGCCCAGCACCCCAACCATCCGGAGCTGGCGGACAGCGGCAACGCCCCCAAGCTGGGCGGCGGCATTGTGATCAAGTTCAATGCAAACCTGCGCTATTGCACCGACGGCCTCAGCGCCGCCGTCATGCGCACGGTATGCCGCAGAGCCGGGGTCAACAGCCAGAACTACTACAATCGCCCAGACATCCCCGGCGGCAGCACCCTGGGCTGCATCTCCATCGGTCAGGTCAGCGTGCCCACGGTGGACATCGGCCTGGCCCAGCTGGCCATGCACAGCTGCTACGAAACCGCCGCCGTCTCCGATGCCATTGACCTGGAGGACGCCATGACGGTATACTTCGGCTCCACGCTGCGCAGAAGCGAGGACAGCTTTATCCTGGAATAAGCAGGAATCGGCGTCTATTTCGAGTTGACAGTTAAGGAGGTTCTTCAGACATCACAACTTTTCTTAAAAATGTCCCGTAGGGACACCACAACTGTCAACTGTTCACTGTCAACTGTCAACTCATATTTCCCACAATCCACAATTCTTCACACGACCAAGGAGGTTCCCATGAAGAAAACCCCCATCTACATTACCGGTCACCAGCATCCGGATACGGACTCTGTGGCTTCGGCCATTGCTTATGCGTTTTTCAAGCGCTCTCTCGGCACTCCGGCGGTGCCCTGCTGCCTGGGAAAGCTGAATGAGGAGACCCGGTATCTGCTGAATCGGTTCCACTTCCAGGAGCCCCAGCTGCTCACCGATGCCCGGATCACCGTAGGGGAGGTAGCCATGGATCCGCCTACCTACATCAGCCCGGAAACCACCATTTTCGAATGCCTGCAGCAGATGCAGCAGGGCAACCGGACCTACTGCGGCGTGGTGGACCAGGAGAAAAAGCTCATCGGCATGGTGACCAAGTCCGATATCTCCGTCATCGGTCTGTACGACACCGCCCGCTCCATCGCCATCATGGCCCAGACGCCCCTGGAAAACATCCGCAAGACCCTGGACGGCAAGGTCATCTATGACGACCCCGCCATGGTGCTCAACGGCAAGGTCAGCGTCATTGCCATGACCCAGAGCGCCCGGCTGGAACACTACGATGTGGAGCACCGCATCGTCATCTGCGGCAGCGACCCGGAGGCCCAGAAGCAGGTCATCCGCCAGGGCGCGGGGCTGCTGATTGTCGTCTGGGCAGACACCATCCAGGCAGATGTGGTCGAAGCGGCCAAGCTGCACCACTGCCCCATTGTGATCTCCGGACACGGGGCCATGAACACCACCCGTTACATCTACTTCGCCCCCTCTGCCAGTCAGATCATGAAGCGGGAGCTGGTGAAGTTCACAAACACGGAGCTGGCCGAGGACGTCAGCCGGAAAATGCTGCAAAGCCGCTACCACGTCTATCCCGTTACGGATGCCGACGGGCACCTGACGGGCTATGTATCCCGGTACCACATCATGCAGGCTCCCAGCAAGAAACTGATTTTGGTGGACCACAACGAGTTCTCCCAGTCGGTCCGGGCCATTGAAAAGGCCCAGGTGCTGGAGGTCATCGACCACCACCGGATCAACGACTTCTCGTCTCAATACCCGGTCCAGTTCCGGAATGAGATCGTGGGCTCCACCTGCACCATTGTGGCAACCATCTTCCGGGAGAACCAGATTCCCATCCCCGTTGAGCTTGCAGGGCTCATGCTGGGCGCCATTCTCTCGGACACGCTGAACTTCCACTCCCCCACCACCACGGAAAAGGACCGGACCACCGCCAACATCCTGGCCGCCATTGCGGACCTGGATGTGGAGGATTTCGCCACGGAAATGTTCACCGCCACCGCCTCCAAGGTGGATTCCAGCCCCTCGGAGCTTATCAAGAGCGACATGAAGATCTTTGAGGTCTACGGCTGCAAGCTGGCCATCTCCCAGGTGATCATGGCCTCCATGAACGACCTGCATCTGGAGGCAGGAGACATTCAGACAGCCCTGGACAAGTTCGCGGAGAAAAAAGATCTGGACCTGGCCGTGCTGGCCTTTACCAGCATCCAGGAGAACGGCTCCGTGCTCTATTTCGGCGGGAACCGTACTGCCTGGGGCAAGGAGGCCTTCCCGGACGGCCCCGACGGCGAGCGGCCCTTCCACGAGGGGCTCCTCTCCCGGAAGCAGCAGCTGCTGCCCCGCCTGACCAAGGTCATCGAAAAGTACGCATAAAGGAGGCTTCCCCATGGCGGAATATGAGCTTGTGCATGAAATTCAGAACCTGTGCCGCAACAACCAGATGCGGGACGTGTTCTTTGAGGAGATCACCTGTGACGACCCGGAGCGCTACGTCCGGGGCCTGCTGAAGGGCAAGGACATCACGCTCTCCCTAGACCCCCACCCGGATGGAACCCTGACCATCCACACCGTCACCGACGGGCTGATGGAGAAGTTTGTGTTTACCAAAATCGATTAAAGGCTTCCCCGGAGGGGAAGGTGGGAAATGTGCCCCCCGGCGGAATTCCCTTTACTTTCTGTCCGCTTTCGGGTATGATAGGGGGCACAACCAACGCAAAACCCAAGGGAGGATACCCAATGTTTGACAATCCCAAAAAGGAATTGGAGCGGCTTCAGCAGGAGCTGCTGGATGCGGAGAAGCAGCCGGAGGATTACTATACGGACGAGGACCTGGAAGCCGATCTGGAAGACCCCAGCGAATGGGAGGGGGACGACCGCGCCCCCCTGTCCCAGAGCTATACCGGCGTCACCGATGACACCCAGCTCTGGGGCCTTGATCCGGAACCGGAGGACCCCCCTGCGGAGCCGGAGAAGCCGGAAAAGCCCCGGTTTGTAGGGCTGAAATTTGCCATTGCCCTGGAGCTGCTGGGCATTGCGGCACTGTTCTGGTGGTGGTACCTATGGATCCGGTAACGCCGGTAGGCCGCTTTGCCCCCACACCCTCGGGCCGGATGCATCTGGGCAACGTCTTTTCCGCCATGCTGGCCTGGCTGTCCGTCAAGTCCAGGGACGGCGAAATGGTGCTGCGCATGGAGGACCTGGACACCCAGCGCACCAGTCCGGAATTTGCCCAAATTCTCCGGGAGGACCTTACCTGGCTTGGCCTGACCTGGGACCGGGAAACCCCCGCCCAGAGCACCCGGGGGGCCGTTTACGACCGCTACTTTGACCTTTTGCAGCAGAAGGGCCTGCTGTATCCCTGCTACTGCACCCGCAGTCAGCTCCACAGCGTCAACGCGCCCCACTTAAGCGACGGCACCTATGTCTACCCCGGCACCTGCCGGGACTTGACGGCTGCCCAGCGAGCCGCCTGCACCAGGCCTCCTGCCTGGCGGGTAAAGGTGCCGGACAGGCTGTGGCAGGTGGAGGACCTGGTGCAGGGCCACTTTGAAATGAACCTGGCCCGGGACTGCGGAGACATGGTAGTCCGGCGGGCAGACGGGATCTACGTCTACCAGCTGGCCGTCACCGTGGACGATGGGGAGGCCGGAGTCACGGAGGTGGTCCGGGGTTCGGACCTGTTGAGCTCCGCCCCCAGGCAGATGTATTTGCAGGAGCTCTTCGGATTTCCCCATCCAAGCTACGCCCATGTGCCCATGCTGCTTGCCCCTGACGGCCGCCGCCTGAGCAAGCGGGACAAAGATCTGGATTTGGGGCAGCTTCGCGCCCGCGTCACCCCGGAAAGGCTCAT